>SDBV01008240.1_pt1 | contig 14100 bp, 29 predicted proteins | sample 2277081 | NCBI WGS metagenome assembly SDBV01 (sample SAMN10402039, study PRJNA504765) | marine sediment metagenome | isolation source: marine sediment core GS10_PC15, 223 cmbsf | place: Arctic Ocean: Southern Knipovich Ridge | collected 2010
CCCGTATCGCGTAAAACTCGTAAAAGAGGACGACCTAAAGGTTCTCGAAACAAAAGGAAATAGATTCTTAGAGAGTATTCCTGACTTTAATGTTATTGATGTGCAATTCAATAGTGATGTTACTTTTTATTATATGTTAATCTTTTACAAGAGGTGAACTATGCCGATGAAATCACAAGCACAGCGGGCTTACCTACACAAGTTTAAACCAGCGATAGCTAAGAAATGGGAGGCTCATACTCCTAAGGGTAAACTTCCAAAGAAGGTAAAAAGAAGAAGTGGAAAAAAGTAACGAAGAGAAAAAAGTAGATGAGATAATTGAGCTTGCAACCTCTCTTTTAAACCTTATGCATGACGCAGGAACTAATGAAAATATTGCCCAAGCTGCTTTAGGGAGTGCATGGGTACGACTGGTATCTGCCATTGGAATGCCAAAGGCTGAATTTAAAAAGCTGCTTGATGCTTTACTCGACCTCTATACTCCTCTTGAAAAGACGGTAGAAAGAAAAGATGAAGAAAAGTGAAAAAAACAGAAGGACAAGAAAATGATTGCCTATTATCAAGTAAAGTTTACGTATAAAGATGACAAAGAGTTGAATATCAATATGGTTCCAGCAAAACTAAAAAGTTTCTTTGATTGTCTAGACATTAAACAAATATTTTGGTTTGGAGATGAGGAAACAACACCCGAAGTTGGGTTCTGGACAAATTTAGATGACATTCGATATATCCATATTCAAGCAGTTAAGGGGGAAATAGATGAAGAGCCTAAAGAGTGTAAAGAAAGCTCTACTGAAGTACATGACGATAAAGAGTCAGTGCCAGTCTGCTAAGCTGAAGATAGAAGCGAAACAAGAAGAGGCATACCAAGACTTTTTAAACGCATGTGATGTTTATGGTATGGATGAAGAGAGCTCTTTAATAGAAACTTTTAGAGGACTTGCTTTTAACAAAAAAGAAATAATTGATTTAACGGATTATCAAATGTCTACAAATAAAGAAGAAGTAGAATAAGGATCATTCATGAGTAAAGATTTAGAGAAGGCGTCAATTGGTGCGGCCCACCCTGGCCCGGTTGGGAGTCCCCAGGAGGCGTCTTCTCTCTTATTATCCTGGCAAGTGATTCTTAATCCATGCCCTTGGTGTGCAGTAACTCCTTTAGTTTGTTTGAGTTTGGAAGGGAAAACGGGAGGTACTTGGGTTTGGGAGGTTAGTTGTAACAATTACAAGTGTTCATTTAAGCCTGAGGGACGTCATGTTGCGGTACGAAAGTCTCAAAGATTTAGTCTAAAAAAAATGAAGGGCAAGCTAGATCTTCTTTGTGCATATTGGAATGTGTGCAATAAGTATAAGCCTTACGAAAAGATAGAGGTTTCTCTAGACGATTGGAGAAAGTTCATAAAGAAAGGATAAAAGAATGAAATGGTTGAAACTTGAGAATGTTAATAAGCTTATTAACTTAGATTTTATTGAATATATAGTTTGTTGCGACGAAGAAGAATGCGAAGAAGACGAACAGCCTTTTCAAATGATTCTTTATGTTAACGGGGATTCACCCCATAATATTTCTTATGCTCGTAAGTCGTGGCGTGATAGGGATTTCTTAGAGATATGCAGTATGTTAGAAGGGGTAAATTATTCATTAGCATACTTAACAGGGGATAAATCAGAACCTAAAGGTAAGGAAGATGGCTAAAGCAGGAAAGAAAAGACCGCTTATTGATTGGGGTAGGGTTGATGAAGCTTTAATAGGGGGAGCCAATGGAGAAGAAATCTGTTCTCTCTTAGGCATTTGCAGAAACAGTCTTTATAAATACTCTAAAAAAGACAAAAATATGCACTTCTCCGAATATGCCCAACAAAAGAGAGAGTGTGGAGATGTTATACTTCGAGTTACCCAGTTTGATGAAGCTGTTAACAAGCGCAACATTACAATGCTTATCTTCCTTGGCAAGGTCAGACTAGGCCAAAGCGAGAAGGTTACACTTGAACACCAAGGCTCCATCCCTATGCAGATTGTGAACTATAGCGATCAACCTATTGAGCCGTGGAAAGAAACATCACCATCGACGAGTGGGCGTAAGTTTCTGACGAATAAGGAAGAGAAGTAAATGATAAAAGATGAGTTTAGTGTGCAATATTGGGAATATCTCAACATACGGCAAATAGTAAATGATCCACATTATCCTTTCACAATCGGACAATTACGTACTCTATTGAACAAAAGACAACAAAACGGCCTATTCAAGGCAATCAGACACATTGGAAAATGCCTCTACTTTCGCAGAGACCTTTGGGAGGAGTGGATTGAATCGCACCAAGAAAAAGGTGATGAAGGTTGTATGGATTCAGAGACCGAATAGCTAAATGGAGCATATATGTGGGTACTAAAGGTGATGTGCTTCTTCTTAGTGGGGTTGGTGCTCATGATAACCGGTCAGTTGATTCTTATGTTCTGTCTTATGTTTTGTGTTTCTCGGCTTAGCGAAAGAGTTGGTAATGAAATTTATAAACATATGTTCATCCAAGATACAATAGAACGTAATTCGAGAGATATTGCGACTTTACGGGAGAAGTTAGAGAAAGATGAAAGATAAACTAGATAAACCCTTTCCCCTAGTAGAGGGTAGAACCCCTCCTTCAACACCTTTAACTTATAAGGATAAACCTTGTAGGTGCGGTAAACTAGATAGAAATAATCCACAAACCTATGAAAGAGAGGATTTAGATATGGGAGAGATGGGGAGAAGTTGGGGTGTCTCTAATCTTATTAGTTTCCGTTGTTCAAAATGTAAAAAAATGGCGGTCCTTATTTATGAGGGGAAGAAAGAAAATGACAAAAGATAAATACCCAATACTCTACAAGTATGGATTCAAGGGGTTCATTAGTGAAGAATTGATTCCCAATGAAAATGATAAATTGATAGAAGATACCGAAAAATTCATGAGCGACATTCAAGTTAGACTAGATAAAGTAATTCAAGAGCTCGGGATCGAGGAAGATGAATGCAACTAATGAAATGGATTAAGGTAGAGAGCGAATATCCGAAAATAGATTATGACAATGGAATATCGTTCACGAGAGTGTTGGTGGTGGATGGGGGAAAAATATGTTATGCCACTTTTCGTCATCTTAATTTGGGAACTGATATGTGCTCACCTCTTTTTCATACATATTGTGAGGAATGCGTTGGGGGCCGACCGCTCGGCAACGTAACCCACTGGATGCCATTGCCAAAGCTACCCAAGGAAGACGAATGAAATGGATTAGTGTAGAGGATGAATTGCCTTCTAAAAATGGGTTTTATTTAGTTTTTTTTCCTTATAAATATGAGAGAAGAGGACAAACTCTCCTTCCAGTGAAAGAAAATATTATAGAAATACTACGGTGGTACAAAAATAGATTTGGGTCGCAAGATTTAAATCTGATTTATCCTATAACAAGTATTACTCACTGGATGCCTTTACCAAAACCACCGAAGGAAGAAGAGTGACTGAAATTGAGATAATGTATTTATTGATCGCGCTTCTAGGTGTAATTCAACTTATTTTTATAATTCGTAATGCATTATACCATATTCGAAACAAAAATACTCTTAAAGAATTTATTATAGAATATAAGAAAACTGAGAGACAAACAGAGACAAACAGAAGAAATATTGATACCTTAACCGATGTAGCAAAGGGCGAAAAAACGCTTATATGAATACACTAGAAAAGCTTTGGGTTTTGGGTGCCCTATTTGTGTTGATTGGAATGTTTCTAGCATGGCATGGGTTTGTGAGGATAGAAAAAATTCTGTTCTTCTCAGGATTCACTTTATGGTGTATAGGAGTGTTTTTCATGACCATATGCGTGTGTGAATGGTGTTGATAAAATGAAATATGAGATAATGTTTGGTGATGCTTTCTACACCAGCCAAAAAAGGAAGGCCTGCTCAAGTTGTAGCTCGAGTAGGCATTATGGAAATTCAAAGTATCTAAGATTTTCCACTCCCAATTATCCAAATCGATCTCATTTGAGTCAATGAATAACAAAATCCCTTCTTTCACAGCACGATATTATCAGATTCCTTTCTTAGCTGCTATGGATAAAGGATTTAAGCGTGCTGTTCTTGTGTGGCATCGTAGGGCTGGGAAAGAGATAACCTGCTTCAACGAAATGATAAAGCGCGCTTATTGGCATCGGGTGGGAACCTACATCTATTTCTTTCCCACGACAGGTCTTGGACGGCGTATTCTTTGGAATGGTATGGATAAAGATGGCAAACCCTTCTTAGATTACGTTCCTTCTTCCATCATCGATGGTAAACCTAACTCTTCAGAGATGAAGATTACTTTCAAAAATGGAAGTATCATTCAGATTATGGGAACGGATATGGTTATTAATGTGGGGGTTAACCCCGTTGGTTGTGTCTTTTCTGAGTTCTCTATTCAAAATCCTTATTCCTGGAACTTCACGCGTCCGATTCTCCGTGAGAACGGTGGGTGGGCTGTCTTCAATTTCACGCCCCGTGGCAAAAATCATGCATATGACTTATACTTAATGGCTAAGAACAATCCTGATTGGTTCTGCCAAAAACTTAGCATTGATGACACTCAAGTGCTAACTGAAGAGGATATGGAGTGCGAGCGAAAGGAGGGGATGAGTGATCATCTCATCCAACAGGAATACTACTGTTCTTTCGATCTTGGTGTTGAGGGTGCTTATTATGCCAAGCTTCTTAACCAAGCTGAGCTAGATGGTAGAATCACACGAGTATCATTTGATACTATGCAGTCGGTATCAACTTTTTGGGATCTCGGCGTCGGGGATGAAAGCGTAATACTCTTCGTGCAAATGATTGGAAAAGAAATTCACATAATTGATATGTATCGTAATCAAGGGGAGGGATTGAATCACTACGCCAAGGTGTTGCAAGATAAAGCAAACGCTGGTAAATGGACTTACGGAGAACACTTTGCTCCTCACGACATCAGAGTAAGAGAACTGGGGTCAGGAGCTCAAACGAGGTTGGATATTGCACGGGAACTCGGAATTGATTTTCAAATTGTGCCTAATTTGGCTATTTCTGAAGGTATTGAGCTCGCTCGTGGTATATTTTCGCGACTCTGGATAGATGCGGAGAAGTGCAATTACTTTGTAAAGGCGGTAGAAAATTACCATAAACACTACAATGAAAGACTAAATGTATACAGCGATCGTCCTGTGCACGATTGGTCATCTCATACCATGGATGCTTTTCGAATGTTGGCTATTATTCAGAACAAAAAGCGTGGTGGTCAGATGACCGAAGAAGATGCAGACAAACTGGAAAGCTTATATCATAGAAAAATGTAACCGAGGCGAGGAGTGTTGGCTTACGCTCATGTGCACGCGGGGTTCGATTCCCCAGCCTCGGACCTTAAGAGGATTTATTCATGAAAACAGTCGTTTATAGTATTATAAACGGAAATATTGATATTTTCCCTATTCATCCTGGATCATTAGACCTTACTATGGGTTCGACGTTTTTGAGTGATGAGGAAAACAAACATTTATCTTTACTCCCTGAAAATAGTTTTATTTCTGTAAATAATGAACATTATATACTGTGGGGAAAGTTGGGGTGGGCTGGTGATTATGACCCTCTTATTCAAGGGTATGGTATTCGAAAAAGGATTTATTTATGAGTGAATTTGAATGGATTCCGATAGAAGAAAAATTCCCTCCTTATGACCAGAAGGTTCTTATCCTTAATTTTTATTATTGGCCTGATGATTTTCCTTTAGGCAGGAAACGTCAATTGAGAATTGTGGAAGGATCTTTTAGCCGTGAAAAAGGATGGAAATTTGAAGAGTGTGAACAAAGAGGGATAATTGTAGACGTTCGTTTTTGGATGGCCTACCCTCCAATTCCAGATATGAAAGAGGAACCTCAAATGGAAACCCAATGAAAAACTGGATTTTGTGCGACGGCTCCTGGACTAATTTTGATCGTTTAGACACCATTTGGATAAAAGAGTTAGGCCCATGCAAATTTAAGATATATGCTCTGCGAGCGGCAACAGACGATATTTATGAATTGTTCGAGAAAGTTTTTGATTCGGAAGAAGAAGCGCAATTATGGTTAAATTATTGGATGAATGTGATGAAAAAGCAAAACGAGAAATAGAGATGGAATGGATAAGTGTTAAAGATCAATTACCTGAGCATGAAGGTTCGTTCTGGGTAAAAAATGATAGGGGATGGATGCATGGAGTTGTCGCGCTCTATCACCTTCGAGAGCAAACGTTTGTGAATTACGAACCTGCTATGTATAATCATTTTACGCTGGATGTTACCCATTGGGTAGAACTTCCATTCTAGATTTATGGACAAAACTTAAAAAAGGAATTAACAAATGAAAAAAGGTGATGAGTATAAATATGGTGATACACCATCAACAAGCGTAACACCTGAAAAGTTTAGCGATTCAGAGTGTTGCAAAGGAACGCCAGGTTTTCGTACTGATTATTCGGAGACGATGGAACCATCCCGAGGTGATCGAACTTATCCATCAGTTCATATTGTGATGGGAAAATAAAATGACCATTTTTATATTATATGCTCTTACATGTTTGATAAGTGCTGTAATAGGCTCACTTTTGGTTGTTTTAAATGTTAAGTGGGTTAAAAATTTACTGAATAGGATCAAATGGCAAAGAAAATAACGATAGCTAAAGGCGTAAAAGTTCCTTATGGAAAGAAATCGAAGATGCAGAAAAAGGCCGGCGGTTCGAATGTTGGAAAGTATAAGGGTGTGAAACAGTCAGAGATGGCCGGTACGGCTGGCGGAGCTCCGAAGGGCTCCTACCCCATCAATACAAAGAAACGTGCTAGAGCCGCTCTTAGCTATGCTCATAACGCTCCGAATCCATCTGCAATAAAAAGAAAGGTTTACTCAAAATACCCGAGTTTGCAATCTTCAAAGAGTAAGAAGTAATAGTCCGTACCAAGGACTTTAAAGTTAAAATATACGCGAGATTCGATGTCTACCTCCATGGGTCATTCAATTGTCCAGGATTATGATGAGTATTACGTGGAAGCGTATTACGCCTGGAGTCCTTTTTATCCATTAGCCGAACGCGATCTTCGTTTCTACCTAGGAGATCAGTGGGATGAGAAAGAGAAGCGTTTGCTTTTTGAAGAGGGCCGAAACCAGTTCGTCTTTAATCGAGTTCGTCGAAACATAAATCTTATTACTGGCTACCAAAGAAAGAACCGTCTCTCTTCTGTAGCTATTCCCGTTGAAAACTCCGATCAAGAAACCGCTGACATTCGTACTCAGCTCTTGCTCTATGCGATGGAAAGGGCTGAGGGATATAGACATATTTCCGATGCTTTTGGGGGAGCTCTTAAGACTGGGTTCAATTTAGCTACTGTATGGATGGATTATAGAGAAGACCCGGTTAATGGAGATCTTCGTATTGGGAGAGAACCATATAACGGCTTTATCACAGATCCCTATTTTACAGATTTATCGTGGTCAGATTGTTCTTATGTTATCAGACGCAAATACCTTGCTCCTGACCAAGCGGCCTCGCTTCTTCCCGGAATGGAGAAGGAAGTTTACGCGTTACATAAGATGGGATGGTCTCGCGATGACAAATTTACCTGGCTTCCATATCAACGTCAGCCTAACGGCCAAGATTTAATCGCCTTTAATGAGTTCTACGAACAGAAGTGGAAAAAAGTTCCTATGCTCGTAGATGAAGAGACAGGCGAATTCACCGAATGGACAGGAAAGGAAGAGGGTCTTCGAGAACTTGTACAGCTTTACCCACAGCTTAAAGTGGTTCAACGTCCAACTCGATATATTGAAAAACATATCATTCTAAACGATGAGTACATGAAGACCGAGATTAACCCATATGGTCTCAATGAATATCCCTTTGTGCCTTTCGTGGCAATTTGGGAGCCTGAGTCCGACTTATGGGGGCTCAAGATGCAGAGTCTTATACGTTGCATGATAGACCCTCAAAGAGAAGCCAACAGGCGCCGTAGCCAGATGATCGATATGTTGGACTCTCAAATAAACAGTGGATGGATAGCCGAAGAGGACAGCGTGGTGAATCCCCGCTCTCTCTTTCAAGCTTCTCAAGGAAAGGTTATTTGGAAAAAAAGGGATAAGCCAAACGCTCTTGAGAAAGTACCTCCGGCTCAAATTCCTCCTTCTATGTTCCAGCTTCAAGAGCTTTTTGATCGGGATATGATGGAAATTCCAGGAATAAATGATGCGGCTTTTGGAGGGACTGAGAGCGCTCAAGAGAGTGGCGTTATGTTCATGCTTAGGCAGGGCGCTGCAATTGTCAATTTACAGGATATTTTTGATAATCTTAGGTTTAGCCAGAAACAATTGAGTAAAAAAATTCTTAAACTCATCCAGAAGTGGACACCCGAAAAGATTCAAAGGATTACTAATAAGGTTCCAGGTCAAGAGTTTTATGATCCCGAGTCTACAAAGTACGATGTGGTTGTTCAAGAGGGAGTCCTCACCGATACCCAAAAACAGATGTACTTCAGGCAACTTGTTGATCTAAAACAACTTGGAGTACCAGTTTCAGGGAAAATGCTTGCTGAAGCAGCTCCGATTCAGGGTAAAACCGAATTTATAAAGCAAATCGAACAAGAAGAGCAGCAAGCAGCCGAACAGGCTAAGAAAGAAGCTGAACTTCAAGCTCAGATTATGCACACCCAAAGCCAGATGGCTCAAGCCAAGTCCATCTCCGATATAGCGCTATCTAAAGAGAGATTTACCCGCGCAGTTGCAAATGTTGGGCTTTCCGATGAGAGGGCCGCAGCGGCAGTTGAAGATAGAGCTAGCGCGGCTTTGGATAGAGTTAGGGCCATGAAAGAACTAGATTCAATGGATGACGACCGACTTCTCAAATATTTGAATATTATTCGAATGATGGAGCAGAGAAGTGAGGTAAAAGAGGAGGAAATTAAAAGTGATGATATTGCCTTGGCGGCAAAAGGCCAAGAATTAGGAGATATGTTGGCTGGGGTATCTCCCTCTCCTTCATCAGGGAAGATGGGAGGAGAAATATCACAAAATCAACCACAACTAACGGAGGTTTAAAATGGCTGAAGATTATACCAAAACCCGAAGTTCTCGCAACCCTTCTATGAGTAGCTACGGTGGGAAACCCAAGCGTAGTTCTAAGATGGGATATAACAATTACTCGGACTATGGAAAGAAATCAGATCGCTACGCCGGAATGCCCAAAGGCGAGATGAAAGAGCTTAAAGATGGAACTCATTCACCTTATCTCTATGCAATTACAACAGAGACACAGAAGGATGACTTGGGTCGCATGCGTTATGACAGCGTAGGCATGAAAGGATACGCGCGTCAAGCATTTGCTTACGACTATTAAGGGTTAAATATGGTTCAAGAAACAGGTGAAACTAGAGACGCTATAATTGAAGCTGATAACAAGCTCATCCAACAAATCACTGATGCTAATAAACGATTAAGAGATCCCTATTGGATTGTTGTGTTTGCTAAGCCTTCAAAAGTGAGTGTAGATAGTAAACCTACTCTTATTAAGCATATTAAGCCTTATAAAGTGAAACCCACTTCACAAGTGGGAGCTATAATTGGCTGTGTTGACAATATGAAAGGCACCATTAAGTGGGAAGTCAACATGCCTCAAAGACCTTTCGATTTTGATGCTCTAAAGCAATTTGGAGCCGAATCCTGTGATGAAGTGGTTATTGAAACCACAACTATCCCAGGAGCTTATATAACAAAATAGTGCCGCCGGCTTAGGGAAGTACCAACGGTTTTTACCGGTTCCCAAACGGGCGTAAAGGGAGATCATACGCAATGACTACAGAAGTACCCATTCTTTCGGGCGCAAGTGAGGAGGCCGCCGCTCCTGTATCTACTGAAACTTTAGACCCACAACCTGACCATAGTGGACAGAGTGAACAAGCTGTAAAGCAGGTTCCTTTGGCTGCTCTAGAATCGGAACGCGCGCAAAGACAGAAGATGCAAGACGAACTTACCATGATGAAAGAGCATCTTAACCTTGTGCAGGCGAGACAGCAACAAAGCGTTGCTCCACCTCCTCAAGATCCGACGATGGCTGATGACGATGTAATGACGTTTGGCGAATTTAAAAAAGTCGCCACTGAATTCAAAAGTCAGATTTCTAGTCAACTCGATGAACTGCAAATGGCTAAGGCTCATACAGATTATGATGATGTCGTCCAAAAATATTTACCAGAAATTGTTAAGAATAACCCCAAGATTGGCCAAAGCTTGAGACAGACTCAAGATTTCAATCTAGCTTATTACCTAGCTAAAACATCTGATAGCTATAGAAGAGACCATGCTCAGAAGACAAAAAGCGCTGATGCGGAACGCCTTATGGCCAATTCCGAACAGTCTGGAAACCTGTCTTCTGTTGGAGGAACTTCGCCCATCAGTATGGCAAAACGCTACAAGGATATGTCGGATACAGATTTCCGTAAGGAGATGGCCAAAAACGTGGGTTATTCTTAAGTAACTAAAACTTAAAGAGGATAAACCATGTCAAATATTACGACAACAGCGGTTTTACCTCCTGCGGTTCGAGAGTAAAATATTGCCCTCGTTAAATCTTTTCTAATTGTCTTGGAAACCTAAGGTGAAAGCTATGGTGACAGGGCGGAAGGCGCAAGCCACCGTGAACGACTTAGCGAAAAGACCTCGAAAGAGGATACGAAAGTCTGATCTTGTGAGGAAACCACAAGAGGGAGATCCGAAGAGGTCACCCCGCTTAGAATTTATTCTAAGTCATTAAGTAACAGCTTGATTATGATCGCTTGCTACTGATGACAGCGTATCCAACGCTTGTGCATCTAAAATTCGCTTAGCTTTAGATGGGCGAAGTAAAACCTTTGGTAATTGACTTGGAAAGCCGACAGGCAGACAGGGCGCAAGCAGAGACAAAGATGTCTTGGGCAGCGTGAGAGACTAAACCCAAAGGACGCTGATAACAGCGTATGTGATAGTCCGACCACGGAATATAAATAAAGGCCGTGAGGAGGGATCGAAGAATCTTTCCCGCCATCATTAGATGGTCAGTAAGCATAAAGGCTGAAAGTAACAGAAAGCAGAAGCGAGTACTTCCCGAAAAGATGGGGGATACAATTGTATTCCGTAGATATGCACGACTTGCAACGGTACCTATTCCGTTGGTGGATGGAATTACACCACCTGGAGCGCCTTTAAGCGCAACGGATATACAAGCGCGTGTTGATTTTTACGGAAATTTTGTAACTGTAACCAATCAGGTCGAGCTCACGGTTGAGGACAGAGTTCTTAACGAAGCCGCCAGATTATTGGCACAGAATTTAGCGCAGACCATGGATGAAGTTACGCGAGATGTTCTCGCGAGTACCAGTTCCGTATTGCAGTGTGCAAACGGAGTGAACGGTAACACACCAACCGAACTCACTAAGGCTGATACAGATATAGCAGTGAGAACGTTATTGAGTCTCGATGCTGAGATGATATCGGAAGTGGTTGTTGGACGCGATGCGTTCGGAACAACTCCAGTAAGACCAGCATTTTGGGCTTATTTGGATACAGATTTGCTTGATGACTTGGAAGCAGTGGCGAATTTCGCACATTCAAGTCAATATTCTAATCAGCAGTCGGTTTTGGACAGCGAATGGGGAGCCACAGGCAATATTCGGTGGCTTTATACTTCTGTTGGGAGCGTAACTGCTTCTACTCCAGCGGTATTTAACAACTTCATAATAGCTAAAGAAGCTTATGCAGTTGTCCATTTAAGAAGTGAAACTGGGGAGTTCTATGTTGAACCTTTGGGTTCTGCTGGTGCTGCCGATCCTCTTCACCAAAGAGGAAGTGTTGGATGGCAGCATCCCTTTGTATCTAGGATACTTAACGATGCATTTATGCTCAACTTAACTGCTACACATACCTAGGAGGGATTCATGGCACAGATAAGAACGTTTCAGTTTACCAATCCCGCCACTGCCGTAGTTGTAAACCTTGATGTAGGTTTTACGGTTAGTGAGATAAAGACCATAGATCCCACTGGTGGGACAGGTGGAACATTTGAGTGGGTTGTGGGTATGGCAGATGCTTCGTATATAGATGGAACTACGGGGCTTACCGTTACTACTAACGGGTTTACACCGTTATCACAAAGTTCAGCTTATGGAGCAACCATGAGTGGATTTACTAATGCAAACCCAGGGGTTATCACCTGTAGTGATACGGCAATTTTTGGTTTTGCAGCAGGAGACACAGTCCGAGTAGAGGGTCTGTCCGACGATGGTGCAGATGCAGCGTTAGGACTTAATGGCAACTACACCGTGGCTAGTCTAACAGCTACTACGATCACTTTGGATCAAAATACAACCTCAGACAATGTCTATGTGTCTGATGGTGTGGTTACTCGTGTGAGTGATACTGCTGGACTTCCTATTCCAACTGAGAACTTCGCGATTCGCGGAATGACCATAGGATTGGATGCCGTGGGTGAAGATGCCGCGGTTATTACCGTTATTGTTATGGGAGAAAACCCAGTAACTTAAAACTTGGTGGGGGCTTAGTGCCCCCTCCTATTATTAGAGAAATATAGCCCGTACCAACTCGGAAACGAGTGGGCTCATACGCAAAGCTAGGAGGAAAAGATGGTAGAAAAACATGTTCCGACTGAAAAGGATTTCACCCGACTTCCTATTGTTGGAGACCAACCAAAAGACGAGAAAGAAGAACTCTTTCTTAGAGAGATATGCGAGTTTGAGTTTTATAATTTAGAAGATACTGGTCTTAGTATCAAATTTCCTTATGGCAGTACAAATATAAGACAAAATTTCCAGTTTTTTCATGGAGGAAAATATAGAGTTCCACGTCATGTAGCAAGGCATATAGAGACAAGAGTTACTCCACGATATCAATGGACACCTGATGGAAGCGGAAAGATGGTAGGCCAAAGAGTTGGCGATAAACCTCGCTTTCAGATGCGCCAAGTTTATGGGAGCTAACCAATGGCGAGCTGGACCCTAGCTGATATCCGATTTAAAGTTCGTCAAGTAACTGGTAGGCTTTCTCCAGAAGAGATGACGAATACTGAGCTTGATGAGAGAATTAATAAATTCTACCAGTTTACTTTCCCTACGGAAGTAAAATTAGAGAGACAGCATACCTATTTTGATTTCTTGACGACGGTCAATCAGGCTACTTATGACTTTGAATCTGTAACTGCTCCTCTCATTTTCACAAATGTTGAGCCACCGGCTACACTAGATAATCTATCGTTAATCTATTACCAAGATCCTGGACGTTTCTTTACAGAAAATCCTCATCAATACAATCGACTAAACATGGGTACGGGTGATGGAGCAACGGTTTCCTTTAATACTACAGTCGTAGGCTTTCCAATTGCTCCCGATTCGACGGTAATAACTGATAATATTGAGGTTTTTGAAGATACCAATACAACCTATAGCACTACTACTCAAGCAATCACCGGAAGTTTAGGTGGAGGTGCTTCGGTAAATTATTCAACAGGTGTGTTTGCAGTTACTTTCAACACAGCGCCGGCTAATGGGCAGCTTATTTTCTTAAGCTATATTGCATTTCAACCGGGAAGGCCAACGGCTGTCTTATTTTATAACCATCAGTTCCAGTTCTTCGTTGTACCTGACACAGCTTATCGTTTTCGCATGAAAGGATACTTAGTAGAGAGTGCTTTAGTCAATGCCACCGATACTCCAGTGTTGTCTCAATGGGGTCCGGCTATTGCTTATGGAACTTCTAGAGTCATCCATGCTGATTTTGGTGAGATGGAAGCGTACGGCGAAGTTACAACCCTTTATAACGAACAAATTGATTACGTCATGACACGGACTGATCAAAACCTATTAAACACACGGGCAGCGCCCTTTTTCTAAGAGGATAAAAAAAATGACATTCGATCCTGCTCTACCTGCGGATACCACAAAGATAAGAGATCTGAGTACGGTTATTACTCCCAATTGGCAAGCTATAGAGGGAGCCGATCCTTCATTTAAACCGATAGCTATTAATTTCGACAATAGAGACCCTCTTGCT
>SDBV01008241.1_pt1 | contig 14100 bp, 24 predicted proteins | sample 2277081 | NCBI WGS metagenome assembly SDBV01 (sample SAMN10402039, study PRJNA504765) | marine sediment metagenome | isolation source: marine sediment core GS10_PC15, 223 cmbsf | place: Arctic Ocean: Southern Knipovich Ridge | collected 2010
CGTGCTAAATGGCGATGAACCGTGGTTGGGGGAGCTCGACGACTCCAAGCGCCTGACCCACAAGAAACGGAACTATCTACACGATCTAATCATGGAGCAGGCCCGGGCGCTTGGTTTGGGCTATGCTAGCCAGAAGGAGATTGATGATGTTGGTATTGCCTCCGCGCGTCGGCGCGCAGTTGTTCGAGCCTACGATGCGTGCAAGGACATCTTCGGAGATGAATATCTTGCTGCTGTTGTGGATGATAGGCGGCTCGCGTGGCTTCGGGCCGATCTGGGCGGCCGGCCCTCTATCTTCGCCGACCACGCTGATCAACGTAGCTACAGCGTCGCGGCAGCGTCTATCGCAGCGAAGGTGATCCGTGATCGTTACATGCAGAAGATGGGCGCTATGTATGACGCCTACGGTTTTGCTACGAATGTAGGCTATGGAACGCCGAAGCACTTGGCCGCTATCAAGGAGCATGGCCCGTGCCCACTCCATAGACGATCGTTCGAGCCGATGAGATCTTTGGGCAAATAATATACCGGCTCCTCACTTCGAGGGTGGTGGTAGTGTAAAATGAGGGTAGGCGTCCTGGATTACCTGCCAGGACACCGTCAGGCGCGCTCAGATGACCGTAGCGGGTCATTGGGGGCCGTACGAGTACAGTGGGTGGGGGCTAAGCATATTTCGTAAGCTAGGAGAGACAAGATGACTTCAACGAGGCCGGGGCACAAGGGTGGTGAAAAGGTGCCTGAAATACACCCGTCACGTGTGACGTTTTATAATAAACGTGACGACCTGAAGCTACGTGTTGAGCGCGTGGAGAAGCGGCTCACTGACCTGGGGACGTTTGTACAGGCGGTGGTCAAGGAGATGCGCCAACACGCTGAGAACAAGACGGAGAGTCTGCTGGGGTTGGCTTGCCTGAAGTGCGGTGCCCCTGTTGTCTTCGACTTCTATTGCGAACCGCACCAACCCCCTAAGATACGGGCGATCTGGGAGAAGATAAAGACAAGGGAGGCTAAGAGATGAGCGAAGACGTCCAGGATCCATTCGTGGACAAAATGACGGCGCATGACGATGGCACCATCGAAAGTAAGATGAACCATGCGCATAGCAAAGAGCCGCCGAAGCAGGTCGACTTCGAGCTCGTCATCCGCCGGCTGGCAGAGATAGAAGATGAGATAGCCAGTCGCGGCATCGAAGGCTTGCTCAAGGAGAAGGAGGCGCTCCGCAAGGCACTCAAGGACGCGATGACACGCTCCGAGTCAAAGGAGGAGTACGACGAGACCTCGAACCACGAGGCCGTGCTCATGCAGCGCACTAAGGAATCGTGGGACGTAGACATCCTCCAGGCTCTGCTCAGCCCGGCGCAGCGAAAGCGGTACATCATCAAGTCGGTCTCCGAAGGCGCGGTCAAGGACGGTATCAAGAATGGTGACCTGAGCCGCGGTGAGCTCGAGGCCAAAGGTGCAGTTCGCAAGACGCCTGGCTCGGTAGCTTTGTACGTCAGGGAGCGGAAGAGTGAGAACAATGGCTAAGAACACACCCATGCCCCCAGGCCCCATCTCCCCTCCGTCCTACCTAGGGTCGGAGACGTGCGCAGAGTGCTGGGAACCGTTTGAGGATTGGTTTCTTGACCGCTGGCTCCACCGTCGAAAATGGGGCCATACACCGACGACGAATCGTTACCGACCTAGCGCGTCAGAACATCACGCCAACAACGTTAAGGCTGCGCAGCGTTACAGGGAAAGGAAAGCTTCCGATGGCTAAAACAGCGCCACATATTTGGCTGGTCAAACCTCCGTGCGGCACAGGCGTACAGATGAGCAAGGTCTACCCGGCCCCATCTCTGCGGTGGCTCGTGTGGTATAGTGGGAAAATCGTGCGCTTTTGCGAGAGCGTTGATCAGGCATTCGCTTGGTATTTTTTGATTCAGGCCGAGGGCACGAGGATCATCGACACGTTACATGAGATTGCAAACAACCTCGATCGGCAGGACACTGTGCCGTCCGACGAGCTGGAGAGTAAGGAAGAAGATGAGTTGTCCTAAGTACCCGAAGATCGACACCTTATACACCAGGGACGAGAAGTTCAAGGTCACGGACGAGATCCGCAGGCCGGAGTTTCTTGTGCCGCGCGAGTGGCTGGTGACCGAGAAGATTCACGGTTGCAACATACGCGTGAGCCTTGAGCAAGAAGCTTGCCCACATCTTGGGTTAGACCACCCTGGCGCTGGACTTACAGGCACCTGCGACACGCCTTGGATCATGCAGATCAACGGCCGCAACGACAACTCGCAGATCCCGCCGAATCTCCTGCTACACCTTCAAGAGACTTTCACGACTGAGGGGCTGAAGTCCCTGTGGCGCTGTAAGTCAAATTGCAATATATGCTCAGGGAATGGATGGGTTGAATATAGTGCCGCTAGCCCTCCTGTTATGTGTGACAACCTAAGTTCTTACCCCATCACCCTCTATGGCGAGGGCTACGGCGGCGGCATCCAGAAAGGCGGGGGCGAGTACACATCCAAGACCAAGGGCGGCGCGGTGTCGTTTCGCCTGTTCGACGTGCTCATAGGGGCAGTTCCGACTGCTGACATTAAAGGTGTCTGGTTGCGGCGCGTGGACATCGAGGACGTGGCGGCTAAGTTGGGCGTCAAGCCGGTGCCCCTCATTCCGCCACCCAAGCCGATAGCGGACGGGCCGGACCCGGAGTCTGCAAGGATTAACCTCGGCGGGGTAACCGTGGCCTACGGGGAGCTGCCGTGGTATCTGGAGTCAATCACCGAGTTCGTGAAAGGCGGCGCGCAGTCAGCCGTGGCCTACGAGGAGGGCACGGAAGGCCACAAGGCCGAGGGCATCGTGGCGTTCACCGCAGAGCCGCTATACAACAATCGCGGTCAGAGGCTGATGTTCAAGTTAAAATCGAGTGATTTTAAGGGCGACGATGACTAGGCGGAACCGCGGCCCGGTAGTGGGTGGCGTCGTCAATGGTGGGCGCGGTGACACGACCAAACAAGGACGCCGCCGGACGGCTCGACGTGATGCCGCTGAAATGGCGCGGATAGCGGGGGCCGATGTGCGCAAGGCGCTAAAATTGCCGACTGATAAGGAGGTTCGGGATGTCAGTAAAACAAAAGAAAAGTGACAACTGGCGGCTACCAATCGATAGCCACCTGAACTTCCACGACCTAATCGAGGCCACGATGTATAACTCCCGGACGCTCGTATGCGTCGGGGAGATCGAGGAGTACGGGGCCGGGCAGTTGGCCAATCAGTTCCAGACGCTCGCCGACAGCGGTGAGGGGATCACCTTGCTGATTACGTCCTATGGTGGGGCTGTGGATGCCGGTGGTGCAATCGTGCGCGCCATTAGGTACGCACAAAACAAAGGCTGCCAAGTGGTTGGTGAAGTCAGAGGGTATGCTATGAGCATGGCCACTATCATTTTGCAGGCGTGTGATCTTCGATTTTGTGCGCCTGAGGATGTTATAATGGTTCATGGTTTTTCTGGCGCGGCTATTGGTGATGTGCGTAATCAGGCGGAAGATCTTAGGGTAACTAAAAAGTTGACTGATATTTATGGTAAGCTATTTGCGGAGCGGAGTACCGCCGACGACACTAAATACCACGACGAGGCGTACTGGCGCAAGTTGCTGGAAGATTCGCTTCCTCACAATTATTTTGGGCACCAAGCACTGGAAGTAGGTCTCATAGACTCCATCATCAATTGATGATATAGAGGTGTCATTGTGAACATGATCCTAAAGGTTCTTACCGGTTCGCGAGCCTACAAGCTCGAGACACCAGAAAGTGATTTCGACTATCATGGCGTGTATGTTACGCCGACCTCGCAGCTACTTGCCATTGGCCCAAAGCCGAAGGAATCGATCTGGAAGGAAGGCGATGAAGACTTCCAGTCGTGGGAGCTTGGTCATTTTCTGGACCTGGCTGTGCATTGTAACCCAACTGTCCTTGAAACATTCGTGTCGACGCCAGTGATTTCGTCAATGACACCAACTGGCTACCAACTACGGGCACTGTTTGAGTCGGTGCTCACGCGCAAGCGAGTGTATGACGCATTCCTCGGCTACTCCCACAACCAGCAGAAGAAGATGTTCAACAAGCCGGACAGCCCGACCGAGGCCCAACCGTCGCCGCGGGCATGGAAGTTCGCTGTACAGTACCTCAGGATCCTGCTGCAGGGTGAGCGCCTGCTTCGGACCGGCGAGTTTGTACTCGACATGACCGACTACACAGACGACGCTCGATCTCTATTGATTGACATCAAGCGGGGCGAGTTCAGCATGGGTTTCGTTATTGACCTGGCCGACGAGTTCAAGAAGCGGCTGGAATTGGCGCTCGCCGATAGCTCGGTACGTGAGGCGCCGGATCTTGACGCTGTGAATGAGTTTCTGATCGGAGTCAGAAAGGAGGCTTGGTAATGTCAGATCATTGTGAAGCCTGCCTTCGGCCGGGGCCTACTAGTATATTCAAGTGCGGTCCGTGTGAGCGGTGGGTTTGCACCCGTTGCTGGAACGAGACAGCGAAGACGTGCGGGGGGTGCGCCGAGCAAGCGGTAGGATGAAAGAGCGGCTTTGCTTGTACTATAATTTTATGTTATAATTATAGTACAGGATAACCTTATGACACCATCGACTAAGAGAATGCAAGCTTGGCGACGTAAAAATCCTGAAAAAGCACGCGTCGCTGCGCGCCGTTGGAGAGCAAAGAACCTTGAAAAGGCACGCGCTAAATGCAGGAAATGGCAGGAAGAAAATCCCGAAAAAGCTCAGGCAGCAACTAATAGGTGGCGTGGTAATAATAGGGAAAAAGTTCGATGCACTGACCGTATTTGGTATGCCCGTAACAAGGATAGGATCAGCATAAAGCGCCGTCAAAAATACACAGAAAATAAACAACAACACTGTAAAGAAGTGAATCAAAAACGGCGTGAACAAAAACAAAAGTTAGTAGATATTTTAGGCGGTAAGTGTGTTGATTGTGGTTATGATGAGTTTCTTGATGCCTTAGAATTTGATCATTTGAAGGATAAAACTGCACAAATGGCGCGGCTTATCGGTAAATCATGGGAACGCGCTTTGGAAGAGGCACAAAAATGTGAAGTGGTGTGCGCCAACTGCCACCGGGTGCGAACAGCAACACGAAGAAAATGAAAGAAATAAGTTTTAATTGGACCGTCACTGCTTTTTTAAGTGGTCACAAGACTGTTACGCGTCGAGACTGGAAGGATTCGTACGCTAAGACGTTCAAGAAAGGTGAGATTGTTGCCGCCTACAGCAAGCAGCGTCGTTTTGGTGGCAAGAAAATTGGTCTCATTAGATTGACCCAAGACCCGTACAAAGAGAGCACTGCAGACATACCTGCGGAGGATTGGTACAACGAGGGCATGCCTGTGCTTGAAGGTGAAGGCGTGGTACTCGATGGTCTCATGCCATCCGATTTTTGGTTGCGGTGGCAGACTGAACCCGAAGATCTCTGGGTAATCCGCTTTACGATCCTAGACGATTAACATGGCTACACTCCTAACTCTGGCCGGTAGGAAACGCTCATTAAACTCCTGGGACGGCGGCGCCGTCGTGCAGCTCGGCACAGACGGTACGTGGACCGAGCTGGCGGCCGGCGACACGGTGGCTTGGAGGCTGAAGAACTTCATCAACGGCCCGATTCATACGATGTTCCACATCAGGGCCGGTGGGTTTGCGCCACTGAATACCCCGGATAACGGGCAGCTGTACAGGTCGGCAGACCAGGGGTCGACGTGGGCTGACGTGACACCCAACGACAGCGGCAACACGGAGTACGCGCGCGACATAGCCCAGGATGCGAACGGCGATCTGTGGCTGATCACGGATGAGCGCGAGCAGCCTGATACGTTCGGTGCCAACCAGCCTAGCTACGTCTACAAGAGCGAGGACAACGGCGCGAACTGGACCCTTAAATACACCACGGTCATTGACAGTTTCAACAGGCGTTACCAAATGTACAACATCACTTGTCACCCCACCGATGCGGATATCGTGTTGGTGGAAGGCCGGTCGATGGTCAGCGGCCAGACACGCATGTGGAGGACGACCGACGGCGGTGATAACTTCACCAGATTTACGCCCACCGTCTCCAGCCCGCCGGAGCAGATAGTCAACACCGCCGGCAGCAAGATGCACATCTTCGACTACACACTCGCTGGTGACCTTGTCTGGGCCGGTATATTCGAGACGGCAAACGATGAGTTGTTTATACTCAAGTCATTAGATGACGGTGACAGCTTCGAGGTCTACTACACGGAGGTTGATACTTTCGGTTACGGCGCGTCTTTTTACGAGGACATGCTAGTGTACATACTACACGCCAACGATTTATTTGAGTCCGCGGCGCCGGTTGGTCAGGGGCAGATAACGAAGATAGCAGATGACAGCGACTCGCCGTTCATCAGTCTTAATACGTTCCACGGGCTGAGTAGGTTCACGACGCCGGCTGGCGATGACACGCTGCATGCGGGCATACACACCCCGTTCCCGAGCGGGTCAGATTCTACTAAGTCGCCGTCGGTATTCACGCGACCTGCTGACCTGAGCTCCGATTGGGTGGAGCACCCGAACTTCGTGAACATGCACTCCGACCTCGGGTACAGGCTGTACGTCGCTATAGACGGGTTGGTAGGCGCGACCGCGTTCGAGCAGGAGGAACCGATCCCGCCTAAGGCCGACGAACCGCCTGCCGGTGATCCAGGCGCGGGTGAGCCCGGCGCAGGTGAGCCTGGCGTGGGAGAGGCACGAATGCCTAGGCGTGAGCCTGTTGTGCGCCGCGGCCTGCGTGGTCGGCGCGGATTCAAAGCAGGACCCCCGGGCCATCGTGGTCTGCCGCCAGTACAGGGCGAGCAGATAGATAAGAGGATTCCCGATGAGTATGAGGAACCGTTGGTCCGCAAGTGGTTGACGTTCGGGTGGTTGGTAGCACCCATGCTCGAAGGCCAGAAGACAATCACCCTGCGCGATTGGGGCCCGACTGAGGGCGTACAGTGGCAGCATGGTGAATTGTTCTATGCGTATGATACGCCACCGGTAGAGGGCGGCCGTAGGCTCGCCATACTGCGAGTCATGCAGGAGCCGTTTGTGGAGTTCACCGCCAGGCTCAGGATGTCAGACTATCACAAGCTAGGGTTCTCGTACGCCATGGCCAACCGGCTGATGGCGCCAAGCGGTCGCACCGCACTACAGGTGTGGGAAGACCTACACAACAATCCGGAGTTACTGTGGTTGCTAAGATTTGCTGTCGAACGCATCTTCGAACAGGGCCGCAAAGAGCAGGACACCGTACAAATCGCGGAAAGACCGCCCGATGCCTCGATTCTTGGCCTCACAGGTAGTGTATAATAGAGGTGAGAGAGCTATAAAGGAGGGTGCTAAACATGTCAAGTAAGAAGAGTAGGAAAGCCAAAAAGGCGCAGCCTACACCCCCAGCGCAGAAGTTCGACCCGTTGTCAGTGCTGAAGGTACTAGACGACGCGGCATCGTCGGCCCCGCTGACCAGGCAGGGTCACATCAACATACAGCAGGCGGTTAAGATTCTGACTGCGATCCTGTCGCCGCCGCCGACCCCAGAGGTCCCGACCAACGAAGAAGACAAGGAATGAGTATAATACTCAGTTTAGATGCGTCTGAATGGCAGGGCCGCTTAGGCCAAGCGCAGTTCGACTACGCCTACGCCGCGGGCGTGCGCCTGTACATAGCCCAGCTCTTCGGCTCGGGACCGACGGGCCTCGGCACCAACGACTACGCGGAGGACCAGCTTGGGTTCGCCAAGGCCTCGGGCATGGCGCTTGCAGGTTATCTCTGGGTTCCGCCGGACGACACTACCAAGACCGAGTCGCTGGTCGAGGCATCACTTACAGCCGCCGGCCGGTACGTTGACGAACTCGCGTTCGTGGCTCCAGACCTGGAGGGCGGCAAACTACACCCGACGAACCCTGTTGGCAGGCTGATGGACGTCTGCCAGAACCTGACGCTGGCGAACAAGCGAATAGTGATCTACACCAGCAAACGCTCGTGGCCCAACGTCATGGGGGCCGGGGTGTCTGAGTTCAGCCAATACCCGTTGTGGGAGGCGCGCTACTGGTTCAAGTCGGGCTACAAGCCGGACGAGGCACCTAACATCGACTGGAAGTGGGCACCGTTCGGCGGGTGGAAGCAAAGGTCAATTTTGCAGTACGCGGGCACGGCGCCGGTAAACGGGTGGAGCGCGGACTGGAACGTTGTTGACGAGTCTAGGCTGGGGTTCAGCTTGGGCGACACGCCCACTCCGACCCCCACTCCGACACCAGAATCCCCGGCACCAATGCCGGAGTCAGAGGAGGAACTAACTGTGGGACAATATGTAGAGTTGAAGAAGCTGATCGGTGACTCTAGGGAGTTCACCCAGAGGGTGCATGACGCGATCGTAGAAAGGCTGGCTAAAGCAGAAGCTGCGACAGTAGCCTTGACCAGTCATGTTGCAACCATAACGCCGGCACCGCACAACTACCCGAGGACCAAGGAGTATACGGTCAAGTCTGGCGACACACTGACAAAGATCGCGAAGACTGAGCTCGGTCAGGCAGGCCGCTTCACGGAGATCGCCACAATGAACTACGACCGGTACCCGAGTCTCAAGGCCGACGCCAACATGATCCAGATTGGTTGGGTGTTGCGCTTGCCCGCATAACAACGACAGTCTTTCCCTTCCACGATACAGGAGAAGCCCCGTCGTTAAAAAAGACGGGGCTGATCCTTGTGGTTAAGGCGCTATGTTATTTGTTGAGAACTTTTTTACCGACCCGAAGCAGTACCGGGAGCGTCATTGCTGCGCCGGCTCTGAGGACCGCGGCACCGGAGGCGGCTGCCCACGTGCCCCACTCGGTGATGGTCGCGGGATCGAAGCTCACGGCGATCTGGATAAAAGCAGTGAACGCGCCAATGGCGAAGGCCCACGCTACTTCCTGACCGACCTTGAATTCATAACTCATGGATTTTCTTTAGTTGGACCATGCAACGCCGGTGACTCGTGGCTGTTTGCCGGTTTCTCCGACAAAAGAGATGTTGGTCACAACCCCTATGTCGCCTTCGTCGTAGGAACCGCGCTTCTCGATCTCAAGGCTGGCGGTTGTGGCGGTGCCGTCAAACTCGATAAACGCGACGCCTGGGCCGTGGTTAACTATATTGATGCGCCGGATGGATTTGCCGCTGGGTGGTGCAACGGCATCTTCAGCAGTGTCAGCTATCGCGAGAGTGACATCAAACAGGGTGGACTCTTCGGCGAAGTTACGTACGTTTCCAGATCCGAGATGAATAGGCATTTAGTCCCTCAATTCCCAACCTTCCGAGTTGACTTTACTAGCTATGTCGTTACTGTTCAGCTTATCCGACATGCGCGTGATCTCCGTTTTCATTTCACGCATGACTTCGGTACCCTCTTTGACAGCTTCTGTGTTGTGCTCGAGATGGTTGTTGACGAAGGTGGAGACCTTGTCAATGGCAGTGAGCGCGAGTCGGTAGCCCATAACGCCGAACATGAGGAGCGCACTTAATGTGCCCCCCTCAATGATGATTTTAATTACGTCGGCATCAAGTTGCATACCTACTCCCCATCCTGTATTATAGAACTATGAGAACTTACACGAGAACCGGAAAGAAGTGGATTGCCCAATCCCACGGTCAGGGGGCGTATATACTCGTATACCTGCCGGAACACCCCTTTGCAAGAAGTGACGGCAGTGTTCTGGAACACCGTGTTGTGATGGCGCTTGTACTTGGGCGATACTTGAAGCCCGCTGAAAGAGTTCATCACCGTGACGGTAATGGTCTCAACAACCTGCCCGAAAACCTGGAGTTGTTCTCTAATGCTGGCGCACATAATTCCCACATATACGCGAGCTATCAAGGCTGGTTTCCTAAAGGACATGTACCGACCAACAAAGCCTTCATTACGAAGACTTGCGTATCCTGTCTCAAGAAATTTGAACTTCCCCCACGGGGTTCCGAAAGGCGCAGGACTTGCTCCATTAAGTGCCGCCGAGAGTACGGATGGCTTAAACATTAGGTTAATCATCTCACCCCTAGTATATCACAAAAAAGCGCTGTAAACGTGGTAGAATGATAGCATGAAGTACGAAGGGATGTGGGTCGGAGGCGATCCGAAGACCAAGGGCAGCTGGATTCCTATGCAAACAAAATCAGGGATCAAGTTTCGACCCGCCACGAAGGGTGCGTCCAAGTGGTACAAGGATGCGGAGCGCGCGATTGGGGAGCAGTGGGAACACGGGGAGCTCGAGGGGCCCATCAAGGTTCGTTTCCTGTTCCTACTGCCCCGCAAGAAGACGGTGAAGCGCAAGTTCCCCATCAGCAAGTTCGACGGGGACGTGGACAAGTTGGTGCGGGCCATCTTTGACGCAATGACCGGGATCGTATATAGAGACGACAGTCAGGTCACGGATTCAAGTGAGCAGAAGCGCTACGCAGACGGGCGGAAGCCCGGCGTGTGGGTCTACATCAGTACGGACGTGAGGGAGGTTAAGTGAGCAATGGACGAGTGGGATAGGCTCGTAGCGTTCTTTGACAATCTGCAGGGCCACTGGTATATCGGCGACAGCAAAGATCGAGAGAAGGAGCGCATGATGTTTTCCGCTGACGTAGTGCGGACGATAGTGCGCAAGTTCCGTGCGCGGGCAAGGAGGTTAGCATGAGGAAACGACTCTTCGTCGACTGTGACGACACATTGATCATCTATGATGACATTGCCTGCACTTGGCCGGACGAGCCCTGCGAGGTGCATGGGCACCCGTTCGGCGTCCTGCGGGGTGAGTCATACAAGATCAACGAGCCCCTAGCCGCGTCCATCAAGTCGTGGGCGTACGACAACCCGTGTGCGCTGACCGTGATTTGGTCCGGTGGGGGTGCGCAGTACGCGCGTGCTATCGCTGACATTGCGCTACCCGGCGTGGATGTGGTGACGATGATTAAGGACAAGACGTCATTTCACATGGTGCGCTCGGGCGACATTGTCGTGGATGACATGTCCCTAGATGTGCCGGCCAGGGTATACAGGCCGGACGAATGGAGGTATGATGGAGATACTACAGGATAATCGACCAGTCGCTTTCACCCTGGCCGAGCTCTGGATGCTGAATGACGTCATCCGCCACGACGAGGACGCCATCTGCAAAAAGGCGTGGCCTTCGGTGTCGACTCAACTTAACGGCGAGATCGCTTTGGCTATCCTGGCGTGCGAGGACGGTAGCCTAGAGGCCTACACGTTGGTGCTTACGAAGGGCGATATACTCGTGATGGACGCAAACGTCCGCCGAGATATGAAGACCCCTGAGGGTGCCGCGGGCAAGGCGATTTTGCTCAAGCTGTTCAAGGCCCGTTATGAACTGATTTATGGCGCTACTGCGGAAGGCGGGGAAGACCTGACCTACCGACAAGCGCTAGACCGAAAGAACTATGAGCCTAAGGAGGTTCCTGATGCCGAACCCAGTGACAGCCCCGACAACAACACCGACGAAGACTCCGTCGCCATCTAAAAACCCGGAGATATATCCGGGGCCAGAACCTGATATTTATCCTTCAAAAATTTGCCCGCAGCAAAAACGTGAGCACATCTCGCCAGATGTCAGCCCATAGTTTTTATGCGTACTAAGCAATGATATTCTACAGCTTCCCCCGCCACCTCCGAACTGAGAGCCCGCGCGACATTCACATCCCAATCGTGGGTCATGTAACTGCGCAGGATATCATTGATGAAGCAGAAGATAGGCTGACCGCACCACCGTCGATGGCGGTTCTGGTTGCGCCGGACTCAGATATGGAACAAGGCTCGGCTATTCAATACGCCGTCGGTCGCATCATGGGCGATGTCCTTGCGCGCCGGCATGATCAGGAGCTTCAGCACCTGATGCGTGAACTAACGAGTCAACTCCTCGTCAACCAATATGGGTTTGGTTGGCCCATGTTTGGTAGTGAGGAGGAGATGCGCGCTTGGTATCGACAGATGGGCCTAGAGATGGATGCCTACCCCCTGTCGCTCACCGGAGCGAAGGAGTTGATGGAGAGCGCGACAACCCTACGTCAGCGGGTGTTCGCGCGCATGTGCACTGGGTACAACAAAGATACTAAGAAGATTTCTCTACGTGGTACTGACGTGGACATGAAAGAGATCAAGATTATCACTAAGGGCGCTAGAGGTATGATGGCGGCTTGCTATCGGGACAGGAGTATTCGTGCTTCATTACGGAAGATACCCATCGTCGCGAAGAGCCGCGTATACCGCGGTGACCCCGAGATTCATGAGGCGTTGCAAGACTTAGCCGACATCGTATCGGTCGAAGCGCACAGGGCATTCACAGAGCCGTACTACCCGGGCATACCAGATGTTGCTGCGCTAACCGACAAGGAAGTTGACGCAGTGATGGACGGTCTGCAGCGGGAAGTGACGCGCGAGAAGCGCGGGGGTCAGGAGGTCCTTTACAGGGAACTACCGCGCCCCAGGCAGATTGCTCTAGCCGAGCGCCGGCGCCACTGGTTCGGGGTGTTCGGCATCACGCCGGAGAGCTGGAAGAAGGGCACGTGGTCACTATGGAAGATCAAGAACGTGACTTACCCCGAGGGCTATAAGATTCCGGTCTGGTAGCCGCGCCCTAGAAGAAGGCGTGTACTCTAGGCAGTCAGATCGGCGTATCCGTATTGAAAGACATTGCATATATGGGTCGCCGCTGCGGCTGCCGTTGACTCCAGCCTGAACGCAGTGTGTGACGAAGTGCCTGTGCCAATCGGACCGCCGGTGCTGGTCCCCACCGACGAGCCGTCTATGAACCATTCGACGGTTTCGTCCCCACGACTGATGATGAGCAGGTCATAGACCTGATCCGCTGTCAGCGTTGTCAGCGTTGCAGTAGTCGTCAATCCGCTGCCGCTATGCACCTGACCCGCCAATGAGAGTGTCGTTATCTTGATGCCCACTGCCTTGTCATCAGGGTCACCTGCGCCGTCCGAGTTCTGCCTGCCCAAGCTGATCCTAGAGATGCCGTTCGTGCCGCCTGTGGGGATTGAGAACCTGACCTTGACCAAAATCCTGCGGTCCCAGTTAATAACTCCGCGGGTGCTGCCCTGTGTTATCCCGAGGAAGCCGAGGGACTCGCTAATGCGCGCAACGCCGGTCGCGCCGCCCGCGCTGGTGTCTAGCCGACGGAGACGCAGAGCAGTAGATCCGGTGCCTGACACCGCCGTGGTCCAATCGCCAGCGGCGCTGGAGAAAGGCATGTTGCGGAAGACGCTGTCGGCGAGCCAGAACTCGTTGCCCGCCTCGTCGACGTAGAACATTCCAGACTGCGCCGAGTAGTCTTTGGCATAGAGTCTCGTCTTGCTAGCCGCCGGAGCCCCGGGCGCGGAGATGACGTCGGCTTCCAGGTACTCGTCCTTGATGAGCAGTCCGTCTATCGTCACACCGGTCCCTGAACCCTTTTCTGCAATTGTGTCCACCGACAGGCTCTTACCCACGGCCACCGATACGTCGCCCGCCAGGACAAGTGTGGCCTCTCCCTCGACGGCAGTAATGGCCGCAGAGTCCAGGTACTTGGCGTGATGAAGGTTGGCCGTCAGGCCGGACGGGTGCGCGTGGACGTGGTCACCGAACGGGATGGTGGTGCTAGTGCCTGCGGCCTCCGTGTTAGCGATGTCTGCGAGTTGTGCCGTACCAGAACGAGCTAGCCACACAAGCCCGGTGGTCTCACTGTTGAGTGCTCCAAGAACAGTTCCATCAGCCCCGACGGCCAACCTCGCGGCCGTGTCCGCACCAGTACCGCCAGCCAGGTCTCCCTTGACATCCCAGATGGCGTCGGTAGCCACATCTCCACCACCGCCTGCGTGAGAGTGCAGGGTAGTTTCTGAGCCATCCGTCAGAGTTTCCAGTTCTGCGCCTGTTGCCGTGGTATCCGAGTGGGACGCGATGTTGTGCGCCGCGGCGTGGTGCTGGTCACTGGTCACGTTGGCCAAGTCTGCGTGCGAGGTCACGCCAAGCTGAGTAAACGTAGCCGTAAATACCGAGCTTATCTCGGTGGCA
>SDBV01008242.1_pt1 | contig 14099 bp, 13 predicted proteins | sample 2277081 | NCBI WGS metagenome assembly SDBV01 (sample SAMN10402039, study PRJNA504765) | marine sediment metagenome | isolation source: marine sediment core GS10_PC15, 223 cmbsf | place: Arctic Ocean: Southern Knipovich Ridge | collected 2010
TGGTGGTACCGGGATCGGTACGAGAGACAGTACCCCAGAGATCGTTTCGGGCATCTGCCAGAAGACGATTCCCCGGATCATGGAGTGCATCCGCGCCAAGTTCAGAGCGGAGAAGCCGGGGGCACGGTTAAGTCGTAGCGTGGCCGGAATCGCCGGAAAAACGCAGATCTACGCGCTGCCGGGAAGCGTCCGGGCCGTCGAGGAATACCTCGGCGAGATCCTCAAGACGTTGGAACATGCAATCTTCATGCTGCACGGAGTGGACATTCACTGACAATGACAACGAGCCCCGAAGAAACTGAAATCGGATCCGAAAAAGCAATGCGATCTTTGCCCGTGTACCGCATTTCCGATAAGAATGCGATGCGCGAATCGACCATGGACAACGTCGTGGTCGAACAAGCCGTGACGATTCTTGTGGACCAGGTTGGAAGCTTTACGTTGCTGTGTACCCCGTCCGATCTCCAGGCGATGGCGGCTGGGTTCCTCTACTCCGAGGGAATGATCGATTCGGCGGATGACATCGTCGCCATGTCTCCTGGCGCGAAGGATCCCTCCGTTATAGGAATCCGAATCGAAGACCCACAGCAAATGACTTCGAAACGAAATCTGATAGTTGCCAGTTCGTGCGGGATGTGCGGTACTCGAAACCTGCACGAGATGATGTCCCGGATCACCCCGTGCACCCAGTCGATGCACGTATCTGCGGAATTCCTGAACGACGTCATGGATCAGTTCCAGGAAAAGCAGCTGGTCTTTCACATGACCGGAGGGTCGCATGCTGCGGGACTTTTCGACACGGACGGCCGGATCGTTGCGTTCGGTGAAGACATCGGACGTCACAACGCTCTGGACAAGGCAATCGGGCAGTGTCTCTTGGAAGGGAAACCGATGGCAGGATGTGGCGTGGCACTATCCGGGCGGGTTAGCTTCGAGATGGTCGCCAAAGCCGCCCGGGCTGGAATCGAAATGATCGCCGCAGTCTCGGCGCCTTCTTCGTTTGCGATCGAGGTCGCCGATCAATGGAACATTACACTCTGCGGTTTTGTCAGACCAGGCCGGACCAACGTGTACACGCATCCCGCAAGGATCCTCAAACACGCGGAAACTTGCAGGGATAAAGGGGAAAAAATAAATTAAATCTGCCTACCGGGAGGGGGGTTCGACGATTCTTTTCCTTTATCCCATTTATCCCTGCTATACCTTTTTTAGCCGGTTAATAGCATGCCCTGGCGCATTAACTTTGTACGCCTAAGCGTCTCAGGTAAGTCTTTTGGGGTGGGGCAGCCTTTCGGGGCTGTGTCCCCGTGAAGAACAGGCAAGAATGCCTGTTCCACCATGCAGTACTTATGCAAAACCGCTTAGCCGCTGAACGTCCTACTCCCTGAGAAACTTCGCAGCACTGGCTTTGAAGCTGATCCAGATTCTCTGACCACGCGCAAGGGACAAGCTCTTGACTGACTCTCTGCTCACGGCCGACAAAATCTCAACACCGATGTCAACTGCGATTTCCATCCCCAGTTTGGCGGGGACAACATCTGCAATCACGCCTTCGAACGTGTTCTGTGCACTAGTCTGAGGTTTCATCTCCGAGACAATAACATCCTCACTGCGCACCATCAGGTGTCCGTCCCCGGGCCTCTCGTCGCTAAGCACGCGAAAAACGGGACCGGAAGTGACGACCTCGGCCAGACCTTTCTGACCGTCCGTATATCGCAGGTGCCCTTTGAAGAAGTTTCGTATCCCGATGAACCCGGCGACGAAAGCAGACTTCGGATGCCGAAAGACCTCCGCCGGTTCACCAATTTGAACGATGCGACCTTCGTTCATTATCGCGACTCGCGAAGCAAGAGTGATCGCCTCCTCGTAATCGTGCGTAACGTGAAGCATCGTGTGCCCCTGGCGATTGAGGGACCGCAGCAGCGATTGCAGTTGTCGGCGCGACCCCGCATCAAGTGACGAGATAGGCTCGTCGAGCAGGAGGCAGCGGGGTTCCGTAGCGAGTGCGCGTGCGAGGGCAACGCGCTGTACCTCACCTCCCGAGAGCACCCTCGGGTCACGATCGAGAATGTCCCGGATATCGATATCGTCGGCGAGCTTCCCAATGCGTTCTTTGACGGCGGCGCGATGCATTCTCCCGGCGCGAAGTCCGTATGCGATGTTCCGGCGCACGGACATGTGGGGAAAGAGTGACCGGTCCTGATAGACCAGCGCGCAGCGGCGTCTCTGGATTCTCTCAGCGGTAATGTCCTTACCGTCCAGGTATATCGATCCCGAGTCTGGAACCTGGAGTCCCGCGATGATCTCGAGGATCATCGTCTTACCCACGCCCGAGGGCCCCAGCAGGACGAAGTACTCCCCTTGCGCGACCTCGAACGATACGTCGCGCAGTGCAAATCCGTCGAATACCTTCGTGATGTTTCTAACGTTCAGCATTGTTCGGCCTGGAGATCAGCAACCTTAGGACGATGAACACTATCAGGCAGATCGAGATGAACAGCACCGCCACGGGCCTGACGTAACTGAGCCCATATGCTCCGAACCGCTCATAGATCAGCACGGGTGTAATCATGGGATGATACGCGACGATGACGACGGCTCCGAACTCACTCATTCCGCGTGCCCACATCATGATCAGCCCGGATAGAATTCCCCGCCAGGCGAGCGGGATGGAGATTGTCAGAAAAACTCGCATGGGGCTGGCGCCGAGGTTCAGCGCCGCTTTTTCGATGCGTTCGGGGATCATAGCGAACGCCTCGCGGGCGGAGTTGATCAGAAACGGGATGCTCACAAAGGCCATGGCGAATATTATTCCCGCCGGGTGGTTCACAAAGCTGAATCCGAATTTTTCCGCGGCCTGCCCGAGGAATCCCTGCTTTGAGAGGATTCCGAAAAGCGCAATTCCCGCCGCCGAGTGAGGGACAACAATCGGGATATCGATGATTCCAATAACCAGGCGCTTCAGTGGAAAGTTCTTACGGGCGAGAAGGTGCGCAAATGGTATCCCGGCGAGTGCACACACGAGCGTCCCCGTCATCGCCGTCCACAGCGTCAGGAAAATACTCGATCTTGCCTCGGTGTCCCGCGCTGCTTCCATAAGCTCCACCCCCGAGCAGTTCAGGAACATCCCGGCGAGCGGGGCGATGATGAACAGGAGGATTACACCGCCCAGGGCGGTGAACAAAAGGTGCATGGGTTCATATCTGCGCCCGATCGCTAACGAACCATTACCCGTCATTTGACCTCCTTAACGTATTTTCGCAGAGCCGGAGGGATTTTGTCCAAGGTGTCCGTCAGGGCGGGGATGATAACCTCCTGGCCATTTTTCTGCATGATTTTCATACCCTTCTGTTCGCTCATCAGGAACTCCAGAAAGGCAACGGCGGCGGGGGCGTTAGGTGCGTTGTTCGGGATTGTAACGCCGTAGACCATGGGCTTGCCCTTCTTTGTGATGAAGCTCCGCGGGGTTTTTCCCGAAAGTTTTACGCTTGCTGTTGCGTAGAAGTCCGCCATTGCGGGGTTTGAAAGATTTACCTCGTCGGGAAGGGGTAGATATGGAAGATGGTGCTGCATGGCGACGCTGCGGTAAAGGAATATATAATCCACCTCCCCGACCTCCAGCAATGCGATGAGGTCGGTCTCTTTCGGGCGGATGTATTTACGGTCCTTTGCAAGCAGACGTTCAGCAAGCCCGGAAAGTCTGTAGTGCTTTTCCGCCAACCTGATCGCCAAGACTGCCCGATATCCGCAAGGATCAGAGTTCTTATCGGATCTCCCAAAAGTCACATCGTCGCGGGCGAGAATCTTGTACCAGTTCTGCTCGTTTATGCTCTCGGTAAGGTTCGAATGCTGTCCGTACACGAGCGCCATCTCGTTTCTCGCAAACCTTATCACCCACTTGGTGTGCTCGGGGATGAGAAGGTCTTCTATGACCGTGTAATCAGCAGCCCCCAGGATATCGCAAGGCATATCGAGGTCGGATACCTTGCGGGCACACGTACGGCTGCCCGCAATCTCACGGAAGACCCTTACGTTCGGATGTTCCTCGGTAAACCGGACGATGATTTCCTTGAATGGGACCGCCAGGCTTCCGGCGTGGAAGATGATCAGCTCCCCAGAGAGACCTCCATTATCCCCGCGGGAGCCTGATCGCTGATCCTTGCAGCCAGCTGCGGGTAACAGCAACCCGAACAACAGAATCAGGCATGGGATAATCCTGTTCATCACTTGTCCTTCCGCACTTCTAAAAGCCCCTGAATATGCTTTTCGTATGCGGCCGTCACCACACGCTCGATCTTGGAGCGGAATCGGGAGTACGCCCTGATCCACTTTTTTCCTTCATCCGTGAGCGTGGTGTGTCCCCCCTCCCTTCCGCCTCGGTGCCGCTCAAGAAACGCCACACCCACAGAACCTTCCAGTTTCCGCAGATCGCCCCACGCTTTGCGGTAGCTGATCCCCAGGGACTTACAGGCTTCCGTCAGCGACCCGTTCCGCTCGATGGCTTCAAGAAGCCGGTACTTCCCATCTCCGAAGACCCCTCTGGCCTTATCAGATGATATCCAACACTTGAACCTGGGATAGAAACGTCTGCCCCGTCCCTTCATGATAGATACTCCAACCAATTTGGGTGAACACCTCATCGCTGATTTCACTGCGCCAAGAAGCTACCTTTTCGCGTGAATAGCTATTGGTGCGTCTGTCGTCTCACTCGTTATGCACGGACAAACATATAGGGTGGCAAAAAAAACATCCATCTACGGATTCCATACGACAAATTGCCCATTTGTGCGATCTGAGGAAATATACCATTTGTTCCCGAGGCGTCAAGAGTTTTTCGCATCCGTCTGTCAATGCTCTGACGTGTAAGAGGGAACGGGCGAGTGTCAGTCGGCGATCCCAAGTCCGGCGCCACGTCGGAAACCAGGTGTCTCTTCGACTGGACCGGTCAGGTTGACGCGACGGGCTCGATTCCGGTATCATTTATCTTGGGAATAGATCGAGTTATGTCGTATTGTTGGCGGCGTGAAGGGAGAAATTTGTGAAATGCCAAACCGTACCCAGTCCTACTGTGAAGCGATTGAGCTTGTATCTTCGGCGATTGGAGCGATTTGCCGCTGAAGGAATCCCGACGGTCACCAGTCGTAACCTCGGTGATTCCCTTGACGTCGGAGCTGCGCAGGTTCGTAGGGATCTGGCGTGTTTCGGGCAGTTTGGCAGACCCGGTGTGGGGTACCAGGTCACCCCGCTGGTAACCAAGTTGAAGCATATCCTGGGGACCGACAAGACTTGGCCGGTTATAGTCATCGGCGCCGCCGATCTGGGCCGAGCCCTCGTGCGATACAAGGGATTCCAGAAGAAAGGCTTCAACGTCCTCGCCGCCTTCGATATCACCAAAGACAAAGTCGGCCGGCAGATCGGTGATGTGCGGATTTACCACATCCGGGAAGTCCCCAAAATCGTCAGGAAACACAGTGTGAAACTCGCCGTTCTCGCGGTGCCCGCCAAAGCAGCTCAGGAAGTTACCGACATGCTCTGCAAGGCCGGTGTTAAAGGGATTCTCAACCTGGCCACCACCACCGTCATTACCGCCGCAGATGTCGTGGTCGGTTCCGTCGATATTGCCGCCAGTCTCGAACAAGTTTCCTTCCGCGTAAAGAATCGAAGCTAATCTTTTGGCCTGGATAAAATACGTGATGGATAAGTACGGAGAAATAGAGTATAATCTCGAAAAAGCCGATAAAGTATGGCGGAGCTTGCAAGAAAGGGCTCGATGCTCTCAGAGGGTCTGAGATTCGGACATCGTTGGTAATATTGGCGGATTACGTGGTAGAAAGAGCTTGCTAGCTGAAACAGACCTAATGGGCAGCGCTTTGGACATAGGAGAATCAGAGACATGAGTTACGTACTTGGACTGTTCGGCGGGTTGGGAATGCCAGAGTTGTTGGTTATCCTGGGAATAGCGGTTCTTATCTTCGGCGCAAGCAGGATTCCGGAAATCGCCAAGTCTCTCGGAAAAGGGATCAAGGAATTTAAGAAAGCCGGGAAAGAAATAAGCGACGACGTCTCGGAGGAAACCGACGACAAGCCTAAGAGCTAGTGAAGACAAGGAAACCGGGTCGTTGATTGACGGCGTTTTAGAACTTTTCGCAAGGTACGGGCATTTCCTTTCCTATTACCTCGGTAGTCTGGTGCACCACTAACGGGACATTTCCAATCGAGATCGATTCGGATATCATCTGGGTCAGCATTGACGGAATGAGGGAAACACATGATGAACGTATCCGAGATAAAACACTTTGTGAACTGATGCAAAGATTTGATACGATCGGTCCGGCGACCATTTGCAAAAAAGATTAGATGAACCGGCCCTCCGGGATTCTGCGATTCAAGCTATTCCGAATCATCCGGGAAGCACTGGCGGACGCTAGAAAGGGATAAGCAGCAATGCTTGCTATCGGAACTCCAGAATTGGTAATTATCTTTCTCGTTGCCCTCATGGTTCTGGGCCCGAAGGCTTTCTCCGAACTGATCGGTTCTATAGGAAAGGGCATCAGACAATTCAAACAGTCTCTGAACGCCGATGACGAACCGGAAGACTCTAGTGAATCCCGGGAGAGGAAGGATCCGTCTGAAGAAGCGAAAGAGGATACCGGGGCATCCCGCAAAGAGGAGGATCGGAGCACGGAGGAGGACTCCGAGGTTCAAGACACCCGAGGTCTATCAACCAGGAGGATGTCGCTCGTCGAACACCTCGCCGAACTTCGGAAGAGATTGCTTTTTTGTGTTATCGCCGTTGTTATTGGGATGGGCATAGCCTGGATGTGCTATGACCCATGGATACTGAACCTGATCAAGGGACCATTGGACTCTCTGGGGGACAGGGGTGATAACCCGTTCGTCCTGGACAACCCACTGCTGAGGTACCTCCGCTCATCTGCCGAGGAATCCGAGGAACTCAATCTGAATTTGCACTTCATAACGCCGCTCGAAGTTTTCATGGTAAAATTAAAGGTTTCGCTTTTCGCCGGGCTAATTATTGCTTCACCCTTTGTCTTATGGGAAATCTGGAAATTCGTCTCGATTGGTTTGACGAAAAAGGAACGAAGGGGCGTCATGGTTTTCCCGCCAATAGCCCTGGGTTTCTTCCTCTGCGGTGTTCTGATTGCATACTTCATCATGCTCCCGGTAATCCTCTATTTTCTCGTTGTGGTCAGTGGCCGCGGTCTCGTTCCAACCTTGATTCTCAGCAAGTACACCTCCCTTGTCGTTCTCTTTTGCCTTACATTTGGCGTCGCCTTTGAAATGCCGCTGGTAATCTTGTTTCTCAGTAAACTTGGGATTGTCACTCCCAAGTTCCTGAAGGAGAAACGAAAGTACGCCATCCTTTTGATCTTCCTTTCGGCCGCTATTCTGACACCTCCGGATGTGGTGACGCAGGTGATGGTGGCGGTTCCAATGGTCCTGTTGTACGAAGTCAGTATTTGGCTTTCGAGGTTGGCGTGGCGGCGCAGGCGCAGAGCCCAGAAAGACTAGAAGTCATACTAAACGGTCTTGCATAAGTTCTGCATGGTGGAACAGGCATTCTTGCTTGTTCTTCACGGGGACACAGCCCCGAAAGCCTGCCCCACCCCAAAAGACTTACCTGAGACCGCATAGAGCGGTCTTACATAAATTTCGCGCAGTGGGTCAGGGACCCACCGCGCTGAAAATCCGTCAGAAACGTTCGGATGATAAGCCCCCAGAGGAATGCAGACAGAAACCATAACTTCTTGTAGAATAGAAGGAACAGGCGATGTGGCCTCAGTTTGTAGTTTGTAGTTTGTAGGCTGGGTTGCGGAACGAAACCCACCTTTTACTCTAGCGTAACAGTTCCTGGTTGGCCGAACGACGCAATGATTTCCCGAGGGCCTTAGTGTTGAAACTTACCGTTGCCTATTCTCCTTGTCCCAACGATACGTTCATGTTCCATGGACTGGCCAAAGGCATGTTCGCGTCGCCATGTCGTGACACAGATATCCATCTCCACGATATGGAGACGCTGAATCGTCTTGCGATGAAGGGGACTTATGACGTTACGAAGGTCTCGTTTCATACCTACTTTCTCGTGCAGGATGAATACGAACTGCTTAACGTCGGTGCGGCGATGGGTTATGATTGCGGACCTGTCGTGGTGTCCGCGAAAGACTTGCAGCCTTCGGATCTGTCGAGTTCGCGAATAGCCGTACCCGGGGAGCTTACGACGGCGCACCTGCTGCTGCAACTATGGGCGCCGCAGGCGCGCAACCGGATATTCGCAAGATACGATGAAATCATGGATCTCGTCTCGAGCGGGCAGGTAGATGTCGGAGTGATTATTCACGAGGGACGGTTTACTTATCACCGCAGCGGGTTTTGCCTGTTGGTGGACCTGGGCCAGTGGTGGCGGGAACAAACCGATCTGCCCGTACCGCTGGGTGGGATCGTGGCCCGCAAGAACCTTGGGCAGGAAACGATCCGGGAATTCGAGGTACTGCTGAGAAAGGCCATCGAAAACGCCATTGGAAACCCAGAGGCAGCATGCGAGTATGCAAGTCAACATGCCCAGGAGATGGACGAGGCGGTGTTAGCGGAGCACATCAAGACATTCGTGAACGATTACAGCCTTGACCTTGGTGCAGATGGTCGTTCGGCGATCGAGAAGCTCCGGGAATTGGCCAGGGCCGGAGGGCTCATCCCATGATTTCCATCGTCCTGGGAACCCAGATGGAAGCCCGCCCGCTTCTGGAGCGTTTGGGCGCGCGAAAACTCGCGGATGAACCTTTTGAAATATACCGGTTTCCAGCTTCAGGTAATCGCCCGGGCGGAGTGATCGTCATAAGCGGAATGGGTAAACAGATCGCCGCCAAGGCCACCAGGAATCTAATTGTCGAGCGTGGTGCGACCGTCGTCGTCAATGTCGGCGTCTGCGGTGCGCTGACTGACGGCGCGAAGGTCGGACAGCTCTTCAGGATCACCGAGGCGATAGACGGAGACCTTGTCATTTCGGGAGGCGCGGCGGAAAAGCACGAGTGTGATGACGACATCTGGGAGAATCTCCCCTCCGCACGCCTGGTGAGCGTCGACGAAGGGGTATTCCAGGAAGATCGCCGCTCCGCCCTCGCCGCTTTCGGAGATGTTGTGGACATGGAAGGCGCCGCCGTCGCCCGCATCTGCCGACTGCACAATGTTCGCTGCTACATGCTCAAAGGCGTAAGCGACCTGGCGAATCACACGGGGAAAGAAGATATTCAAAGGAACATCGCCTCCGTTTCCTCGCAACTGGCGGGTGTGGTCGCTTCCGCCCTGGAGCGCTACCCACAAATTCACGGGACTGTCCTGTCGAGGATATGGAGCTTCACGAAAATCGAACACAGCCTGTTCAGCTTTCCGCTGCTGCTTGCGGGCGCTTGGCTGGGAGGCGGAGGGGCCTGGCCGCCCCTGCATGTACTCGCCCTGATAATCGTAGCGGGCCTGGGCGCTAGAACACTCGGGATGGCGATGAACAGGATACTCGACCGCGACCTGGACGCACTCAACAAGAGGACGGCCGCTCGAGAACTGCCTAGTGGCAGGATGTCAATCGCGGTTGCGTGGGGAGTGGCCGGTGTGGGCTTGATATTATATCTGCTGGCGTGCGCGGCCCTGGGCAAGATATGTCTGATGCTTTCGCCGATACCAGCGGCGTTGCTGATCACCTATTCGCTGCTCAAGCGTTTCACGAGCCTCTGCCACTTTGGTATCGGCCTCTGCCTCGCGCTTGCTCCGCTGGGCGCATTTGTGGCTGCATCCGGCGGGGTGGCGCTGAGCAGGGAAGTGATCCTGCTGGGAGTGTTCACCTTCTGCTGGATCAGCGGATTTGATATTATCTACGCGCTGCAGGACCTGACCTGCGACAGGGAAACCGGCGTCCACAGCATCCCAGCAGTACTGGGCAGCAGGGGTGCTCAGATCGTGGCGTTCGCGGTGCACTTCCCCGGCGCCGTAGCGATGTTCTGGTTGTGGCAACGGGTCGGTGGTGGGATACTGCCGGGTGTTGCCTTGGGAATTGTGATCGTCGGTTTGGCGATGGGGCATTGGAAACGCATACCGGTTCGGGTTCGGTTCTTTCCGGTTTCTCCGATTGTCGGTATCGCCGGAGCAATGGTACCATTGTTGGGAGAATTAAAATGAACCTGATACTGGCCGTCACTGGGGCGAGCGGCGCTTATGCAGCCGATGTGCTGCTGCAGAAGTCTTCCTGGGATGTTACGCTTGTAGCCAGTCGCTGGGGAAAAGACGTCTACCGCCGGGAGTGTGGGTCCTTCGAGGAATTGGCAAGTCGGGCCCAGAGAGTCCTGGATAACAACGATATGTCGGCGCCGATTGCTTCGGGCTCGGTGGAAACCGTGGGGATGGTCGTTCTTCCCTGCTCAGCCGATACGCTGGGAAAGATCGCAAACGGCATTGCGGACTCGCTGATCACGCGCGCAGCCCACTGCCATCTGAAGGAACATCGCAAGATCGTGCTGTGCGTTCGCGAGTCGCCCTGGACACTGATCGATCTGGACAATGCCCGTAGGGTGGCCGCGGCCGGCGGGATTATCATGCCGATCTCCCCGCCCTTCTACATGCTCGGCGGACGTCACCCCGACACAGTCACCATGACAGACATTGTTGGGGCGTTTGTAGACCGCGTGCTGGACGTTCTAGGGGATCCCGCTGAGACGAATTGGGAGACGATTTCGTGAGCTTTAAGGACTTACGTTCATTCATCCGCCACCTGGAGGAGCGGGGCGAGCTTGTACGTGTCGCCGTGGAGGTGGATCCGAACCAGGAGGTGACTATAATCCAGCACCGTCTGCTGCAGGCTGGTGGTCCGGGGGTGCTTTTCGAGAGAATAAAGGGCTCGCCGTACAGGTTGGTGACGAATCTGTTCGGTACCCGAGAGCGTCTCAGGGCGGTGCTGGGACGAGAACCCGCTGAGATTGGCGGGGAAGTCGTCGAGTTCGTCCAACAGGTCATCCCCCCGAGCATTTCCCGCCTTTGGAAGCTGCGGAAACAGATCTCCCGGTTGCTGCGTGCAAAGATGCGGAGTGTTCGCACTGGTCCGATCCTGGAAGAGTGTTTTTCTCCGCCGCAACTTGATCGACTACCGTGTCTGAAATGCTGGCCGCTGGATGGCGGGGAGTTTTTCACGCTCCCGCTGGTTCATACGGTTGACCCCGTCACCGCAAAGGGGAACCTGGGTATATACCGTCTGCAGCGATTTGATGCAGAATGCACGGGGATGCACTGGCAAATCGAAAAAGGTGGAGGCTTTCATTTCCGCAAAGCATCCCAGTTGAATCAACCGCTGAGGGTTAGTGTCTTCCTCGGCGGGGCCCCTGCCCTCACGCTGAGTGCGATAGCCCCCATGCCCGAAGGGATTGACGAACGACTGCTGGCGGCGCTGATCATGGGCAGACCGCTGGATGTAATCACCAGACCTTCCGGGCACAGGATCCCCGCAACCGCCGAGTTCGTCCTGGAAGGCAGCGTTGTCGCCGGTGATGTGCGCAAGGAAGGTCCCTTTGGCGATCACCTGGGCCATTACTCCCACAGCGCCGAGTTTCCAGTCTTTCGGGTGGACCGACTGCTGGCGCGCAAGGACGCCATCTACCCCGCCACTGTGGTGGGCAAGCCTCCGCAGGAAGATTATTACATCGGCGAAGCATTGCAGGAAATGTTGCTTCCTTTCCTGAAGATGACCAAACCTGGAATCAGCGACCTGTGGTCATATCCGGAGACGGGATTTCATCCACTCGCCGTTGTAGCCGTGCAAGAACGTTACAATCGAGAGTCCCTGAAACACGCTATGTCCGTGCTGGGTGAGGGGCAGCTTTCGTTGACAAAGGTCCTGATTGTAGTAGACCAGGATGTCAACGTGCGTGATTTCGCCGAAGTCAGCCGGGCAATGTGGCGGAATCTTGATCCGACCGACGGGATTCACCTGCTGGCGCCGACGGCCCAGGATACGCTGGACTTCACGGGCCCGTCGATGAACGTCGGAAGCAGATTGATCCTGCTGGGGACGAGCAAGGCGGCGCCGCCGCTTCGCGGTGCTCCTCCGCCCGACCCGCCCATGGCGGAGGACGTTCATAAGGATATCATCGGGTTGGTCCGCCTGGGCGAAGCGGTGCTGATTGCCCGTGTCCGCGAAACATCCGACAGACAGGGCGTCCGGGAAGCCCTCGCCGCTCATCCCGCAACACGCCAGTTTCTCCTGCACGTGCTGGTCTCCCCGGATGTCCCGCTGAACGACCCACGACTGATTCTCTGGGGCTGGTTTACCCGGTTCGATCCATTGGCTGACATTCACCCAGCGAAGCGGGAACTGGCGGGCAATGGCGTGATTATGCACTTTCCCATAGCAATCGACGCGACCTGGAAGCAAGGTTACCGCCAACCAGTCGCCTTCGACCCGGATTTGCAGCACAAAGTGGAGAGCGGCTGGGATCGTTACGGGATCGACCTGGAGGGAAGGACACAATGACCGGTCCTTCACTGGATCCGATGAATGGCGGTGGAAGCGGCGAGGGTGATTCTCTGATGTCGCCCCAGGACAACCGTCGGATGTTCGACAGCATTGCCCGGCGGTACGACTTGATGAACAGGATACTGTCCCTGGGTCTCGACCGTCGCTGGCGGCGGAAGGCTGTAGCGGAGCTTGATCCATGCGAAGGCGGCCGCTATCTGGACGTCGGCTGCGGGACCGGAGACATGGTGATCGAGATTCTCCGCCAGTCCCCCCACTCGAGCGTTATCGGTATCGATCCGGCTCGGAAAATGCTGGAGATCGCCAGGAAAAAGGCCGATCGCAGCGGGGTGGCGAATTCTATTTCCTTCCAGGCGGCGGACGCCACGGAGTTGCCTTTCGCCGAAGCGTCCTTCGCGGGTGTTATCAGCGCTTTCTGTATCCGCAACATTCCCGACAAAAGGCGTGCTTTCCGCGAAATGCGACGCGTGCTCACCCCGCTCGGACGCGTAATCGTTTTGGAACTGACCACCCCCGACAATCCGATCATTCGCCTGGGCCACAAGCTTTACAACCGTCGGTTCGTACCCCTCGCGGGACGTTTAATAGCTGGTAGTGCAGACGCGTATCAATACCTGGTGGATTCGATCGAAGTCTTCTCCGTGGTGTCAGATATACCGGGGATGATGAATGATGCGAACTTCAGCGACACCAGGTGTGTTCGGTTTCTTGGTGGGACGGTGAGCATGTTCATCGGCCGGACGATGTGAATATCTACCGGAACAAATGTGGGGTGTGTGCGGGCTTCCGCACGGGGTTAAGAACGATCACCCCTCCGGGGCTATGATAAATATAATACTCGATTCCCAGGGCTTGCCCTTGCGGGCTGCGCCCTGGGCTAAAAACGATCGCCCCTACCGGGGCTCGGAAAAACGCCCCGCCCGGGGCTCGGAAAGACGCCCCTTCCGGGGCTCGGAAAGACGCCTGCACGCAATTGTTTCGGGTGCCATAGCCTTGCCTGCAGGCAGCTCCTGCTGCGGCGCCTTTTTCGGGGTGTTTTTGGGCCCAGGGGCTCCGAGCCCCGTCACACAGGACAGATTATTTTTTTTTCAGACAGTGCTTAGTACAATACCGATGGGTTAAGGATTAGCTAAAGTCCGGTGAGAAGAAATGCAAAATGGTCGACAACAACGATAACTATGTTTTTGGGGCGGTGTCTTATTGCAATGCAGCGCCGTTGGCGCATTTTCTGCCTCAGGCGCATTGTGGTGTTAGGGTAGTTTAAGTAAGCTGCTTATGCTTTTGCTGGCAATCCAGTTGCCGCTGCTCGAGTCCGCAGGCGTTACATGTTTGATAACGGCAGTCAGGGGTCTCTATACCTTCTACGGCACGCTGATATTCTTGCTTTAGGAAAGCTGTCGTTACTCCCACGTCAATATGAGCCCAGGGGAGGGGTTCATCTCGGGGGCGCTCCCTCTGGGCATAGAAACTTGGTTCAAGCTTAGTCTCCTCAAAAGCGCCAAGCCAATTTCCATAATTAAAGTGCTCACTCCAGGCATCAAAGGTTGAGCCCAATCGCCAAGCACGA
>SDBV01008243.1_pt1 | contig 14095 bp, 12 predicted proteins | sample 2277081 | NCBI WGS metagenome assembly SDBV01 (sample SAMN10402039, study PRJNA504765) | marine sediment metagenome | isolation source: marine sediment core GS10_PC15, 223 cmbsf | place: Arctic Ocean: Southern Knipovich Ridge | collected 2010
AGGTGGTGAAGAGTGCGCGCGTCATGAAAAAGGCAGTGGCGTATCTTATGCCTTATATCGAAGCGGCCAAAATGGAAGGGTCCCGCACCGCCGGCAGGATTCTGATGGCAACGGTCAAAGGCGATGTGCACGACATCGGCAAAAATATTGTCGGCGTTGTGCTGCAGTGCAATAACTTCGAGGTGATTGATCTCGGTGTGATGGTGCCGGCTCAAAAGATCCTCGATGAAGCCAAAGCGCACGACGTTGATATCATCGGGCTGTCTGGCCTGATTACCCCGTCATTGGAGGAGATGAGCCATGTATCAAAGGAAATGGAACGCCAGGGTTTAAAGCTTCCACTGCTGATCGGTGGAGCAACAACATCACCGGTTCATACCGCGGTTAAAATTGAACCGCACTATAATCATGGCGTAGTGTGGGTAAAAGACGCGTCGCGCGCGGTTGGTGTGGCGCAGAATCTGATCAGCAAGGATTTGCGCGACGGTTACATTGAAAAAATTCGTGCGGGACATGAGGCAACCCGCGCGCGCCACGCAAGGAAAAAAGACATCACCGAATGGTTAACGCTCGACCAGGCAAGGCAGAACCAGTACTCGTCGGATTGGGCAGCATACGTGCCGCACGTTCCGAGCGAACTCGGTCTCAGGGTGTTTGAGGACTATGCGCTGGAAGACATCGTGCCCTACATTGACTGGACACCATTTTTTCATACGTGGGAATTAAAAGGAAGCTATCCAAAAATCTTTAAAGATGGCACTAAAGGCGTGGAAGCCAGAAAGCTGTTTGATGATGCCCAGAAAATGCTCAAGCAAATTATTGATGAAAAGTGGCTGCAGGCACGTGCGGTGCTGGGTTTCTTTGCCGCCAATGCTGTCGACGATGATGTTGAAGTCTACGAGGATGCGTCGCGGAGCCGGGTTTTGTCTACCTTCCATTTCTTGCGCCAGCAAAAGAGAAAACCAGCAGGTAAACCGAATTATTGTCTGGCAGATTTCATTGCCCCGAAGTTATCCGGCCTCCAGGATCACATTGGTTTCTTTGCCGTCACCACAGGTACGGGCATTGATAAAAAAGTCGCTGAGTTTGAGGCTGACTATGATGATTACCAGGCCATTATGTTAAAGGCGCTGGCCGATCGCCTGGCTGAAGCCTTTGCTGAATTGATGCATAAACGAGTGCGTAAGGAATTCTGGGGTTACGCCAGTAATGAGCACCTTGATAACTCCGCGCTCATTAAGGAACAGTATAACGGCATTCGTCCCGCACCGGGGTACCCGGCATGCCCGGAACACACCGAAAAAGGGCTGCTCTGGGAAGTGCTGAATGTGGAAAAAAATACCGGCATCACAATTACCGATAGTTTTGCCATGCTACCGACTGCATCCGTCAGTGGGATTTACTTTTCTCACCCGGATTCCCGTTACTTCGCCGTGGGAAAAATAAATCGAGACCAGGTAGAGGACTACGCGCACCGCAAGGGCATGAGCATGCCAGAGGCAGAGACCTGGCTGGCTCCCAACCTGGAATACTGATCAAGGCTGTTCGCTGGGTCGCAGCAAACGTTCGATAGCTTGTGAAAACTTTGAATAAGGTTGTGCCCCAACGATTGTTGTTGCCGCCGTTATTTTATTCCCCATCACAGGGCCAACATAGAACGTCGGCGTTCCGCGGATACCCAGCGACCTGCCGTAAGTAAAATCACGCTTCACTGCACTACGCTGCTGATCACTATGCAGACAGGCCTCATACTTCTGTGCATCAAGACCCAATTTTATTGCTGTCGATTTGTAAAAAGCGCGGTTTATAGCGGGTGAATACCGATATAGTATTTTCTGCATTTTCCAGTAAGCGCCCTGTTGACCAGCACAATTGACCGCTATCGCTGCATCCACGGCTTTCTTTGCCATGCCACGGGGATAATCCCGATAGATGTACAACAATTTTCCTTTGTCGATATAGTTTTTCCTGATCAGCTCAAGAGTAGAGCCATGAAAACGGCGGCAATAGGGGCAGAAATAATCAGAGAATTCGATCAGGGCGACGGTCGCATCTGCATTTCCTGAGACAGGATTGGTACCAAAGCGAACCACTGACACACGGGGTCGAATAATGGATTGACGTTGGCTGGCGGTGAGTTGCAGCTGCCGCCGCATCAAACTGATTTGCCGTTTCAGAAGCGCGTTTTCTTGCTTGAGTCTTTCAATTCTCTCTAGATCAGATTTTCCTGCACCATTCGAGGCACAGCCTGACATGAATACCGCCACCAGGAGCATGACAACAACTACCGATCGATTGACTAGCTTGATGTGCGTCATTGTTGAATCAGGGGCAGGAGAATCGAATCAGGTTTTGATTGTCTTCTGAGGTAGCCTCCCCAAGCCCGATTTCACCACTGCCCCAAAGCGGCAGCTCTTCACGGCGGATATATACCACTTTGCCATCGTTGGTTTTGACATAGGTCCCATTGGTGCTTTGGTCTATCAGCACAAATTTGCCGCGCCTGAATTCAATGCGAGCATGGTTGCGTGAGGCAAAAGATGAGGTAACGACCAGATCGGAATCATCGTCACGCCCGATCCTGAATTCCATTGTGCTTTGCCCCACTTCCTGTTTCTGGTTTTTGTATTCAAGCAGCATTGCATCACCTTTGGCCTGCGCCATTGGCGCCTTACCGGCAGATACGATAGTGGTGACGTCATCCTGCTCCCAAAGTACATCGTAAATGGATAACGTATCTCGCTTTCCCTTTACATTAACACGATCAAATTTTCGTACCCTGGTTTTCGCTTCAGCAGATAGCAAAGATGCTACGGCATCCGAAATAATGATCTGTCCTGCTTCGGCTATCTCGGTAAGCCGTGACGCAATATTGATAGTGTCTCCAAACAAACGGTCGCCATCGGCAACGATGGATCCCCAGTTAATACCGATACGCGCTGCGGCGGTGATGCCTTCGGTTGGCGGCATTTCCTGCATGGCACGCTGAATATGGCAGGCGGCATTTACCGCAGTGTTTACGTCGGGAAAGCGGCACATCACTTCGTCTCCGATATAGTCCAGCACTTCACCCGAACTGTTTGTTACCACGGCAGACATAATTCGCTGAATTCCCAGAATCCATTCCTTGGCCTTCTCGTCCCCAAGCGTAACAAACGACAGGGTGCTGCCTGCGACGTCCGCAAATAGAATTGCGCAGCGTTGTTCTCGACTCGTTATTGTCACAACCGGTTCCGACTTATAGCGCTTGAATTGATGGCTTGGCCCCTGCAGACAAGTACATAAAATCCTGTTGTGAGTATAGCCGCCGGCTCGATAAATGTTGTGCTACCAGTCCTTCTGCAATCTATTGCTTCAAACGGTGTATTCCAGCGTCGGCACAGGGTTGAACCAGAGTGCGCCGATTTCCTTGCTGACAGGGTTGATCCAATTTGCAACCCGGGCAAACCTGGCCAGGAAAAGTGCCAGACATTGAACAATCGAGGGGGGTGGGTCGTGCAATTCAGATGTTGGTTACCAGAGGGCAAGGACTTGGCAAATCCGGATAGAACCCGGTTGCTCTTGTCGCTACTCTTCTAAATCCATTTCATCTGCCGGCCCGTTCAAATCTTCCGGTCGCGCGGGCCGGGTTGTGCCATCATGGTTATCCTGCTCATGGGCATCAAACGGGCCCGACCCATCTTCCGGCTCTTCTATGGAATGCAAATCAAGCTGATACCAGTTATCACTTTCAACTTCTGCAACATCGCCGTCGAAATACTGGATTACAATGGTATCGTCATGGTCGTCAATGGCTACGATCTTGAAACTTCTCCCTTCCCCGTCTTCATACCATGCATCAAGTCTGGGTTTTTCTGGTATTGTCATAATTGTAACTCCCGATTGAGCCACTACTGGACAAACCTATTTTTCTACATGCCTTTTTAACCAGCATTGATTTATATCAATTTACGTCACGCTGGAATATTTGTGGCTGCCACTACAAGTGATGGACCTGTAGTCCCAGATCGCCGATTTCCTCGCAGGTCACCGAATTTGTAATTACGGCCACACTGGCATTATCCGGCTGCAAGTAGGCTCTGCCCACCCGAAGAAGGTCCTCCAGAGTCACCTCCAGTACGTGTGCCCGGAATTGCTGGCGCTGCTCCTGCGTGCGGCCATACAGCGCATTGTGAAATGCCTTTTTGGCCTCGCCCGCTGGTGATCCGGGTTTATCAATGCCGCCGATCACGCCCAGAATGGCTTCCTCCACCTGCCGCCACTCATGTTTTCCGGTTAATAACCAGTCAATGGAGCGATCGAAGTCTTCCAGTGTTTCGGCTATACGGGGATCACGATAGGAAAAGAAACGAAAAGCCGCAATATCGGCTTCGTGTGACGCACCACCACCGTAGGCGCCACCCTGCTCCCGAATGGCCCGGTGTAAATATCCGTTACGCAGAAATCCACCCAGCACCGCCAGGGCTGGCGCATCGTTGTGGTTCACTGGCACAGTGGGATACGATTTCGCGCAGAAATTTACCTGGGTGCTGGTAATCCACATCTGTTTTTCGATCTGACGAACCGACGGCAACTGTATTGCTGTAAACGAATCGCCCGTCGTGTTTGCCGGCCACTTGCCTGCGAGCGCATTGATCACTTCGCCCTGGACATTCTTTTCACTGATAAGCAGCAATTGCCGTGGCGAATTCCAGACCAATTCATGAATCTGCTGTAAACCATCGGCAAAACTTTTTAACTTGTCCGCCTCATTGAGGCCATCATCAAGCTTCTTCAGACGATGAATACCCTCCAGCCCGCGTAGGCGATGACTCAGCTCCGCCACCGGGCTCATGCCACTGGAGGCAGCCAACATGGCCAGGCCATGACCGTTTCCGGTAACACTTTGTTCCGCCTGTGCCCTGTCTTGAGCCATTAATTCGCGCATTCTCGCCAATTCATCCCAACGAATGGCGCCCATGGTGTCCACCATGAGATCCGCGAGCTTGGAATGATTGCGCACCAGCGCCTTGCCGGACAAAACAAAATAACCGCGTACATTTTGTTCGTCGTCAATCGCACCGCGAACCGTAGTGCTGGCACCAATGCCTCCTGTAACCGCATCCATCAACACCTGTGTTTCCATATAGTCACGACCGCCGCTGCCCAGCTCGGTAAGACAACTGGCGTAATAAGGGAGCAACGCCTGTTGCTGCGAGCTCAGTGCCGGCAGGTCTACCACCAGCTGTTCATAAACAAGGCCATTGGTGCCCTGGATATAGACGGCGGCGGGTACACTGCCCGCTTTCTTCGATTCGCCTTTTGCGACCTTTAGTTCTGCCGGAATATCATCAAGGTTTACCTTGGGCAACACTTCCGGATCGTCTTGCTTCTCCTGTCGCGCCGCCAGCTCCGCCGCCTGCCGCACAATCTCCTGCTTGGCGACATCACTTAGGCTGTCTTTCATCAACTGCAGGCGCGCCTTTTCTGCCGCTTCACGCTCCTTGCTCAGGCCGGTATCCGGTTTCATGGTGAGGCGAACACGGTGCGGATTATCGAGCAGTAATTCGCGTGCCAGACTTTTTATAAAGTCGGGATCCTTGATCTCCTGGCGCAACAGCTCCAGCACCGGGTCAAGATTCAACATGGCGACCGGATCACCACGATGTATCGCCGGCGACAATCCTTCCAGTATCAGTTGGAGTCCGTAGGGATACCCGTCTCCTTTGACTTCCCGTTGGCTCAGCTCAAGTTGATGCAACACGGCTTCAGTCATTTCAGGCTGCACGCCATTGTCCGCTACCTTTTCCAATACACCTATGATAAGACGCTCTATTGCCTCAGCGTTCTCCGGCTTGGCGCCTTCCAAACCGCACATAAAACTCATTTCCAGGTTGGAATCTTCCAGACCGCACAGCGGAGAAGGTGCCGTCCCCAGATCTGTTGTTTCCAGCGCATGGCGCAAAGGTGATGCGCCATTGTCCAGCAGGACACTCGACAACAAATGCGCCTTCATCAATGCCATGGCATCTGTACTCTTGCCCAACAACCAGCCCATCACCACGTGGGTTTTATCGCCCTTCGCTTCAGCTTCATCCAGCACATAGTTTTTAGTCACCACCAGTGGCTGCGTGAAGCGTATTTCGTCATGTACCTCGATTATCCCGTCCAGCTTCTCAAATCGACTGAGTGCGCGATCTTCAAATACGGCATGATGATCGCTGGCAGGTATATCACCGTAAGTCATAAACACGGCATTGGACGGATGATAATGAGTTTTGTAAAACGCACGCAGTTCCTCATAACTCAGGTCCGGAATATTCGCCGGTTCACCGCCACTGTTATAATGGTACGTGCTCGTGGGAAACAGGTGTTCGGTCAATGTCTGCCACAGGCTATTTACTGTTGAGCTCATTGAACCCTTCATTTCATTAAACACGACGCCCTTGAAAACAAGATCAGTTTCGAGGTCGTCCGGTTTTTCGAACTCTACGCGATGTCCTTCCTGGGCAAAGTCTAGTTTGTGCAACCTCGAGAAAAAGACGGCGTCAAGATAAACATCCATCAGATTGTAAAAATCCTTGCGGTTCTGGCTGGCAAAGGGATAAGCCGTCCAGTCACTGCTGGTAAAGGCGTTCATAAATGTATTCAGGGAACGACGAATCATCATGAAGAACGGATCGCGTACCGGGAAGCGCTCACTGCCACAAAGTGCAGTATGTTCAAGCATGTGGGCAACGCCCGTAGAGTCCAAGGGGACGGTCCTGAGTGCAACCAGAAAAACATTTTCGGGGCTGTCTGCTTGCATATGAAAATGCTGGGCTCCAGTTTTCCGGTGCCGGTATTCTTCCACAGTTAAATTCAGGGTATCTATACGCTGTGAGCGAATCCATTCAAACGCCGGGTGCGTGCTGGCGCTGCCTGATTTCCCCGATTCAGTAACGGTTTTCTGCTGCGGTTTAATTGTTTTCATTTCGTGTCCAGTACAATGAAATTTCCTCTAGGTTATCTATTATTATTCAGAATGGCGCTGGGCAATTCACTATAGTAGTTGTGGTTTCCCCTGGCTGATTTCAATGCCTAAAACATCGATATTATTGAAAACAACAGTCATTTTCCGCCAGCAGCAATATCGCGCCATTAGCCAAATTTCAATTTGCTGAAATGAAAGAAAATACCAACCCGGTCCGCCGCTAATCGAGCAGTGGATGAGTTTAACCAGGGAATAGCAAATCTGGCTTGGGCTGTACTACAAACTATTCACGCCAGACTTGAACACAATTTCGGCCACAAGCTTTAGCCGCATAAAGCGCTTGATCGGCAAGCGTTAACAGTTTTAGCGGTGTCTGGCTCGCCGTCGGGACAAGCGTTGCGACACCAATACTGACAGTGACGACATCCTCAGACTCCATACCGACATGCTCCACTCGCAAATTCTCGATCGATTTCCGCAGCGTATCGGCCAGCGCCTCAGCCGTTTCCACATCCGTCTGCGGCAAGATGACCACAAATTCTTCGCCACCGTAACGCGCGATAATATCACCCGCTCGCCGCATCTGTGTATTCATTTCATTCGCAATCTGACGCAGGCACGCATCCCCGCCAACATGGCCGTATGTATCGTTGAAATGTTTAAAACAATCAACGTCAATCATCAACAAACTCAGTGACTGTTGCACACGCAACATGCGACGCCATTCCTGCGCCAACATATCATCAAAATAGCGACGATTAAATACACTGGTCAGGCTGTCTTCAGTGGATAGTTGACGTAATTTATGCTCCAGGCGTTTTCGTTCTGTAATATCACGCGCAATTGCGACGATATATGACCCGGAGTCAAGTTCGACCAGACGGGCATTGGTTTCCACCGGGATGAGGCTACCGTTACTGTGCCGGTGAAAACCTTCGGTCAACCCATTATTGTTAACGCGATTTTCAAAATACTTTCGCAGTGTCACATTGCTGGGCAGCCCGGAAGCCACGAAGGTCAGGGGGCTGCCGACAAGATCTTCCTTGGTATATCCCAAGCGTTGATAGGCTGCGCGATTAGTATCAAGAATAACGCCACTATCCGGATCTATAATCCAGATGGCGTCATTAATCTGATCGAGGAGGTAACGAAACAGCGCTTGCTGTTCGCCAATACTATTCCACCTATGCACCACATCTCGCACCTCAACTGGCGTTGGGCGCTGGTGTTGCGTTGATGGGAGGATATTTTTTACCGTATCCTGGCGGCTCTCCTCGGTCGGTTGACCTAATTCAGTCTCTTTACCGGCCACATATACATCCTTGTGCAGTTTATGCCGTTTGTTGTAGTTATTGGCTTAATTGATTAAATTGAAGCTGATTTTCCCTTCCTGTCTACAGAAACTTTAGTAATATATTCTAGACGAGCATTTACAAAGCGCAAAAACTCCAACCCGATTCTATTAAGGCCTTGGGAGTGAAAATTGGTGTAGCCTGTGAGAACCATTGGATAACTTGCCGGTTTTTAAAAGAATAAATAAATTCATTAATATGGGAATGATTTGGAAATAATTTACCGATCCCCCCAGGACCTGGCCTCAGAATAATTTCATGAGGGAAATGCAGCAACGCCAGGAACTGAAAAATATGATATTCTTCATATTGTTAATTGAATTTCGCGCTGCCCACCCCATTTGAATAAGTATGATAATTTACGACTTGCGTTGCGCCCACAGCCACAAGTTTGAAGGCTGGTTTAAAACGTCCGATGATTTTCGTTCGCAAAACGAAGGTGGATTGCTGTCGTGCCCGGTTTGCGGGTCGTCAGAAGTAGTCAAATTACCCACCGCCAGCCGAATAAAACGCCACTCCTCCTCAAGGGAGCTGTCTGCTAGCCAATTAGTGCCATCCGAACAGATGCTTCTGCAGAAAATCCACGAATACGTCAACAACAATTATGTCGATGTTGGCAGCGAGTTCCCGGAACAGGCACGAAAAATTCATTACGGGGAAGTTAAATCTGCACCAATACGGGGCACGGCCACCGCAGACGAAGCACGAGAATTACACGAAGAGGGGGTCAGCGTTATCTCTCTTCCCGCCTCCCTCATCAGCAAAGAAAAGCTGAATTAAATTACTTTAGGTAGTTTAATTTAAAATATAGCAGGTAACGGATGCATACTTGCTTGTATATTAGTATTTTATTAACTTATAATACTCGCAATTATTACCGCGAATATTATTGAATGACTATCGAACAATTTGAGTCCCTCTCGCTCACCCTCGGCACCACCGGGCTCATGCTCTACATGACGTTTATCATCTACCGTCTCGGAAAAGAATCGGGCGCCGGCAAGTTCGGTTATGCCGTGTTGTTCCTGGCATTGGGCCTGGGCATGTTCGGATTTGTAGCGAAATACGTGATTATGGAACTACTGAAAGTCTAGGCAGAATTCGACGAAGCGTCGGGGCCAATTGAGTTCGCCGGCAATAATCATCGCTCCGCTTCCGGCTCAGTGCACTTTTCGCCTTCATTTCGCGCATTGTTGACATACCTGGAAACGCGAATCTTCTTTAGCACACCTTCTTCCGCCGGTTTCATAAGTTGATCGACAATATTCCGATCCTCCGAATTGAGCCAGTCGCCCATGGCCTCGGCCGGCACAACCACCGGCATACGGTCATGAATCGGCTGCATCAACTCGTTGGCTCCTGTCGTTACCACGCAACATTGCAACACACCGTCTGTTGAAATCTGGTAAATGCCGCCTAACGCGATCGCCCCCGCCGAGCTGGCATCGAAGTAATACGGAATCTTGTTGCCCCCGCTACGCTGCCATTCGTAAAATCCGTTAATCGGCAGGATAGTCCTTCTCTCTTTTACCAGTTTGCGAAACGAGGGTTTGTCCCAAATGGTTTCGGCGCGAGCATTAATCAAGGGGCGTGAGAAATTCCCGGGTTTGGCCCAGGGCGGAACAATGCCCCACTCCATCTCTGCCAGTTGCGGCCCATCCGCACTAAAGGCGCCGAATACCAATGCACCGGGGGCAATATTATAACGCGCCGTGAATCGCTCGGGTGCAAGCGTCAGACCGAAGTATTGCAGCAGTTCCTGAACGCCCTTGTGGTCGTGTACATTCATTCTCCCGCACATTCCGACACATTAGCGCATCAGTGCAGGGCCTGGAACTCCAGACGCCGAACTGACTCCAACAGGTATTGGTCATAAGAGTAAATACCTTCCAGGCACCGTGTCATGGAATTTTTCAATCCCTCAATACTCAACCATCGATTTGCCCGCCCGATACTCTACGCATTACTGATCGCGGTTTCTGTCCCCATTCTTGCGCCTTATGTACGATCGGCATTGCCCTACAACGGTTTTGATGTTGATGGTGCGCTTGTTCCTGTGGAGCAGATTCTTCAGGGCGGCCCGCCGCGCGACGGTATTCCCGCGATCGACAAACCGGAATTTATTTCCCCGGCGGAGGCAGATTTTCTACAGGATCAGGACCGCGTACTGGGCATTCACCTCAATGGCATCAAAAAGGCCTATCCCATCAAAATCCTGAACCACCATGAAATTGTCAACGACCGCTTTGGTAACCGCAAAATCGTTGTTACATTCTGCCCACTGTGCGGTACCGGTATTGCCTTCGCACCGGAAGTAAACGGTGAAACATTACAATTCGCTGTGTCCGGGCTGCTGTATAACAGCGACATGCTGTTCTATGACCGTAAAACCGACTCACTATGGTCACAAATCCTGGGCAAGGCAATCAGCGGTCCATTACGCGGATCACGCCTGCGCACATTGCCGGTCACCCACACCACCTGGATGGACTGGCGGCGTCGTCACCCCGCTACCATGGTGCTGTCCACACGCACCGGGTTTCTTCGAAATTATCAGCGCAGCCCCTATGGGGATTACACCAGCAATAACGACATTTATTTCCCGATCAACCACCAGAGTCGGCGCTATCACCCCAAGGAACGCGTGATTGGCATTGAAGTGAACGGAAAATTCCGTGCCTACCCATTCTCGGAGTTGGGCAAAACCAGTGGCCGAATTGTGGAGCGGTTCAATGGAATTACGGTGAGCATTACTTTCGACAAAATCAACGGCAGTGGCCACGTTGAAAGCTTGGGCAAACCGGTGCAACAGATGACGGCCTTCTGGTTTGCGTGGTATGCATTTCACCCGGACACCAGCGTTTTTACCTCGCCCTGAACCGCGGTTTTTATCCAGCGCCATACCGACTTAAAAGAGCGGCGGTGGGCACCCCGCCTTTGCAGAAACTCGTCAGCGAGTGCAGCCTACCTGGTACCGTAGGCGATCAGGTACTCGTGGGGTACAACAAATTTCCCGTCGACAACAAAGTCACGGGCAAGTTGACCTACTTCATCACGCACAGTGTCGTGGTCATTGTCTGGCAAGGCATCGAATTGCATCTTTAGAATGTCGGAGGCCACAACCAGGTCCCAGTATTCATCGAATGACTCGAATTGATAATTCAGAACCTGGGCTTCAACAACAAAATCGCTGAAACCGGCCTTGAAGAACAAATCTTCGAGAACACCGGGGCCACCCAATGAAGTGACTTTGGCCAGCGGTGGGTGCGCCTCTTCCGGCAGGCGCGGCGCCATGACCTGATAAGTCCAGTGCAAGGTTAGCATCGTTTCCGGCGTACTCCACACGGCAACGGCAAAGCGACCGCCGGGTTTAAGTACGCGATACATCTCCCTGGTTCCGGCGAGTGGATCTTCATACAACATGATGCCAAAGCGACATAGTGCCCGGTCGAACGACTCGTTGTCGAACTGCAGGGATTCCGCCGGCATAACAGAAAAGGAGACGCCCTTGAGCCCCTCCTCGGCAACCTTGCGATTGGCGATGATGACCATGCCCTCTGCGGCATCAACACCAACGATCTCGATATCCCCGCCCGTCTTGCGGGCAAGTGACAGTGCCGGCTCACCCGTCCCGGAGGCGATATCAATCACCCTGTTCCCGCTTCGCGCGCCAAGACGCTCGATCAATGCATTGCCTGCGGCTTGCAGTTGCGGCAGCCACAAATCAAACTTCTCACCCATTTTGTCCCAGTCCGGCTGATTTTCTTTTGCGCTCATTTGCCAACCTCCAACGAAACTTCGCTAAGGTAACCCGCGGATATGTCTCAGGCAACATATTCTGTACTGCTGCCGCGATTGACGCTCAAGAGATAGCAGTTTATTTTACAGGCTCGGTAACGTCAGCTGAATGGGGAGTAAAAATGCCGTCTTTTGATGTCGTGTCCAAAATTGACAGCCATGAATTAAAAAATGCCCTTGACCAGGCCAGCCGGGAGGTTGGGAATCGCTTTGATTTCAAGGGCAGCGATGTCAAATACACGGAAGCTGACGGTGTTATCACGCTCAACGCCGAAACCGAAATGCAGCTGCAACAAATGCTGGATATACTTTTCAATAAAATGTCCAAACGCGGAATCGAACTCGGTGCCCTGGAAACCGGCGACCCACAGGCCTCCGGCAAACGCATGTTACAGAAAGTCACAGTACGCCAGGGTATCGATAAAGAACTTGGCAGGAAGATTGTCAAACTTGTAAAAGAATCAAAAATGAAAATGCAGGCATCGATCCAGGGAGAACAGGTGCGCATAACTGGCAAGAAACGAGACGATCTCCAGAAAATGATTACCAAACTGGAAAGCGCCGGGCTGGGGTTACCGTTGCAGTTTGATAATTTTCGCGACTAGCGCTTCCGGCGCCGGGCCGCGGCGACAAACTCCTGCTCCGCGCCCAAACCCGAGAGCTGGATTATAACTTCTAACTTTCATATTTATATTCAATTAGTTAAACATACCATCTCAGGTCTGTTCGAGGCTCATTGGCGAGGTTTCCCGGCCTGATCAACCCCTCTGTATTTCCACCTGTAATGCTTCGGCCTGACTCAGCCAGCGACAAATCGGGCAACGACAACGCTGTGGATTGTGATCCTTGTCGATGGCGCTGGCGGCCACCGAGATAATGGCGAACTCCAGCGCTTCGGAGAGTTGATTTATTGAACGGGAACCAAGCGCGGCCAGGGCATCGGTCGCATAGAGCCACTGGCATTCCGGGCCGTCAATACACTCTTTGCAGACCTTGTCCCCACTGTCGAAATTGCCATCGTGCGGGCATTCAAATAGATCCATTTCCGCATGTACCAACTGGCGGGCGAAATCGAGCATGGCGATGATGCGTTTCCGCATTACTTACTCCTGTCAAAGAGTAATGCGTTCCTGAATAGATCTTGTTTAACCAGTTTAGATGCTCAAACAGGAAAATAAAACCAAACTGGTTTATCAATATCCGGTTTATTACATACTAACGTCAGCTCTACGTGTCGCTCTGTGCCGGGGCGGCGATGCCTTCTACCTCAATCGTGGCATGGCTGACACGAGGTACTATGAGTTTCACTTTCTGTACTACTTCATCAATTATTTGTTCAGTTCGTTCAATAGTTGCCTGCGCGATGGCTCGTGTTGTAATGTACTGCTGCACCTCGGGGTCTTTCTGCCGATCACCGGGAATCGTGTGCTTTAATTCGATTTCAATTCTGTTTGCGGCGTCCTGTATTCCCGCGATGATCGCTTCCTCCCGCAATTCGATTTCAGCCACCAGCACGGTATTTTTCTCATCAATGACAATGGTACGCACATCGTGATAGCGCTCAATATCCCAGTGCGCATCAATTACCTTTTTGAATGCGTCTTCTGCGACTGGATCCCTGACGTCGACAAGGTAACGCATATTCACACTGCCAAGGAATATCGCGATGATAGCCAGCAGCAAGGCAATGACGACAGAAAAGGCGATATCCCAACGCGCGTCACCGGTCACCGCTGCCAGTGTGATGCCGGCTGCCGCCAATGTGATGCCGAGCATGGCGACGCCGTCTTCGAGCACCACCGCAACCAGTGTCGGATCATCCGATTGACCAAGATAGGCAAATGGATTGCTGAAACCATCCGCTTTCATGCGCAGCCAGAATACTTTCATGGCAACCAGAAAAGAATAGCCTTCAAGCAGCAGTGCGATTACTAGCGCAGCGATGGAAACCCAGATAGTAGGCAGCTCCCACCCAAAAATTCTGACTAGTTCG
>SDBV01008244.1_pt1 | contig 14094 bp, 9 predicted proteins | sample 2277081 | NCBI WGS metagenome assembly SDBV01 (sample SAMN10402039, study PRJNA504765) | marine sediment metagenome | isolation source: marine sediment core GS10_PC15, 223 cmbsf | place: Arctic Ocean: Southern Knipovich Ridge | collected 2010
TCGGCGCGCGAGCTCAGCCGCGCGCGTACACGCCTCGCGGGCGCGGGTCAGATTTCCCGCTCGGCGCTCGGATTGGGCCGTAGCCAACAAAAGCTGGCAGCATTCGTCCGCGGTCCGAGCTTCGCGCTGCTCGAGCAGCTTCAACGCATCCCGAAAATGGGTCGAAGCCTCCTCCCATGCGAGCTGCTCGACCGCACGTTCTCCCGCTCGTCTCGCAAAAACGATGGCCTTTTCGAACTCTTCGGGGCTGGCACCCTCGGTGTGGTGGAATGCGATTTCCGCGAGGTTCAAGGGAGGGCCCATTCCCTGCATCTGCTCCAGCGTTTCCGCGACGTGGCGATGGATCAGGGCTCTCTCGGAGGTTTCGATTTCTTCATAAAGTGCCTCTCGGACCAGAGCATGGGTAAAGCGGTAACGACCCAATGCCTCGGGCACCTCGGTTACGATGTTCGAGCGGAGCGCCTCCGCCAGGGGTTCGATCCTCCATTCTGCTTCGAGTGTCTGAACGAGAACCTCCCGCGAAAACTCCTGCCCGATCACAGCCGCGACCGCGAGCACTTTGTGGGCGTTTGGCGGTAGCATCGCCAGACGGCGCTGGACGACGGCCGTTACGCCCTGGGGCAGGGCGAAGGTGCCGGCACCTCTTGCGCCGACCTTGAATGCGCCGGGCTGGCTCTCGATGAGCTGAGCGATTTCGGCCACCAGAAAAGGGTTGCCGTCCGTTTTCTCGGCTACGGCTGAGATGAGTTCTTCCGATGGTTCACCGCCGCCATCCACCCGGAGGATCTGGGCGATTTCTGGCGCGGTAAGTCCCTTGAGGCTTAGCTGCTCGAATAATGAACGGCGCGCCAGAACGCCGAGCGTCTCCGAGAGCGGATGTGCGACCTCATCCTCCCGGTATGCGCCCAGTACGAGGATTGGAGCGTCGACCATTTCGTGCGCCAGAAATTCGGTCAATCGTAGGGACGGGGTGTCAGCCCACTGGAGGTCGTCTAGAACCAGAATCTGGGCGCCGTCGTTGCTGGCCACGCAGCGAAGAAAGCAGGTGATGCTGTCGAAGAGACGAAATCGCTCCTGGTCGGACTGTACCGCTGGAGAATCGGGAAGCTCCGGAAGCTTCTCGCGCAAGCGCGGAATGACTCGCGCGATATCGAGTGCGCCGGAACCCATTTGTTCGCGTAATTTTTCGGAGCTTCGGGTCGCGATCAGTGCGCGCAGGATTTGTACCCAAGGCCAATACGGTCGGGCCCCTTCGCCTTCCCAGCACCATCCCGAGTAGACCGGGAGGTGAGCCGCCGCCGCCCGCCGACCAAACTCTTCGAGCAGGCGGGTCTTGCCTCCACCCGCTTCGCCGGAGACGAACACGATACGCCCGAGGCTCTGATGAGCGTCATCCAGCGCCTCATCTAGACGCTGCAATTCGCTCTGGCGACCCACGAACGCGGGCCCCTCTCGAGTGGGTCGAGCCTCCTCGGTCGCGCGGGTCGGTGTGGGTTGCGGCGAGTGGCTCGAATCGACCGTGGCGACGAAGCGAAAACCGCGGCGCCGCACGGTTTGAATGATGCTCTGTTGTTCGCCGTCGTCACCGACCGCCTGTCGCGCGGCGTGGATCGCGCGACTCAAAACGTCGTCCGTCGCCGCAATCCCCGGCCAGAGCGCTTTTAGGATCTCTTCTTTGGGTACGACACGGTCGCGTCGAGCGACCAGGTAGAGCAGCAGATCGAGCACCTTGGGTTGGATATCGAGATCCGATCCGTCGCGGCGCAATACGTAGAGCCTCGGATCGACTTCAAAAGCACCGAACCGGTACACGGTACCCGCGAGTTCGGGAATTCGGTTCTCAAGCGAGGTCACACGAAGCTCCGCAGCACCTTTACCTCAGTGGTCCGTCGCACCCCGCCTGCAGCATAGATTGAACTGCAGCGGCCGGGGTGATTTCAGCAAATCAGGTTCCGATCAGGAAATGATCAGCGAGCGGTCAAGCAACGACGCCCGGTTCAGTTTACATTCGACACTGGGATGCGGGATCGCGAGAACTCGCCGATCTAGAGCGGCAACCCGGCATTCGTTGGCGGATCCGCTCCACTTCGATGCTCTCCCACGGCACCTCATCCCGTGAGGTTTTTCCCGGGATCCGGCGGCGGTGGGGGAATTTCCCCATCTCGACCGGACGCCACCGCCGGATCCCAAATATCCTGCATCGATCATCCCGAATACCCTGATCATCCCACACACCAGTGCCTACGGGAAGATTAGTTGCCCCCGCGGGGGCACGCCGTGCCGCGATCGCCGGCGAAGCCACCCGAAGCCGCATGTCGTCCGTCAATCGGTTGCTCCGATCAGCGGCGGCCCCCGGTTACGAGCGGCTTGGGGCCTGCGCCGCAAATGGGACAACCCGCTCGACCGGACGTTCAAACGCTCTGCACCCGCTCGCCACTTCACGGGAGCCGGGGAGGTGGCAGCGCCTGGAGACCGAGGGTCGGATGACGTCCTGACTGACGGGCAGTGCGTTCGAAGTGCGGCTGCTCTGGGTATCGATTCCCCCGCCGAGGGTATCGACTCCCAATTTTCATGGGATGGCCGATTTGTAAATTAAATATTATTTTAAATAATTAAAAATAATTGTTTAAAAAATATATTTAGTATTTTGATTTTTAATCAAATCGATGGAAGCGCGGCGGGATTTTGAGGGAATCTTTCTCGATGGAGCCTTGCTCTGTTGGTCAGGCCCCCCACATCCGGGCTTCGGCGGCGTTCTTTCTCGCACGAGAGCGCGGACCTTCAAGAAAACGGCTGTGGGTCCAAAATACCTCTTGTCACCGTACGCCCCAGGGGTTTATACCGGGGGAAGAGGGACGTCAGGTGGGGGCGCTCTGGCTCGCCTTCCACCGGGAGGGCACCCGCTGCGCGGCGACCAGGAAAAAGACCGGTCGGAGCTCATCGACGAACTCGGCAAGCTTCGAGAGGAGGTCGCCGAGCAGGCCGCTGAACTGCGCAATACCGAGATCCGCTGCGGTGCGCTCACCCGAAATTCGTCGGATCTGATTCTCGAATTCGACGACCGGGGGCGGTTGCTCTCTCTGAGCCCCAGCTGTTTCGCGCTCGGCTCCCGCCCCCTCCACGAAATTCTCGGGAACACCTTGAACGAGAGCGGGATCCTCGACTCCGTCCATCCCGATGATCGGCGGTCAATTTTCGAGACCTTTCGCGAAGGAGTCGAGTCGCAGCGGGAGGTGACGAGTCGCTTTCGGTTTCGCATGCCCGATGACTCGTGGCATTGGTTTGAGGGCGTGTCGACGCCCATCGAACAGGCCGATGGCTCCCTGCGCGTCATTTCGGTCTGTCACGATGTGACGGATGTCGTGCGGGCGCGTCGAGGCCAACAAAAGAGCGAGAGCCTTTACCGAATCGTAACCGATATCAGCCGCGACTTGATCCTAGAAAGCGATTCTGATGGTGTGCTGATATTTATAAGCGCGTCGGTCGAAATCTTGATCGGGTACACCGAGCACGAGTGGATCGGAAGAGAAGCCGTTTCGTTATTCGACCTGATCCATCCAGATGATCGCGGGGCCATCCTTACGCTCTACGAAAATCAAACAGGCGAACCCGGCACCACGACTCACTACCCCCCCTACCGCTTCCAACACAAGGACGGGTCATGGATCTGGTTTTCTGCGATTGGAACCTGGTACGAAGCGGCCGATGGAGAGATCCGAATGCTCGAGGTTGCTCGGGACATTTCCCGTGAGGTGCAGAGGGAAGAAGATCGGCTCGAACTCGCGCGGCAGATGCAGGAGGCCCAGCGGCTCGAGAGCCTCGGGGTGATGGCGGGAGGCATCACGCACGATTTCAACAATCTGCTGACGCCGATTCTGGGCGACGCCGAACTCGCACTGTTCGATCTACCCTCCGATTCGCCGATCCGGCCGCGGATCGAGCAGATCCGTCGCGCCGCGCAGCGGGCTGCCGCGCTCACCAGACAGTTGCTCGCCTATTCGGGGCAGGGGCCGGTGTTGATCGAGCCTCTCGCGGTTTCTCGACTCGTCGAAGAGATGGGCAAGTTGCTCGAGGGCGCGGTTTCGGGCAAGGCGGCGCTGATCTACGACCTCGCGGACGATTTGCCCTCTGTGGAGGCGGATGTCGCGCAGCTTTCCCAGGTGGTGATGAATCTGATCACGAATGCGACGGAGGCGGTTCGCGAGGGAGCAGGGCGCATCACGCTCCGGACGGGCGTCGTCGAAGCGGAAAAGGTGGACCGCCGATACGTCGTTGGTGATTTCGAATCACTGGCGGGGAGCTACGTCTTTTTCGAAGTCATCGATGACGGTTGCGGGATGGACGTCGAGACACAGTCGAAGATCTTCGATCCGTTCTTCACGACCAAATTCACGGGGCGGGGCCTCGGCCTCGCCGCTGTCCTCGGTATCGTGCGGAGTCACGGTGGCTTCATCGAAATCGACAGCGAGGTCGGGCGCGGAACGCGATTTTGCGTGCTCTTTCCCGCCACGGAGCGAGCGCCGGTTGCCGCTGCTGCGTGGACGACGCCGATCGAAGATTGGCGCAGCAGTGAAACGGTGCTGGTCGTGGACGACGACGAAGGCGTGCGAGAACTGTTGGACGCCACGCTTCGCCGAGCGGGGCTCCGCGTACTGCTGGCGCGCGATGGTCGCGAGGGAGTGGATCTCTTCCGGCGCCACGCGGATGAAATCCGCGCCGTTGTGCTGGATCGAACCATGCCGGACATCGGAGGCGAGGACGCTTTCGATGAGATTCGCCGGATCCGACCCGACGCGCGCATCATGCTGATCAGCGGTTACTCCGAGGAGCGCGCTGCCTGGCATTTCATCGACAGGGGACTCGATGCGTTTCTGCACAAACCGTTTGAGCCCAGGGTGCTGCTCGAGAGGATTCGGCGCATCATCGGCGGCGAGCAGCATTCGGCCACCTAGGGTTATCTCCTATACGTAATTGGGCCACCCATCACTTCGATTCGAACGCAGATTTCAATTCAAATCATTCGTGCTAAATCCCAGCGCGAGCTGCGCGCTCGAAAAGCGAAAGCGTCTTCGTAGCGAGCGGGAAGAGGAGCGGGAATGGCGCTGAAGGAAGGCAACCGGATCTTTCTGCGATTCGACTCTCCATCGAGGGGGCGGTTGCTCCGGCCGGGTATCGTCCAGAAAATCCGCGAGGGTGGGTTGACGCTCGCGTTCGAGGTCCGCTATCACGCCGTCGAAATCGGCGAGGAAAGACTGGTCTACTACAACAGGGCGAGGGCTTTCGTCCAGCAGGCGGTTCTGATCGAGGCGCAATCCAGCGATGGTCCGCCCTTCGTGCTCAGCGTGAAATCTATTGGCGACGCCGTTTCTGTGGGGACTCGCGAAGAAGATCGCGTATCGACCATCGGTGCCGGTTTGACGGCGACCCTCGAAGACGACGACGGCTGTCTCATCCAGGATGTGAGTCTCTCGGGTCTGGCCGTGCTTTCCAAGCGAAAATACCACACCGGTCGGTGTCTCGAAATTGCGATCTGCTACGGGGATGAAGAATATGTCGGCCAGATGGAGGTCCAATGCGCCCACCCGCTCGATGATGGGGAAACCCGCTACGGATTGGTTGGCGTTTTCGACACCGCGGAAGGCAGAGGCCTCCAGAACGGCTTGACGCGAATGACCCTCGAGATCCAACAGCAACACCTGAGGCGCATCTCGGGTTCGAGCTGACATCGACTCCTGGGCCGCGCCCAGGCCGAGCTGGGCCGGTGCCGCTGCCATGGGAGCCATTCTCATGCGGCCGCCGGGCGCCCGCTTCGCCGATGCGGGCTAGAGTTGGCCCATGTCAGATTTCTTCGAGCGCCCACCGATCGCCGACCAGACCCTGATTGGACGAATGATCCGAGCGGCTCGGCTCGACCTGCGCCTCTATGCGGAGGTCGAAGCGGACGCGACCACCACCGGGCAGGCGGCCAGTATCGTCTTGCTCGCCGCTTTCGCCGGGGGTATCAATTTCCCGAACGCGCCGTTCTTGATCCTCTTCGGGGGACTGCTGGCTGCACTCGGCGGATGGTTGCTGTTCGCCTACGTGATCTACCTGATCGGCGCGAAGCTGCTGCCCGAGCCCAATACGAAGGCGGATTTCGGGGCGTTGCTGCGAGCCATGGGATTCGCGAATGCACCGGGCGTCGTGAAACTGTTGGGTATCGTCCCCGAGCTGCGCGTGTTGGTCTTTTTCGTGGCGATGGTGTGGGTACTCGTGGCCACGGTGACGGCGGTGCGGCACGCGCTTTCCTACACGAGTTCCTGGCGCGCGATCGGGGTCTGCGCGATTCCGCTACTCGCCAGCCAGCTGCTGCTCTTCGCCGTGGTGTCCTCGATCACCGAGTCACCCGAGATCCATCAGGGAATGCACGAGCCCCCGGTCGTTCTGCCCTGATTCTCCACGTTCTGCTGTGATGTGACGATTTGCCCAGCCGCGTTGTGACTCGCGCGACCACCTCGCTAGACGGAACCGAATAGGTCTTCGTCGCCGCAAAGCGAATCCGAAGGATTCGCCAGCCAGGCGAGGCCGAATAGGTCTTCGTCGCCGCAAAGCGAATCCGAAGGATTCGCCAGCTAGGACAGCTCGAGGTCGGCAAATACGGGCGCGTGATCCGATGGGGTCAGGCCGTCCTTCTTCTTGCGAAAATCCCGGTCAATCGCGACGGTCTTGACGCGGGCCAGGGCAGGGGGGTTCGCGAGCAGGAAGTCGATCCGCAGGCCGAGTTTTCGGTGGAACGCGCCACCCCGGTAGTCCCACCAGGAGAATGCGGGCTCAGCGGGATAGAAGGCGCGGAAGACGTCGGAGAAGCCACGTCCCAAGAGGTCCTGGAAGCGCTTACGCTCCTCCTCGGTGTGCAAGATCTGGCCCCGCAATCGCTCTTCGTCGTGACTGTCGATCGCAGCCGGACAGACGTTGAAATCGCCGCACAGGATGATCGGTTGCTCGCGATCTGCGATCTGCTCGAAGTGGCGCGCCAGATCGTCGAACCAGGCGAGCTTCTTCGGAAAGTCGTCGTGGTCGATATCCTTGCCGTTGGGGCAGTAGACCGTCGTGAAGGCGAGGTTGCCAATTTCGGCACTGATCAGTCGCGCGCCCAATTCGGTCTGGCCCGGCAACCCGCGCTGGGTCACGCGGGCCGGCTCTCGGCTCAGGATCGCGACGCCATTCCAGGCTTTCTGACCGTGGCTCACGACGTGGTATCCGAGCGCCTCGAACGGCTCGCGCGGAAACTGCTCGTCGGTGAGTTTGAGTTCCTGCAAGCCGACGACGTCGGGCTGGCGCTCTCTGAGCCACTGCACCGCGAACTCGAGCCGGGCGCGAAGCCCGTTGACGTTCCAGGTTGCAACCCGCATCGACTCCCCTGCTGGCATGGCGCTCGTTCTAGCATAGGCCTCGGGCCGGGCGCGTCAGGGGCTGATTCTCGACAGCAACGACAGCCAGGTTATACGGTGAGTTGCACAATATTTTCGAGAAGTTGCATGAAGAATGGCGGCAGCGTGGGCGCGCTGCGCGACGTCGTTCTAGACTATCGGCCAGCAGCGCACTGGAGGCCCCCATGGTCGACGAAATCCGGCTCGTCGCGGACGAGTTGCTGACACAGCGAGAGAACTGCGACCCCCTCACCGAGGCCAGAAAAGAGGTCCTTCCCTACCAGCGACGCGTCGCCGACGCGCTGGGGGCGTTGCGGGCGATCGTCACCGACGATACGCCCTCCGGCCAGCTCACCAGCGACCTGCGCGTCATTCACGGCCTCGTGGCCGCGTTGATTGGTAGCGAGCGCGCCACCCAGTTGATCCAGAAACTCCCGTCCATTCGCCACCTGGTGGCCACGGATCTCGACGCCGCCTATCACGGAGATCCGTCCGCGTCGAGCTACGGAGAGATCATCGCCGCCTACCCGAGCATCGTTGCGGTTTCGGCCTATCGGGTGGCGCATTGCTTCCACGAGATTGGCGAGAAGATCGTCGCGCGCATCATGTCGCGGGACGCCCACAGCCAGACCGGGATCGACATTCATCCGGGAGCCGAGATCGGCGATCACTTCTTCATCGATCACGGCACCGGCGTCGTGGTCGGGGAGACCTGCGACCTCGGCAACCGGGTCAAGCTCTACCACGGTGTGACGCTCGGCGCGTTTTCGAACCGGGCGGGGCGCGACGACGCCGGCAAGAAGCGCCATCCCACCATCGAGGCCGACGTCATCATCTACCCGCACGCCTCTGTCCTCGGCGGCGATACGGTGATCGGCGAAGGGTCGGTGATCGGCGGCAACGTCTGGCTGACGCAATCGGTTCCGCCCTACACGCGCGTCACGATCGATGCCCCGAGCCTGCAGCTCCATCAAAAGCCCCTGGCGGAGTTGGGAGGCGGGATCTAGCTACGCGAGCCCATTCATGGGATCGCGTAGCGCGGCAAGCGAATCCGAAGGATTTGCCCGCTAGATCGCGCTCCGTCGGAACACCGCCACCCTCTGCGGTGATGCGGCGATCGGCGGCACTGCCTGCTGGTGGTTTTGGTTCCACCCGACACGCGTGTTACGTCACGGCGCCGTTACCTTCGGCGCCGCCCCGTGAAGCCGTCCATGCTCTGGGTGACGCCGAGTGCGCGCGCAATCCAGTCGAAGATCGGACCCGGAAGGAGGCGCATGAGATACACCAAAGCGATCGTGCGCGGCAGCAGCAGACGCCGCCGCTTGCGCCGAATCGCGCGGACGATTTGTCGGGTGGCGTAATCGGGCGTGAGGATCGGCAACAGCGGCGTCGCTGCCCTCACGCCCTCGAACATGCCCGTCGAGATGAAGTAGGCACAGACGACAGTCGTTTGGATCCCCCGGTGGCCCAGGTGGCGCAGTTCTGAGCGCAGCGCGTCATCGAATCCGACGGCTGCGTGTTTGCTGGCCGCGTAATCGGTCAGCCACGGCGTGCCGATGAGTCCCGCCGCCGAGGCGATCGTGACGATGTGACCGCGGCCGCGCGCGATCATGGCCGGCAGGAACGCGCGGGCCATCCAGATGGGCGCGAGCGCGTTGACGTCAAAAGTTTTCCTGATCTCCGCGTCCGAGATCTCGAGCAGCGGTCGACCGGAGACGACGCCGGCGTTGTTGATCAAGATGTCGATCGGACCGTGCTCGTCGATCACGCGCTTCGCGATGTCGTAGATTGAATACGGCCGGGAGACGTCGCAGAGGTAGGTCGCGCAGTGCAATCCCCGTTCGTTCAACTCCTTGTCGACGGCCTCCAGCGCGGCCCGATTGCAGTCCCACAGGATCACCCGGGCGCCCTCGGCGGCGAACGTCTCCGCCATCAACTTGCCAATGCCGCTCGAAGCGCCCGTAATCAAGATCTTCTGATCGACAAAGTGCTCCACGCGCAGACCCTATCACGGAAGCGGCCGTCGCGCGGGGTGGATGAGCTGGGGCGCCCAGGAGCATCCGCAGCGAGAACTGGTCCGTCCGGCCGCATCGCTCGGACGCGCCGGGAGTGATAGGGTCACTCCATGGACGGGCCGCTCGAGGGTTATCGAATCGTCGATCTGACCGCGATGGTTTCGGGGCCGATCGCGACCATGATGCTCGCCGAGCAGGGCGCCGACGTCATCAAGATCGAACCGCCGGGGCAGGGCGATCTCGTGCGCTCCATCGGGAATGCGCGATCTGGGATCACTCCGCTGTTCGCGACGAGCAACCGGAGCAAGCGCTCGGTGGTGATCGATCTCAAGCAGTCGGAAGGCGTGGCGCTGTTGAAGCGGCTCGTGGCGACTGCGGATGTCTTCGTGCAGAACTTTCGCCCGGGCACCGCGGATCGCATGGGGGTCGGCGAATCCGCCCTGCGCGCAGTCGCTCCCGATCTGATCTACGTCTCGATCAGCGGTTTCGGCGAGAAGGGCCCCTACGCGCAACAGCGGGTCTACGATCCGATCATCCAGGCGAGGTCGGGGCTCGCTGCCATGCAGCGAGATCGCGAAACGGGCCGTCCGCGCATGGTGCGCACCATCATGGCGGATAAATTGACTGCGCTCACGGCCGCGCAGGCGATGACGGCGGCTTTGTTGGCTCGTGAGCGAACCGGAGAGGGCCAGCACGTCCGACTCGCCATGCTCGATGCGATGGTTTCCTTCCTCTGGCCCGAAGGGATGATGCACTACACGTTCGTGCGCGACGGCGACGAGCTGGGTCGGCAATCGCCCAATTCGCAGACCCGAGAGTTGTTATTTGAGACGTCGGATGGTTTCATCACCGCGGGAGCCGTGTCCGACCGCGAGTGGGAGGGTTTCGCGCGCGCCGCGCAGCGCCCCGAACTCGTCGCCGACCCTCGCTTTGCGACCAGCACCGCGAGAATCGAAAAATGGGATGAACGCCTCGACTTGATGGGGGAGGTGTTTCGCACCGACACGACCGCGAGTTGGCTCGAGCGACTCGACGCCGAACAGGTTCCCTGCGCGCCGATCCTCGAACGCCACGAGCTGCTCACCGATCTTCAGATTGCCGCCAACGAATTGATCGAGGAGGTCGATCACCCGCAGGTCGGGCGGATCCGCCACATCCGCCCCGCCGCGCGCTTCGATCGCACCGCCGCCAGAGTCCGCGGCTTCGCGCCGACGTTGGGCCAGCACACGGATGAAGTGCTCGCAGAAATCGGACTGCAAGAGTCCGAACTCGCTGCGCTTCGCGCGACGGGTACGATCGCCTAGCTGGCGAATCCTTCGGATTCGCTTGCGGCAACGGGACCTGCTCGGTCCCGCCTGGCTGGCGAATCCTTCGGATTTGCTTGCGGCAACGGGACCTGCTCGGTCCCGCCTGGCTGGCGAATCCTTCGGATTTGCTTGCGGCAACGGGACCTGCTCGGTCCCGCCTGGCTGGAGAGCGCTAGGAGCCCGACCCAAGCAGACCCCGCATGCTGAATCAGGTGGTGCTCTTGCCTCGTGCCATGAGGAGCTTGCCGGAGCGCACGAGTTCCGTGATCGAGAAGGGGTGAAGCAGACTGATCAGCGCGTCGAGTTTTTCGCTCGAACCGTAGGCCTGCAGGATCATCGATTCGCTTCCGTAGTCGACCACTCGCGCCTTGAAGTGCTCCGCGATCTGCAGGACCTCGGTGCGCTCTGCGAGCGGTGCTTCGATCTTGATCAGCGCGATCTCCGTCTCGTAGGCGAGATCTCCGGTGTGGTCGATTGCGTGGACGACATCCACGAGTTTGGCGAGCTGCTTGATGATCTGTTCCAGCACTTCGGATTCGCCCGAGCAGGTGACCGTCATGCGCGAGAACCGGCCCTCGGCACCGGGGCTCACCACGAGGCTTTCGATGTTGAACCCGCGTCGCGAAAAGACGAGTGCGACCCGCACCAACACGCCGGGCACGTTGTTGACGAACAGCGAGATCGTGTGGATCCGCTGCGAAGCCTGGTCCAGTTCGATTGCTGCGCTCATCTCATGTGCTCCCGCTGGGTTTCGCAAGTGCGTGTTTGGGCTTTTCGATCAACATTTCGCTCACCGAGGCACCCGCCGGAATCATCGGAAAGACGTTGTCTTCCTTGACGACTTCGGCCACCACCACGCAGGGTCCGTCGTGTTCGTGCGCCTCGCGCAGGATCCGATCCGCGTCGGCGGGCCTGCGAATCCGAAGCGCCTTGACGCCGTAGGCTTGGGCGAGCTTGACGAAGTCCGGGTTCCCCTCGAGGTCGGAACCCGAGAGCCGATTTTCGTAGAACATCTCCTGCCACTGTCGGATCATGCCCAGGAAGTTGTTGTTGATGATCAGGCACTTCACGGGCAGTTTGTGGACGAATGCCGTCGCGAGCTCCGATAGCGTCATCTGGAACCCACCGTCTCCTACGACCGCCCAGACCTTCTTGTCGGGGTTCCCGAACTGTGCGCCGATTGCGGCCGGAAAGCCGAATCCCATCGTGCCCGCGCCGCCGCTGCTGATCCAATGTCGATTGGAGCGGGAGCGACAGAACTGCGCGGCCCACATCTGGTGCTGGCCCACGTCCGTCGTGATGATCGCTTCTCCCTGGGTGAGCGCGTCGAGCCGGTCGAGCACGTGCTGAGCCCGCAACCCTCCCTGCTTCGAGTATTTAAGCGGGTAGAGGCGGCGCCACTTTTCGCACTGCTCCAACCAATCGGCGGTATCCGCCATCTCGATCTGGGGGATCAGGTCCTCCACGACCAGTTTCGCGTCACCGAGGATCGACACGTCCGGCCTGATGATCTTGTTGAACTCGGCGGGGTCGATGTCGATGTGGATCTTCACCGCTTCGGTACAGAAATCCGAAAGCCGACCCGTGATGCGGTCGTCCCAGCGCCCACCGATCGACATGATCAAATCGCAGCCCGCCACCGCTTTGTTCGCGTAGGCGGTGCCGTGCATCCCCATCATGCCGAGGTGAAGCGGGTGGGTTTCATCCACCGCGCCCTTGCCGAGCAGGGTGGTGACGACGGGCGCGCGCAGTTTTTCGGCGAGCGTGGTGATCGCCTTGCCGGCTCCCGAGATCACGGCCCCGTGACCGACGTAGAGCACCGGGCGCTTCGCGGCGCGCAGCAGCCTGGCCGTTTCGGCGATGGTTTCGGGAGCCCCGCGGGTCGCGACCTCGTATCCCGGCAGATCGATTTCATCGCAAAACGGTGCGTCGCAAGGCCCCTGGCCGATGTCCTTGGGGACGTCGACGAGAACCGGCCCTGGACGTCCGCTGGTCGCGACGTAAAAGGCTTCGTGGATGGTGCGCGGGATGTCGGCCGCGTTCTTGATCAGGTAGGAGTGCTTGACGACCGGGTAGGTGATGCCTGTGACGTCCGCTTCCTGGAACGCGTCCTTGCCGAGCATGGGTGTGATGGTCTGGCCCGTCAGCACGACGATCGGCGCCGAGTCCATCAACGCCGTGAGCAATCCGGTCACGGTATTGGTGGCGCCTGGGCCCGAGGTCACGAGCACCACGCCCGGGCGCCCCGTAGCGCGCGCGTAGCCGTCCGCCATGTGGGTGGCACCCTGTTCGTGGCGGGTGAGGATCAACTGGATCTTGGAGTCCACCAACGCGTCAAACAAGGGCATGACGGCTCCGCCAGAGAGCCCAAAGATGTATTCCACGCCCTCGCGCTCCAGGCATTGGATGATCTTCTCGCCGCCGGTCGGAAGTTTTTGGTTCCCGTCTTCTTGAATGTCCAAAATATGGCCCCTTGAGTTCAATCTCGACTGTCCACTCTAGCTCAACTGCAAGCTGATTCTATAGGAATGCCGTTTGTTTTATAGAACTTGCATATCCCCACGGGGATATCATCTAAATATCGACATAATAAGCCAAAATCTGAAGAACTTGGAATCACTAGAGCTGGATAAAGAAAGAAAATGATCAAACTATCGATTTACGAGAAGCTTGTAGGTTCAAAAACGAGGTTTTTATCGAATGCCTTCGATCGATCCTGGCTTTGCTCTGCGGCCGCCAGCTGCTCTCGAACTTCCTCCAGGGGCGCGCCGTCCCGCGCTGCGACGAACGGCGCCTCGCGCAGCGCCTCGCGGAGCGGCATCGAGGCGAGCCCCCCCGCCCGGAGGGCGTGGATCAGTTTCAGGGTTCGGAAGGCGTCGAAGCCGCCGTGGAGGTGCTTTGCACGGGTGATGGGGGTTCGGCCTCGCTTTGCGCCGGCTCGAGCCGCCTGCCACGCGCCCCCTTCATCGAGGTGCGCTCGAAGTCGCTCTGCGTCCGCGGACGGCCAGCCGCCGATCTGCTTTGCGAGCAGATCGGCGAGGTCGGCCGCATCCCCGGCCTCAGCGAGCGCGCCGAGGGTCTGCAGCCAGGCGCCCAAATCGGAAAAGACGTCCGGGTGATAGACGCGGAGCGGCGCTCGATGGCACCCTCGGGCGCGCTCGAGCGCGCGCCCCGTCCCGAACGGTGTGCGGTTCGAGGTGCGAGCGGAAAGGCCAATCGGCTCGCCGCCGAGCGAGCGAATCGTCCCGACCTTCGCGAGTTTGTTGAGCAGGTAGAAATCTTCGGCGGCCATGCGCTGGGGAAACCCGCGCACCCGAGCGTACGCGGTAGCGTGTATGGCGAGCGTGCTGCCGACGCTGTGAA
>SDBV01008245.1_pt1 | contig 14091 bp, 13 predicted proteins | sample 2277081 | NCBI WGS metagenome assembly SDBV01 (sample SAMN10402039, study PRJNA504765) | marine sediment metagenome | isolation source: marine sediment core GS10_PC15, 223 cmbsf | place: Arctic Ocean: Southern Knipovich Ridge | collected 2010
GAATCATATTAATTTTCTAGGAGAATATTTTTTTAAATCTAAAGAATACAAAAGTTTACGCCCATTACGAACTTAAAAATATGCTTAACGTGAGTTTTGGTTAAAATGTGCGGCCAACCCCTATAGTAACTAAATTATCATCTTCTGCCAATTTGACAGCTTTTTTTATACTGTTTATAAAACCATTAATATTATTGATAATATGATCTGCAGGCAGTACAACCATTATAGATACAGGATCTTTTTTATTTATTAATCCCGCCCTAAGAGCAATTGCAGCTGAAGTGTCACGAACCATTGGTTCTCCGATAATTTGTTCTGGATTTAGGCTAGGATCTATTTCTGATACTATATCTCTGTATTTTTCATTTGTTAAAATCCAGATATTTTCTTTGTCCACCAGCTTTTTAATACGCTCTAATGTTAAACCAAGTAAAGAGCCTTTACCAGTGCGGTTTAGAAACTGTTTAGGCCTTTCTGGTGTACTAAAAAGTCCAGAATCTTTTCCCTGTACCTCCTGCCATAATAACTACCTGTATGCTTGGACTCATTCTTTCTCCTAAATATCTATGTTATGCAGATTCTAATATAATATTCGAATATTGAGTAGTATCTGCTGTTCTGATTAAGCCAATTGCATCTGGAATCCGTTTTTTAAAATTATCATGAACTTCGAATTTAATAGAAATATTACTTAATGTGTCTTTATATTTATTATATATAATTTCATTGTTTTGTGCTTTAAATTCTTCTGCCATAAATGCACGTCCAATATTAAAATGCCTACTTATAATTTTTAATACATCAAGTACAGTTGGGATATTATCAGTTAAGGAAATATCAATTGTTTCAATCTGTGGCCAAAATGGAAATCCGCGATCTGCAATAACTAATGTGTTAGTATGCCTTACTCTGCATAGCAATGAATTTATATCCGGATTTAATATTTCATACTCTATCATTTTATATCTCTCCTATTAAAAATTTCGCAAAACAGTACCGGTTCTTATTGGCAGTCCTTTTTTTGGAACTCGTTTTAAAACAAGATATTCAATATCATGCATCTTACAAAACTCTTTTTTCTCAGAAACGTTTCCATCCTCATTTACAATATAAATGTCCGGTTTAATTTCCATAATTTCAGGTTCTGCATCCATCCACCCATGACCAGTAGATACAAATGCCTTTTTTACAAAATTTATAGATTGCAATATATATCGCCTAACTTCCTGTGGAAACATGGGATGATTGTCTCCTTTTAACAATTTGATATTTTGATCATTTCCTACAATTACATACAAATCACCGTAAGTCGATGCCTCTTCTAAAAAAGCTACATGACCAGAATGGAACCAATCAAAGCAACCAGTCACTATTATTTTCTTTTTTCCAGTATTTTCAAATAAATCTTTATCAGTATCAAGATTGATTATTTTTAGCTTTTCTTCAGGAATAATCCAATATTCTATTTTACCATTTGTATATAAATATTTTTGTCCTGTGATTTTATCCTTCTCTTCTATCACAAAAATATCAGGTTTGATCTTTTTTATTAGCTGTTCCATTCCCTCTACAATATTTTTATCACTTAACAAATAAATATTATCTATATACTTAATAGCTTCCAAAAAATATACCCTTTCTGCCTCTGGAAATTTGGGATTAGTACCTGGATTAGAATGAATAATTTCATCAGACCACACAATGACATTTAATTCACCTAATTTTGATGCTTCCTCAAAGAATCTAAAATCCTTTGCTCTTACATCATCAAATGCTCCTGCAGCTAATACTATTTTCATTATTATATTCCTTTATTTCTTATTTTAATTGATATTCCACCTGGTACAGGTTTCTCAGATACAACATAGAGATATCCACCGCCACATCCGGAGTACATGGCACCAGGATATTTTGACTGATAATATTTAAGAATTTCCATTAAATCTACAGTTAAAGATTCATGTTCAACAATATTGGGCATTAAGATTCTCCAGCATTCCATGCACTCATTCATAGAAAGACCAAGTGCTGCAATATCTTTTGTTATAATAGCATTAAAACAATCTTTTCCTGTTTCACCTAGTTTCTGTATTACATCTGGAGTTAAATTTTTAATTTCAAGAGGATTATACCCAAGCGGCCTTGGGCAAATAGGTATCATATGAACTATTTTTTCCAGCCAGTTGATAATATCTATATCGCAACATGATTCTATCTTTGCAGGGAATAAACCCTTCTCAAATTTATAATCATAATCCAGCCGGTTAATCCCAGGATATATTATTCCAATCATATCCTGAGATCCTGAAGGCTCAATCCCCTCTTTGTTCTCCTCAAAATACAATTCTTTTACTAGCTCATATGGATCTCTATCTGGAATTCCATCTTTCCATATTTTAGCTGCCACTTTCCTTGTGCTCGTTGACATACCACAGCGATCCATAAAACGAAAATCAGGTTCAACTGCGATAACAACCATAGAACCCGGCGGTGACGGATTTAGTTTTGATATAAAAGGCTGATCTATCCAGCCTCCAGCAAAAGCCATCCTATAAGGTACATTACCTATCACCGCTGTAATATTATTAATAAGTTTGATTCTGTATTTCTCTATCGCTCATTCTAACTCACTGTTCGCTTGCCAGCTTTGCGATCTGAATACTGCTGTTCAATCCATGCGTATGTCTTTATTAATCCCTCTTTAAAAGATATTTTTGGTTCCCATCCAAGTTTTTCTTTTATGAAAGTATTATCACTATTTCTTCCTGCAACTCCAACTGGAGCTTCAAGATCATGTTTATGACTCAGTTTAACACCACCAATTTCCTCAGCTAATAATGCTAAGTTAGTTATAGAAATAAGTTCACTTGAGCCAAGATTTATAGGAGTAGCAATAAGTTTTTCGCTATGCATTATCATATCGATACCAAGAACACAGTCATCGATATACATGAAACTTCTTGTCTGGTTACCATCTCCCCATATAATTAATTCATTGTTTCCGGTATCTTTGGCATTAATAATCTTTCGGCACATAGCTGCAGGAACCTTTTCTCTTCCGCCGTCCCAGGTACCAAATGGGCCGTAAACATTATGAAAACGTGCAATTGCTGTTTTCATTCCACGTTCTTCCCAATATTCCTGGCAGAACATTTCTGACATTAATTTCTCCCAGCCGTACCCTCTTTCTGCCATTGCAGGATATGCATCCGATTCTTTTAAAGCTCTACAATTTGGATCTTCCTGCAGAGTCACATTATAGGCACATGCAGATGAAGAAAAGAAATACCTTTCGGCACCTGCCCTGTATGCAGCTTCAATCATATTTGTATTTATAAGTATGCTTCGCAAACATTCAATTCTAAAGTTTTCGATAAAACCCATACCGCCCATATCAGCAGCAAGATTATAGACTTCTTTTGCTCCTTCACATGCTCTTATACAATTATCATTGTCCTCTAAATTCATACATAAGTCCTCTACACCTGGAGTCCGCTGATACCATTCAGGTAAAGGTTTTTTGTCGATAGCTCTTATTCTTGTAAAACCTTGTTCATGAAAATATCTTACAAGTGACCCAGCTATAAAGCCACCCGCTCCAGCAATAACAATTAAGTCATCCTTTTTAATAGTAGAACTTGCAGTTGCATTATTATTTATACTCATATTAATCCTCTTTGAATAAATATCGATAATTGACATTTGTAATATTTGTTGATTCACTATAACCACTCTATATTCCGCTTAAAAATAGTAATTATTGACTAATACATGAAGATTATTGACTTCTTACATGCTTTTTAGTAGAATCAAATCATATGAGCAATATAAAAATACCAGATTTCTTTTCGACTCAGGTCTCTGAAGCAAAACGTTTTTTTCTCGATTTAAATCCTTCTCAGCATGAATTTATATCAGTAATTTCCGGCGGTTGTGAACATTGTGCAGCAGATTATGAAATTAATAGAAATAATTTCCCTTATTTTTCGGTAGAGTTTGTTTCTCATGGAATTGGTTTTGCCAGTTTATCAGATATGGATTATCAGCTGACATCCGGAACTTTATTTTCATATGGTCCAGGAATTAGACATCATATTAAAACTTACAAAAACAAGCCTTTAGTAAAATACTTTGTTGATTTTGTTGGTACTAACGCTGCTAAATTATTAAAGAATGCATCCCTGTCCCCTGGAAGCATAATCCAAACCTCAGCAATCGGCAATGTCACATCGATTTTTGATGATATAATAAATAATGGGAATAACAATAGCCCTTTAAGTAAGCAGATTTGTTCAACATTGTTAGAATATTTATTATTAAAAATCACAGAAACAAAAATTCCTTTCGGTCATGTCAACAGCCAGGCATATGAAACCTACAGACGTTGTAGAAAATATATAGAAGACCATGCGTTTGAGTCAAAAACCCTGGATATGATAGCAGATGAATGTAATATTGATGTTGCCTATTTATGTAGGCTCTTTAAAAGATTTGATCACAAAAGTCCTTATCAATATATAATAAAAATAAAAATGGCGTATGCTGCCAAAAACTTACAGGAATCAAATACATCCATAAAGCAGCTTGCTTATGACTTAAACTTTAGTGATGCATTCCATTTTTCACGTGTATTTAAAAGCTTTTATGGAGTACCCCCCAGAGAATTTATTAAGTTAAGACAGTAATTTTGTTATCTAAATATATTGCTCACATAATAGTGAATTGCACTGTTAATAAGTTATGGTAACATTAAGGATTTGAAGATCAAATTTTTTGGTTTACTTTTAGTTATTTGTGCTGATAAAAAAATAGCTCCTTTACATACTGATAACTTATTCCTATACTTCAGGAATGGAAAATAATCTGTATAAATTTTTATTAGCAGATGATGAACATATTGTTCGAAATGGTTTTAGTGAAAAGATAAATTGGGAAGAACAGGGTTTTGAATTTCTGCCTCCATGTACAAACGGCAAACAAGCTATTGAATCGATTCAAAAATATAATCCGGATATAGTTCTTACAGATATCTGTATGCCTCAGATTGACGGCCTTGAAGTGTCCGAATATATTTTAAAAAATTATCCGGACACTATTGTTGTAATATTGAGCGGATATGATGATTTTGAATATGCTCAAACTGCATTAAGAAATAAAGTATTTGATTATGTACTAAAACCAATTTCATCCAAAACCCTAAAGAAACTATTGAAAAAATTGAAACAAACATTAGATGGTAAAAAGTCTTTTAAGCAAAACTTAGAGAATTTAGAAAAGCAGGTGGAAGAAAGTAAAAGTGTAATAAGAGAACGATTTTTTAACAGATTAATACAAGGTTATCTTTCACAAAACGAACTTGAACGATATTATGATTATATAAATTTTCCTAAATCCGCAGGAAGTTTTTCCATACTTATTGTAGATCCGGATAACAAGAGGGCATTGTTGGAAAAAGCTAATATACAGATTGAACTATTTTTAATGGCTGTAAAGAACCAAATAGAAAATATCATAAAACAAAAAAACAATTTTTTATTATTTCAAACAAACAATCAGCAAATTATTATTATACTTGCCGGTAAAGATAAAGAGGGAATTAGTGAATTATCAAGAACTATACCAGAAAAAATAATCAAAGAAGCCTTTTATATTCCTGGGTCCACTGTTTCTGTAGGCATTGGAGGAGACTGTTCCAATTTAAAAGATATACACATATCTTTTAAGCAGGCACTTAAAAGCCTTGAATACAGGTTTATTCAAGGTAATAACTCTATTTTAACTCTTGATGAAAATAGAGCTGTTAGTCAGAAACTGTCATTTCGCCTGGAGCAATACCTTCAAGAGATTCAGGTAATTATCAAATATAATTCCGAAGAAAAAATAAATATTGTAATAGATAATTTTTTTGATGCCTTAAGAAACGAATTAGTACCATTATATATAATCAAACTTGAGATTAATAAATTTCTTATAGCAATTTTACAGACTTTGCACAGTATAGGCATAAATTATGATAATCTTGAAATAGAAGAATCCTCAGATCCATTTAATATTGTTTCTTCATTAACAACAATAGATGAAATTCACCACTGGTTTATAGATATGGGTAAAATTATATATTTAAAAATGAAAGAGAAAAGACAGAATTTCGCAGAAAAAAAAGTATTTAAAATTCAAAATTATCTGGAAGAAAATTATTGGGACAGCGAACTATCGATAGAAAAGATATGCAGTATATTTTATTTAAGCAGCAGCTATTTAAGCAGAATATTTAAAAAATATACTAATAAGACATTAGTAGAATATCTAACCAGTATTCGAATGGCAAGAGCATGTGAATTGATTAAAACCTCAAATAAAAAAACATACGAGATAGCTGAATTAACAGGATTCAATGAACCTGGATATTTTAATGTAATATTTAAAAAAACAATGAACATGACACCATCGGAATATAGGAATTCACTATAGGAATAGTATGTTAAAAAGAAGAGCAAATAAAAATATTCAAACGAATATAATTCTCGCATTTTCAGTTTTATTTATATTAACAATCCTTGTTATAGGAACATTTTCTGCATATTTTTTAGAAAGCATTCTTACAAATAATACAGAGGAATACACGTTCCAACTTATTCAGGGGTTAAATTCTGTTATTGATGATTATACTTCCTATATAGATGATATTACATACGTACTTTTAATACATGATGATATTCGTTCTTATATTAACTCAGAAGGAAATGAACAAGAAAGAAAAAATATATCAGAATATCTTAACTCAATAATGGAAGTAAGAAAGGATATTAATGGTATGTATATCATCCTTGAAGATGGAAGATTTATAAGTGATAATATTAATGATGTTCCAAATGAAGCATTAATAATTAAAGAAGAAGACTGGTATGTAAATGCAGTTGAAGCAAATACTTCTGCTTTCATTACATCATCTCATGTTCAGAATGTAATTGCGGATGAATACCCATGGGTTATTTCATTGAGTAGAGAAATCAGGAATGACACCGGGGATGAAAAAAAAGGTATTCTGCTTGTAGATCTAAATTATAGTATTATCGAAGAACTATGTAATGAAATAAAATTAGGAAAAAGCGGTTATGTTTTTATATTAAATCAGAATGCAGATATCGTCTTTCATCCAAGACAACAACTTATATATAGCGATTTAAAACATGAACCGATGGATGAAATAATTAAATTGCAGACAGGCGCTTTTTTTGCTACAGTAGATAACCGTCAGGTGCTATACTCTTTATCTACTTCTGAAAGAACTCAATGGACTATAGTTGGTGTCTCGTATATAAATGAAATATTTTTCAGCAAAAACGAATTACAATTTTATTTGATTATGCTTGGCATACTATGTTTTATTACTGTAATTATTATTTCTTCTTTTATATCAGCTCAAATAACAAAACCAATAGAGGTTTTAAGGGCTTCCATGCAGGAAGTAGAAAATGGTAATTTTGATATTGATATTTCTGTAAACTGTAATCATGAAATTTATGATCTTGCTCTGGATTGCGAAATTGCTATAAAGAAAATTAAGGAACTTATAAATCAGATAAAAATTGAACAGGAACAAAAACGTATTAATGAATTAAAGGTTTTGCAGGCGCAAATTAATCCTCATTTTCTTTATAATACTTTAGATAGTATTATTTGGCTCACCGAGTGCAATCAGCCGGATGATGCCATTACTATGACTGAATCTCTTGCTCATTTCTTCAGATTAAGTCTTAGCAGAGGAAAGGAAATAATTCCGATACGCCAGGTAGTAGATCATATCCAATGTTATCTGACCATTCAGAAGATTCGATATAAAAATACACTAGACTATAGAGTTGTCGTAGATCCGGAAATATATCCATATTATTCCTTAAAATTACTTCTACAGCCAATTGTGGAAAATGCAATTTATCATGGAATAAAAAACCGTAACTGTGTGGGGCATATTCAAATAACTGGTAAGAGAATAAAGGATTACATACAATTTGAAGTAATTGATGACGGTATAGGAATGGGAGTAGAAGAACTCTCAAATCTGGAAAATGGAATTACAAGTTCTTTACAAAAAAGTGGTGTTGGTATTAAAAATGTTAAAGAGAGAATAAAATTGTTCTTCGGAGATAACTTCGGCATTGATTTTAAAACAAAAAAAGACAGGGGAACTACTGTAACTATCAGATTACCAATTATGGAGTCTATAGAATCATGAAATTAAAGGTTGTTTTTATTCTTGTAGGAATAGCTCTTATTATCGCAGTAGTTATTTCTCTTGTTTATTATTCTAATGCATTAATAGTAAACTCAACCGACAGTCCTTATATAATTGTTGGATTGAAAACTACAGACTCTTCAAAAGCCTTCTGGAAATCTGTTAGGGATGGAATTGAGTCTGCAAGTAAAGATTTTGGAGTAGAAGTTGATATTCTGGGTCCTTTATTGGAAACAGATGTAGATGGACAAATAAAAAGCATTGAAGACAGATTAGATATGGAGCCGGATGCTTTTGTACTTGCAGCAACAGACTTTAACAGATTAGTACCTTTGGCTCAGAAGATTAAAGACATGAATATTCCTCTTATAACTATGGATTCGTTTATTAATAGTGATCATGCAGATTCAGAAATTGGAACAAATAATTTTGAAGCAGGTAGAAAAGCAGGAGAATTCGTGATTGATTTCTTAAGTTCTGGAGATAAGGTTGCAATAATAAGTCATGTTAAAGAAAGTTCAACTGCAATAGAACGAGAGTTAGGTGTACGCAATATACTGGAACAGGAAATAGATATAATCGGCACCTATTTTTCACAGGATGAAATTTCTATTGCCTATTCAATAACTGTAGATTTAATAAATAACGAGCCGCACTTAAAGGCTATTTTAACTTTAAATGATCCTACAACCATTGGTGCATCAAGAGCTTTAAGAGATTTAGAGAAGCAAAATGATATTATTCTTGTTGGATTTGATAATTCTTATGAAGTTTTAAGAGCAGTAGAATTGAATATTATAAAAGCAACAATAGTTCAAAAGCCCTTTAACATGGGATATCTTGCAGTAAAGACAGCATATGAACTTATTAAAAATCAACATGTATCTTCCCGCTTAGACACAGGCTCCGTTCTAATAACGAGGGAAAATATGTTTACTAGAGAAAATCAGAAATTACTTTTTCCTGTAAAAAATTAATTACTTTATATTAAAGAAAATTTGTTTTTTTCTTTTCATCCATTAGAATATAGGAAAACTTGACGAATTTAATGATTTTGTTCAGGATTTTAAACTTTTAGGATAGAATACTCAATTTTAACTATCTGAAAAAAAGCATAATATGCTAACATTGTTTAGGTTCTGTTATTAAACAAAAATAAGGATTTATATGATAGATGCCGTGGTTGTGGTAGTTCAGATACAAAACAATAAACAATTTTAGGTTTTAAGGATCTGACCAGCTCCCGTTGGGAATGCGTTGTACGATCCATAAACAACATTAAAAAGAGGAGGAGTTATGAAAAAACTAATTAAGGGCTTATCGCTTATTTTAGTGCTATTAGCCGTATGTCTCGCACCAGTATTTGCTGGAGGAGAGGCAGAAAGCACAACAGCAGATGATGGTGCCTATCTTTTTGGCCATTCAATTAAGATAGTCAGTAATACATGGGAAGCTTTTTTTGATCGAAGTTTTCAATGGTTTTGTGAGGATAATGGATATAGTTGGATAAGCAACCATGCTCAGGGAGATCCTGCAACACAAGTAAGTCAGGCTATACAGATGATAGATATGGTTGGAGTAGATGGACTTATAGTGACTGCACAGGATAAAGACGCATCAAAACCAATTGTAGATGCGGCAAATGATGCAGGTATTCCTGTATTTACAACTGATGCCGATATTAATCACCCGGACGTAAAAATGTACATAGGTTTTTCCGGATTTAGAGGGGGTGAAATTGTTGGCGAACAAATGGTAGAATACCTTAAAAATGAAGTAGATCCGATTGGCTCAGTAGAGGGTGTAGTTCTTGAGATGTTGGGCCCTCTGGGTGGCGCATCTGCAATCGACAGAAGTGAAGGATTTCACAATATTATTGATCAGTATCCAGGTGTTAAGATTCTACAGGCAGTTGGTGAATTCCAGGAAGCTCCGGCAAAAATTGAAGCAGAAGCTATCTTAATGGCAAATCCTAACATTGATGCAGTTTATTCCGCAAATGGGCCTATGGCTGTTGGAGCTGTTGAAGCCATGAAAAGCCTGGGAATGGATCCAACTACAATTTTTGTTGGTACTATGGATGCCAATCCAGAAGTATTGGACAGGATTAAATCCGGAGAGATTGACGTTGCTTTAGATCAGCCATGTCCTTTTTATAATCCTATAGCAATATACTATATGGAAAAGTATCTACGTGAAGGTGAATCTGCACTTCCAAAGGTAGGAGACATAATAACTGATGCAGATCTTAAACTTTCTACTGGTGTAGATCATCTTGGTTCAGATATATGGGCTAATGATGCAGCATGGGCTCCAGCTGAGATTAAAATGCAGAATGGGCATTTATGGTTTCAAACTGGTGCAATAGTTGTTACAAAAGAAAATGCTGATGCTGGTTACCTCTGGGCAAATGCAGAAATACCAGGTTGGTAAGCTATTAAAATTATAATTTTGGTTTAAAAAGGTTATAATTAAATCAGCTTTAAAAATTAATAAAACCCACAGGAGTTAATAGATTTGATTTTTGTGGGTTTTCTTTAAATTAGAGTTTATTGAAAGGAATAAGACTACAAAATGAAAAAGACAAATATTAATTCAAACTTTAAAAATATTATGCTTCTGTTAATTGAACACTTAATCTGGGTGCTAATAGTAATTGTATTTTTACTATTCTCATTATTTGTTCGTAATTTTTTTACACTAAGGAATTTACATTATATATTATATATGGCTTCTCTATTAGGACTTTTGGTTTTTGCTCAATCAATAACTCTGTTAAGCGGCAATATGGATCTCTCAATATCACAAAATGCCGGCCTTTCGGCCATACTTGTCGGAGTTATCATGGTTGACTGGATGCCCTGGCTTCCAGGCTGGACAGGCATTATTATGATACTTGCTATTGGAGGATTACTTGGTGCTTTTAATGGATTCTTTGTGGGAAAATTAAAAATAAATCCATTTTTAGTAACACTCTCGACTTACCTGATGTTTAACTGGTTAACCTATTTTATTCGAAAAGGAGCAATAATCGATGTCCCTCCGGCTCTTATTTTTCTTGGAGGTGGTAAAATAGGAGGTATTTATATTGCTATATTAGTTCTTTTGGCATTAAGTGTTTTTTTATATTTTGTTTTAGATCATACTCGCTTCGGCAGTTATATCCGTGCAGTTGGAGGTAACACTGAGGCAGCAGGAATGCTTGGTATAAAAACAGGTAAAATTAAATTCTGGGTATTTACAATTGGTGGAATACTTGCCGGCGGTGCCGGATTAATTTATATTGGCTATTTAAAAACTATTCCAAGTACTATTGCAGAAGGAGATATATTATTTCTCGCTTTTGCAGGTTCAATTATTGGAGGAGTTAGCATGTCCGGTGGAAGAGGATCTATAATAGGAGCATTAGGTGGTATTATTTTAATAGCATTAATCCAGGCTGGAACTACAATGACCTCTATGGATCCAACTTTGCGAGGATTTTTAAATGGGGTTATTCTGCTTATTGCAATATTAATAAATAAAAGCAGAGAAATGCTAAGGGATAAGTTATTATTGTCTGAATAATTTTTTTATTTAGAATATTTTAAGATGAAACATTTGGAGATTTGCAATGAGTACTAATGATATAGGGAATAATAGTAACAACAATGTTCCTTTAGTGAAAATGGAAAACGTTGATAAGTACTATGGTAAAGTACACGCACTTAAAGGTGTTAGTGTAGAAGTATATCCCGGTGAGGTAGTTGGCTTTATTGGAGACAATGGAGCAGGGAAATCCACATTAATAAAAATATTATCCGGAGTTCTTCCTAAAAATGGCGGGAATATATATTGGAAGGGAAAAGAAGTTGATATCTTATCTGTAAAGAAAGCAAGGGCCCTTGGCATAGAAACAGTGTATCAGGATAGAGCCGTAATTGGCTGTATGAGTGTTGCACAAAATATATTTATGGGAAGAGAACATGTAAAATCTATCGGATTTGTTAAATGGCTGGATAAAAATAAAATGAGAGAAGAAGCTGTAAAACTATCCAAAAAACTTAAACTGAATATTCCTTCACCGGATCAGGAAGTAAGATTTCTTTCAGGGGGGGAAATGCAGGGAGTTGCAATTTCCAGAGCTATGCATTTCAAGGCCTCTTTGGTTATTCTTGATGAACCAACAACTGCATTAGCTGTAAGTGGTGTAAAACAGGTTTTGGACTTCATAGATCGCTTAAAAGATTCAGGAATAGCATGTTTATTTGTTTCTCATAATTTACACGATGTACATGCAGCTGCAGACAGGATTGTTGTTATGTTAAGGGGTGAGATAGTTGCAAATGTTAAAAAAGAAGATGTTACTGTAGATGAACTTATCAAGATACAATTAGATATGGAAGTAAAAGTAGCATCTGAAACTTAAGATTTTTTTGTAATACACCTGTGCTATATTAATGATTGACATTATAAACACACCTTAGGCTCAAAACATACTAATTTCTTTACAAAATTTTCTTTAAGCTTCCAGGAAATCCTGGAAGCTTTTTTTTATCTTACAATAATAAAAAACAACTTTAATAGAAGCAATCCAATGGAAACCTATTGTTGAAATCGCACACCCTATATTGACCTGTATCTTACAAACCACTATTATTAATAACGGTGAAATATTTAATAATTATCATTTTATTTATTGTAGTATTTTTTATGATTGCAGACTGCAGTTTTCAAAGAATTATATTTCCTGCTCCGGATGTTAATGTACCCTCCCCGCCTCCGGAACCAATGAAGGAAATTATTTTAAATTTAGACAGCGAAACAAAAATAGTCAGCTGGTTTTATGAAAGCAGTCAACCAGACTCACCAGTCATTTTATATTTTCATGGTAACGGTGAAAACTTAGGGACCATGAATAGAAGTGGATTATTCTTATCTTTACAGAAATTAAATTATACTTATCTTGCAGTAGATTATCCTGGTTATGGATTAAGCACAGGAAAACCTTCCGAAGAATCTGTTGTTAAAACAGGGCAGACAGCACTAAACTGGTTAAAACAAAAATTTCCTCATAACCGTATAATTATTATAGGTTGGTCACTCGGTGCATCAGCTGCAGCTCTTACAGCTTCATCAACAGAAATAATAATTAACGGGCTCGTAATTCTAAGCGGTTGGACATCCTTACCGGCTGTTGCATTTACTAAGGTCAGCCTTTTAAGCTCGCTAATACGGGACCATTTTGATACTCTAGAAGCAATGAAAAATATCGAATGCCCCATACTAATAATTCATGGGATGGAAGATACTCTAATACCATATACTCATAGTGAAGAGCTTGCTTCTGCAGCAAATGAATTAATTAGATGCATTATTATACCTAACATAGGCCATAATGATTTTTTCAGTTGGCCGGAGCTCTGGCCGGTTATCTCGAATTTTATTTCAGTCAATTGCACTGTTAATCAGTTATGGTAATATCAGGAAATTAAGATTTTTCCTTCAGAATTGAGTACATCGCAAATTCCTGTTTTTACAATTAAAATTATTTATCCAAAAAGGACTATCAATTTAATTTTTTTACAATTTAATCACTCATAAGCGCTTGACCCGGATTTTATTTAGCACTATCATCTAAAAAATTACTTTATACCATTCTATACGCTTCATTTAGCCGTAGAAAATTATAACAGGACAAAAACAATATGGAAACAAAATCAATTTTACTTAAAAAATCAAATACGAGCCATTTAAAGGTAAAGTATAATTTAAAACTAAGTACAACGCGTATTTTGGAGGCCGATTTTCACCATCCATGGTTTCATCGGCACCTGTACTTCCCTGTACAATGAGAATTTCAAGGTTTATAC
>SDBV01008246.1_pt1 | contig 14091 bp, 11 predicted proteins | sample 2277081 | NCBI WGS metagenome assembly SDBV01 (sample SAMN10402039, study PRJNA504765) | marine sediment metagenome | isolation source: marine sediment core GS10_PC15, 223 cmbsf | place: Arctic Ocean: Southern Knipovich Ridge | collected 2010
CGTGGGACCAGGCCATCGCCGCCGGAGAGGTATTCGGCCCGGCGGATTGCAGTTTCTCGACGCAGCCGCCGGTCAAGCCCAACGCGGATGGAACGTATCCCGTTCGAATACCCGGCGTAACGAAGTTGCTCTCACGATGAACTGCCCAAGAGGCCGGCATGGAGCACCTGGCGCACTGGCTGGCCGGCTTTGTCAGCGAAGTGCCGATCGGATTCATTCCGGCGGGCGATCCGTTCTGGTCGGCGTGACGCGCTTCAGCGTGGCCAGCAGCCGGCCGTCACCCTGCTTGGTTTCCAGCTCGCCGGGCGCCGGGGCTCCCGGACGGGGGTCGAGGCAGATGACCAGCGTGTCCGCCTCCAAGGAGTAGACGGCCCGCACTGCCCGGCTGGTGATGCCCAGCAGCGACGAAAGGAGAAGTTGCTTGGGCTTCTTGGCGGCGTCCAACGTGTAATCCGTTTGAATCGCTTGGGCCCCCTCCCTAATCGCTTGGGCCGCCTCCCTAATCGTTACCTTCTGTTTGGAGAATACGAATTCGGAAAGAGGCGCTTTCTCCAACGGCTTCCCGCTGAGCCGGCAGGAGACGACTTGCCATGTTCCCAGAAGCTTTTGCATGTCCGCGTAGGAGGGATCCTGCTTCTCGTCGGGGGTCAAGCAGCGGACCTCGAAGAAATCGAAATGGGCGTCGATTTCGCGGTCTCTCTCGTCCCCGCCGTTTTTGGCCAGGATGCCAATCCGTTTCGGCGCGCCGTTGCCCCAGGTCTGCTGGCCATAGACGACGAACTTCTGCCCGTCGCTGCTGGAGGAGTACCGGTAGCGGTTTCCGTGCTTGGTCAGGCGGAGCCAGAAGTGCTTCTCTCCGGGCGTGCCGTCGGTGGGGCCGTGGGCCGGTCTGCCGCCCGTCTCGGCAACCAGGCAGAAATGCGTGCCCACGCCCGGCCGCCAACTCCGCTCGCAACCCCACTTCAGATAGTTGTCATCGTCATCGTAGCAGATCACTCCGGCCTGCTGGTAAACCACCGTGGGCCGGAACGCTTCGATGCGGGCGGTGACCACGAAATCGGCGTCGCCGGGGGCCGGGTTGTCGATCAGCAAGAGATTCTTCGCCAGCACCGAGTTGCCGGTGCCGTGGATACTACCTTGTTGAGACCTGATGGTGAGCTTGCCGGCGCGCTTGGTCGTCGAGATGTGGGTCGGATCGTGGCGGACCGGCTTCCAGTTCAAGGCGAGCTTGCCATCAAACCCGTCGAAGGCCCGAAACTCCCGGCTTTCCGTCGGCGGACCGCTTTTGGCAACAACGGCAGCGAACCAGACCGCTGCCAACAGCACCGCTACACCGGTTTTGCATCGCATGGCGTACTCCCGCACGTTGGGGTTGTTGTCTGCCCGGCCCTCATCGGTCGCGATGCTGGTCGAGGCTCGCAGTGCCAGCGGAGATGTGAACAGCACAACGACTCCTCCAAGGAGTCCGAGCAGAGAGCCTCATCCAGGATGGACCAGGCTCAGCACGATCAACGATATCAGCGGCAACAAGCAAAGGCCGAAGCCCGCCTGTCCAATTCGCATTGATCCACCCTGCGCGCTGCTCAGGATCCCGTACCGACAACCTTGCTGGAAGGTTGCGCCTGGGAGGTGCGGATCACGCTGGGCGTGGTGTCGTCTACTTTGAAAGGTCCGGCGTTCATGCGGACGCGGACACGATACTCATCGGCCGATGCTTCGGAAGGTACTCGCCACGAGTACGAACAGGTGAAACCTCAGCCATACTCGAACGAGCCCTGCGCGACTTCTGTGCCGTCGGGCGTGGTGATCGTAAACTCCGGTTTGTCCGGCCGCTTGCCGTCGACCAGCAGGTTGTTGCAGACCGCACCGGTGGAGTCGACGATCGACAGTCCCAACCGGGCCGGCTGGCCGGCCACTATGCGGCCAGTCACCTTGACGACCGGTTTCAGCGGCGGCCCGAACGGCATCACCACCGTTTCTCCCTTGCGGACCTTCACCGCCGGATAAGCCTTGGTCGCCCGGGCCGAGACCAGCGTGGGTTGCGGTCCGGCGACTCGGCGGCTCGAACTGCTGCCGCCGGTCAGCGCGTCGGACAACAATTGCAGCACGGAACGGTTCTTTGGAGACGATTCGGCCTCGTTCGTTTCGGCCGGCTTCTCGTACCCGGTGCGATCGATCGTGTAGGACAACAACTTCCAGTCGCCCTCGGGTACCGGGACCGGCTTCGACCCGTCGCCGCTGATCTTCAGGAAACCATTTTCGCTGTAGATCTCGGCGCTAAAGCTCTCGTTGGGATTGGTGATATAACCCAGCGAAACGTCGGAAGGCGTCAGGGCGAGCTTGTCGCCGGCGACCGAAATCTCCAGGTTGTAAAGCTGCCCATCGAGGTTGACCACCTTCGACACGTTGTGCCGGTCCTTGCTGGTCGTGGCGTCGTAGCTCAACGCACTGCGGTTGCCCGGGTCGGGATCCACCAGCAGCACGTCGCCGTAGACGGGATAGATTTGCCCGTCGGGGCCCGTGCCCAACTCGCGGACCGCAAACACGTCGCCGAAGCGCCCGTTGCTGTTGAAATCGAGCACCACCACCTGGTGGCTTTTTCCGTCCAAGGTGATCTCGCCTTGGCGATACGCGGCCGCGTTGAGCGAGGCCGAAGCGTAGCGGAAATCCCCGGACGTCTGCGAATAGACGCTGAAGAAGAACGCGTAGTCAACCTTCGTCCCGTCGGCGTCCACCGTCACGTCAACCCGCGGGAACTGGTGCCGTGTCATGCTGCTGATCGAAAAGACGGCCCGCGGCGCCGGCGTGGCTTCGATGACCTTGTCGTCGGTGAGGTCGCCGTTGTGGTTCAGATCGAAGTAGAGTCGACTGTATCCCTTCGCATCCTTGTCCTTCGCATCGAGCACCCAGCCGTACTGCTGGGACCCCAGCTTCGCCACGCCGCGGAACGGGTGCTCCGCCTTGTACTCGGCGGGCTCTTTCTTGACGACCTCGGCGAAATCATTCCCCTGGCCGGCGATTCGCCCGGCCGCCATCACCTGCATGAAGAAACTCTGAGGCGTGGTCATGCGGTAAAGCATGTCCGAGTTCACGCCCGGAATGACCACGCCGGAAGCGTTTGGTGGTTCCAGGCGTTTCAACTCGAGGGTACAGGTCGCCGCCTGGGCGGCCTGGGCAGCCAGGACTGCCGCCCCGACTGCGATCACTGCTAACAGACGTCGTGGCCACTTTCTCATCACTTTGGTCCTCCCGTGTGTCAGTGGAACGTTTCCTGCGGTGGACTCTGCCCACCACGTTTTTCCCTTTCCTCATGGGGCAAGCTCAGCCTGCCACGCCCTCTTACTCTTATTCGTCGCCAAACGAAGAATCTCTAAACGAAGAATCGCCGAGCCGATCGGGCAAGCCAATCTCCTCTGGGGGCGTACCGCTACCTCACCGAGAACACGGCAAATGGCGTCACCCGCCTCGAGAGCTTTGGGCTTCATGCGGACATGGATCTGCCGCTGGTTGGCCGGTTCGAAGGGTACTCGACACGAGTACCGGCAGGTCAGGCCTCACCGATATCCACACTTGCCGCCGGCGGACGCGCCCGCGAGAGATTGCCGCCACTTGTTCATCAGCCCGGTCCTACCAGGAAAGAGTCGAACTGGATCAGCCGGATCATCCATCGGCGGCCTTCGGATGTTCCGGTCCCGCCGAAACCAACCTCGACCACGGATCGTATTATAGCGGACCCACGCGGCCGGTGTCAACCGTCCATACGGTGGTTGTTGGCGGCAGGTTCCTCTTTTTTCTGTTTCGACGCGTTTTTTCGCCTTCAACGGACACCCAAAAGAGCGAGCCGAGTCGCTTGATACTACGACGGAGGGGTGTTACACGGTACTTCGTGGTCATCTGGACGTCCAAACACGCTGCCCAGCGACAGCGCGTTACACTGCACGCACTCCAGACAGCGGACGCAACGCTCCGGGCCCGCTCGCCTTTCCGAACGTCCCACGCAGGGACACCGGCCATGGCAGAGTTCGCAGTCGGTGCATCGCTGCGGCTGAAACCGCACGAAGAATATGGAAACGCGGTTGAACAGCCCGTAGATCGCACCCAGCGGACAGAACACCGTACACCAGGGCCGCCGCTTGAAGAACATCGCCGCCAGGATCAGGCCGAGGATGGTGGTTTTCGCGGCACTGGGCCAAGCGATCTCGCCTGCTTCGGTCGCCTGACGCACGGCGTAGGGCACCGCCGCCTCCAAGGCGCCCGCCGGGCAGAGGCTGCAGAAGAACAACGGATGGTGTTCTCCGTATAGAAACGGGACGGCCAGCACAAAAACCAACAAAACCGCGTAACGGGTGAGCCCCATCCAGGCGGGCAACTCGAACTTGGGCGTGGGGACGCGGGCAATCAGGTCCTGCAAGAAACCGAACGGACAGGCCCAGCCGCAGACGAAACTGCCGAACACGGCGCCCACGGCCACCAGCGTGCCGATCACCAAAAACGGGAAGACGCCAACGGCACTGAAGTTGGCCAGCATGCCGATGGGGCAAACGAACAACGCCCAGGGGCACGAGTGGCAATGGAACACCGGCGAGCAGACGGTGTGCAGGCGGGCCATCGGATTGAGCCACACCAGCAGAAACGCCGCTTGCACCCACGATCGCCACCGGACGAGTCTCGCCGTGGCGGAACCGGATTTACCTTTGGCCATGGACGCCACGACCCCCATCAGTTCACTCACGTAGGGCACTCAGATGGCCGCTCGGCGGGAGTCTCGCCATCCAACGACGGGCCGTAGGTTCGCTTCAACTCGCCGGTGGGTAGCAGCTCCACCCCGCCCACGGTCAGCTCCCAAATGAGCCCGGGCTCCGGCTGATCCTTAGTGACGTCCTTCAGAACGTTTCTCGTTTCCGTGACTATCCTGGTTACCGTCTCGGTAATCGGCGGAAGCGGCGGAAACATCGACGGGTCGTGGGCCAACTCGGGCGGAGGCGCATAGGGATGAGGGATGGTGATCGTCTCCTCCACTTCCCGTTTTTCCACCACCTCCTCGACAACCTGTTGAACCACCGGTACGGAGTGGAACATCGCGCCGTAAATCATCGACGCGATCCCGCCCGCCAGCAGCAGCACCGGCAAAATCGTCCGTTTCACCACGGTCCTCGTGCAAGTATCAAAAAATGGCGGAGGTGAATGGGAATCGAACCCACCCGGGACTTTTGCAAGCCCCACACTGGTTTTGAAGACCAGGGGCACCACCAGGCACCAATCACCTCCACCTCATGGGTCGTTGAAAATGTAGGGTGGGTGCTTGCACCCACGCGCCTTTCAGTCCGGGACTTTCGCGTGGGTGCAAGCACCCACCCTACTCCTTCCACCGGCCCCTAAACCCTCTTGACTTCGTTATAAAACATCATCGCCGGCGACCCGCCGAAGGCAATCGCCAACCAGGCCGCCTCGTCGATCTCTTCCTGCGAGAACCCCATCTCGCGGGCCTTCTTGATGTGTATTTTCGCACACGGCCCGCACTTTGCCAACACCGACAGCGCAATCGCGACGGCCTTTTTCGTCCGCGCGTCCAGGGCGCCGGGCGCGTTGGCGGATTTCAGGAACTCCTGGAACTTCTCTCGGACTTCGGTGACACCACCGGCCTCACCACCGGCAAGGTCGGCCGTGCCGTGACCGTTTGCACAACAACTCGGCTCTGTAGAACTCATTTCACTTGTCTCCTGTTCCGCGCAGCACGCGTCGGTCGAAGGGCCTCGTGTGGAAACCGTGCGGAGGGCCGGTTCCGACTGCCACGCAGCGGGCATGCTCCGGCGTCCTTCGCTGCGGACGAAAACGCGGCCCGAGCCCGCGGCAAGGACCCCTCCGATCACGGCCGCCTCCGAAACACCCTCCTCGTGGAGTCGCTCGAGCAGCTCGCCGGAGGTGGACTCCGGTACGGCAATCAAAAGCCCGCCGGAGGTCTGCGCGTCGAAACAGATCTCCAGCATGGCCGGCGGAACGTTCTGGTCGGATTGCACGCTGTGGCCTGATGATTCCTTATTGCGTTCGACGGCCCCGGGAATGATCGCGTCGGCGGCACACTGAAGCACGCCCGGCAGCAGGGGAATATCGTCGCAGATGATCTGAACGTCCACCTCGCTGGCCGAGGCCATGGCGGCCAGATGCCCCATCAGGCCGAAGCCGGTCACGTCGGTGCAGGCATGGGCGCCCAGTTCGACCATCAGTTCGGCGGCCCGCTTGTTCAACGCGGCCATGGCCCGTGCGGCCGCTTCCATGGCCCCCTCGGGCGCCCGGCCGATCTGCGCGGCGAAGGCCAGGATCCCCATACCGATCGGCTTGGTCAAAATCAGCCGATCACCCGGCCGGGCCGCGGCGTGGGTGACGATCTTGTCGGCATCGACCAACCCGGTGACGGCGAATCCGGCCTTGATTTCGTTGTCGTTGATGCTGTGCCCTCCGATCACGGGCACGGAAGCCTCGGCCATCTTGTCGATTCCGCCGCGGAGGATCTGGTGCATCACGTCGTCCGGCACGGCGCGAATCGGAAAGCCCACGATCGACAGCGCGGTAATCGGCCGGCCCCCCATGGCGTAGACGTCGCTCAACGAGTTGGCCGCCGCGATCTGTCCGAACGTGTAGGGATCGTCGACCGAGGGAGAGAAGACGTCGACGGTCTGCACCAGGGTCACGTTGCCGTTGAGGCGGAAGATGCCCGCGTCGTCGCCGGCGGCCACCCCCACCAACACGCGGGGGTCGTCTACCTCCGGGAGCCCTTGGAGGACACGCTTCAAGGCCGCCTCGTCGATCTTCGACGCGCAGCCCGGCCGCTGGACCAGATCGGTGAGCCGGACGGGGCCGGAAGGCGCCTCGAGCTGCTCGCCGGCACACGGACAGACGTCCTTTTCACGGAAGATATCACACGGACAAGCCTTCTTCGGGTCGCAGATGCAGTGTCCCAACTGCATCGACCGCCCCATGACCCGTTTTCGCTTTTCCATGTCCTTCATCGAGGTACCCTTGCCGGCCAGACTTGGCACGAGTCGGCAGCCTACGAGAAAGCTTCATCCTACCTTTTCCGCCGCCGCGTGGCAAGCGTCCGGCCGGAGGTCACCGCCGATAGGGTAATCTGCGGTAACTGAGGCACGGAAGCCTTGCGGGTTGCGGCGGGCTTTGGCATACTTTGGTTGTCCAAATGGGCGGCCGATGAATAACTTCAGCGTTCGCGGTGGCTGGCGGCTGAGCGCAGCGAAGCCCCAGGACGCCACAAACTGGGGCACCGCTGCGCTATGCCCCAGCCACCCCTCGTCGAAATTGCGGAGGTACCCTTGCATGGCCGCCCGTCGTGACCCGCCGAAGATGGACCATTGGTTGCCCGAGGCGGCCAAGTACTTCGCGCCGCCGGATGAGACCGAGGATTTCGATCCGGCCGGGGACTGGCAGCACTCGTACGTGATCCTCGACAGCGCGCCGGTGCGCACCGGGCGGCGGATGGCGGCCGAAGGATTCCTTTACCTTCGGCGCAGCGCCGACGCCGACGGCCGACGGTTCGGGCTGGAGGTCGAAATGCTGGCCCGAAAGCAGCGGTTCGGGGCGTTTAAGTCGACGCTCCACATGCAGTGCCGAAACAACCGCCTGGGTACACCCCAGACGTGGAAGCTTTCCACCGTGTCGCTGGACCTGCAAGACCGGCCGGTCGAAGTCACTCGCGTGGAGGAAACCGGCCGGCTGGAAAACGGCCGCATCCTACGAAGCGGCCGGCGCGACGATCGGATCGACGCGTCGGCGGCATGGACCAGCAACTGGTCGCTGTTCGACGCCGTCCAGCGGCTCGAAGGGGAGCAGACCGAGCCGCTGAAATTCGATATGCTCGAAGACCTCGATCTCTGCAAGCCGAGCCAAAGTCTCTCTTACTGGGGGACGACCGAAGTGGAGTTGGGCGGCCGGACCGTGCGTCTGGTCGGATTTCAGCAGATCGGCCAAGGAATTCTCCCCTATCACTACTGGCTCGATACGTCCGGCCGATTGATTTTCGCCTACGGGGCCCTGCGAGGATTCATGTTCAATCCCAAGGCGCGAACACTGTCGGTTGGGCCCAAGCAGCCGGGGAGGACCAGAAGATGAGAACGATCGAGAAAGAAACGACGAACCGTGTTACCGGCGGCGTCAGCCGGCGGCGTTTCCTGCAAACTTCCGCCACGGCTGCGGCGGCGGCGGTGACCGGCAGATCCCTCAGCGGCGCCATGGCCGCCCCGGCGATCCGCAAGTCCCGGCCGCCGAACGTCCTGTTCATCAATTCCGATCAACAGGGACTGGACACGCTTTCGGCCTACGGTTGTCCGGGTATCAACACACCGAACATGGATCGGCTGGCCGCCGGCGGGACGTCGTATATGCAGTCGTACGCGGCCGATCCGGTCTGTTGCCCTTCCCGGGCGTGCTGGTTCACGGGCCGCCCGGCGGCCGAACATGGCGTGGTGCTCAACTCGGTGCCCATCCAGAAGCAGATCCCCGACCTGGGCCAATGGTTCGGCGAAAACGGCTACGAGGCGGTCTACACGGGCAAGTGGCACGTGTCGGGCCGGGATGTTCGCCAGAGCTTTCGCTGCCTGCCCGCCGGAACCGGCATGGGAGAATTGGGCGACGGCCCCACCTCGCGCGCCGCCCAGGGATACCTGCGCAACCGCACGCCCGGCAAGCCGTTCTTTCTCACCGTGGGCCTGCTTCAGCCGCACGACATTTGCTATTGGATCCGCCAGCACGCCAAGGACATCGGCGAGTTGCCTTATCCCGAGCTGGCCGACGAGTTGCCCGAGCTGCCGCCCAACTTCAACTACGACCCCCGCGAGCCGGAACAATTCATGCGAAGGCGCCGCGGCGACGGGCCGCAGAGTGCCATGCTCGGCTCGTGGTCCAAGCTGCACTGGCGATATTACCTTTGGAGCTACAACCGCCACGTAGAGATGGTCGACGCGGAAATCGGCCGCGTGCTCGACGCCTTGGGAGATTCCGACTACGCCAAGAACACGCTGGTGGTCTTCTCCTCCGACCACGGCGAAGGCCGGGCCCGACACCGGATGGTCACCAAGGGATACCTTTACGACGAGGCGGCCAAGGTGCCGTTGATCGTCTCCTGGCCCGGACAGATTGCCGAGGGCAAGCGAGACGCCGAGCACCTGGTCTCCGGTTTGGACTTCGCCCCGACCGTCTGCGACTACGCCGGCATCGAGCCGCCGCCGAAGCTCCGCGGCCGCAGCATCCGCCCGCTGTTGGAAGAGCGGAACGTGGCGTGGCGGGAGTTCGTCGTTTCGTCCAGCGGGATCACCGGCCGGATGGCCCGCACGCCGCAGTACAAGTACATCCGCTACGAGGGCAGCTCGGTCGATCAACTCTTCGACATGAAGCATGATCCTTGGGAGACGAAGAATCTGGCCGGCAACGCCGAGTTGGCGTCGGTGGTCGAGGATCACCGCAAGATACTCTCCGACTGGGAGTCCCGGCTCGAACTGGCCCCGGTCAACAGAAGAGGGTGACCCGAACGCCCGCCGACTGCGTTCGGCGTGGTCCCCTCCCCGGACGCAGCCGGGGGGCGTTTGCCGGTATGCTGCGTCCCTCGAATTTCCGGGCACGTGTCTCGCATCGGAAAACCGGAAGAGAGAAACGGAAAGAGAGAAAAACGGAATGTCCACGTTTTTTGCCGAAGGCTCGCCGACCACCGACCTGACCGACGCCGACCTCCAAGCGGCCTTGGCCGGCACGTTCGAGAAGCTCGGACGAAGGGAGCGAGTGCTGGCCTTGCCGCCGGACTTCACGCGGGCCAACAGCATGGCCGGTCCGTTGACGTGCATGGTGCATGAATACTTCGGCGACAGGCTCGTCGACGTGATGCCGGCGCTGGGCACCCACGCGGCGATGTCCGACGGGCAACTCGACAGAATGTTTCCCGGGTTGCCGAAGGACCTGATCCGGGTACACGACTGGCGAAACGACGTGGTCACCATCGGCGAGGTGCCCGCCGAGTTCGTCTCCGAAGCGACCGAAGGCATCTACCGCAAGCCGTGGCCGGCGCAGTTGAATCGGCTGGTGTGCGACGGCGGCCACGACTTGATCCTCTCGATCGGACAGGTCGTTCCCCACGAGGTCATCGGCATGGCCAACTACAACAAGAACCTGTTCGTCGGCGTCGGCGGGGCGGCGGGCATCAATCAGAGCCATTTCATTGGGGCCGCCTATGGGATGCAACGGATCATGGGCCGGGCCGACACCCCCTTGCGCCGAATCCTCAACTACGCCCAGGACCGTTTCTGCCGGCAGATGCCGCTGGTCTTCGTGCTGACGGTGATCGGTCCGCGAGAGGGCGGGAGTCTCGCCGTCCGCGGCCTGTTTATCGGCGACGACCACGAGTGCTTCGAGAAGGCGGCCGAGTTGTCCGTCGAGGTGAACGTCACGATGCTCGACCGCCGGCCGGAGAAGATGGTCGTCTACCTCGACCCGGAGGAGTTTCACAGCACCTGGTTGGGCAACAAGGCGATCTACCGCACGCGAATGGCCATGGCCGACGGCGGCGAACTGATCGTCCTGGCGCCGGGCGTCGATACCTTCGGCGAGGACCCCCAGATCGACCGGCTGATCCGCAAATACGGCTACCGCACCACGCCCCAGATCATGCAGTTCGTCCGCGAGACCGAAGACCTGGCTGAAAACCTCTCTGCGGCGGCCCACCTGATCCACGGCTCGTCCGAAGGGCGCTTTCAGATTACCTACTGTCCGGGCAAGCTCAGCCGGGAAGAGATCGAAGGCGTGGGCTATCGCTATGCCGATCTTGCGGCGATGCGGGCGAAGTACGGTTGCCCTGGTTCCCAAGCTCCAGCTTGGGACCCAGGCTTCAACGAGATGCCCGACGGCGAGCGCGTCTATTACATCGACAACCCGGCCTTGGGGCTATGGACCGCTGGGACGCGGCGGGGTGGTTCCGGTTGACATCGTACGACTTTGACGTGATCGTGGTGGGCGGCGGCCATGCCGGGACGGAAGCGGCGCTGGCGGCGGCGCGGATGGGGGCCCGCACCGCGCTGCTGACCGGCAACCTCGATACCATCGCCCAGATGAGCTGCAACCCGGCCATCGGCGGCGTGGCCAAGGGACAGATCGTTCGTGAGATCGACGCGCTGGGCGGGGCCATGGGTCGGGCGATCGACGCCACCGGCGTCCAATTCCGCATGCTCAACCGCCGCAAGGGGCCCGCCATGCACGGGCCGAGGGCCCAGGCCGACAAAGGGGCCTATCAGCAGGAAGTCAAACGTCTCGTCGAAGAGCAGCCGGGCTTGACGCTGCGGCAAGAGACCGTCGAAGATCTGCTGGTCGAACCGGCCGGCGGCTCGCCGCGGATCGCCGGCGTGCGAGTACTCGGCGACGCCGTGTATCGAGCCCGGGCCGTCGTGCTGTGTACGGGCACGTTCATGCAAGGCCTGATCCACGTGGGCCAATCCACCGAGCCCGGCGGCCGGATGGGCGAAGCGGCCGCCTCGGGGATCAGCCGGGCGCTGCGGCAATGGGGATTCGAGTTGGCCCGATTCAAGACCGGCACCCCGCCCCGACTCAATGGCCGCACGATCGATTACGGCAAGACCGTGCTCCAGCCGGGCGACGAGCAGCCGGTCCCGTTTTCATTTCTCAACGAAGAGATCCAGTGCGAACAGCTTCCTTGCTGGATCACTCACACTACGGCGGCGGTCCACGAACTGATTCGCGCGAACCTGCACCGCGCGCCGATGTACACCGGCCAGATCCGCTCGGCAGGCCCAAGGTATTGCCCGTCGATCGAGACCAAGGTCGTACGCTTCGCCGAGAAGGACCGCCACCAGTTGTTCCTGGAGCCGGAGGGACGCCATACGCACGAAGTCTACCTCAACGGACTCTCGACCAGCCTGCCGAGGCAGGTGCAGGACGTCATGCTGCGGCACATCCCGGGGCTCGAGCGGGCACAGATCGTCCGCTACGGTTACGCCATCGAGTACGACTACGTCCCGCCCGAACAGCTCCAGCCGTGGCTGGAAACCAAACGCGTTGCCGGGCTGTTTCTGGCCGGACAGGTCAACGGCACCACCGGCTATGAGGAAGCGGGCGGCCAGGGGCTCGTGGCCGGGGCCAACGCGGCGCTGGCGCTGCGCGGCCAGCGGCCGCTGGTGCTCGGACGCGACCAGGCCTACCTCGGCGTGATGATCGACGACCTGGTCACCCGAGGCGTCGACGAGCCCTATCGCATGTTTACCAGCCGGGCCGAGTATCGGCTGCTGCTACGCCACGACAACGCCGACCGCCGGCTGACGGCGCTGGGGCATCGCTTGGGTCTGGTCGACCAGCCTCGTTTCCGGAGGCTGCAAGCCAAGCAGGCCGAGATCACCCGGGTCGCACAACTGTTGGAAAGGAACCGTTGCGGGCAAGTCACTTGGGCGAAAGTGCTTCGTCGTCCGGAGGTAACCTGGCAATACCTGGTCGGGCAGTTGCGTCAACTTGGGGAGGTTTCGGCCGAGGTGGCCGGCCAGGTAACTTGCGACGCGAAGTACGCCGGCTACGTCGCCCGACAGCAAATCGACATCGCCAGGCAGCATCGCCTGGCGGCGCGCCGGATCCCGCCGGATTTCGACTTCCGCTGCGTCGACCACCTTCGGGCGGAGGCCCGGGAGAAGCTCTCGCGGATTCGGCCGGTCGATCTGGCCCAGGCCGGCCGGATCAGCGGCATCACGCCAGCCGACCTGGCCGTGCTGATGGTTCACCTGGGAAGCGGACGTTAGAAGACCCGTCAAGCTGGATTTGACGGGTGGGGCTGGTGGCCGCAGCGCAGCGAAGCCCCAGGCCGAGAAATCACGCCGCGTGGCCGCGGCGGCCAAACAGTTTTCCCGTGACCCCAATTCCCTGGTCTTGCCCTTTATCTCGTACCTACCCCGGTCGTTCCGGTTTGTTCTAGGGGGCCGATTTAGTGGGTAGATCGAGGCCGTTGACCAGCGAAAAAACGAGAAAATGGCGGGGATAACAAGGGGTGTTGCCATGGGAGAATTCGTAAGACGTTATTTGGAAAGGACTTAAAAAATTCATGGCCGTATTGACTGTCTCGGGAATTTAGCTATAATTGAGCCCAATTGGCAAGTTCGGTAATGTCGGCAGAACCGGATGAGCCTGCTGTTTGTATACAGCCTAGGGAGCTATAGGGTTTGCGGGTGTAGCGAACTCGAGGTGGGCTCCAGGCCAGTTTCAGACGAACACGGAGGACTAGAAGCCCTTGGGCCGGCTCGCCGACGTCTTCTTCCAAGGACTTCGCCAGTGCTAGCCGGCGCGATGGCTAGGCATAAGGGATGGTCAAGCAAAGATGAAAACTGTGTTTACGACCGGCGAGGCGGCCAAGATCTGTAAGGTCAGCCAGCAAACCATCATTCGTTGTTTCGATTCCGGACAGCTCCAAGGATTTCGGGTGCCGGGCAGCCGGTTTCGCCGGATTCCACGCGAACAGCTCTATATGTTCATGCGGGATAACGGTATCCCCACCGACGCACTGGAAAGCGGCAAACGCAGAATCCTGATCGTCGACGACGACGAGGAACTCGTCGAACTGATCTGCGACGTGCTGGAGCGCGACACCCGCTTCGAAGTCCGCTCGGCCAACAACGGCTTCGACGCCGGCATGATGGTCAAGGAATATCGGCCCGACCTGATCGTGCTCGACGTGATGCTGCCCGACATCAACGGCAAGGAGGTTTGCCAACGGGTCCGCAACGACAAGACGATGGACGACGTGCGGATTATCTGCATTTCCGGGATGGTCGAAGAGGACAAGGTTTGCGAGTTGAAGGCCGTCGGGGCCAACGATTTCATGCAAAAACCGTTCGAGGTGGAAAAACTGGTCGAACGGATGTGCTATCACCTGGACATCGAAGCCATTCCCGCTGTGTAACGGGGCATGCGACTGCTACCCCCACTTGTCTCCGGACCGACTCGATCGCTGCTGCCCATGGCCGACGCCTCGGCGGCCGCCCTGGCCGGAGCGTTGCTGGGAGACGGGCTGCCGGCCGATGGACTGCCCGCCGAGGGGGCCGGTGC
>SDBV01008247.1_pt1 | contig 14089 bp, 7 predicted proteins | sample 2277081 | NCBI WGS metagenome assembly SDBV01 (sample SAMN10402039, study PRJNA504765) | marine sediment metagenome | isolation source: marine sediment core GS10_PC15, 223 cmbsf | place: Arctic Ocean: Southern Knipovich Ridge | collected 2010
CGGCTTCTTCACCTGGCTTTTTCTAAGAAACCTGGGGTTGGCGCCGTTGGCGGCGGCGGTAGGCGGTACCGCCTACGCTCTGTCGGGACCGATGGTCGTCTGGTTGGGTTGGCCGCATGCTTCGACAGCAATATGGCTGCCATGGTTGCTGCTGGCGTTCGATAAGGCGGTCAGCGAAGGAACCGGCCGCTGGATTGCCGGAGCCGCAGCGGGAACGGCGTTTCTCTTCTTCGCCGGTCACCTGCAGATCGCCTGGTACGTAATGTTCATGGTCGCGACCTGGACCGCTTTTCATATATTGACTACGGAGCGGGGGCTTGATCTCACTCAGTTCAGGCGGATGGTATGGCCGGCCGCGGCGGCACTGGTCCTTGGGCTGGGCCTGGCCTCCATCCAGCTCTGGCCGACCTACGAGTTGTTGGCGCAGAGTTCGGTGGCAGGCAGCGGCCGGGGCCTCAGTCAAGGCATGGGCATCGCCGACGCCGCCGGCGCCGGGCGTTTGACGGCACCCCATGGCTACCGGGGGAGCGGACCGACCCTGCTCGACCTCGGCCTCTTCGTCTACCCCACTCTTTACGGCAACTCCAGCACTGGTTTCACTAGAGACAGCAGCAACACCAATGAGACAGCCGTCTATATCGGCGTGGTCGCCCTCGCTCTAGCATTGACGAGTCTGGTGGGTGTCCGGAAGAGGCGACGCATCACCATCTTTTGGGGCATCAGCGCCGTCCTCTATGCCGGAGCCGCCCTCTCGGTGCCCGGGCCGGCGCTCCTCAACTACCTGCCTGTCTTCAATCTCACCAATGTCGGGCGCCTCCGCTTCCTCGCCGCTTTCGCCCTCGCCGTCCTGGCCGGTCTCGGAGCGCAAGCGCTCCTCGAAGCCGAAACCGCGGCAGAAAAACGGCGGCGGCTCATCTTTCCAGCCGCCTTTGCCGTCTTGGCCCTATCGACTTTTGGGTGGCTCGAATACGGGAAGTTCCTGGGCCTGGAGGCTCTGCCCGCCAAGCTAGTTAGCGCTCAGACGGCCTTATTGCTGGCGTTGGGGCTGGGTGTCGTGGGGGTGGTCCGACTGCTACGAACATCGTCCGCGCGCGGGATCGCCGGGGCCATCCTCGTAGCCGCAGTCGCCTTCGAACTTCTAAGCTATGGAACCGGATACCGCGGCGGCATCGACCCCCGCCTGGTGGCGTCGGAGAACCGGGCCATCGCTTGGCTACAAGAACGGGCCGGGACGGGACGAATAACGAGCTTCAAGGACGAGCCCGAGAACCGGACCACGCTCTTTCCTAATTCGGCGATGGTTTTCGGGCTCTACGACATCCGAGGCTATGAAGTGCTCAAAGTCGACCGCTTCGAGCGCCTGCAACGAGCGGTGTCCGGAAGTGATTCCCGGACGATATACCGGAAGTTCGAGCCCGACTATTTTCGAATAGGGAGCGTCAAATATTTTGTCCAAAAGAACGGGGGGCCGGCGGAAGAGATTTTACGTTCAGCCGGACTGAAGCCGGTCTTCGCCGACGACGAGACGCGTATCTGGCAAGACGATTCCGCCCTGCCCCGAGCCTTTGTCGCCTACCGGACGGCCAGCGTCCCCGACGCCGAAGCAGCCGCGCGGCTCTTCCAGCGCCACGCCGTCGACTTCAGCCGCCAAGCGATCGTCGAGGCGGGTCCGACACTGGCCGGAAAGGGGCCGCTCACACCTATAAAGACAACTGTGACCACTAGCGAACGCCTGACGATGGACGTCAATATCAACCGGCGCGGCCTGCTCGTCCTGACGGATGCATACTATCCAGGCTGGCGGGCATATGTCGATGGCCGGCCGGCGCGAATCTATCCCGCCAACGTCGCCTTTCGAGGCGTCATTGTCCCGAAAGGACGCCATCGTGTCGAATTCGTCTATAAGCCCGACTCTTTCCGCTACGCTCTCTATCTCTTCTGGCCGAGCGCGATGCTGATCGTCTTCTTGGCCGGCGCCGACCTGTACCGCAATCTTAAGGCGCGTAACCGACAGTAGCATGGCCGCCGTTCCAGCCGTTGTGGCCGAAATAGACAACCTTCTCGGCCACGAAAGGAACTCCGTTAGTCGCAGTCACTTCCGTAGCGAACTGGGTATTGCGCAGACCGGACAGACTGTCGACGGCAATCTTGCGCCGGGCGCCGGGCGGCACCGTCAGTAACTTGGTGACTTGTGTGCCGTTGGGGCGCGAGAAACGCGCTGTCAACTTAGCTGCGCTAGCTCGCGGATTGTAGATGGTTATCCAAGTCTCATATGCCCCGCCAGTGTAACCATCGGCGAAGTGCCACGTGCGGCGGGGAGTTCGAACCCCCAGCGTGACATGGCCGCCATCACGCCCGGCCTCATTGAAGTAAACCACCCGTTCGGCGATGACGCCGACACCATTGGTAGCCGCGATCTTGGTCGAGACATCCGTGTTGCCGAAGCCCGGCAGTTTATCGATATTGATGGTCCGGCGCCGGCCCGGGCGAAGCTTATATCGCCGGACGATCTTAGCACCGTTAGGACGAGTGAAAGTCGCCTCGATGACAGCGTTCTTACGCGCCGGATTATGGACTACGACTCGAGTCTCGAAGGAGCCCCTCGTCGTCCCCTCGGCGAAGAGCCACTTCGTTTGCGGGCCGACCGCAGCCACCGTATTGTGGCCGCCGGTAATGTCTTTGTACCGAAAGTACATCGACCGTTCCACCACGACATTGGGGCCGGACAAAACCTTGACCTCGGTCCCAAACTTAGCCGATTTAACACCCGAGACGGAATCGACGACCACCTTCCGTCGCCCCCCGGCCGGTATCGACTCATGTCGAATTACCCGAGTCCCGTCCGTTTTAGTGAAGGTCAAGGCAACTTTGGTCCGCAACTTGCCTGGATTGAAGACGATGATATGAGTCTCAAAGGGTCCAACGGTGGAACCTTCAGCCAGATACCAGCGGCGGGCCGGGGCCGTCGCACCGATCGTAGCATGTCCGCCCTTTCGCCCCCGATAATTGAAGTACATCGTCCGCTCGGCGATTATACCGACCCCGTTAGTCGACTCGAGATAAGTGGAGACACCCGTGGAGCGCAATCCCGGGATGGAATCGACATGGATCGTGTAGCGGCGGCCGGCGCGAACAGTATAGTTCTTGATAAACTGCGCGCCCCCGGGTTTAGTGAAGACCGCCCTGACTTTAGCAACTGAGTTGGTCGGGTTGGCGATGAGTATCTTTGTGTTAAAGCGGTCGGCCGTAAAGCCTTCGGCAAAATACCAGGTGGTCGACGTCTGCTTGAACATGAGCGCACCATAGATATCAAGGATGCCGTACCCATAATACTTGTCGTGTCCCTTGGAGCCCGCGTCTTGGGCGGAACTGGTCAAGGCCCGGTAGACCTCACCGGGCGTTTTAAGACCACGCGCGATAAGCATCGCTACCGCCGCCGAGACATGGGGAGCCGCCTGCGAGGTTCCGGTGATCCAAAAGTAAGTGAACGTAGACGGGTCGTCCTCCTCTATTGTCTCCTGCAGGATGCCGTCGACGAAGCCATCATGGTTCTGATCGAGTTCCGTGCCGCCGGGAGCGACCAGATCCAGTCCCCCGCCGAACTGGGAATAACCGGCCCGCTGCCGATCATAGCCGGTGGCTCCCACGCTAATAACCTTTTCAGACGATGCCGGGTAGATAAGGCCGCCCGAGTAGCCGGTGCCGAGCGCCCCATTACCGGCGGCGGCCACAATGGTGACGTTCTTGGCGCGGGCGTAGGCAATGGCGTCCTCCACAGTTCGCGAAAATGCTTGCAGGCCGAGACTGAGATTGATGACCTTCGCGCCGCCGTCCGCGGCCCATCTAATGCCGGACGCGATATCGTAAGCGGTCCCGAAACCTTGGCTATCGAGGACCTTGACCGGCATGATCTTGGCCCGATAGGCGAGACCGGCAGCCCCATAACCGTTGTTGGTCGTCTGCGCGATGATCCCGGCCACGTGCGTCCCGTGACCTTGGTCGTCGTTGGGATGCTTGTCGTTGTTGACGAAATCATAACCGGACGCGAACTCGGTGCCGGCCAGATCCGGCAGGCGTCGATAATTATACGGCCAAGCGGAATAGTTTTCGAAAGCGACCCCGGTGTCGAGAACGGCAACAATCACACCATTGCCCGGCTTGGAAGCCAAAAGCCAGGCCGCCGAAGCATTGACTTGACGAAAATTCCACTGCCTCGACCAGAGCGGGTCGTTCGGAAAACCGAGCGCCCACGCCCGGTAATTCGGCTCGACGTACTCCACAGCCGGGTCGGATTCGAGCCCCTGCCGCAGTCGACCCACTCCTCCTCCATCGCGGATCCCAGTCATCTGACTTTGCGGGCGGACCTCTACGGTCCCGTCTTTGAACTTAACTATCAATTCGTCCGGTTCGCCGAGGACGGGCGGCGCGATACTATAGTCCCGGATCGAGGCGTTCACATCCCCGGAGCCGCCTTCCCGGCCGGCGGCCACCGGAGCGCCGGACGAACCGGTCGTCCAAAACGCCAGAACGAGCATGGTTAAGACAAGGACCGCCGCCATCTTGAGGGTCCGGAGCCTATCGCGCGCCGTCAACGTGTACCGGTTCTAATACTCCAGCCAGTGCCGGAGAAACGCCAGTAGGCGTAGTCCTTGATGCCGGTCGTCAACCGGACCCGATACCACATTTTACGGGCGAGACGTGATTTAGGCCAAAGCCTCGCCGTCTTGGTTGGCCCGTTGTAGCTTATGGTGGCCCGCACCTTGCGGCCGGTCACCGAGTGGACCAGATAGAAAGTATCTTTGTTCAGCGTCCGGCGCCGGATATTGCTGGTCTCCGAAAACCTGACGATTATCGGGGCGTCCCGATCGACGCCGGTGGCCAACTTGCCCGGAGACCGTCGCCTCATCCGCGGCCGCCGGGAATCTATCCGAACACGAAAGTGTGTAGGAGGGCTCCAGTTGCCGGAACGATCTTTGGCGCGCACGTGAAAGTACCAAATACCGTCGGCTTTGTTTGAGGTGTTCCTAAATGGGCGCGGACTCTCCAAACGGCGGTCGGGTACGGTCCGCATCTTCCGATCCATGATGTATGAATAACCGCGAATACCCGTGTTATCCGCCGGAGGCGTCCAGGCGAGCCTGGGATCGTTACTCTTGTACCAGCGCCTCTGGTTCGGGTGGGTCCAAGACCGGACAACCGGGGCACTCGGCGGAGTCTTATCGGTAGCGACGGCGGACCCCCAAGATGAGAGTCCGCCCAGATTACCGGACCAGTCGATCGTCCGCACCCGATAGTATATCCGCTGCCCCTGCGGGAGACCCCTGTCATAGAAGGCCCGTGAGGCCGTCCTTCGCAAAAACTCCCAGGGACCGCGCCCCTTGCGTCTGTACACGTCATAGAACCATGTATCCGAAGCCGGGCTCACAGACCAGCTGACCCGCAGCTCCCGGCCCTTCTTGGTATCGAGAACCGTGACGGTCCCGGGCGGGGCCGGAGCCCGTGAATCGAAGTCGACCCGGTAAACATCCCACTGCCAACCATGACGGTTGTCCTGGTAGACGAGCCGGTTGCCATTGAGCTCCGGCGCCTCCCTCCGATAGGCGCCACTCGTAACCCTGGTCGTCAATCCGGAGATCAAGTTACGCGTAAAGAGATCGACATTAACATCCGGATCGGCGCCGGCCGGTACGTCCGTGAACGCGAGGCGATTGCCGGATATCGTGATCGAAGGCTTGGCGCCAATACCCCGGACTGTCCGGACCCACCGGGCACCGGCGCCCGGCGCCGCCAGGTCGTACCAGTAGAGCTTGTACTCATTGTCCTGAAAACTCCGCCAGACGATCCGGCCGTTGTCGATATCAGGCTTGTCATCCTGCGCGGCCCCGTTGGTGAGACGGCGTAGCGCCGGGTCGGGCCAAGGCTTCGAATCCTCGCGATAGTTAGGAGTCCCGTCCCCATCGGAATCTTCACCAAGGTCATAGGAGAAGATGTCGAATTGTTCGAAACGGTCATCGGTCCAGACGACATGATTCTTTGAGATTCGCGGCCTAAGCGACTTGCCGGGATCTTTTGTCAGCTGATAGACGCTTCCAGTCGACAAGTCTTTGATCATGATATCCCACCCGGTCAGAGCGTTGAACTGGTACCAGACTACGCGATCGCCGGAGATGTCGGGTCCATACTGAGCGCCATCATTATCAGACACGACGGATGCCGCCCCGGTCGAGAAGCGATACATCCAGATATCGGAGTCGACAAGCGCACCCGGAGCAGAACGTCTCTCGAAGACGACGGTATCGCCGTCTACTCTGGGTAATTTATCGTTACTTGACGTGTTGGTCAGCCGAACAGGCGCCGACCCGATCTTCAGGGCGTAAATTCTCGACTTGCCCGCATAGTCGTCCTGCCAGACGATCCGACTGCCACTGACGGTCGGGTGGTGTTGGTCTTGGGCTTTATTGGTCAATCGGAGATTGTCGACGGCCCAGGACGGCTCCACCCACGCCAGTCCCGCGAGCAAGAGAACGGCAACCAGGAGACCGATTTGAGAGATACTATTGAAAAACTTCACCATCTTCTTGCAAAAAGTATAGAGAGCCCTGTCTGAGCTGTAAAGACACAACTCGTTCTCTTGACTTACAACCGGGCGGGCAGTATCGTTGACCAGGACTTGAGACAAGACAGTGACAGGCCAAAAGATGACTTTTTCTAGGATCTTTCAGGGCAAACGGTGGTTGCAAGCGGTCGTTATCGCCTTGGCCGTTGTTGTCGCTATAGCCGTCTGGCAACCCCAGCGGCGAGAGGCCGGCCGGATCGCGGTCCGGCCGGCCGCCGATTCTATCTCCTCCCTGTTGAAGGAAGCCGATGCCGACCTCAGAGCCGGCCGGATCTCCGACGCCCTGCGGAAGTACCGCCAAGCGGTCGCCATCGACCCGCAAAGCGAAGCTGCGGTCTCAAGGTTGACCGCGATCCGGCAGGAGTTGCTCGAAAAGATCGAGTCCGGCCTCGACAGCGGGGAGACCACGGACGCCGTCGGGATCGCCGAAGAGATCGTCGCTGCTGATCCGGACAACAAAGCGGCGCAAGAAGTCATTGAAGAGTACGGCGAGGTCGTGGAGTCTTGGTCCCCCGCCGACCTGGACGATCCCAAAGCGACACCCGTGAGCATCTTGCCGCCGGTCATGGCCGGATACAAGATCACGCAAAACGGTTGGCTCGACGAGCCGATAGTGGCCGGCGCCACCTACGTGCCCCGTAGCCCGGCCATCTCCAAGGAGATAGACCGCATCTTCCTGACCGTCGGCAAATACGACGAGGACGCAGGCGTCCGAAAACAGACCGAGCGCGAAGAAGAACTGTTTTCGATGGCAACCGTAGAGAGTCCGATCAACGGCCACACAGCAACCTTTGGGCTCTACGAAGAGACTCGTCCCGACCTCTTTCCGACACTCGCCTCTCTCTATTGGACCAGTGGCACTTGGTTCTTCTCTCTCCAGGTCGTGCCCAATCTCAATCACGATACCGGCACCCAACCGTCCACTGACTTCAAGCACGGCATAGCAATAGGCATAGCTGAACAGCTAGGCTACTGATATACTTGGCTCCGTGACTGAGCTGCAGAAACCCTTGGAGGATCCGAGAAAGCCCGATGACGGCTTCGGGGCGCGCGTCTGGAGCGGACTCCGTTTAGGACTCGACAACCCGGCGCTGCCCGTCGTCATGCTATTGATGATGACCGCTTTCGCGGTGTATCTATATGTCGGACCAAGAACCGGGAAAGTCGAGACGGTGAAGAAGACCTCCCCGGCGCCCAAAGAAGAGCCGACGGTCAAAAAGAACGCCACCTATAAGGTGCGGGAGGAGGCCGTTAAAGTAATTATCAGAGCGACGGGAACGGTCCGGGCGAGACGGACTATAAAGCTTTACGCCCCATCCGGCGGACCGGTAAGAACACTGCCGGTGGCAATCGGCTCGAAAGTAACTTCAGCCACAGTCATCATCGAGCTGGAAACGGGCGCACTCCAGAAGCACGTGGACCGAGCGAAAACAGCCGACGAACTGGCCCAAACGAATCTAAGCGAAGCAAAGAAATCAAGTGAAGCACGGGCAGAAGATGTGAAAATCACGCAGCTGACAGCCGACCTGGCCCGTGCGGACCTTGAGGCCGCTCAGGCAGAACTGGACAGCACCAATGTCAGAGCGCCCCGGACCGGGCGACTCGACGCATTGTATGTTACCACGGGACAGGTCGTGGCAGCCGGACAACTGCTGGCCGAGATAGTCGATCCGAATGATTATGTCATTGAATCCTGGGTTAGCGACTCGGATGCCTTCACCCTCCATATCGATGACACCGCCAGCGTCTCCCTCGCATCGCGTCCGTCCGAGGAATACGAAGCAAAAGTTGCCAGTATCGGTCTAGGTTCCAAGGAGGATGAAGGGCGCAGCGGGGTCCCCGTCCGACTCCGGCTCGCTAAAGGACAAGAAACCGAGTGGCTGCGGGCCGGCTTGCGGGGGGCGCGAATAGAGATACCGGTGGTCAAGCAGGTCGTCCCGGTACCCCGGGAAGCCGTCTCCACGGAAGGCGACCGCCATGTCGTCTTTGTTAAGGTAAACGAAGAATTCACTCCGCGGGCCGTGAGCATCGGCCTTTTCGATGACGAGATGATCGAAGTGGTCGAAGGTCTTGAAGAGGGCGAGATAGTCGCCGTAGACTGATCCGCCTGAATCTAGCCCTTGGGCTTCTTCACGACCCGTATTTCTATCGAGCCGGGGTCCCGGCCGCCTTTCAGGGAAGAAACCAGCCCGATGATCGTATTGAACATCATCGCCCGCATGATGGCATTCAAGGGTATCTCTTTGCCGTCGATAACGAGCTCGATCTTCGCGGTCGTCCGGGCCTTCAGGAACCTCTCTTCAAGCAGGTCGACGATGGCGGTTGCGTTGTCCCGCCGGACCACCGGTACGTCTAACTCCAGGGTATCGTCGGAAGCGACCGCCAGCAGGTCGGCAGGCTCGCTGATAAGCTCGCTATCGCCCGGCGCCAAGACTTCGACTTTAGGTCTGTCTTCCCGCTTGAAGCCTTCGGTCAAGACGATATCGACCGGAGCCATATAGTCGCGGGCGATGACATCGAGGGTCAGCTCACCGTCGAGACGGCGAACCATCGCCGCCTGAGAGGCGGAAGAGACGACCATCACCTCGGAGCCGGCCTCCGTATGACGCCAGCTGTCCTTTCCCGGATGATCGATACTGAAAGAGTGAGCGTCGTGCTTTATGGTGCCGACGGAATATCCTCGGCGCTTCAGTTCCGGGATAAGTTTTTCAAGTAAGGTCGTCTTGCCGGCATCGGACTTTCCGACAACTGAGATGATAGGCGGGGCCATCTAGGGCGTTTGCGCCTTGACCGTCTCCGCTTCCTTCTCCGTCTCCGCTTCTTTCTCTGTCTCTACTTCCTTTTCCGCAACAGCATCCTTCTTGTCGGAGTCATTATCGGAAGACTCGAGCGAAGCCGTGTCCTTTAGATCTTTGCCGAGGCCGGCAAGGTCGTCACGGGTCTCCTTCATGGTCAAAGAGTCCGCTAGTTCGCGGCGACTTTTCTCATCCATACCAGTCGAATTCTCGACATCCGTCTTGATCTGCTCTGCGCTTTCCTTAAACCCCCGGATCGCTGTGCCCAAACTCTTGCCGATCTCCGGAAGCCGCTTCGGTCCGAAGATGATCATGGCGATGACGAGAATGACCACCATTTCTGGAATTCCTAAACCAAACATATTGCTCCTTTCACCCGGCAGTATAGCATATCACGCCGCTTATAGACCTAAAAATACTTCTTCCCAAAGATGAATATTCCGCTGGATAGTACGGGTGGAAGCGACATGTTCTCTAGCCCGACTTCCGATATCCTCCCTAAGCCCCGGATCAGCAATCAATCTCAGTAGATGGGCTTCCCAGTCGCCCTGGTTTCTGGCTAATAATCCAGTAGTCCCGTGGGCAATGTCGGCATGGGTCCGGATCTTCGTGGCCACGGTAGGAATACCAAGCAACGAATACTCCAAGAACTTGATGTCGCTTTTACATTCATTGAACGGCGTTTTTGCCAGCGGACAAAGTCCTATCGAGAAATCACGGATCGAATCCAGATAGGGAAGATCATCCGTAAACGGGACCCAAGGCCGGAATTCCGCTGACCGAAAAACCCCAGGCGGGTTGTAGCCGGCCAGAACCAACCTGGCCCCGGTTTTTTTAACTACACTACGGACCGAATTCTTGATGGTCTTAAGATCTTCGGCATGAGTCCACCCGCCTTGCCAGCCAATGATCACTTCCGGGCGAACGATCCTTTTGGCTTTCAGCTTATCCTGATCGACCGAATTGGGAAGGACGAATATTTCTGGATTGAACTTAGCGTAGCCGTCCTTGATCGATTCGGTCGTGACCGTTACAGCATCCGCTAGCTGCGCCGCCGCCGCTTGACACTTGAGAGCTTCTTCGTCATAGAGCGGTTTAACGGGGTTGTGGGGTTCGAGGAGAAAGAAGTTGTCATCCAGATCCAGCACTATTTTCTTGCCGCGCTGCTTCCATTTTTCCATCTCCCGCACCGCGATCGCCTTGCGTTGGCGCTGAAATACCAGAATATCGGCGGCCTCGAAATCATCGATGGTCGGCCGGTCTACCACCACCGGCCACCCTCTGGCCGCCAAGGTCATTGCCGGCAAATAGAGCCGATAGTAGCCGCTGGCATCGAAATCAGCCCGTACGAACGTGATTCTTGGCAGGTTTCTCGGCATCACTTTCGAGTTGTTGCCCTCAGCAGACTCTTTCAAAGATTTTCTACCGGGTCACCACGACCGCATCCACCTCGAACCGGGCCCGCCCCGAGGTACCCAGATTGACGACTTTGAGTTCGTGGGTGCCCTTCGTCTTGAAGCCCTTGTAGTAGATTAGCTGTCTGGCTCTTGTCTTCGATGAGCGAGCATCGACGGTCGTCATATACTTGCCGTCCACGTAAATGCGGGCCCGGCCCATCTTGGGCCCTTTGGTGACTACCAGTCCGATGCCATTGTTGTTGTAAAGCTTGTAAATGAGCGTATGGCCGGCGCCGTATGAGTATCTGACCGAGGTCAGAAAGTTCTGGCTCTTGCCGCTCTTAGTGTAGCCGCTAAAGCCCGTCCTCGATTTGTAGATCCCTTCATTGAAGGGAACGATCGTCTTATACGTCTTCGACCACTTCCAATTACGGGCGTTGTCTACCACTAGAGTGCGGAAGTAGTAGGTGGTTCCGGCCCGACCGGTGAAGTTGGCTTCACCGCTTGCAGTCGCTATTTTCCACAACCGCCATTTTGATGAGCCCGATGGATGGTAGTAGACCCTGACCGATTTCATCCCCGATGAGGGCGAGGGGTCCGCTACACTCCATTTGACCTTGAAGGTCGTCCTCTTAGAAATCCTGGTAGAGACGAAGGGAGTTACCATCCTAACAGTCGGTCTTTGGGTATCGAGCTTGATAGTGTCGGAGACGACTTTTTCGTTGCCGGCCTTGTCCTTGAGGCCGTAATAGACTTGTTTGGTGCCGTCCGAGCCCGGTAGTGTCCAGCTCTTGGACGAGGCGAAGGACCCCCAGGCCCCCCAGGAGCCGGTGGCGTTTCGATAGCGGACCTTGTCCAGACCGGAGCCACCGGTATCGGAGGCACTCAGCTTGAGCCACCCTGATGGGGACCGGGTGTAGGCCGAGCCGTTGTTGATCTTGATCGAACCTCCCGGCGCCTGGTTATCATACTTGAAAGTGAACAAGTTCGTCACAGCAGCAGCGTTGTTGTCGGCGTTGTCTTTCGTTTTGACCCGCAGATAATAGACTCCGGAGCCGACAGCGGCAGGATTGAACGCCGGTGAAGACGTCCAGGACGACGGCGACCCCGCCGAGTTGGTCCCCCAGTAGACATTGTAGCCGCTCACCCCGGAATCTCCGTCGCTCCCCGGCCCCCAGGTGAAGTTGGGGTTCGAGACGGACTTCTGCCAGGTATTATGGGTGGCGCCGCCCAGTTCAGTGGCTAGAGCTGAGGGATTGATCGGTAGGACTGTTTCGTATTTGAAAGTAAAGAGCGTCACCGGAGACGATTCATTGCCGGCGTTGTCGACGGTCGTGACTCGGAGGTAGTAGGTGGCCGGACTGGAGACAGTCGCCGGGTCGTAGGCAGCCGAGGCCGTGAAAGCACTCGGCGTACCGGCCGGATCGGTCCCCCAGTAGACTTTGTAGCTGCTCACCCCGGAGTTGGCGTCGCTCCCCGGCCCCCAGGTGAAGTTGGGGTTCGAGACGGACTTCTGCCAAGTATTATGGGTGGCGCCGCCCAGCTCGGTGGCCGGAGCTGAGGGGTTGGCAGGGTTTGTCGCGTCGTAGCGGAATATGAAGAGTTCCTCCCAATCAGACTCGCCGCCGGCCTGGTTCTTGGTTTTCATCCGCAGGTAGTAAGTGGCCGGACTCGAGACGGCCGGCGGGTCAAAGGCTTCAGACGTTGTATAAGTTGTTACGGTCGTTCCGTTGGAATCAGTACCCCAGTAGACGGAGTAGCCGTCAACTACGCTGCTGCCACCACTTGCGCCTTCCCAGGTGAAGTTGGGGTCCGAGACGGGCTTCTGCCAGTCGTCGTGGAGGGCGCCCCCGGACTCGGTGACCGTCGTCGGGTTCGTCGGGAGGGTAGTATCGTATTTGAAGGTGAAGAGTGTCTCCCAGCCCGCTTCGTTGCCGGCGTTGTCTTTGGTCTTCACCCGTAAATGATTCACGGACGGGTCCGATACGGCCGGTGGGTCGAAGGCGGGCGAGGCCGTATAGGTGGTCGTCGCAGTGCCGTCGGCACTCGAACCCCAATAGATGGAGTAGCCATCCACCCCCGAGTAGTTGTCGAGCCCCGGCCCCCAGATGAAATCGGGATCGGAGTTCGAGCTCTGCCAAATATTATGCTTGGCTCCGGCTGTTTCCGTCGCCGGGTCAGAGGGATTGGTCGGGTCGGTCGTATCTATTTTGAACGGCCCATGGTGGACGGTGGCCGTCCATCTCCCGGCATTGTCTCTCGTTCTCAGGTTGAACCACCAGTCCCCGTCGACCCGCGGCGAGCTGGTTGCCCCCTCGGCAGTCTCTTCGAGGTCTTTAACGTTATCGGGCATCTCGGTAGCCCCGTTGCTCCATGAGACAGAGAAGCCGTCGACGCCGCTGCCCGCATCGGAAGCGCCCCCGGGCGACCCAATGGGGGGCCAGCCGACCTCAATGGTGTTGTCTGTCGTCCAGACGCCGGCAGTCGGAGTCGAGCCGCTGATCGTGGGGTCGAGCGGGTCTGTTTGATCAAGCACGATATCGTCCGAAATATCGCCGGTCGATACATTGCCGGCCACGTCGAGATAGCGCACATATACGGTCTTTGCCCCGTCTCCGGACGGCAACGAGTAGTTTTTGGAGATCGAAAAGTCTTCCCAAGCCGACCAATTGCTGTTGTCGTCAGAGAAGCTCATCTTGTCGACACCGCTGTCGTCATCGCTGGCGGAAAGAGTCAGAACCGAGGCCGTCGTATCGGCGTAGACCGCGCCGCCGTTGATCTCAATAGTGCCGTCGGGTGGTTGAACGTCCAGCTCCTTATAGTACACGTCCCAATGCCCGTAGCGCCGGTCGGCCCAGACGATGCGGCCCCCGGAGACCGCCGGGCTGGTTTGCACGGCAGCGTTGGTGGTAATTTGAATAACCTGCCCGGAAGTTGAATTGGCGGCGTAGATATCGGAATTGGTGCGGTCTCCGTAATTGCCGTTTCGCCAATCGACCCAGGTTACCAAGTTGCCGGATATTCTAGCGCCAGTTTGATGAGTGGCGCGGGCGTCAAGGGGCGAACCGTTGGCGACCGGGTTATCCAGATCGTAGATATAGGCACTGCCGATAAGACTTCGGTAGTCGGTCCAGACGATCTTGCGCCCGGAGACATCCGGGTTTATTTGTTTGGCCCCATTGGTCGTGATCCGCGTCTCCGCCGGGTCCGGCGAGGGCCTGGGGTCTTGCTTATATGTTCCTTGAGACAGATCGTAAGCATAGACGTCTCCACCATCGTTT
>SDBV01008248.1_pt1 | contig 14089 bp, 14 predicted proteins | sample 2277081 | NCBI WGS metagenome assembly SDBV01 (sample SAMN10402039, study PRJNA504765) | marine sediment metagenome | isolation source: marine sediment core GS10_PC15, 223 cmbsf | place: Arctic Ocean: Southern Knipovich Ridge | collected 2010
AGCCTGGACGAGATCCTTTTCATGCTCGCCCGTCGGCCCGGCGACAGCGATATCAGCCAGGCGATGCTGGCCAGCGTGGCGGAAGAATTGATCGAACTGGGTGCGGCTGTCGTCGTGCTCAAGCTCGGCGGCCATGGGCTGTACCTGCGAACGTGCGACGACGCCGAGCGCCTGACCGAAGCGGCCATGGGCGACGCAGCCCCGGCGAATTCAAGTCAGTGGGCGGGCCGCGAACTGTATCGGCCGTGCTTTCAAGTGGAAGTGGTCGGCACGACCGGCGCGGGCGATTGCACCATCGCGGGCTTCCTCGCGGGGTTGCTGGCCGGCCTGTCGCCCGAAGACACACTCACCACAGCCGTCGCCGTGGGCGCCTGCAACGTCGAGCAGGCCGACCCGATCAGCGGCATTCTCGCCTGGCCGCAGGTGCAAAAACGCATCGAAGCCGGATGGCAAACCCACGCGCCTCACCCTGCCCTGGCCGACTGGTCGCCCACCGAACCGGCCGGCACCCTGCAAGGCCCGAACGACTCGGCCGGCGAATAACGCTTCAGCCTTAGTAATAGACTGTTCGATAGACAATTCGCAGGCCGCGCGGTTAGCCGGCTGCCGTGTTAACTGTATAGCCATACCCCGCACGTTTGAATTGAATTTTGAAAAACGCCGGGCGAGATAGATATTGCCCACGAATTACACGAATGGAACGAATATAACAGCAACAACATTAACCGCAGAGCCCGCCGAGGACTACGTATTTGAGAAGAAACTCTTAGGATGGGTGCCATAGTCCACGTGAGTTTTTGGTGAGCTTGCCGAACCGCGTGGCCATGTTCTTTTGTTAATGTTTCTGCTGTTGGTTTAGCGGAATGACTATCGATAAGCGGAAACTATTGTTGGCCGAAGCTTGATATGGAGACCCAGCGTTAAGGCATCATAGCCGTTATAGAAGGTTTCGAACTTGAAAACGTGCTCAACGCCAGAATCATCGTGCAGAGCTACCGTTCCGCAGCCAAGCGGCCCACGTCCGGATGATATACGGTAAGATAAGACGCATCGAATTATGTCGCTTATGCTAAGATTGGAAAACTCTGCAGCAAACCTCCGAGATCGAATGATGTAACGGCAGGCCTCTTGACCTAACTTTTTAAAGCATGCTGGGTGCTTGCTTATCATCCCAACAGCAGGAAGCTTATGGTGTTCGATAGCACGCCAGAGGGTGGTGGTTATGCTATTACCGAAATTGCTGGCAAGGGAGCGTATGGTGTTAATCGTAAGTTCTGATGAATCGATTTGCTCATCAAACTGGCTGTTGAGAAATAGGAGCCGACCAGCTGCATAATTAGCTTCTGCCTCGAGTGCAGCGTGGCACACGGGCCGCAAGGAGAGCTTACTATCCCCCATCATGAGGACATGGTGCCAAGGAATGAAACTATGGCCAATCTCATGAGCCTCTGCCCATCGCTGCTTAATGGTGGGTAGATCGGTATCAATGAGTATTTTTCTAATGTCCGGCAGATACAACGCCTTGAGATCCCACTTGCCAATGGCATCGATAAGCCTTGTGGGCTCCTTGATCAGTTGTTTGCCTGCCATTGTCAGTTTATGAATAAATATCTGAAACAAGCCTGGGTCTGTTTGGTCGTAGTAGGATCGATCCAATTTCAAGATCTCTCTAACAGCACCAAGTTGAAGGGGGGGAGATGGATTGCCCAAATCATTGAGGACACGAGAGACCATTTGGTCAATATCGCTCGCTATTTGTGGCTTTAGTAACGCATTGTCCACGGAGGCACTCCATTACCTACCATCTGTAGGTCATCTACTTGCTATAATACTGACAAATTCCTCTAACTGCTCTCGCTCCTGTTTGGATAATTCTCCAATATTTGAGCTCGCTGCAAAACGAACAGCCGCTTCGTCAAGTTCCTTATCTCTTTGAGCAACAAGTCCAGACAGTTGCATTAATTGTTTTGCGGGGAGACCAAAAGTCTCCGCGAGCATATAAACCGTACGTGGTTCCGGAGAGGTTGACAGCCCAGACTCAATTTCCCGTAGCTCCTGGATTTCTATATTGGCCAGTTTCGACAGCGCGTCTTCCGTGAGATTGCGCTCGCGACGCATGAGTTGGATCAGTCTGGCAAAAGCTTTGGCTTCAGTGGGCGGGCTTACTTGGGGCGTCTGTTCTGTATTCAGTATAAGGAAAAGCCCTGCAACAGAAGTTGTAGTGTTGTTTTCTTTCGCTGCTTGGGACAGCAACCATTTTGGGTCAATATTCAAAGGTTTCATAATATTCATCTCCCTCTATTGTTATATACTCTTTCCAAGGGATGCTGCTTGCTTTGCAGAAAATTCAAAGTATGTCAGTCTATCATGTATTGGGTGTACGCCAAGTTTTTGCATAGATAGTTTTTCATAAAAAGCAACGGCTTGCGGTATGGCATAAAGGCCGATTCGTCCATTAAAGCCTTCTTCTCTGCTCAATTGAATAGCAGCAGCAACCAGCACTTGTCCGACGGACTTATATCGGGGGCTATTGGTTAGTGGGCGAACATTCCATGGTGCACATTCAATATATTCGATGTATATCAGTGGTTTATTATCATCGGGAGACAGGGTGGCAAAATGACTTGTCGTGTCGACCATCATCAGGCCTTGAAATTCACCGTCGCACTCTACACCAAGGCAGCGATATGCCAGGAACTGCAGTTTTGATAATTTTTCTGGCCTATCCCATTTCCAATGTGAGTGCTCCGGACGCCTGTCACCTCTTTGGTGTGCGTCTTCAGTTGCTTGGCGTCTCTTCGGTCCCCAGCTAGCTTCGGTCCTTTCAATGACGTCCACGGAAAGGTCGTCATGCAAGATTGCGTCTACCAACTGCGAGGAGGCGCCATCAATGATTTGAATCGCCTGTGTGCTCATAGCATCATCAACTCTGCTTTCTTTGCCGTCAGTTCGTCTTCAAAAAAGAGCTTTTCGCCTTTTGCGAGTCGGACATTTACCAACTGGTACAGCCTGATCGCCTGGCGAATTACGGCAGTCTTGGTCAGGTCTTTGCTCTGGGAAAGCTCTTCGAGGGCGTACATTTCTTTGTCGGTCAGATTCAAGGTCATAGTTTTCTTGGTTGTCATTAGAACATCCCTTCTTTCGCTAGAACATCCCTTCTTTCGCTTTAAGAAGCATAGCCTATTATCGGCCAATAGACAAGTATAATATATATATATTATAGCTATTTGTACATTATTTTTTAGCTAACGGTACTTGTGTTTAATTTCCTTAGGATGGAAACTATAATATAATTCTTTATTGAAGATATAGTTGGGTCTGAGTTTCATCGTATCGTCTGGCTATTGCAAATTTGACTATAGTTCAAATTAAACAGTGTTATGTTCCCAAACCACTTGGCCGGGACAAGGCACCTTGATCTGCTACTTTTCCTGTGGTCGAAAATGCGCGCACTTTGTCCGGTTTTCGCGCAGAACCCGGTGGAAAATTAAAAAAATCATCTCTCGGCCGGCCGGTGACTTGCCGATTCCGCAACCCGCGCGCGGTGCCGTTTGCGCGCGCAAAACAGGTACACCACCAGTAAGTATGGAGGCGCTTCGTATGCGCCGACGAGGCCGGCTGGCGTAGGGCGAGCTACTTGTTGCTCGCGGAATGTTGCTGGGAACTTGGATTGAACAGCTTGAAACAACAATACGGCTGCAACAAAAGCAACATTGACGGGCAGCGGGGCTTGCTCGTCAAGCCGTGTAGCTTAGACAGCGAAGCCCAATCAACCTGCCGGATTTCGGACGAAACGATCGACCAAAACACTAACTATCCAAATACAGACGACTTGCCGGTATCGGGGCTCGTTCGTTCCCGCACGCGGCCGGGCCGTTTGGTACGGTTTGGTACAGTTTCGTACGTTCTGGTGCATGTTCGCACGCTCGGGCACGGGCCGGGACGCTTGCGTACGGGGCATTCTGGCGGCGGGCCTGCCGCGTGGAGCGTTGCGTGGCTGGCGGGCGGCGTGGTATGCTCACGGCCGGCAAAATCGCCAATTCGTACCAGCAGGAAAGACCAAACGATGGATAGATTTGTCATCAAAGGCGGCTCGCGGCTCAAGGGCGAGGTGAAGATCAACGGGGCGAAAAACTCGGCCCTTCCGATCATGGCGGCGGCACTTCTGGCCGACGGGCCAAGCACGCTCACCGACGTGCCCGACCTGGCCGACATCCAGGCGATGTGCGACCTGCTGGGCGACCTCGGCGCGGCCGTCAGCCGAAACGACGGCGGCACGATGACCGTTAACGTCACCGACGAAAGCCTCTGCCACGCCGAATACGACCGCGTGCGGAAAATGCGAGCCAGCATCTGCGTGTTGGGGCCGCTGCTGGCCAAGCGGGGCAAGGCCCGCGTTGCGATGCCCGGCGGCTGCGCGATCGGATCGCGGCCGGTGAACCTGCACCTGCGAGGTCTGCGGGCGTTGGGGGCCGACATCGAGCTGGACGGCGGCGACATCGTAGCCACGGCCAAGCGGCTGCGCGGCGCGGAGATATTCCTCGGCGGCCCGTTCGGCTCGACGGTGCTGGGCACGGCCAACGTGATGATGGCTGCGGCGCTGGCCGAGGGAACCACGACGATCGAATCGGCAGCCTGCGAGCCGGAGATCCAGGACCTGGCGAACTATCTCAACGCGATGGGCGCGAAGATCGCCGGCGCGGGTACGCCGCGACTGACGATCGAAGGCGTAACGTCGCTCTGCGGCGCCGCCCACCGTGTGATCCCCGACCGGATCGAGGCGGGCACGTTCATGGTAGCGGCGGCACTGACCAACGGCGATCTTACGCTGCCGAACGTGCGGCTGGACCATATGCTGGCGGTGGTGGACAAGCTTCGCGAAATCGGCGTGACGGTCGAAAAAGCAAACGGCGGCGTGGCAGTCAGCTCGGCCCGCCGGCTGGAACCGACCGACGTAACGACCCATCCGTACCCGGGATTTCCGACCGATCTCCAGGCCCAACTGCTTACCCTGCTATGTCTTGCGGACGGCAATAGCGCGATCACCGAGAAGATTTTCCCGGATCGATTCATGCACGTAGCCGAGCTGCTGCGAATGGGCGCCGACATCCGCAAGGAAGGCCCAACGGCGATCGTCACGGGCGTCAAGCGGCTGATCGGCGCGCCGGTGATGGCATCTGACCTGCGAGCGTCGGCGGCGCTGGTGCTGGCGGGACTGGTCGCCCGAGGAACCACAACCGTCCACCGCGTGTATCACATCGACCGCGGCTACGAACGTATCGAGATGAAGTTGCGGGCACTGGGGGCCGACATCGAACGAGCCAGCGATGAATGACTTTCGCGCTGCGCATTCGGCACAGGCCGCACGGTCGGCACTACCCGGCCAGTCGCGCGATGCGGGCCGGTTATACCGTCTGTGTGGCGTATCGTAACCGTCTTTCCGATTATAACGTTACATCGAAAAAAATTTGGAGGAATTCGTCGAAAATCCCCCGCTTTGCTTAAGCGCGACCGCGCTGGGACCGATGCAATATCTACGGAAGCGTGGGAGGAAGTGTTATGCGTACTATGAAAGTTAGATTGTCCGAATCCAAAATGTCACGTCACCCTGTCGATCCCAGCCCAGGTAGAGGGGCAACGGGTCCGCTGTGCCGGGTGCGGAAAATCTTTCATCGCGTTGCCCACCGGCTTGAGCGGTAGCCGGAAGCCACGCAATACCAGTCGTCGGACAAAACGTTCGATACCCAAGGCAGCGTAAATTACAGACATCACCAGCCGGCCACCAGCCCAGTTTCGTCCATGGTGTCGGACCAGGAATCGGGATTGTGGAAGTACTCCTTGATTTCCATGGCGGCCAGCACGCCGTCGGCGCAGGCGGTGGCGAGTTGCATCGCCGCCCGCTGGCGACAGTCGCCGGCGACGAACACGCCGGGCATCGACGTCTTGAGCGTGGTGCAGTCGCATGCGATGTAGCCGGCCTCGTTCAGATCGACCACGCCTCGCAGCCACTTGGTATTGGGAATCATCCCCACAAAGATGAACACGCCGTCTACTTGCATTTGCTCGACCGCATCGGTTTGGACATTGCGCAGGCGAACGTGGTCGATATCGGTCGCGTCGGCGTTGGGGACAATTTCATCTAGCACGTACGGCAGCATGACGTCGATCTTCCCGCTCTTGGCCACTTCGTAGAGTTCCTCGACCAGGATTTTCTGCGCCCGGAACTCTTCGCGTCGGTGGACAATGGTGGCCTTGGCGACAAAGCGATTGGCCAGGTAGATGGTGTCTTCGACGGCGGTGTTTCCGCCTCCGACGGTCAGTACGTGTTTATCGCGATAGAACGCCCCGTCGCACGTCGCGCAGTAGCTTACCTTGCCGGCCTGGCGCATTACGTCTTCGCCAACGACGCCGAGTTGGCGATAGTCGCTACCGGGCGCGAGGATCACGGCGCGGGCAAGGTAGGTTCGCTCGCCGCCGTCGACCTCGACTTCGATGAGCCCGTCTTCGCGCCTGCGGATGCCACTTACGGCCTTGCCTATGGCGATCTCGCCGCCGAATTTCTCCACCTGGTTTTTTTGATGCTCCACAAGTTCCGGGCCGGTAACTTCCTCCCACCCGGGATAGTTCTCGATCTTGTCGGTGAGCATGATCTGCCCGCCGGGCAGGCCGTTCTTTTCCAGGATCAAGGTGCGGTAGCGGTCGCGGGCCGTGTACAGCCCCGCCGCCAGTCCCGCCGGCCCGCCGCCGATAATCACTACGTCATACGTCTGGTCTTCCGTCATAATCTTTCTCAAACTCCCAAGTCTATTGTCTGTTGCATCCGTTCGTGCGGCGGACAAGTTCCATTGGCTCGCTTACAGGTCGGCTTCACCCGCTTTGGGGAAACGCCGTTGCACAGCCGCAGCGGTCGATTGTTCCATCGTCAGTCCATCTTCGGTTTGCATTCGCAGCAGCCGGCCCTGGTTGTCGACCCAGAGCGTCACCGGTTCGGACGAAGCATCCGCCTGGTCCGTCAGTTGAATCGCCTTCATCTTCCGGCCTGCCAGTGCGATTTCGCCCGGCCCGATCACAACCATAGTCCGCATGTCGAAATTGTTCGACCTCGCATTGTAGACTGCGAAGGCATACCCGCCCGGCGTCTTCAAGTCAACCAGTTGCGGAAGGAGCATACCCGTCGCGGCCGGCAGATAGATTTTTTCTGGCGTACGTATTTTGTTCGTTCGGGGCTTTCCGCCAGCCCAGCGTGTACAGACAAGCACACCGCCCTGCATCAGCCCTTCTTCCTGGGCAGTCTGAATGTTCGGCACTGCCCCGGATTGAAGGCGAATCAGCCAGCGTTCGACGTCATGTTTCGGCGTGACGAACAGAGTTCGTTTCTGCGTGCGAGAATCAAAGCCTGGAATTTCCAGTTTGGTATAGGCCTTTACTTCGTACCCTGCACTGCCTTCCCGCTTGGCTGGAGAGACGGTCAGTCGCTGATAGCCAACCGTCTTACTTTTCAGTCGCATAATGTACCATTGAGGCACATCCTTGATGGCCTCGGCATATCGCGCGTCATTCAGAGTCGACAGCAATTTCTCCCCTCGCAGAAGATACTTTTGCTGCCTTTCGCGAACCTCCGTCGGATCGTTAAATTCCAATGTCTCCAATACCTTTTCGAGAATGGCGTCCAGATGGGCTTTCTGGTCCTTCGAGCCGGCTATCAGCAGAATCATCGCCTCGTCCGAGCGATGCAGAACCCATACCTGTCGCTGCCAGAAACGAATCCCACCGGTCTCGCCTCGCAGATGGACGGCAGGCTTGCCGGCAACGGGGGCGACATTCACCGATTCGAGCTTGAATTGTTCCTTGCTCCGAAGCTCTTTCGCCAGTTGCCTGGCGTATGCTTCCAGGTCGGTCACTTCCTTGCGGCCGACGGCTCGCTGGATCGACAGCGTCCATAAGATCGCGCCGGTTTGATCATCGCGGCGAACCCAACTCGCCAGTCGCGAGGGAGAAAAGTCCTTCTGAAGTTCCGTTCCAGCGGGCGGCCTAAGCGAAAAGCCGCGAAGCTGGTCACGGTACCGCCGGCCTAGCTCGACTTGCTCTTCGGCCAGCGCGGAAGCACACATCACCAACCCCAACACACATGCAACCCAGATTTGTCTTCGCATCGTCACACTCCATCGATAGTTTTTTTAATGCATGTACTCGACCGGCTGAAGTATCAACACCTACATGTCGCATTCATACAAAAACAGCCCGTACGCTCAACCATTATAGAAATCGTCGCGACATTGTGTAGGCCATGCCATAATTTCCTGGCGGATTCACATCCGAGGTGCAACAAGGCAGATCGGCAACACGGCTTGCTCGCAAGCTCTGTCACCCGCCTTCGTTGCTTGTTGCTGTTTAGAGCAGTTCACTCTGAGCCTGCATCATTTCTGCTGGGAAGCCTCTACGGCTGACTGCGTCAGAACGCCTTAGGAATACCGTTGTTATAAAATAATGCCTTGGTTCCTTTCTTGTCAGCCTTGCCTCGCCAAAGCAGAAAATGTTGCATCTCAATCGTGAAATGCTCTGGCCAGCTTGACCCTACGCCAAGGGAAAGGGCACTATAATAAAGGTAGAGGTCATTGCGAATGGCCGGAGTGGCTACAGGGCTAGCGGTCGGGGCGGCTCGGGGTGTGAAGCTGAGCATGGAGGCGATGCCCGTAGGTTCCGGCTTCGCTTAAGGGTCGTGGAAAGGAACAGCACCATGAATAATCTAACGACGTTCTTGGTGGTATTATTGGCGATAGGCTTCCTTATGGTCGGATGCTCGATGGACACGCCGCCTGAAATCGAACCAGTGGCAGAAGCCCACATTGATGCAGCGTGCGAAGATGAATGGGATGATGATGCTCCCAATTGGCAGCACCCTGACGACCCATTCACCGCCGTGACGACCCCTTAAAACAATGTTTTGATCTGCCAACGGGATATGAAACGCGGCCGCTGAAAACTCAAGGACGCCCTGCTGGATGGCTGCAGCGTTGAATTCGACCGATGCGGGGGCGTGACGGACTCCAATAGACAGTAACTATCCCGATTAAATCCGCCCAAGGCTACACGGCATGGCGAGCAAGCCGTGCCACCCGCAGTCCCGATTAAATTGGGGGCATACTCATGACGAGTTCGATTGCTTTCGCACCGTGAGCGTCCCGGACAATCGGATTGGATTATTGGCACCCTTCGTTCTTGGGAAGAATGCCTTCAGTCGTGACCAATAGAAACACAAGAGTCCTTTCAGTTCGCCATCCAGCCGGGCCTTCAGCTTTTTCAGGCGCTTATCCAGAAGTATTATAGCAAGGTCTATCTTCTCATGAACTTCTGCCGTTTGTTCTATGGTAGAATCAGACGACTTATCCAGGGATACATTGTTGTCGTGATCGTGTTGAATAGTCTCAACTACAGTCAATAACCTAATACAAGCGTCATCAAAAATTCCCTTCACATTCCCCTTGCTAGGGAACACCAAGTCCGCATAGACCATTGCTGCTACGAGATCCGCTTTGGCGAGGCCCACATTCATGGTAAAGTGTGGACGTTTTTGCAGAGCATCCTTTAAGAGATCCGTTGCTAAGTCCTTATTCTTGCCGCAAGTTGTTACGCAGATATTTTTATACTTTTCAATCTCACTGCCAATACCTTGGAGCACCTGTTTAGAAGCTTGGTACCGATAGCGCTGCCCTTTGAGTCGAGAAAAGGCTTCGCGGCAGTCTTTGGCGGTGTTGCGGTACACTACGAAAAAATGGGTAGCGAACAGAACTAGGAGTGCTGTTAGGAGTGTTGTTAGGAATGTTTTTATGGTGCCCCAGTCTTCCGTCGACTGTTTCGTAGCTGGGGTCGCTTCCGGCAGGTTGTTTTCGTCTTGGGCAACGGCCGGCTTGGTTGACTGTTTCGTGGCTGAGGTCGCTTCCGGCAGGTTGTCTTCAATTTGGGCAACGGCCGGGTTTCGTGTCGAAGAAGTCTCACCCAGGGCTACGTAGCTGCCACACGCTATAAGTCCGATTATACCCAGAAGACCCAGAAGTCGAAGTGTTGATCGTTGCATCTGTAATTTCTCCCAAGTTATTAATCGGGACGGTTAATTCCTTATTGCCTAATTCGCTCTGGCATCGTTCCCGTTTATCCCGCATGTCATAACAAGACGATACCTCGCTCGAGCGGAGGCGTCAACGAATGCAAACGCATCCAACCGCTGTCATTATTTGGAGCGCTTGCGGCGAGTGGCCTTTTTGCGTACGGGCTGGTCGGTTTCCAGTGTCGCGCGGCGGCGAAGAATGTGGTGATAATGCTGGGCGAAGCGGTGCGCCTCGTCGCGGACCGATTGCAGCAGGCGCAGCGCGGGCGAGCGGCGTGGCAGGCGGATCGGTTCGGCCCGGCCGAAGGCGTGAATGATCTCTTCCTTCTTGGCGAGCGAAATCAACATGGGCGGCTCGGCGGCCAGTCCTTCAAAGGCAGAGTGAGCGGCCGACAGCTGACCAGCCCCGCCGTCGATCAGGATCACGTCCGGGAATAGCGCCTCGTGCATTCCCGCCAGTTTGTAGCGCCGGCGGACCACCTCACGAATGGCAGCGTAGTCGTCGCCTTTGACCTCGCTACGGATCTTGTATCGCCGATAGCCGGTCTTGAACGGCTTGCCGTCGATGAAGTTCACCAGCGAGCCGCACGTCTCGCCGCCGCCGAGGTGGGCAATGTCCACGCCCTCGATCGTACGCACGGCCGACCGCGTACCCAACACCTGCGCCAGCTCGGTCAGCCCCTCGCTCGGATCGATGAAGAACACCTCCGGCTGCAAGTGCTCGTGCACCAACCCGCGACGCTGCAGGCCCTCCAACGCCTTGAGCTCGTCGCGAAGCTCGGCCGCCTTCTCGAACTGAAGCGCCTTGCTGGCCGTCTCCATCTGGCGGGTTAGCTCGCGTTTGATTTGCGATCCCTTCGATTCGAGAAACTTGCGGAGTCGCTTGATCTGCATGGCGTAATCGGCCTTGGCGACCCGGTCTCCGCAGGGCGCCGTGCACTGGCGAATGCTGAACAGCAGACACGGGCGAAAGTGCTGTCGGCCTTCGTCGCTTGCGTCGATATCCAAATTGCACGTGCGGAACTTGAACACCCGCTGCATCAGCGGCAGCGCCGCCCGCAAGTCGGCAGGCGAGACGAAAGGCCCGTAGAGTTTCACGCCTTTGGATTTCGGCTGGCGGGTAATCGACACGCGCGGGAAATCCTCGCGCGAGGTAATTTGCAAATATGGAAAACTCTTGCCGTCTCGCAGTCGCTCGTTGAAACGCGGCTGGATGTCCTTGATCAGCCGATTCTCGCGCAGCAGCGCGTCAACTTCCGAATCGCATTCCAGCACGTCCACGTCGGTGACCAGGCTCTTGATCATCCGCTTGATTTCCGGGCCGCGCGATTTCAGCAGGTCGGCCGCCGGCTGGAAGTAGCTCGCCACGCGAGTGCGAATGGTCTTGGCCTTGCCGACGTAGAGCACCACGCCGGCGGAGTCTTTGAATAGATACACGCCTGGGCAATTCGGAAGCTCGGCTATCTTCTCTCGAAGATCCGCCAGCACCGCCCGACGAGATTTTGCGCGTTCGGCCATGCGTTCTGTCACCGCTGCCAATTATACAGCCTGAACCGCCTGAGACTATCGACTGCATCTGAAAGCCCCGCCGGATAACAGAGCATTTTCAATGCAAATGTAGCGTTGCGAGCGTGAGCGAGGACGAGTCTGGCAAGGACGCCGCAGCAGGCAATGCCAGGACATTGTCGATACAGGCGGACGTAAGCCAGGCGAAGCCGCAGCCACGCGCAGCAGCTACAGATGCGTTGAAGATGCTCGAAAAAAAGGACCCGCCGGAGTTTCCGACGAGCCCTTTTGGCAAGTTCATTAACCCATCCGTAACCATTCGGCCACGGGGGCGGGTTTACAAGTTGGCGATTATCTCGGCCAGGTCTGCGGTGCGATTCGAGTAGCCCCACTCGTTGTCGTACCACATGGTGACCTTGACCATGTCGCCGTCCATCACCAGCGTGTTGCCCGAATCGAAGATCGAGCTGGCCGGGTTGTGGATGACGTCACTGGAAACGATCGGGTCGGTCACATATTCGATGATGCCCTTCATGGACCCTTCGGCTGCGGCTTTGATCGTCTCGTTGATCTCTTCGATACTGGTCTTCTTGTTGACCATGATCGTCAGATCTGTAATCGAGCCGGTCGGCACGGGCACGCGAAGCGCGAATCCGTCCAGTTTGCCGTTCAGTTCCGGCAGAACGATGCCCACGGCAGCGGCCGCTCCTGTGCTGGTCGGGATAATGTTGATCGCTGCGGCTCGCGAACGATGCTTATCCGCGTGGACCATGTCCTGAATCTTCTGGTCGTTCGTGTAGCCGTGGCACGTCGTCATCAGGCCCTTGATGATGCCGAACTTCTCGTGCAGAACCTTGACCACCGGGGCCAGCGAGTTCGTCGTGCACGAAGCGTTGGACACGCACTTGACTTCCGGCGTGAGAACGTGGTTATTGACGCCCAGCACGACCGTAGCTGCATCGCCCTTGGCCGGCGCCGAGATGATGACCTTCTTCGCGCCTGCGTCGAGGTGGCTGTCGTAGCCCGGCTTGTCGGCCGTCTTGTTCGCACGGAACATGCCCGTCGCTTCGATGGCGACGTCTACGCCCAACTCGCCCCAGGGCAAGTTGCTCGGGTCGCGTTCGGAAGTCACCTTGACCTCTTTGCCGTTGACCACGAGCGAATTCTGCTTGGCGACTACCTTGCCGGGGAAACGCCCCTGCGTCGAGTCGTACCGCAACAGATACGCCAGCATGTCCGCGTCGGCCAGATCGTTGATCGCCAAGAGGTCGAAGCGTTCCGGCTCTTCCGCCATCGCACGAAACACGAGTCGCCCGATACGCCCAAAACCGTTGATTCCTATTTTGACTGCCATGATTCTATGGCTCCTTTCGCCATCAAAAGAAGTTATATCCTTTGTTATCTTCCGGCCGTCTGTTTTCCGTTCCCCGCGGCCGAATCGAGCCAAGAAGCCTATCGACGCCAACCCACGATGTCAACAGGATTATATGTCCGAATCGAAGCCAGCCCGGCGAAAACCCCTTGGCAATCCCGCCCCGCTACGGTAAGGTCTGATAAGGAATTCGGCGTTTCTAGAACCCATCCGAATAACCACGCGGAGCCGCGTTATTCGGATAGGCTCTCAAAGGAGAATTGGCCGCATGAACGATTCCAGTGAAAATGTTCGTGAAACGCAACTCGTTTGCAGCCCGACATCGGACCCGGCCGTCAAGCCGTTCATTATCGCAGCGATGATGCTCGGCTTCGCCGGCTACGACATATACGACCACTACATTCTTGGTAACTTCCCCAAACCAGATCCGTACGAACTGAATGACCATCTTAAGTATCTCTTCAATCACTACGTCCCCTATCTCCTGATCCCAATCGGCCTGGTTGCCCTGTACTTTGGCTTGCGGAATATGCGGCGTAAACTGGTCGCCGACGAAAAGGGTATCCACTACGACGGCGCCAATGTGGCCTGGGATGAAATCGAGGAACTTGACGCCTCGCAGCTGAAGGATAAACAAATTCTGGGCGTAGTGTACGGCGGCGGCAAGCGGCTGACGCTCGAAGCGTGGAAGTTGAAATCTTTCCGCGAATTGGTGGCCTTTATCGAAGCCAGGGCGCCACAACAAACCGACGCTTCCGCTAGCGAGGAAAAAGCGTAATTGCGGACCAAGCGGCACGGCTGAAGAAGCGCAGCGGCGGAAGAGGCGCAGTGCCTGGCCCGCTCCGACAGGCTGCCGCAGTGGCGAGAATCGCGCGTAGAATGGCCGAGGCGTGGTGAGCCGCGATTTTGCCCTTGACGAAAATGAAATACCCGCTTTAATGGTGGACCCTATGTCCGATATACAGTATCCGGCATGGGCAACGCGCCGCTAGCTCAGTTGGCAGAGCAGCTGACTCTTAATCAGCGGGTCGGAGGTTCGAGTCCTCCGCGGCGTATTGAGGCTTTTCGCCCAAAACAAGGCGAAAAGCCTTTTTTATTATGGGCTT
>SDBV01008249.1_pt1 | contig 14088 bp, 15 predicted proteins | sample 2277081 | NCBI WGS metagenome assembly SDBV01 (sample SAMN10402039, study PRJNA504765) | marine sediment metagenome | isolation source: marine sediment core GS10_PC15, 223 cmbsf | place: Arctic Ocean: Southern Knipovich Ridge | collected 2010
GTGGCTTTCAGATATCATCTATCGTATGTGTCCCTTGGCTGTCTCCCTTACATCATCCTGCCTCAATCGCGGCGCCGATAGCCACTACCTCAACCGTGTTACACCCCTTATGTAGTTCCTTAACGAAGAACTGTTCTACTTTCTGCTGGTCCTATGGCATTCTGGTCTGCCCGCCGACCAGAATTACCTCATCAATCTGAGCTGATGTCTTCTCGGCATCAGCCAGTGCCTGGCGGCAGGGCTCAAGGGTTTTCTCTACCAGGTCCATAATCAACTGCTCCAGCTTAGCTCGGGTAAGGGGGATATTCAGATGTTTGGGTCCACTGGCATCAGCCGTGACAAAAGGAAGGTTTACTTCAGTCTGCTGTACCGTGGACAGCTCACACTTGACTTTTTCGGCAGCTTCCTTAAGCCGCTGTAAAGCCATCCTGTCCTGCCGCAAGTCTATCCCCTGGTCACGCTTAAATTCGTCACATAGCCAGTCTATAATCCTCTGGTCAAAGTCATCACCGCCAAGGTGAGTATCACCGTTGGTTGACTTGACCTGGAAAGTGCCCTCACCCAGTTCAAGAATAGAGACGTCAAAGGTGCCGCCGCCAAGATCATAAACCACGATAGTCTCTTCCGTTTTCTTATCCAGTCCGTAAGCCAAGGCAGCAGCCGTCGGCTCATTAATTATTCTCAGCACATTCAGCCCGGCTATGGTGCCGGCATCCTTGGTTGCCTGCCGCTGACTATCATTGAAGTAAGCCGGCACCGTAATTACCGCCTCAGTAACCTTCTCACCGAGGTGGGCCTCAGCATCCGCCTTCAGCTTCTGAATAATCATCGCCGATATTTCCGGTGGGCTATAGTCTTTATCACCCATCGCCACACGGACATCACCGTTGGAGGCTTTGGTTACCTTATAGGTCTTACGCTTGGCGTCTTCCTCCACCGTAAGTTCCCGTCCGGCTGGTTCCCCCCACTTGCGTCCCATAAAGCGCTTGATGCTATAGATAGTATTTTCCGGGTTGACTATAGCCTGGCGCCTGGCTATCTGACCTACCAGGCGCTCACCACTCTTACTTATAGCCACTACCGAGGGAACAGTACGGCTTCCCTCAACGCTGGTGATAACTACCGGCTCCCCCGCCTCCATTACTGCCACCTCACTGTATGTTGTGCCTAAATCTATACCCACAGTCTTTCCCATGGTTTACTCCTCCTTTTTCTCTTCTTCACCATTGCCTACAGCTACTATAGACGGGCGAATAACCCTATCATGTAACTTGTAGCCTTTTTGTATCTCCCCGACAACTATATTCTCCTCCCCTTTACCCTGCATCACTGCTTCATGGAGGTTCGGGTCAAATGGTTCACCCAGTGCCTTAATCCCAGATAGCCCTTGTGCCTCCAGAGCAGCCCGAAGCTTACGCTCGATGAGTTTGACACCACCTACCCAATCCTGATTAGCTATCTGGGATGGGATAGAAGCAAAGGCCCGCTCTAAATCATCTAAAACCGGCAGCAGATTCAGCATAAGGGCGGCATTGGCAAATTTGCCAATATCCTGTCTTTCCTGTTCACTGCGCCGCTTATAGTTAATGAAGTCAGCCTGGGCTCTTTGCCATCCATCCAGATTAGTTTGAGCTCTTGCCTTTTCCTCAGCTAAAGCTTTCTTTAACACCTCCACCTCCTCTGTTTCAGCCACTTCTGGTTCTAATTCATCAGCCGGACCTTCGTCTGAGCTTTGCTGTGCCACTATCTACTCCTTATCGAATTTTGGATTATCCGGGTCCAACTTGACGAGTGTTTCTCTTCCATATAGCTCACCCACCAGTCCACTCAGCATCGAGGATAGGTAGCTTACAGTAGAAATGATGCGGGCATACGGCATTCGAGTAGGCCCGACCACTCCTATTATGCCTACGGCTTCGTCGAGAAGCCCATATCGGCCGATGACCACACTGCAATCCCGGATAACCTCGGCCTGGTTTTCTTCGCCTATAATTACCTGCACTTCACGAACATCCAACCCCGGAGGCAGGATAGTCCCGAGCAGGCTCCTGTAATCGACTAATTCCATCAAGGACCGCATACGGTGGCTATGAACAGATTCTGGCTGGTCCAGCATAAAATGTAAGCCATCAAGGTAAGATTGGTTATATTCCTGCTCAACTTCAGCCTGCATCATTTTTACCAAGCAATCAGTCATCTGCTGTTCCATAGAGGAAAGCTCTATATCTTTAGCCAAAATCTGGGGACCGGTCAAGCCGGCATAAGCAGCGCTCAGTTTATTGGCCATAGCGGTTAGCTCCGATTGAGTTATAACCCGGTCAAAAGTTATCAGCTGCTGCCTTACTCTGGCCCCATGCAGAACAAGGACAATCAATGACAGTGAGTCTTGCAAGGCGACCAACTCCAGATGCTTGAACTGGCAGTCAACAGACCTGGGCTTAGTAACTATAGCTACGTTTTGAGCCAGCCGGGCTATTAGAGCTGCTGCCAGGCTCAGCCATTCCTCCAGTTCCCCCTCCACCTGGTGAAAGAGGTGATTTATCAAACGCCGCTCGGATAAGGGCAAGGCAATTCCAGCTAGAGACTCCACATAATAGCGGTATCCCTTATCCGAGGGCATACCGCCAGCTGAAGGGTGAGACCGGATAATATAACCCTCTTGCTCGAGGTTCACCATCTCATTACGGATGGTAGCTGGACTTACTCTCAGCTCATAGTCGTTAACCAGGCTTTGCGATGACACCGGTACTGCCATCTCAATATACTTGCTCACTATTGACTTCAGTACCGTCTCTGTCCTGGAAGATAACACACCGACCTCCCATTAGCAGTCTTAAGCTTAGACTGCTAATTACACTCTAAATTACCATCTTTAGCCATCACTTGTCAAGCCAAACCAGGTGCCCCTTTATCCCTTTTGGGCCAGATTTATCCGTCTTACTCTATCCATATCTCTTCAAATATAAGCTGACTCCGTTAGTATAGCCGGTTAGCTACTATGTTTATAGTACTTATAGCAAATGGTAATGTGCAATATACCCTTGAAGCGTGTTTTCACTACCGGAACGGTTATTGGTTCTTACTAAAGGAGAGCATAGAACGGAGAAAAAGCCAGTTAAATTAATCCCGGGGACACTGACAGATTTCAAATGTAGATACTTTTTCAAAAGCGTTAAGCAACTCAACAAGTTCTTTGATGCCATCATCTACATAAGCGGTGATTTCGGCCGGAACGTGTTTGTGTGGTTGGAGATTACTCAACAGAACACCTCCAACCACGAGTTAGCGATACCGCGAGCAACAATATCTTGACATCGTCTTCTTGAATATGATAGTATCGCTGACGATGCAATCTGAGGCTCTTTCTCACCTGATACAAAAAAGGCGGACCATCTATGCTTTTCTGAAGGGGGTCTATGAAAAGGAGCTCCCGAAAGAACTCCTGGCTGGGATGCCGGAAAAGATGAGGCCGCTACTGACCATTACCGGGGCGTTGCCCAATGCAGAAACGAGGAAAGTGGTCAAGGAGCTGGTCCAGTTTACCGACACCATCCCTTCACAAGATTTAGATGACCTCCAGCTCAGGCTGGCGGCCGACTACGCCAGGCTCTTCCTCAGCATCAGCAAGGTCCCACCCCACCCATCAGAATCAACCTACCGGGAAGGTACCACAATGCAACACTCGAGAGACGAGGTGCTCAAGACATACTGGAGCTTCGGGGTTGATAAGAAGAAGGAGTTCACCGAGCCTGAAGACCATATCGCTGTCGAGCTTAACTTCCTGATGTACCTGTGTGAGAAAGCTATCGAGGCTCTAAAGGATGGAGATGCCAGAGAGGCAAGGAGATACATTCAGGGGCAGAAAGACTTTCTTGAGAAGCATCTGGTAAAATGGGTGCCCAAGCTGGTGAAGGATATCGTCAATACTGCTAAAACACCGTTCTACAAAGCCATCGCCGTTCTGACAAAGGAATACATAGAGATGGACATCTCTGCTACCCAGGACTTTCTTGAGCAACTGAGGAGATAGGAGGAAATCGTATGGCTGGTATCACTCCCTTAGTTCCTCCACGTACTGGTTTCGTAGATGGAAAGCTCGAGATAAAAACAGAGGCGTCGCTGACTCTGAATGAGCTGTTCACATACCGCCCGGCTGCTGAAGCTTTCCTGGATGAACTCTCTGAAAGAGGCTGGCGATACTATTTCATAGACGGCTATGGAACAGTTCTAAAGGAGATGGAAATATCATCTCCCTATACCTTTCTGGTACAGGAACATCCACGTGGAGGATTGACCTATACGCTCACCATCGATTTTGGACGTGCTATACCCAATGCGGTATTGAAGGATATAATCAGCCTTGATAGATTCATAGTTAATATCTGCAGCCAGCACTACCCTCGAGGTGTAACCGTTGACCTGACAAAGAATGAGGTCACCTATGTGCATGAATCACTGTGGGTCTCGAAAGGAGAGGGGTGCAAAGAAGAGGCCAGGGATGTCCTTAAAATACTTCAGTGGTTGATTGAGGAGAAGAAATTCAAGCTTGGAATAAGTGATGGTGAAAAGTATTATCAAGAGCTGGTAACCCTTCTGGGAGAAAAATAACGGGAGGAACGAGGGCACAATGAGTGTCACCAAGAATGACTACTCCAAATTAATTGATGTAATGAGCGATGTATTCGGCTCCTTCACCCATGGAGACAACCTGATGAGGAGCATCAAGCCTGAAGAGATAAAGGAGATTGAGAAAGAGAAGGTCTTTCCTGCATTCACCATCGGTGGTGGGATATTTGTTCATGTAAAAAATGGCAGAATCACCAAAACGGACCCGTTTACCATTCCGGATAATATTCGTCAATATGAAATCAAGGCCAGGGGCAAAGTCTTCAAGCCGCCGCGTAAATGCCTACCCGATATGTGGGCTCATGCCTACCGGAGGTGGGTCTACGATTCAAGCAGGGTCAGATATCCACTTAAGAGGATAGGGTGGGAGCCCGGTGGGAAGGGAAGATATGACAATAGAGGGCAGGCTGAATTCGTCAGGGTCAGCTGGGATGAGGCGCTGGAGCTCATCAGCCAGGAGATGAAGAGGGTCAACGAGACATATGTGAGCTCGGCGATAACTTAACACAACGTCTTTCATACGACCTGGGGAACCCTGCATGGCATGGGCACTGAGTTTACCATACTCTCCCGGTTCCTTAATATACTCGGGGGCTTTACTGAGTATGTAGTCGGTACCTCAAGCTGGGTTGGGTGGGCCTCCGGTGCCGCCTTTATGTATGGGTTCTGGTGGTCTAACGGTCAATCTGAAGGGATAGATACACTTGCCGATTCCCTGCAAAACTCCAGAATGGTCGTCTACTGGGCTCTGGACCCTACCAAGTCCACCAGGATGTACAGCGGAATGGAGTCGGAGATATGGAGACACTGGGTCAGGGAAGCCGGTATCAAGACGGTTATGATATCTCCGGAGCTCAACGATACCGCAGTCACCCATGCCGATAGATGGATACCTGCCTATCCTGGCTCTGACGCTGCTCTGGCAGCGGCGATAATGCATGTCTGGATAACGGAAGGTACCTATGATAAAGAGTATGTCAGGACTCATGCGGTAGGCTTTGATGTCCTCAGAGATTACCTGTTAGGCAAGGAAGACGGCACACCCAAGACACCGGAGTGGGCGGAGAAGATATGCGACGTAAAGGCGGAGACGATTATCGGTCTGGCCCGGGAGTGGGCTGCCGGTCCAACCACGCTTAACTGCCAGCTGGGTGGAGCATGTCGCGGCTGGTATGGACATGAATGGGACAGGATGATGGTCGCCTTACAGACCCTTCAGGGATTGGGGAAACCGGGGGTAAATCTGGTAGCCTGGGGATGGTCAACCGGAGGTGCACCTTTCGATAAAAGCATACATGTGCCCGGTTATACCACGGGAATAAAGCCTGTCGAGACTAAACAATATACCAACCCCATCCCACAAAAGACTCATGCTCTTAATATTGCTGATTGTATAACTAACCCGCCGGTTAAGTGGAGGGGAGGGACGACTGGCGCCACTTACTGGGGGGAGGAATTCTCCCGGGAGTACACCTATCCCATGAAGGGTTACTCCGAGATTAAGATGCTATTCAGAATGGGCAGCGGCCACTTCAGGTCATACCCCAACATAAACTGGAGAGTTAAGGGGTACCTCTCCCCCAAGATAGAGACAATAGTGATAAACGCCCTCTTCATGGAGCCGCTGACGACGTATGCTGATTTCATACTGCCGGCCTGTATGGATTTAGAGCGGAATGACTTCAGCATGCTTGGCTGTGGTGGTTTGTATATCCCCTATTCCGGCAGCATTAATCATCAGATTGCGATATATCAGAAACAGTGTATAGAGCGCTTAGGACAGTCTATGTCTGATATGGAGATATACTACGGTCTGGCCAAAAAACTGGGCGTTGAAGAAGAATTATCCGAAGGAAATACCGAGGAGGACTGGTTAAGAAAACTTTTTGAGGTCTCCTCGCTGCCCAAGTTCATCGAGTATGACGACTTCAAGAAGAAGGGATACTATATATTCCCGTTTCCAGAAAAGTATGAACCCACACCGGCCCTCAGATGGTTCTACGAAAAGGGCGAAGGCCTTACCACGCCATCGGGTAAGATAGAGATATACTCCAAGGTGCTCGCCGACCACTATGGGGAAGATAATCCGGAGATAGCACCTATACCAAAATACATCGAGCCTAAGGATGGCAGGAACAGCGCTCTAGCCGAAAAGTACCCTCTGGTGGGCTTCTTTTCACATCCCAAGTTCAGATTTCATACCATGATGGAGAATGTTACCTGGCTTCGCAAGCTGCACAAGATAAAGGGTACTGACGGTCGGGAGTATGAACCTATCTGGATAAATCCACTGGATGCAGGGACGAGGGGAATAAAGCACGGAGATATAGTAACGGCCTTCAATGATAAAGGCAAGCTATTAGCCGGTGCGTATGTGACCGAGAGAATAAAGCCGGGAACGGTGAGAATGTTCTATGGCTCGTTCTGGGAGCCGGAAGACCCCCAGACTCCCGGGAGCCTGGACAGAGGCGGGTCGGCCAATACGCTAACCTCGAATGAGCCCGCATCGGTCCATGCTTATCTGCACAGGGTTCAGCACATGATGGTCGAGGTACGCCAGTGGGAGGGACAGAGTTGAAGTATGCCATGATTGTAGATATCAACCGGTGCAGCATCTGTTTTTCCTGCCAGGTTGCCTGTAAGGACGAATTTGTCGGTAATCCTTACCCTCCATACAGCTATCCCCAGCCCGATGTAGAACAGGAGTGGATAAAGGTTACGGAGATAGAGAAGGGAAAGTATCCCTACGTCAAGGTCTACCCCATTCCTCTTCTTTGTCTGCACTGTGAGAAGGCTCCCTGCATAGAGGCCTGCCCCATCCCCGACTGCATCTATAGAACCGAGAGCGGTGTGGTCATTATTGACCCGGCAAAGTGCGAGCCGTCGAAGTGCGACGGAGTCAAGCCCTGCATAGAGGGCTGTCCCTACGGGGTGATATTCTTCAACGATGATAGAGCCATCTGCCAGAAATGCACCTTATGTATCCATAGATTGGAGGAGGGTAAAGAGCCAGCCTGCGTAGACGCCTGTCCCTCAAGTGTGTTCATCTTTGGTGAAGAGTCGGAGATACTGGAGGAGGTAGAGAAAAGAGGGGCCAAGCAGATGCACCCCGAGTACCAGGCAGAGCCCAGAGTATTCTACATAGGCTTGCCTTCAATCTCTCTGGCAGGACATGTGATAGGTGCACAAAGCCTGATGGATGTGCCCGATGCCGACATCACCGTCACCGATACCAGGACAGGCACATCCGTATCACGTAAAAGCAACGTGGCGGGGAACTTCCTGTTTGATGACCTCGACATGAAGACCACTTACTCGGTCAAGATAGAGTGCCCAGGATACCTCCCCAAAACCCTTGATGATGTACGTATAGACATCGAGTATAAGCACCTTGGAGATATAAAGCTGGCCCAAGCCTCATAGACAACAGGACAAAATCGGCTCCCCAAGCCTGACCTGGAATTATCCATCAATAAAGAGACGGCTACCGAGGAAACACCGCAGGATTTGCTGCCATTCGATATTCACCTAGATATAAGCGCCGCCCGCCTAGATTAATAATGACCCATAATAGTCTTTTAATACTGAGTTCAGGTGACTGTCAGGCTATTGACACCATAGAAAAAATAGTTTATAGTCATCCTTAAAAAAGTGAGGCGGACCTGATACAAGCGTACGGTGTACGGTGCGCAGTGCCGCGCCAGAAGAGCGTGGAGGTGATAAATGATTAACAGGGTTGCAGTATCTGAAAATCGGTTTTTCCCCAGAGTGCTAACCTACACCGATGTTCGTAGCTATATTTTTACGGTCGTTTTTATAGGACTGGCCGTAGCTACGCCCTGGGTCTTTCATCAGTTTTATCTGGCTGGACCTACTTTCCTGCCCATGCATATCTTCGTGCTGCTGGCTGGACTGCTATTCGGCTGGAGAGCCGGGCTAATAGTGGGATTATTCACCCCGCTGGTCAGTTATGGCGTAGCCGGAATGCCACCCTCGACTGTCCTTCCCCAGATAGTGGTTGAGCTTGCATTCTATGGAATAGTAGCTGGAATACTGCATGAGAAGCTTCATCTGCATGTAATATGGTCACTGATAGGGGCAATGATAGCCGGACGTTTGATACTACTTCTAACAGTTTTTACACTGAGCGTTCTGGGAGCGATTTACAGCCCCTCAGGCGCAGAAGCGAGCCCCTTCGCTGTTGCCTGGTCAGTAGTTAAGCAAGGCTGGCCCGGTATTCTTATTCAGCTAACACTCATCCCCTTCATTCTCGTTCTACTGGAAAAGTTTCCAGGCAAGAATCAAAGCGCCAGAACCGGAAGATGAACATACCTCTATTCCATGAATTTCTACAGAGTGGTGATACACTATGGGTGTATGAGGGGGATAGCCGACTTTTTATATCGAAAAAAGGCGTTTTATTCCCTTTTATAGAATATATCGATAAGTTTGGCCCTCGCCAAAAACAGGTAACCATACTGGACAGAGTCATGGGTAATGCCGCTGCTTTGTTATCGGTTAAGGCCAACGCCAGGAAAGTTTATTCCCCCTTAGGCAGTGAATCTGCCCGTAATACCCTGGATAAATATAACATCGAACACCACATCGATAAAGTTGTGCCCTTTATCCAGGCCGGTGATAAAGAAGATATGTGTCCCATGGAAAAACTCATATCCAAAGATATAAGTCCGGATGAATTCTATGAAGTAGTAAAACGCCATTACGGTTAAGCTGACGGCGGGTTCCATCAGAGAAAATCAGGGTGCCGCGGGTTTAACGGAGGGTATCAGATGGCTGGCAAGATCAGGTTTGGTGTTTGGCTGCCTGTATATGGAGGTTGGTTGGTTGATGCGCCAATCGAGGAGCCTGAGATAAGTTACAGCTATATTGAAAAGGTGGCTCGAGAGGCGGAGGATATGGGTTTTGACTCGGTATGGGTAGCTGACCACATGCTTAATCCCAGGAAAGGCGAACAGGTGAGCGCACTGGAAGCGTGGACTACCCTTACCGCCGTGGCTATGCGCACTACCAGGGTAAAGCTTGGTCATGCTGTTTTGTGCCAGGGCTTCCGTAATCCTGCAGTGTTAGCCAAGATGGCCTCTACCCTGGACGAGGTTTCCCATGGCAGGTTTGTTTTCTCAATCGGGGCTGGGTACTTTAAGCGTGAATTCCAGGCTTATGGTATTCCCTGGAGTGAACATGATGAGCTTATTGAGCAAGCAGAGGAACAGATCAAGATTATCAAGGCTTTATGGACTCAGGATAGGGTGGACTTCGATGGCAAGTACTATCACCTGGTTGAGGGAGTCCTGGTACCAAAGCCAGTGCAGAAACCTTGCCCTCCTATCTGGTATGGTGGAAACTCAGAAAAATCAAGGCAGCTTGTGGCCAGGCTAAGGGATATCGATTGCTGGTTTATAAGTGGAAGTTCGCTAGAGGAAACCAGACAGAAAATATCCGATATGAAGAGACGGTTAGAGGGAAGGAAGATAGAGTATGCTACCTACGCCTTTACGCTGGTCACCCAGACTGAACGAGAGGGAGAAGACCTGGTCAAGAAACTTGCTGCGGATAAACCGTCTGCAGTTACCTGGGCACTAAAGCCAGGACTGGTAGGACCTCCGGCTAAAATAATAGAGCGCATTCATGAACTTGAGGAGGCGGGAATCAATCATATTACGTTGATGTTCTCGTCAACCTTAAATGACTTGAGGGTTTTCTCTGAGCAGATAATGAGGTGTTTTCTCTAACTACCGCCCTCAAAATTCAAAAAGGGGTCCAATTCATTGCTCAGGGATAAGAGAGGATAAGTGAATAACCTCTTGACAACTCATAAGCAATGTGTATAATTTCTAATCAGTGTATAGAACTCTTATCCTTAGTAGTGTGTAAAACTAAAAACAAAACAGATGTAAGTTGCCCGGACCAAGGGTGACGGGGAGGTGCATTTGCTAAAGTCCGGCAGAGTATGACCATCTGAAAAAAAAGGAGGTATAACAATGAAAAATTTATGGCTAATTCTATTATTGATTGTGGTGGTGGGTGCTTTAATTTTCGGCGGTTGTGCCAAGCCAGCCCCGGCACCAGCGCCAGCCCCGGCACCGGCACCGGCGCCAGCACCACAGGGTCCACAAGAAATTCTCATAGGCTCCCCTATATCGTTAACGGGCATGTATGCCGGTTTCGGCCAAGGCGGTATATTTGGGGAGCAAGCGGCTGTTGAGGATATCAACAAGCTAGGCGGAGTATATGTAGCAGAGTTCGGGCGTAAAATACCCCTCAAACTTATAATCGCCGATTCAGAGAGCGACCCGATAAAGGCAGGGACTCTTGCCGAAGACATGATTCTCCGCGATAAGATACACTTCCTGGTACCACCCATGGAACCGCCGCCGATGCGCTCCCCCATAGCTATTATAGCTGACCGCTATAAGATTCCACAGATTACTGGACATGGTCCTGTGGAACCCTGGCTGGGTATGCGAATGGCGGTTGACCCACCCTGGCAATACACCTGGACGACTGCTTTTAATATAGCTACCCCTTTCCCACAGGGAGATTTTCGGTATGGTAAGCCAGGATATACCATAATTGATACCTGGATGACCATGCTGGATCAGTTCGGTGACCAGACCAACAAAGTAGCCGGGGTCTTCGCCTCGGATGACCCGGACGGCGTAGGCTGGTACGGATTATTTCCTACAGCACTGGAAGAAGCAGGCTATACAGTTATCGGTATAGACAAAAAATTGGGCCTGACTCCTTTTGGAACTACGGACTATACGTCCGTGATAAATGAGTGGAAGGCCAATGATGTTCAGATACTCTGGGGCAATTCTCCGTCCCCTCATTTTGCGCCAATTTGGAGACAGTCAAAGCAACTGGGCTTCCAGCCCAAGATGGTTGGCGCGGCAAGAGCAGCACTCTACTATGTTGATGTAACCTCCTGGGGTGGTGACCTGCCAAACGGTGTCGGTATAGAAATATGGTGGGACCCATCATATAGAGATTCCCCCGGTATTGGTGACACAACGCCACGATCGCTGGCTGCCAGATGGACTGCAGCGACAGGTGAACCGGTAAACCCGGCCATAGGATGGAGCTACCCGCATATCCAAATCCTGGTTGATGCCATTGAAAGAGCCGGCACACTTGACGCAGATGCAGTTAATAAAGCTATCGGTGAAACCGATATAATGGGAATTAACCATCGGGTGGTGTTTGACCCAGAGACCCATGCTAGCGCTGTGCCACTCAGCTATGGTCAGTGGTTCAAGACGGACACGCCAGATAAATGGGAACTCAAGATAATCTATTCCTCACACGACTTCCTGGATGTGTCAGCCGAAGCGGTGTTCCCCATTCCTTACGATTAAACCAAGGTATGGGATAGGGCTATCGGGGAAACCGATATGACGGCTAATTACCGTCATATCGGTTTCTACCAAAAAGAGGGATGATTGGCGGTTGCCGCTAAATGATAGAGGCTAAAATAATCCATCCGGTCTTAACCCCGGGAAAGGTGGTGGCGTGGAAGCGTCGACTCTTTCAGTTGTTGGAATAACCAAGCGTTTTGGAGGATTAGTTGCTGTTAAAGACTTGAGTTTTGAGGTGCCGGCGGGTGAAGCCATAGGTTTGATGGGTCACAATGGGGCTGGCAAGACAACCATATTAAATATTATAGCTGGTGACTACAAGCCCGACTCGGGAAAAATAAAGCTTAAAGGAAACGACATCACCGGTCTCCCGCCGCATAAAATTTGCCGCATGGGAGTTGCCAGAACTTATCAGATTCCTCAGCCCTTTGTGAATTTAACGGCTCTGCAAAACCTGGTGGTGGCGGCAAGATACGGCAGAGGTCTGGACAAAGCCGCTGCTGAACATGAAGCTGCCAAAATACTTGATATTGTAGACCTTTCAGCAAAGAAGGACATGCTCACTAAAGATCTGGTAGCCATAACTCTCAAAAGGCTTGAATTAGCTAGAGTCCTAGTCACCAATCCGACACTGGTTTTGCTCGATGAAGTGGCTGCGGGCTTAACCGAAGCGGAAATCCCACAGATATTAGACATCCTGAAAAAAGTGCGCGCCATGGGCATAACATTTATCTTAATCGAACACGTTATGAAAGTAATGATGGAGGCAGTTGATAGGATTATAGTGGTGGACAAAGGCGTGAAAATCGCCGAAGGCGTGCCGGATGAGGTAATGGAAAATAAAAAGGTAATTGAAGCCTACTTCGGTTAGTGGTATCAATAGATTTGTTTTAAAGTAAGTATGGGGAAACAGAGACAGTAAATGCCTGAAGAAACATTACTGAAAGTTAGTAATATAGATACATTCTATGGCAGTTTTCAAGCCCTGTGGGATGTATCATTAGCCGTTAAACCGGGAGAAATTGTGGCTATTATTGGCGCCAATGGCTCAGGTAAATCCACCCTCCTCAATACCATATCGGGTATAATGCATCCGGCCAGGGGCAGTATTGAATTTGAGGGGAAGAGCATCACCACTTTGGAACCTTTCCAAATAGTGGCTCTCGGCATTTCCCAGGTCCCAGAAGGCAGAAGAGTTTTCCCCAATATGACCGTGTTAGAAAATATCATAATAGGCTCATACAATCGTAAAGCGAGGTCCCTGAGAGAACAAAACCTCAAAAAAGTTTACGAGCTCTTCCCCATATTAGAAAAGAGGAAAAATCAACTGTCTAAAACGCTAAGCGGAGGGGAGCAACAAATGTTGGCGATAGGGCGCGGATTAATGTCAAACCCAAAACTTATGCTTTTTGATGAACTGTCTCTTGGCCTTGCCGCCATAATCCTTAATGAACTGTATGAGGCCCTGAGAGAAATTAGAGCAAGGGGTATTACCGTCATCCTTGTTGAGCAGAACGTAAGGCGAAGCCTCAAAGAAGCCGACAGAGCCTATATTATGGAAGCCGGGCGTATTGTTTTAAGCGGGAATGTGGCGGAACTTAGGGAGGAAGAGAAGGTTAAAAAAGCCTACTTTGGTGCATGAAGTTGATTAGGATGTGTTACAAATGGCCGGTCTAGCTGACTTATCTACTCCCCTGATGATGGGTATTCTATTAGGCGGATTATACACATTAATTGCCCTGGGTCTTTCGTTAGTTTTCGGGGTCATGAAGCTGATAAACGTAGCCCACGGAGACCTGGTCATATTCGGCAGCTACTTTGCTTATACAGCCATGACCGTCCTGGGGATAGACCCTATTCTAAGCTTAGTCATAGGTATGCCACTATTGTTTGTAATCGGCTTCGGTATTCAAAAATCTCTCATGAGCCGAGCTTTTGAAATATCACTCGAAGCCCCATTGATAATTGATTTGGGGATTTCTCTAATACTTCAAAGTTTAGAACAGATTCACTAGTCTCCGCCGTCAAGGCGTTTAACAACATCTTCTGCCCTTGAACGTTTGAGTATTCACGTACTTTATCGCCC
>SDBV01008250.1_pt1 | contig 14087 bp, 21 predicted proteins | sample 2277081 | NCBI WGS metagenome assembly SDBV01 (sample SAMN10402039, study PRJNA504765) | marine sediment metagenome | isolation source: marine sediment core GS10_PC15, 223 cmbsf | place: Arctic Ocean: Southern Knipovich Ridge | collected 2010
CGTAGAGACGGATCGTAGAGACGGATCGTAGAGACGGATCGTAGAGACGGATCGTAGAGACGGAACATAAACAAAAACAAAAGACTGCAATCAGTGTCCCTGCCGCAGCTTTCCCAGTTTACCCCCCGTTCTCGTGGCGCAAGGTCGGGTTGTATTTTTAAGTAAATCATTTCTTGTGACGACCCTACCCTCTGCGCCCCTGCGCTTGCGGGGGGCCGCTGGTCAAGCAGCTGCGGCGGGTGTTGCCCTGCCTGCCGTGGCCTGTGTCCGCTTTGGGCTTTGGAGGTGCTTCTGTGTGTTCTTCTGGTTCTCGGTGTGGTTCGCTGTCTTGTGGTCGTTGTTGGTTTCGTGCTCGTTCTGTGTTCTCGGTCGCTCGTGTGTGTTCTTCTCGTTTTCGTTGTGGTTTGCTGTCTTGTCCGTCCTGCGCTTCGGTGCTCGCTTTCCGGCGTGTTGCCCGGTCTGGTGTGCGTCCTCCGGCTGTGGTCCCGCCGTTTGTGTCTCCTTCGGTTGGGGGTTTTGCCTTGGCTTGGGGGCTTGTGTGTTCTCTCGCTCCGTTTCTTGGTGCGTGGCTTGGCTTGGGTCTGTTGGTTCGGCTCTTTTTCGGTTAGCCAGCTTGGGGGATATAAGTGTCTACGTGCTGCGTTCGGTACTTCATCATCCCATTTCATTGATAGGTTTTCTAAACGATTCCTGGGGGTATTGGCGGCGGCTTTGCCGCACGCCCCGCCCAGGGTTTTCTTTAAAACGGTTAAGAAACTTCGTTTCTTTTTTGGCCAAAACAAACTTTGGGCGCCCAGTTGTAACCCCGTCACCTTGTGGCTTCGCCCAAGGGCTGCGGGGTAGGCGTCCGTTTGTGCAAAGAACGCAGACAAACGGCCTGCCTTTGCGCTATCGCTTCTTTGAAACCATCGGTGTGGTTTTTCATCGCTTAGCTTTACTTCAGTTCGGTGTCGCTCCGCCGCCCGCCTGAGTTCGGCGTGTTTAAAAAACTGCTTTAAATAAAACGGCGGCGTCGCTCTGTCGCCTTTGCAATTCCTTTTAGAAAATACTATAATTCTCGTCATTGCTCAGGCTCTTCAAGTTGCTTCGGTTCATTCTCAGCATCTTTTGTAATCATGCCCGGTAATACAAGCTCAAGTTGCACAGGTTCGGTTTGTACTCCAACTTCTAGTTTATCACCAAATATTTTACGAAACAATCTAGGGAGCGCCCAGCGGTAGCCAGGTGGGCCTTCTGTCAGTATTACATCCAGTCCTTCTTTTATAAACTCAGATTCTGCAAGCGTTACTGCCTCTAATAACTCTAAATATAGTTGATCTAATTCAGTACATTCAAAATGTATTGCATTTTGTACTTGGTTTGCTTCTTCTATTGCATTTACTACCTCCCTTCCATTTCTCATCCAGTTATGATATGTCGCTTCGGATATTCCCGCCAACGGTGCAGCCTTGTCTTTAGGCATTCCCATACGTACGCTATCGTAAATCTGCTGAATGATTTCCTTGGTTAGCTTGTTTGGTCTGCCTTTGGGTGTAAATGCTCGCTCATGGCGTTGTGGTGGTGTGAAGTCACTGTCTGACGGCTGTTGTAGTTGGTTCTTACTCATTTGTTCGTTATCGCTGTTCTGTGCCATTGGGTACGCTTTATTTCGGATCTCTCGAGGCTCATGTGACCATTAGCGAAATGCTCCAGGAGCATCTACACACTGCGAGAGCAAGCCGGAGCATTTCAAGGCATTTTTCACAAGCGTAGTTGACCATACACTTAGGGTGAGTGCCTTTGCTAACGGAGGTTAGCTGTTCATTATGATAATTGCAATTTTTATTGCTGTCAAGGGGGTAATGCATGTTATTTTGTTTCACTGATATTTAGGAAACTGGCGCACTTCTCCCCTACGAAAAAAGGGAGAAGCTTTGATACTGATACTTGAGGGTTCCAGTATGCAAATAATCACCTTCAACCACAGCTATTATCCAGGCGAGTTCCAAAAGCACAACCATTTGGAGCTCAATCTTTCCTGGTCCTGTCCTGGTCCGGTGCTACGCCGACAGGGGTTTTTTCGGTGGTCAAACACCACGGGAGAAGCATTGAACTATTTATTACTACCAGTACGCCTTGAAATCTTTCTCGAGTTCATCTTACAGGCGCTAATACAGCGATTTGCGGAGCGCTGCGGCTCTGCCTTATGCCTACGGATACCAGCCGGAGTTTTAGGTAGTTGTGTAGCGTATTTAGGCGCACAGGGCTTAGTGAGCCATTGTTGGGGGGTGTTGGGGAGTAGGCATTTTCCATATCGCCAACGATAGGGATGTAATTCCACCTACTCGCATCTTACCGCGCGTAGGTAAAAAGAGTCAAGGGTGTTCAGTATTTGTTTTCTTCATTTTCATTAAAATCGATTTCTCTGGCTTCAAACATAGTTATATGTATTACATCAACAGAAAATTTATTTTTTACCCCATCTTCCCTAACAACTATGACGCTATTCTCATTTGGATAATCCAAACTATAAAAGACATCTTCTATTGCTTTTTTAGCAGCTTCTTTAAAACTTTCACAATCGATCGTTGTATAAATTTCCTTATACCTCTCTAAATATATTTTATATTTCATTTTTTCTCCTACTTCAAGTGCATCCATATGTTTAAGTAAATGGTTTTATTTATTTTCATTTTCTTCATCTTTTTTTTCGTATTGTTCTTTGGTTTCCCAAGTAAGAGTATATTCTCTTTGGCACCCTTCGCAAAAATATTTTATTATTGGTGCACCCGCTGTTTTTATATTCACAGATACATCAAACCCACAAATCATACAAAACAAATCATGTAACATTTCAACTCCTTTGTGCTGGGGGAGATCACCCAGCATCTTGTTGCGGGCTTCGATTAAAAATCTTGCCCTTCACGTTTTTGTTTTTATCATCTTTGTTTTTTAGCAATCTTTAATTAGTTTCATCACTTCTGGTACAACTGTCACCCAGGTTTCTGAACCATATACTCTATAATCAACATTCGCACCTTCATCATCAGCAATGTTTTGCGCAAGCCATTCTGCCTGTTGGGTTACGGTCCCTATTCTTTTGTCATATCTTAATGGGAGTCTTATTATTTCTTGTCTGCTAAATACGCAGAAAATAAATATTACAAACTTTCTTTTTCTCATACTAACCTCCGTTTTTGGCTATCTTATATTCCCATCCAATAGTTTTTTTCTGTCCACATATAGGGCAAAATACTTCTTTCGTTTTTTGTTCTACTATTTCAACATCAAATCTTTTTCCACATTGTCCACATTCAAGTCGATAAACAGTATTCTTTTTTTCATTCATGCTAAACCTCCGTTTTGGTTTATGGTCCTTCCTGGAAGCTGGAAATTCTGTACCCAATTAGAAACCGTACCATCTCTGCATTTCGTTTTCCGGGTCCAGGTTATCTCGAAAAGTTTCGTATTGGGTGGTGAGCATATCGCAGCGATGTTCTAGAGCATCAAGCAATGCACAAACTTTCACCCAGGTTTTATATCTTTCAACTGCTTTAAGTACTGCGTTTTGTTTTGTTTTCTTATTCCCAATGTATTCTTTTTTACGATCGCCATCCACCTGGGGATGCATCAAGAACATATACTTTTCATCTTTGTAATGCACATTTGCGTTGATGATGCCTTTATCCTGCAATGTGTTTTTGATTGAGTGCTGCAAGATAATTTCATTGCCTAACTTCTCCAAGTTTTCATGGAGTTGTTTTAGATCAATCAAGTTTTTTAGTTCTGTAAATGTGGGTTTTACTTTTTTATTCCACCCGGGGTATTCAATTTGTTCAAATAATTCTTTACTCATTACAACCTCCGTTAGTTTTTGGTTACATGAAAGCCCCTGGCCGGATCCGATCGGCCAGGGGGTGTGTACCCATTTTTAGCTTATTTCTTTTGTTTTTACGTCAACCGATAATGGTTTATTCCCATTTCTCCATACCGAATTGCCACTTGCATATTGTGTTTGGTATATATGTTTTCCATATCCTGCATCAACTAATATTTTTGCTGCCTTTTGTATTGACACATTATATGAGTTTTGTTCCATGTTTGTTCCCACTATTTTTTCTGCGGTTCTTGGGTTTATTTCTGTTATTTCTTTTTTTTCTTCTTTCATTACAACCTCCGTTAGTTGTTGTTGGTCACGCCTTTGGCCTGGCTAATATTTGAAATGTACCCAATTATATCAGTTGTTTCAAATAGCTGTCAAGCGTTTGGGTACACTTCTTGCCGGCCAGCAGCTGGTTGTGTTACCAAGTTATTTTTTTGAAGAATTCAAATAATATTGAGTCCTTATCTGTTTCTATTTTGCTTTTTATTCCATCTTGATCTTCACAATATATTATATAGTACGTTTTGGAAGGCATTGTATATTGACGTATATCTATTATTTGCATTTCTTTTGTTTTATTAGTTTCTTTTTTTAGTAATTCTTTTGTATAACCCATTGGTTACACTCCTATTGTTCGAGCTCCGGACGTCCGTACCCATCATTTAGGTGCACCTCTTTGGTTACTCCTGGAGCTGCTGCAGAAGGATATCGTGTACCCATCAGAAAGGTAATGTTTCTCCTGATATCACAATGAAATTACTTTCTTCTAAAATGATACGTACTTTTTCAGAAGCTAAATAACTTGCGCCTTCAATCTTCACCAACAACTGATTGACTAATGGCTTATGACTGATAACGATCGCATTCATTAGTAGAAGATAATCCAATCCCATTTCAATAATTTCGCTTGCTGTAAATTCTTGAAGAGAGTTCAATGCCTTTACAGGGTCAGGGAGTCTCTTGCTCTCATCTATAATTATGGCTTGGGTTTCTTTATCCCATTGCCACATTTCAATCGGTTCTTTGGGTATATCTATTTCTTCAACCTCTATTAGATATTCTCCAACTTCAAGATGTTCTAGTTTCCATTTTTCGATGTCAACTGTTTGTGCATCAAAGGAAATACGAGAGCATTTTTTATTATTATTTGTTCTTATAAATTGTGTCATTTTTTCTCCTTATCTAGCACCATGCACAACCACAGTGAATGCATTATTTGTGAGTGTGTTTGCAGTATTATAAACTCTCACTGTAACAGTGCCAACATTATATGATGAAATATTTGCATGAAAATTTGCAGATGGATGGTGAGCATTTGCTGTAGCAGCATACCTTGTGTCAAACATAGGTTGTAAAAAGGTACATACATACACTCCGGTTCCAGTTATTTCTACAGATGAAATCCCGACAGTTCCTAAAATATTACCACTAATAGAAATCTGTGCCCATGCTCTGAGGATTTTTTGTTGTGGGTAATCAAACAATTCATAACTTACCAAAGATTGTACACTGATAGCTGCAAAGCCTGTCCACAAGAATTCACCTATTGTCCGTTCATTAGCAGCTTCGGCACCACTGGTATTATCAATAGTGATTGTGAATGTTTTGCTTCCTGGTGTTCTAATAGCTTTTATAAATCTAGTGCCAGGAACGCCAGTTGGGACGGATGCAGCATCAACATTAGCACTTGCTTTTAGAAGATATCCATCTATAACGATTGATGGAGGTCTAACAGCATTGAAAGGTATTCTAATTAAGTCATTGTCAAGATAGGTACACTCAATCCATCTTGAATACCTATTAAGTATGTTGCCAATTGCAAACGAATCAGCTGGTTCATGACCAAAATATAATTGATCTGTTCTGAGCAGGTTATATTGTTGTAGTGTTATTTCATCGCCCGCTTGTGTTTCTTCACTAAATGGGTAAGTCATATTTTATCTCCAATATCCGTCTGTGTCTGCTGGGGCATCGCCTTCGCTTTTCCACTTTCTTACAATTTCTCTTTGCCCGTCTGGGTCTAGTGGAAATGATACAAAATCTGATATTGCTCCTCCAGAGGGAGCATTTCGAATTCTTGCACTTGTTTCTGTTATCAAAAAGCTTGCAGGGTCTGTATAAGTTCCAATTAATACTTCTTGTATATATATATCATATACGTTTCCATCTGCTTTCACTTTTATTCTATCTCCATCAGTAACAGATCCAAGACCTACAGCCACACGTGAAGTGCCAACTCCTAGGTTTATTTCTCTGAAGGTTAAGGTTCCTCCAGCTCCTACTTGTATTCTCCAATGATTATTATCATCCAATTCTCTCATTGTAACTTGATGAGCAGAACTGGTAGGCACAGTGGTTTGCGTGTATTCAATCACACAATCTGCTAGATGGGTTATTGTATCACCTTGAGATCTTAATCCTTCTAATTCGTCAGTTGGTAAAACAATGTCAGCATCTTGCCATAGTGAGTTTTGGTATTTTTCTGTGTCAATTGATACTGTTAATTTTGTTGTTGATGTCATCCTAATTATTGCAACAGTTAATTCAGGGAAAACAGTTTCAGTCATAAATTCATCTTCAGTTTCTAATCCCACCCACACGCCATCATTAGAAATTAGTGCAAGTTTTTTTTCTACTAATAACTCATATAATTGTTGTTTTTCCTCCTGCAATGTCATTTGCCTTATAGTTCCCCCGGGGCCTTGTTGGTCGTTTGCAACTCTTACAGCTATTATAATTTTGTTGGTTACAATTCCTTCCTCGTTTTGTTCTCTGGTAATAATTAGGTTCTCATTCAATTGTCTACCAAGTTCAGTATCAATTGTATATTGACCTTCAAAGAATAAAAAGCCTTGGCTTATTGCAGAGCTTTCAAGAATGAAATCGCAATCAGTTCCTATGATTATATATGGCGTTGGCATTAGAATACAACTTTGAACGGTGCAGCATATCTGGCAATTATTTGGTCAACCCAGACAGGCAATGCATCAAGTTTCTCTTTTCGTGTTAGTAACAAATAAACTGTTTTTCTGATCATCGCTCTTTTCAAATCTTCGGGAGGTGTAACTGAAAATGCCCATTTAGCATTTATAACGATTGCTTCTTCTGGGCTTTCGCTAAATGTCCATGATAACCCAGAGCCTCTTTTCAATACGATCTCAACAAATGGTAATCCGTTTTGCGTACCTTCTCCGGTGAGCACATAATCAGTAGCAGCAACTACAACACCATCCCCATTTGTAACTGTGTCTATTTCTGTCGCCCATTCTTTCAAAAACAATGTGAGCTCATAAACATCATTTTCGGCATGGTGGCCTAAGTCAGCTAAGGCAGGGGCTTCGTATACTCGGCCTGTTATTCTATCGGTATCCCTTGAAACCTCTTCAATTAAGTCGTCAATAAAATCGTCGTCAACTATGTCGGTTTTACCGATAGAAGTCTTTACATCAGCTTTTAGGAAATATGCCATGTCTTAGCGTCCTTTCTGGTGCTTTACAAGCTATTCTAGCTTGATGGTCATTGAATGACCTGGAATAGACTTTGAAGTTTTTTGGGTACTAGCTCTCCTGACCAGGCTAGAGTTTGTGTACCCATACGGCGGAGGGGGCAATGCGGTCCCCCTCCGCCAAAACTAAGGAGAAATCCCTTATGACAAGAGCAATCTATTTACGTTGTTTTTCCGTTTCCGTTTCGGTTTCCTGCGGTTGGCGATAATAGAAAGGTGCTCTGGTTTCCTACAGCTGCGTAGATAAAAGCTTCCACGACCTGTATAATTCCAGCCTCCGAACATTCTACAACAACGTATTTAATAATGACTGCTTGGGTTGGTTCCCAGCAGCTTAAGGAAACGATTGAAACTGATGTGATGAACAATAATGTGATCATCACCCATCGTTTCCTAAACCCATCAAGTTCTGCAAACCAGGTTTTCCACCAAGGTATAAGGTCTGCAAGTAATGACAGCACAACTCCCGATATCATAAAAAGCATTGGTGAAGTAATCATACGGCTTCAACCCTCCCGATTTTTTTAAGTGATTTGAACTGTGCTTCTGGCAATCTAAGGATCACACCGGATTTGTTTGCATTGAAATGTTTTTCCTTGGGGTGTCCAAGATAGAGCCCGCCAAACACTTCTGTTGCTTTACATTTCACAAATTTTTGTGAGTTGTATTTTTCCATAGCAGCCTGAAAAGCTTTTTCAATTGCAGCCCTTCGTTTTTTCTGCTCTTTAGTTCTGACGATTTTTGTATCGCCACCTCCTGCTTTAATTCTAAATTCTGCGGTATTCATTTTACTCCTTTGTTTCTTTTTTTCTTGATCAATCTTGGTTTATGTACCCATCTTACTGGTTACGTGGGTACATGCTCAGCCGTTGCCATAAACCAGGTTCTGTACCCAGTTTATGCGGCAGCTGCTTTTACCGATTGGAATGCTTCTTGGATTGTTGGGCCGCCACTATTACGGAAGCTAACAAAGAAACCTACTTGTCCATTTCCTTCGAACAAGCTATCGTTACGTGATACAAACATTCCCTGGCGTTCAAGTAATGCGTAGAAGCTCCAGTTTGCATGCAACATGATTAAAGCATTTACAGCAAATGCAACTACAGCTTGGGAGGTTAGCATTTGTTGGCCTAACAACTCATCCATTCCTTCTTTTCCAGTTCCGCCCTGGGGGGTGTCAACATACAAGAACGGGTCCCCGGTGAAGCCACGGATTATTTTTTCTGTGCTATCCCTGGTCAAGAAAACAGCGCCAGCACGGTAAGGCTGAGGCAGGTCATAATATGCTTCGTTGATCTCAGCAGTTGTGATTGTGGATGCTGATGCAATGGTTTGTCCAACATTTGCGCCAGTCATAGCACCAAGGGGTTGTCCTGACCCAGTACCGATTATAAAGAAAGTGTTTTCGGTCAGTCCGGCTGCACGTCCCCATCTATTGCCAAAGAATTGGTTTAGATCCACGCCTGTGTCAGCAAGCAATTGTGTTGATACTTTTTGCAGTTTTGTGTAAGTATAAATAGTTGCTGCTAAAGCAGAGAGATTCCCTTCATCTTCATCCCATGCACTTTCCTCGGCGGTGATAACAAAATCGGTGAGCCTGGTGTCTTCTGTTGGTATGGTCAGATTATCAGTTGTCACAGGGATTATTTCGGCACCCATGATACGAGCTATTGATCTTTCATCACGTTTTTCAACAATGATTCTATTCAACCCTTCAGGCACAGTATGACCACCCAGGGTATCATCACCAGACTTCCAAGCAGCCTTTTCACCACCTGGTCGGTAATCTGTCAGGTCGTCGCTTTCCTGGCCCGTTTTCATCCAATGGTTGAAGGCATCCATAGGACCATCATTAGGTGTATAACCCAATGATTTCATACCATTCATTACAGGGATGTTTCCATCGGGGAAAAGATTACGCAGCACACCGATTGAAACTTCTGCGATTTCCTCATCCCTCTTTTTACGTGATTCAACTTGCTCAGCTTTGAGCCGTGTTTCATCATCCTCGGCTTTTTTCTCAGCAGCTTTGAGATTACCTAGAATCTCTCCGGTGATTTTCTCTAGAATTTCCGGAGTGATCTCAAGCGTTGCTGGTGCAAGTGTTTCAGGATCCACAGCTTGCATCAAGATATCAGGCATGGTGTAGCTAGCCTGCGGTTGACGATCATACATGAATTTATTTACTGCATCATCATACAACGTTTTTTTATCAGGGTTTGAAACTAATTTTAATTTTCTCATATGAATAGTCCTCATTTTTGTATGTTAGTATTACCTTTCTTTCTTGCCTAGTTTCCTCGTGAAACTCTTTTGGCAAATGCAATCCAGCTTCAATATATAATGCTTTTAGCTGGCCTATTGCAAGATTATTTACAGCTATTCTATTATAATTCTGATCGATCAAAGACATTTCTCCAGGCACATATAACATCAATTCTCCATCAGGCAGTTGTCTTTCGAGCCTTCCGGCCCTGCCTGCTGATCCCCTGAGCGTTCCTTTTACAGCAGCTTTGTACAGGTCAGTTGCATGACGCTTATCTTCATCAATCGAAACATCAAACCAACCGCCACGCATATCAAATCTTGTGAGTGTAGCTTTACCATAAAATTCTGGTGTGGGGTTGAACCCTGCTTTATCTGAATTGTATCCATGAAAATATACAGCAGGTAGCTGGTCTCCTGGTGTCATTTGAAAATCTGTTCTCTTTGAAAAATATTGTCGTTGGCTGTCACGGCCATGGATCGGCCCGCCAAAAGGTAAACCTAATAATTCAATACCGAATGCACCATCTTCTTTGATAATTCCTTTTATATCAGTAGCATAAATTCTTTCCATATCATCTAGCCTCTATAAGTCTGATTTTTTCAATTTCTTGGTTAAGTTGTTGTTGTGGGATTATTAGTGAATTAAAATTGAAGTTTTGGTTATTACCAGCCTCAATCATTCTTAATGCTTTGCTTTGAAATAAAACCCACTCATTCAAAACATTTGATTCAAATCTTCCTTTGGTTACATTATCACCGGCAGCCGGTGCCGTTACAGTAACCAATTTTGGGAGATCAGCAGAAGTGTAACCAAGTTCTTTATTTGCAGCTTCTGCAGTTATAATACCAGCTTCAACTTCTGCTATTACTCGTTTGCTCTTTTCAGACTTTTCTTCTTGAAGCAATTCAACCTGTTCAGGTTGAAATCTAAACTCAGGGGTTCCAAATACAAAAGGCATTACTTCGGTGTTTATTACTCCAGCGATCATTACACCTTGTGGGTGTATGGTGAGATGCTGCATTGAAACTAACATCTCTTTGAAGGTTGATCTATTGACACTTTCTGTAAGCCCTGCGATCGCTGGTGGTACACCAATTGCAGCACATATCTCTCGAGCAAGTGATTCTCTTAGTGGCTTCAAATCAAGCTCTCTCATTGGTGCACGTAATCTAACTGGTTTCAGACCACCGCCAACAAATGCAATGTTCCACCTTTTGGCTACACTTTTTAATAATTTTTCCCACCATCCCTTATATCGCTTCATATCTTTTTCAGTGATATTCCCTTCTGATGTCATAACATAAGGAGGGATAGCGTACTCATTGAAGTGGGTGACAACAGTCTGATCAATGTTTTGTTCTGATCTAGCTTTATCAGTGATTAGAGTAAATGATCCATCAGGTTCATGAGAACGTAAAGCGCCATAAGTTTTGAAGTAGGCTACATCTTGCCTACTGATAAAAGACTGCACTCCAGCTCGTGTCCAAGTAAACCCGATTGGTTCTTGCTCACCGTTCATAGGTTCTGCACGTAATTCTTTTGCGGGTATACGTCGGTACCTAACTAATGTGGTCCCAAAAATTTCAAGCCACCACACAGCAAACCCATGTATTTTAATATCAAGTGTGGTGCTTTTTATTAAGTCTGGAAAATTATCTTTTTCATTCACAAATAATAATTGCTTCACACCTGGGTGTGTTTTTTCTACTTCTTCAGTTCCTTCAAATAATCCCCATGGCATAGTGCTCATGATGTTTGCAACAATTCGAGCGCACCTGTAAGCCCATACAGAAGCGGTGTAGCTTCGTGCTACAGTGTCTGCGCTTGCCTTTCTACCAAACGGCAATGTATTTGATTTAGTTTTTCCAGGGATCGTTACCAAGGCTTTCAACCCATCATACATATTTTCAATCATAATACTCTTCTTCCTCTTCAAGTTCATCTTCTTCAATTGCTATTTCAGTTATCACCCTGGCCCCCTCGCTGGCCCTGTTCGCAAGTGCAATAGAGTTAGGGCCATCATCCTTAAAACCGCCACGTGCATTTAATCGTACTGTTAGTGATCCAGGGGAAACTTCAGGGATCATCATTTTATGCTCAACTTCCAACCATTCAAGATCGGGGATCAAAAGTTTTTCCATTTCGTACTTAGCTTGCAACGATGAAAACATATCTAGCTTGAGTTTATTTGAGTACACAACATGGTCGCATTCAAAATCTGCGTCCCATTCAATCTGTTCACCAAGTCCAATTCCACCACCTGTTATATCTATGCTCAACCTATCTATATCATACCTGTCACCCAGAGTCAACACTTTTTTCTTTTGAAGTCTGAAAGGCATTTCAGTCATAGTCTCCACCCAGCAGATTTCCATAGGATCAAGAGAGATATCAATAACGCTCATTACGCTGTTATCTCTCCACCTTCCAATGTCCAAACCAGCACGGTAAGAATGTCCGGGCATCGCTTCATGCTGTATTTTTGCCTTCATAACTCTTTTCATATTTACGAAGAAGGCAGCAGCATCTTCTAAGAATTTAGCTTCATACTCTTGAGAATAAACCAGTTTTGGTAAGCTGTTTTTAGCAATTTCAATAGATTCCCTGGGTATGAAGGGATTCATTCTTGTGGGGAATGTAAATGCCTCATAATTATCATCTTTTTTAGCACGATGATAATATTCGTAAACGTGATCCATACCGTTAGGGGTAGTGATTAAATACGCTTTGCCTTTATTTTCTGCGAGTGCTGGTTGCAGGTCACTTTCCCACACACGTTTACCATACCTAACGAAAGCCCATTCATCGATCACGACCAAGTCAAGACCTTCACCACGCAGCGAGTTAGCACGTTCAGCAGATTTCATCTGTATGAAACCACCGCCAGGGAAACCGATTATGCGTTCTTGCTTATCAACTGTAATTTTTTTGAGTGCAATGCCAACAGCGAGCAGTTTTAGTAATCTCCTCCAGCCAACCATTGCCATTGGGAATGAAGGATACACCCACCACCCAATGCCACCCTTAACAGCACATTGTATGAGTGCAACCGCGGCGAGTAGAGATTTTCCCCACCTACGACCACAAACTAAAATTTTATACCTTGATTTACTATAAAAAGCCTGGTATTGACCGCCATCATGTAAATCTGGTAATTTCAAACTCCCACCGGGCAAAGTCATGAAACCTCCAAAATTGAGAGCACCAGGATTGAACCTAAGAGATTTACAAGAGTTCCAGGTGCTAGAACATGGTTGTGTTTTTGGTTACTGAATCCAGCTGCAGCGGTCCGTAAACTGTACCCATTTACAATTTGATGTGAAATTTTCTGCACACGATAGAGTAATAATAGTAAAAGGAAAGTAAGTTGCAAGGATTCAGAATTTATTTTCATACTCGACCTTGACCCCAGCCAAGCCAGACCCTGCAATATTCTAGCCAGCCCCAGGCTAGCCAACACAGCCAGGCAATGAAAATAGCCAGCCAGGTGAAGGGAGTGAGATAGATATAGATCATAGTTATCTGCTACCAGCCATGATTGAACGAGTGTGTATATGTCTGCGTTCCTGTTCTTCAGTGATTAGTTTCTCTATCATGTGTGGTACTCGTGCTTCAGGTGCAGGGTAGTCAAGACCAAAAGCAAGGAAGGCAGCCTGTTCATTGGGTGTGGATGCAAGGACAGTGCAGTCACCCCCACGTGTACATACAGTCCTGCGCCCTGGCCTGCCTCCCTTCTCATGCATGTGTAGCTCATACCCGGTGATGTGCCAGTGACGATCAAGGGCATACTGCATGATACGCTTACTGATTAGAGCAGGACCAGTACGCACCAACACAGCCAGGCCAAACTGATTGAGACGCTCAACGAGATACAGTTCAATGTTGATGTCATCACCTTCAACAAACCTGATGGTGATCTTCTTCTTATCTCCATTGATTTTAGCAATACCCAATTCCCACATCTTATCGTTATCGTTGAGTCGGTCCAAGAGTAGGTTATTATCCTGGTACTTGGTGGGGTTTTTCCACAAGTCCCGCTGTAAAACAATACGATCAATGATAGGAAGGCACACGATATCAATGTCCTTCACATTGGTGTCGTGCCTACGGATGGAGCCACATATCATGATCTCCTGACATGCAGGTGATAACTTCTTGATAATACGTTCAGCAAGGTCATTAGCTTGAAACCAAGGGATAGTCATAAAACCTCCGAAATTGAAAGCACCAGGAAGGCCGCTACCGAACGTAGGTGGCGGCCAGGTGTAAATGTATAGGTGTATGAGGAACGTAGAGACGGAACGTAGAGACGGATCGTAGAGACGGATCGTAGAGACGGATCGTAGAGACGGATCGTAGAGACGGATCGTAGAGACGGATCGTAGAGACGGAACATAAACAAAAACAAAAGACTGCAATCAGTGTCCCTGCCGCAGCTTTCCCAGTTTACC
>SDBV01008251.1_pt1 | contig 14086 bp, 10 predicted proteins | sample 2277081 | NCBI WGS metagenome assembly SDBV01 (sample SAMN10402039, study PRJNA504765) | marine sediment metagenome | isolation source: marine sediment core GS10_PC15, 223 cmbsf | place: Arctic Ocean: Southern Knipovich Ridge | collected 2010
CTGTTGCATCATTCACTCCGAATCGGGATGATAGGTGCTCGGACTATCGAACACCATAGGGCTGCCGAGATGAATGACACGAGCACTGTGGATCTGCTAATAAAGCTGTACGAATGGATGGACGCACTAGGTGGCCCGTGCCAACCTGGAAGAGGTCACAGCCCAACTGAATGCATTCACTGGTGGCAGGCGGGCAGCCGGGCCAAGGAGCTAGCCCGATGCGCTTTGCCAATGTGAGAGTGATGGAAATCGGCGACAGCCTGGCTGTGGCCTATTGCGGCTTGCAGTTCTCGCTCTGGGGCGCCGAGGTCATGTTTTCCAATCGGCACGCGAAGGGGTTGCAGCAACTGGCGCCGTCATCGGGAGACCTGTCACTTACCTGGGCTTATCTGTCAGCCAACAAGACAGGGGTCGATGACATACACGACCTGATCCAGACGGCCGACATCCTGCTGACCAATTACAGCCGGGCAGAGTTGAGAGAGTTCGGTCTCGAGATCGCGGACAGGACGGTGGTGCAGGAGATCCGCCCCTTTGCGAGTGACGGCCTGTTGAGTGACCTGCCCGAGATACCTTTGCTGATTGAGGCCGCGTCGGGTTCACTTGTCATCAATGGCTCCCCGGATCGGGCGCCTGCAAGGACGCCGGCAAACATAGTTGCCTACGTGGCGGGGGTCAGCGCCTTCGGCGCGGCGCTCGCGGCGTACCATAAGTATCTTGTATCGGGCGAAGCGGAGGACATTGAGACATCGAGTCTGGACGTCATGGCAACCATATCTCCCGTCGTGCGCTCCCAGTATACGGGCGGCATGTTTGACGTTCGGGAGGATGGGCCGTCGTTTGCGGGGGTGCGCCTATATACCATCGGCGACAGCATCATTTCGGCCAATCTGTTCCGCGAGGAGAACTTCCGGAAGCTGCTCGAATTGCTGGAGATCGCGCGCGAGGAAGTCCCGGAGAATCTCCGCACCCAGGAAGGCCGTCGCGACGTCGCCGCACTGAGCGAATTCCTCAAGGAGAAAACCGAAGACAAGCGCGATGTGGCCACGTTGCTTAGGGATATGCTGGCGAATAACTTGACTGGGCTATACCTCGAGCCGGGGCAGTTAGCGGACCACGAGCAAGTGCAGGCAAATTCCCTCTTCCGGGAGCTGTCACTGCCCAATGGCAAGACGGTTCCCTATCCCGGATTGCCGGCCACATGCGGCCGGATCCAGCCCGGCCCCCCGAGGCCGGTGCATGTCGATTCCAAGGCGCTGTGGCTGGGCGAACGAATCGAAACCGTGCCGCGAGCACAACACGGCGGCCGCCCACTTGAAGGTGTGAGGATTGTCGCCCTGACCCAGGCGTGGATCGGACCGCATGCCTCGAGGATTCTGGCCGACCTCGGGGCCGACGTGATAAAGATGGAGAGCCACAAGCGCCCGGACGTCTGGCGGACGGCCTTTAACGTGCCTTCGGACGGCCCCAAGAACCCTGACGCGCACCCCTTTAACCTAAGCGGCAATTTCAACGGCGCCAACCGTAACGTGCGGGGAATCGCGCTTGATCTGAAACGCGATGAGGGCGTACGGATCGCGCGGGAGCTGATCGCCACGGCGGATGTGGTGATGGACAACTACACGCCCCGGGTGATGAAGAAGCTTGGCCTCGATTATGATTCGCTTCGTTCAGTCAAGGAAGACATTATCAGTGTCGCCTGGTCGGGCTACGGCACGCAGGGTCCATATGCATCCTTCAAGGCCACCGCCGCCACGATCGAATCTCTGGCGGGCTGGGATGCGCTGTTCGGCTATCACGATTCCGGGCCACTGGTGATGGGCTTCTACCAGGCCGACGCGATCACGGGCCTGCAGATGGCGGCCTGCACACTGCTGGCGCTGCTGCACCGGGATCTCACCGGTGAGGGCCAGCGCGTGGACGGCTCAATGCTCGCGGCCGCAATCCCCTACATCGGTGAGGAGGTCCTGAACGCGAGTCTTGGAAACGAAACGATTCGCTGGGGCAACCGCCACCCCCACATGCTTCCCCATGGCGTGTTTCCATGCTCTGGCGAGGACCACTGGGTCGCACTGGCATGCCCCGATGACGGGACCTGGGAGCGTCTCCAGCAATTGGTGGGGATTGAGGGGCGACTTGACAGCTTGGCCCTGCGCCGCGAACGCGAGGATGACATTGAATCAAGCGTCGCCGAATGGACGGCGGGTCAAACACGGGAAGAGGCCGAGACGGCGCTGAGAGAGGCGGGCGTCCCAGCTGTCGCCGTGATCACCGTACTCGAAAGCATCGAACACCCCGAATTTACCAGTCGCAACTGGTTCCAGCTGCAATCGCACCCGGATATGGGGGAACACGCCTACGTGGGTTTCCCCTGGCGCTTCTCCCACTCGACTCTGCGGGCCGACCGCCCGGCGCCTCGCATAGGCGAAAACACCGAAGAGATCCTGCAGATGCTTGGCTACGATGCGGCTGAGATTGCCCGGCTATTCGATGAACGTATCGCCGGCGCCGTGTTCGCCAGACGGCCCAAAGAGAAAGCCAAGAATTGAGCCAGAGGCGGCGGCGAAATCAAGGGGGGAATGTGCAGGCTGGCGGGACACGTTGGTCATCGTCAAGCCCGATACCATCGTGCGATGGCATATCAATTCAGGTAGTATTCAAGATTGCCGATGGGACGTCCTGTTTCGAATCGAGGCCCCGCATCCCGTACACTTGTCGAATAGCCTCGTGTTGGAGGACTTCATCACCGTTACGAATGGCGCAAGGCCGCGTGAATACGCGCGAGTACCTTAGGATCTATCATTTGCGAAACCGCTGTAACCATGGGCGCATCAACGACAACAGCAAGAGGAGGAGACAATGTACGTAATTGACATGTCAACGCTAAAGAAGGAAGGTGAATTCGGCTCGAAGGAATGGGGCGAAGCCTGTGCCGCAGCATCTGTCAAGATTCTGGAAGCGGCCAACTTGCCCGCGGATTGCGAGTGGGCCTTTACCGAATGCTACACCCATCCGCCCGCCAGATTGATGGAAGGCGGCCGCGAGAAATCCGGCTACTACATCATAGTCAAGGATGGAAAGATCACCGGTGGAGACGGCGAACCGGAAGAAGCTCTGGCGGTTGCAGGCTTTCACATCCGCGCTCGGTGGGCGGCCCTCTGTAATCAGTCCGGCGCCCTCTACGGCAAAGAGGGCCAGCAAAAGCGCGGGGAAGGTGAACGGGCGATGCGCGAAGCCATCGAAAAACACGTCGGCCGGCCCAATCCATACGGCGAACCTCCGGGACCAAAGATAATCTGGCCGAAAGAGATTGGCGGACCGCTGATGGCAGGCTCCGAAGAAGGAAACGGCCTGCACAATATTGCGGCGACGATGCAGGTACAGTCCCCCGAATTCGTGGACTATCCAGTCACGGAAATGCGCGTGCCAATCTTCGATGAAATGACTGAGGAGCAGAAAAGGGAGTTCCTTAAACTCCTCCACGTCGAGATTTGAGGGGTGACGGCCCCCAAAATTATCCTGGAGGGTCTCACAAGCCGCTTTGGATGCGGGATTTAGGTGCCAAGAAGAACATGCCCGAAGTCCGGTGGACCAGTACAGCCTTCGTCATCGCTGCGAATGGAGCGATGCAGCGTGAAGACTTCACGATCTATTGTTTGCGGGGCACAGCTTTATCATTCTTCCTTCAGGGACGCACGCAACAACTCCTTGTCGTTGCGCGCGAGGATGTGGCCGTTGGCATACGCGGGCTGCGACCAGACCACGGCCCCGGCCGCGCGCTTCGAGTACCCCTGGGTGTTGGTCGGCTCGATGAGGTGGGTCCGATCGATCTCCTTGTACCCCTCCGGCGTCAACCGCGCGATGATCAGGTCTCCTCGATCGTTACTGATGAAGTATCGGTCGCCGTTCTTGACCAGGAACGCGGTCGCAATGTGAACTTCCTCGGTTGCCTCGAAGGTCTGCCAGACCTCCTTTCCGGTCGCCCTCGCGACGCAGGCCAGGGCCCCGCTGCCGCTATTGCCGTAAACGTAATCTCCGTCGATGAAGGGCGTCGACATGAAAGTGCTCAGGCCCTCTTCGGGCCCTCGTTGCCATAGCACGCGGGCAGTGGGAGTATCCGTGTCGAGTTGCATCATAATCGACCCGGCTTTGTCCGATGAGACGAGGACCTGATTCCGGTCGAAGATGGGATTGACGATCGATTGCCCCATCTCGACGTCGCACCTTTGGGTCCAGTAGACCTCGCCCGTCTCCGGGCTGAGGGACGCCAGGAGTTTCGGATGCCATACGATCAACTGGCGCGCGCCGCCCGCTTCGACGATGATGGGCGGGCTGTAGCCTGGATCGTTCTTCGTGGGCAGGGAGCGCCAAAGCTCGGCGCCCGACTTCTTGTCGAAGGCCACCACCATCGCGTCGGGCTTGCCCCCGACCAGGCAGATCAGCCTCTCGCCATCGACCAGAGGCGCGCTCGTCATCCCCCATGTCGGCAATACTGCCGCATAGTCTTTAAGATAGTCGCGAGACCAGATGACCGACCCGTCGGCAACATTGAGACAGAACAGACGCCCTTTGGCGCCTAGAACGTAGACGCGTTTGCCGTCGACGGTCGGGGTTGCGCGGGGACCATTCGCATAGGGCGAAGAGAGTCCTTTGTTGTCGACATCCCAAGCATGGGTCCATAGCACCCGGCCGGTCTGCTCGTCGTAGGCAACGACGCGTTCTTGGCCAAGGCGACGATTGTCGGACCGAATGAAATCGGGGAGAAACACGCGTCCGTCGGCCACCGCGGGGCCGGCGTATCCCTCGCCGACCGCTACGCGCCAGACAAACTTGAGTCCACCCTCTGGGAACTCATTGATAATGCCGGCTTCTTCCCAGACACCCATACGATCATGCCCACGCCACTGGGCCCAGTCTTCGGCGGCGGCAGATGACAGGCCGAAGGAAAGTACAACGGCCACGGCCATCAAGACGCCCAATGGTCTAGTTCGACTTCTAGGATTCATCCAGTGCCTCCCGAGAATTCGTAGCGCCTGAAGTGTAACGACTTAGAGCAGCGGCGGCAACGTGGCGGTTTGGCCTTGTGCCTCGCAGAAATTCGTACGCACTGCCATGATCCAACTTATAGCTTCGACTGTATCAGGTTCAATGATCCCTAGAATCCTCCTCCCGGAACCTAGATGGAGCGTCATCCGCAACAAACCGCTGGGAATCAACCGATCGAGATTCCCTGCTCAGACAGAGCTAGAGCCCCTGTAAGCAGGGCTTTCAGAGGCTGGCTGAGTTCCTTGACCCTACGAGGATCGACCTTCTTCCAATTCTCGATGATCGCTTGGTTGTCTGGCAAGAACCGATCGCGCCACAGGTCGACCAGATCGAGCCACCACTTTCGGTGCCCCTTTATGGCCTGCTGTTGCAGCACCTCGGGATCGACTCCCTTGACCGCGTGAAAGTCGGATCGAGGATGTAAGGTATCTTGAGAGCGGGTTTCCACGGTCCAAACTTGGCGGGCGCAAAGGTCGCGGGGCCGAATCGCGCCCCCGCTGATTTGGAGTACCTCAAGCGTTCTCTGGAGGTGGACGCGCCGAAGGGCAGGCCGGCTCAAGGCAACAATGAGGGCAAAGTGGTCGCTACTCCTCAGGTCGGTGGGCTACGCCGTCATCATGAGGGGCGAGCAGCATGATACCCGAAAACAAGGGCGGACCTGTTTTCGGGACGCACACCCCGCAACCTGTTCATCCTCCCGCTCTTCATTTCTATTTCTTTATTAATCTCCGGCCCAAGGCAAGGGCCTCGGCCATAACTTCTGCATTATCCTTGATCGGACCAGCCGCGCTTCCACTCTTGATGACTTTCGTGGCGTCGTCATCCCGGCCCATCCCGGTACCCACCGTGGTGGCGTTACCGCCCTGGATGATGTATCCCACATCCTCCATACCAAAACCGGTTCCGCCCATCCCTGCCAGCCAACGGGCAGACCGGAGGTATTGATCCGTATTATCGGCCCCCTGGGAGATAACCATGGCAAAGGTCTTGCCCGGAGGTACGGCGGAACCGTATCCGGGGCCTTCCTTGGGGGTATAGAGGGAATACATGCGGTCCACCAGCAGCTTGATCTGTCCGGCCATGCGAAACATATAAATAGGAGCACCCATGACAATGCCGTCAGCGGTCTTAATTGCTTCGAGAAAAGGACTCAGGTCGTCCTTCTGGGCGCAGACACCAGGCTTGGTGCGACAGCTTAAACAACCCATACAGCCTTTCATATTGATGTCGTGAATTCTGACCTCGGTTGTTTCAGCTCCGGCCTCTTCAGCCCCTTTCAGCACTGCTCCCAAAATGGTCGAGGTATTGCCTGATTTTCGGGGACTTCCATTGAATCCTATTATCTGCATGCCCATCTCCTTAAACCGATACGACTTCTTCAAACTGACTGTAAGGCGCCTGTCAGCGGCCTGGCGGGTGCACAAGTGTGGACCGCAGCACCCGGCTGTAATGATGACTATCGTTGATTGGCATTTGAGCACGATTCACGGTTGGACTTCAAGCGCTCGGTCAATTGGAGATAGGGAGTAGATGTATTGGTCCGGCGAATTGGGATTGCCAATGGAAGGAGAATGAAGGCAGTTTTCGCTAGATCGAACGGCGCGCTTGTCAGCAAAGAGTGCCGCGTGGGAACGTTTCCGGTCTCCTCGAGCACCACGGATCGCCCGGATTCCAGCGCCGGGGCAGACCTGTTCCTATGAAATCTCGACGACTACGATTTGCGGATGTGCTAGGCTACAATGGTGTAAGTTCGATACGGCGGTCCTTGCGCGTCCCGCATTTCCCGCGTCCACGACGTATGGACCGGTAGAGGCCATGGTAATGGGTGGAATCCACTATGCCGGCAGGCGAAGATACAGGAACAGAACAGACGGAGAAGACGGCGACTTCATTGTCGCGGCTGCAGTGGTGGGCGTATTCCGTTCCGCTTTTCATGAAGACCCTCGGCATGGTGGTCCTCGTCTCTGCGATCTTCGGGGGCGTTGTGTATTTTCAGGTGCATGCCAAGATCTCGCTCGCGCATGATGAAATGCACATCGAGAGCGCCGACCGCGTGGCGGTTTCGATTGCACGCAGTTTGGAGCATCTTGATCTGGTCAACGACACGCCGCTCGTCGAGCGGGCGATTTCGGGAACGGTGGATATCTTCCCTGATGTAAGCTATATCTTGGTTTTCGATGCCGCGGGCAAACTGCTGGCACATCGTTTCAATTTCCCAGTTGAGGCCCCGCCACAGCTGCCTGCCGAGGGGGAGGAGTTGTGTGCGACGTGCCACGATCTTCCCGAAGTATCGGACATACCAGCCGGCGAGTTCGCTATGGCAACGGGGTCTCAGTCCCAGGGCAGCAGGGCCCACCGGTATTCACGGTCAACCGGAACGATATTGGAGGCCGAAGCCCCAATACTGGGCGGTGAGGGGGGCAGCGTCCGGGTCGGGCATAGCGACAGCTCGATTGGGCGCGAGATGAACACGATCAAGAGCGCGGTTACGCGCAGTCTCATCATCTGCCTCGTCATGGGCCAAGGTCTGGCCCTCCTTCTCACGTATCTGCTGGTCCACCCGATATTGAACCTTGTTCAGGCCGCCAACGAGATTGGCGCGGGGGACTTCGCATGGCGTGCGAAGGTGTACTCGTCGGACGAGATAGGACGGCTCGCCCGGGCATTCAACCTGATGGCGGGGAAACTGCAGGACTATGAGAAAGAAGTCCAAGAGAAGGAGACCTTCCGTGTATCGCTGATGGACCGGATAGTGCAGGCGCAAGAGGAAGAGCGGGTGAGCGTGGCCCGCGAGCTTCATGACCAGTTGGGTCAGTCTCTCTATCGGATCTTCCTGTCCTATGAGGACATTCGGCGGGATGGTGTGGTTGAGGACCCGCGTTTTGACGAGTTGCAGGGGGCCATCCGGGAGGTGATTGACGATGTGCGGCGGCTTGCCTGGGAGCTCCGCCCCTCGGTACTGGATGATTTTGGGCTGGACTCCGCTCTTAAGCAGTACGTCCAGGAGACCTCTAGCCGCACCGGGCTCCCGATCGATTTCAGGTGCGCGTTCCCGCCGGACTCGATGCGTCTGCCCAGCCACACTGAAGTGATTCTCTACCGGGTCGCGCAGGAGGCCATCACGAACGTGGTCCGCCACGCTGAGGCCCGCCGTGCGAGCGTGATTCTCCTCCGTGACGATTCAGTGGTGACGCTGTTGGTGGAAGACGACGGCCAAGGTTTCGATGCCGGCGCGTTGAGTGAGGACAGCATGTCGTCCCTGGGGCTCATGGGCATGAAGGAAAGAGTGTCTTTGGCCGGGGGAAGCCTGACCATTGATTCGCAGCCGGGGAAAGGCGCTACCATTCGCGCAAAGATCCCCATTACGGAGGGAGTCTAATGCCCATTCGGATTGTGATAGCCGATGACCACGCCCTGGTTCGCAGCGGTCTGGCGGCGCTCCTGGATAAGGAGGAGGACTTCGAGATCGTGGGGGAGGCTGTGTCGGGCACGGAAGCCTTACGCATCACCAGGGAGAAGTCTTTCGATGTCCTGCTGCTCGACATCAGTATGCCGGACATCAGGGGGACGAAGGTGGCCGAGGAGGTGCTCAAGAACAAGCCCGGCGCGGCAATTGTGGCCCTTACCATGCATGCCGAGGAACACTACCTCCGTGAGCTGTTCCGCATCGGGGCGCGCGGCTACGTTCTCAAGAGATCCACGCCCAGTGAGCTGATCAGCGCCATCCGGGCGGTGTATCGAGGCGAGGATTACGTGGACCCGTTCATGGCGGGATTGATGATTACGCCCTATGTGGGGAGGACGGTTGCGCAGAAGAACACGCGGCTCGCACTCCTCACGGCGCGCGAGATCGAGGTTTGCCAGCTTCTGGCTTACGGATACACGAATCCGGAGGTCGGAGAGAAGCTGCACATCTCGGTACGCACTGTAGAGGCGCATCGAAACAAAATCATGAGCAAGCTTGATCTGGACAATAGGGCCGATCTCGTGCATTTCGCACTCGACAACGGGCTCATGCGCTCCGATTAGGGCGTTTCGCGGTTGGTGTGGGGGCGCCGGTTGCCAAGGGCCAAGGTGTATCGTTTTTCCACGAAGATTCTTGTGCGCCCTGCCCGTATTGAGAACTGATTCGTAGTTTCCCCCAAGAGGATGGCCCAAGTTCTTGGTGCTCTCCACGGATGCCAGCCTGTCCCAATCGGTGGTAGTGTGGCAGGGCAAGACCTCTAAGAGTCCGACGATGCCGCGGGAAAAGTCTGGCTATGCCCATCCGTATTCTTATCGCCGAACACGAAGCCGTGTACCGGGCAGGTTTACGTGCGCTGCTTGAGGAGGAACCGCAATTCAGCGTTGTGGGTGAGGTGGAAGATGGCACCGAGGTCATCAAGGCAGGACGATTGTGGGAAACCGATATTCTCCTTCTCGACACCCAGCTTCCGGGTCCCCCAAGTTCCAAAGCCATCATCGGGACGTTTCAGAACAGTCCGGGACCAAGCGTCCTGGCCATTGTGATGAAAGAGAACCGGTGGTATGTTCAGGATCTCCTTGACTTGGGTGCGCGCGGCTGTATCTTGAAGGAATCGACCGAGAGCAAATTGGTACAGGCGGTAAAGATCGTTTCGGACGGCCAGTGCTATGTCGATTCTGAATTGGCCGGCACGGGGGAGCAGCCGTCCGGTCACGGCAGTCACGGTCCGCCATCTCTCAGCTCTATTGAGCAGGATGTGGGCAAGCTCCTCGTGTCCGGAGCCACGCATGCCGAAATCGCGGAGCAACTCGGGCTCTCGAAGGACGCGGTGGTGGAGCACCGGAACAGAATCCTGGATGCCTTGGGACTGAGGAGCAGGGCTGAGCTGGCTGATTATGCAGTTGCCCATAGGCTGTGGCCCACGGGGTGAATCGTGAATCTCCTGGCATGGACTTCAGTTTCTTGCAGCAAGTGGCAGGTATAGGTGGTTTCCCCGAAGATGATGGCCCAACAAATTAGTGCTTTACCCGAATGAGATATCGCCTGACCGTTGCTAACCTGATCTGAGCGTCGAGATGAAGAAGCGGTACGCAGTGATGAGATCCCTGGGCCTGATCTGAACGAATGAGGCTACTGTGACGAAGAATCACCCGGCATACTTAATAAGTTGGTCTCGAACGAAAGCGCTGTGCGCCGGGGAAGAGGCTGGTCCGTTGGGCTTGGGCTGAAAGGAGTGCGAAGGTTGCTGCTGAAATGGTTTGGATTCTTCGTGGTATTGCTGGCCGTAGTGGCTGCCGTTTTCGTGCTGGTTCAATTTCATACTCGACCGGCCAAAGCCATCCACCAGCCCATACACTTCAATCACAGTCTGCACACGCAGGAATGGGAATTGGAGTGCGACACTTGCCACCGGTCCGTAAGAGAGGCGGAGTACGCAGGCCGGCCCGCAGTGGAGATTTGCGCTGTGTGCCACGAGGATCCGCAGGGCGAGACGGCTGAGGAAGCGGCGCTGGTGGAGTACATCCGGAATGGAGAGAGCGTCCCTTGGCGCAGGCTGTATCGCATCCCGGACCACGTTTTCTATTCGCACCGGCGGCACGTGACGGTGGCACAGTTGGAGTGCGTCGAGTGTCACGGGGACATCGGTATCTCGACCTCGCCACCCACGCAGCCACTGAATGATCTGACTATGGAGTTCTGCATTGGGTGCCATGAGAAACGGGACGCCAGTACGGATTGCATTGCGTGTCACAGGTGATGCGCAGGGAACGTTGAACAGCGGTTTGCCGGAAGCCGGCGGAGGACAGCGTGAAGTATACACGTAGACAATTCCTGGGGATTATGGGGGCAACTGCCGCCGCAACGGGGCTCTCGGGACCGATCCATGAGCAAGTGGAAGCAGCGATGGCCGGCCGGGATGATGAGTGGTACGACCGCGTCGAGGAGTACGTTCCATCGATCTGCCAGCTGTGTCCTGGCGGTTGTGGGCTGAATGTGCGGGTGGTGGCCGGAATGCCGGTTAAGATCGAGGGGAACCCGCAGCACCCTGTGAACCGGGGCGGCTTATGCCCGAGAGGGCTGGCGGGTCTTCAATCTTTGTACAACCCGGACCGCCTCGTCGGGCCGTTGCGCCGAACGGGGCCGAAGGGGTCCGGCCAGTTTGAGGCGATCTCCTGGGACGAGGCTATGCAGGCGGTCGCAGGCCCTCTTGGTGACTTGCGCCGAAAGGACACGCCTGAAGCGCTGGTCCTCTTGTCTGGCGAGTACCGCGGCCTGATCGATGGGCTTTGGGCCCGTTTCGCCGAGGCCTATGGGACGCCGAACTACATTCGCCTGCGGACCCTGAAACCCGAAGTGCCGCAAGGGGTCGCGGCGCTGATGCATGGGGAGCAGCGCCCAATCAGTTTTGACCTTCGAGAAACGTCATTCGTGCTGTCTTTTGGGTGCGATTGGCTTGAGGGGTGGAATTCTCCCGTGTTCCAGATGCAAGCGTATGGCTACATGCGCCAGGGACGCCGTGGCCAGAGGGCCGAGATCATTCATGTGGAGCCGAGGCTTTCGAATTCTGCGGCCAAGGCCGACATGTGGGTGCCTATCAAGCCGGGTACGGAAGGGATCTTCGCTTTAGGGCTGGCGCACCTGATGCTGCGAGAGCAGCTTTATGATGAAGACTTCGTTGCGAACAACACCTTTGGTTTCGAAGATTGGCAGGGAGAAGATGGGCTGACTCACAGCGGTTTCAAGAGGCTGGTCCTTGAGGGATACTCCCCGGTGCGCGTGTCGGAACTGACGGGCATTCGCCCGGAAACCATTGTGGCTGTGGCCAGACGGCTGGCGACCGCCCGCCCCGCGATCGTTCTTGGCGATAACCAGTCTTCGCTTGATGGCCATAATCTCTTCACCCGAATGGCCATCCATTCCTTGAACGCTCTGGTAGGAAGCATTGGTGTGCAGGGGGGCGTTTTGCCCGGCCGGGACGCGCCGCCGCTTTCGGCGTGGCCCGAGGTGGTCCTGGACGAGACGGCTGAACGCGGGCTGGCCCATGGGCGGCTGGATGAGGCCGGGTTGGCGGAACGGTTTATGGACCGGGATGTTCCCCGGGGCCTCGCTGATGCCGTCCTGCGTGCGGAAGTATCGCCCGTCGAGGTGCTCATTCTGCACCGGGCGAACCCGTTGTTTGCGCGTTACGACAAGGAAGAGTTCCGCAAAGCGCTCACGAAGATTCCGTTGGTGGTGAGTTTTTCGAATGTCCCGGATGAAGTGAGTCAGTACGCTGACCTGATTCTTCCTGAACACCATTTCCTTGAGGCATGGCAGGACGATTCAGTGAATCACCTGCCGGGCTTCACGCTTTTTTCGGTCGCTCAACCCGCGGTAGAGCCGCTTTACAACACGCGTAACCCGGGAGACCTCATACTGAGTCTTGCCGGGGCCGTGGGGGGGACTGTGGCGCAGGCCTTTCCGTGGGCGTCCTATCAGGAGCTTCTCAAGAGCAGTGCGCAAGGCCTGTATGAGTCGGGCCAGGGATATGTTGCGTCCACCCCGAGGGATGAGCTTTTTCGGCGGGTGCTTTATGAGCAGGGGTACCGGGCGCCTGAGTTCGATGACTTCGATGCGTTCTGGGAGGCCTTGGTGCGAAGCGGCAGTTGGTGGAAGCCGGAGCCTCCGACGGAGAACGCCCGGCGCTGGTTCTCGAGCCCCTCGGGTAAGTTCGAGTTTTTCCCTCAGATTCTTAAGGCACGGCTGGAGGAGGCCGCCCTCGCGACGGCGGGAACTGGGGGATCGGCGCAGGAAGAGCGGCGTGGAATTCTCTCGGCCTTAGGGCTCGAGGGGGATGGAAGCGACGAAGACCTGTTCTTCCCGTGGATCTTACTGAGGGAAGTAGAGGCTGAGGAGGACGATTCCTCGTTTCTCCTGCAGACCTATGAGTTGCTGACCTTGGGTACTGGAGTTGGCGCGAACATGCCCTGGCTTCAGGAGAACCTTGCGGCACACGTCGAGGAAAGCTGGGGCAGTTGGATAGAGATTCATCCGGAGGCGGCACACGAGCTTGGCGTGCGCGACGGCGACCAGGTATGGGTGGAATCCTCGCTGGGCCGGCTGCAGGTGCGGGCACGGCTTTTTGAGGGAACGAGGCGGGATGTCGTATCGATGCCGATGGGCCTGGGACACGCCGCGGGCGGATTCTGGGCGAAGGGACGGGGCGTCGATCCGAGCGACCTCGTGGTGAGTAGTACGGATCCTGGCGAAGGGTTTGGCATGCACAAGCAGACCAGGGTCCGGATCAGCCTAGTCTGAGTACGCAATAAGGAGCATACGATGGCACGTTGGGGCATGGTAATAGATCTTGACCGGTGTACGGGCTGCCAGGCCTGCGTGATCGCATGCAAGGCTGAAAACAACATTCCCTTCGTGGGGGAGGACCAGGCCCACGCGGGGCGTGACATCAGTTGGATGGAGATCATCACGGAAGTCCACCACGAGGGCGAGGCCGTCCGCATGCAGTTCGTTCCGCGCCCGTGCCTCCACTGCGATAACGCGCCTTGTGTTAAGGTCTGCCCGGTGCATGCCACGTACATCAATCCCGAGGGGCTGGTGGCGCAGGTTTACCACCGGTGCATAGGCTGCCGTTTCTGCATGGCTGCGTGTCCGTATACGGCGAAGTATTTTAACTGGTACAAGTATGACGTACCGGACGAAATGAAGAACCAGCATAATCCCGACGTGTCGGTTCGGGACAAGGGCGTGGTCGAGAAGTGCACTTTTTGCCACCACCGGCTGCTGAAGGCAAGGGACAAGGCCCGGTTTGAGGATCGAGAAATGACGGCGACGGACTATGTACCGGCTTGTGAGGAGAGCTGTCCCGCGGGGGCCATCGTGTTTGGCGACCTGGATGACGCGGACAGTCAAGTGGCGAGGCTCGCGCGGAGTAGCCGCGCGTCCCGGCTGCTGGAGGAACTTGGGACGGAGCCCAAGGTCTATTACCTCAAGGAGGGCGAGAGAATTGAAGCCTAACGAGTCGAGCCAGGGCGCGGATGCGATACTGATCGCCCCGATCCTCAGTGCGTCCAGGAG
>SDBV01008252.1_pt1 | contig 14086 bp, 17 predicted proteins | sample 2277081 | NCBI WGS metagenome assembly SDBV01 (sample SAMN10402039, study PRJNA504765) | marine sediment metagenome | isolation source: marine sediment core GS10_PC15, 223 cmbsf | place: Arctic Ocean: Southern Knipovich Ridge | collected 2010
GTTAGCAGGAACAATGCTGTACGTTGGGACTAAGAGAGTATAATTTTTTTAGCTTTAAAGCAGTTATTTAATTGAGTAACTGCTCTTTTTTTAATTTAAAAGTTGTCGTCAAATATATTTTTAGCTATTATCTGCGGTTTTTAACTTTAAAAAGGAGATCTAAATGAGTGTGTCAGCCGCAAAACCATATGTTCAAAAAGCGTATGATGAGATCAAAGTCATTGTAAATGATGCTAATAGACAAATCAGAAATTTTAATCTTAAAACAATTGCAAAAATAATTGCATTAGTAGCTGTTTTTAGTTTAGGTGGAGCCCTTAGTGTTGCGGCTTGCTTAAAAATGGGAGTCGCAGCCGATATTGCAGTATTTGCTGTATTTCCTTCTTTTGCGGGAGCTGCCTTGAGTGTCAAAAGTTTCCTTACTAACAATGACTCTAAAAAAGATCAATTTGTTAAAAATTTAAATGAAGATATTAGAGAAAAACTCAAATATCCAAGAAGTATTAAAAATGCTGTTCTGCTTAATCTTAGAGATTCCACTATATTTAATACTCTTATAGGCAAAAGAGATTATGTAGTTGAAGGTGCGGTTACTATCCCAAAAATTCAGTTAAATTCTTACGATAGAGCAAAAAATAAATATGAAAATGATACAAGACGACATCTGCCTGGATTTTTGCAGATTCCTTACATGTCTGGAATAGGAACGCTAGTAAAAGCTTCTGTTGCTACATTCTCAATGTTAGCTGTTTATTCGTTAATACCCAAGGCTGTAAAAGTATAAGTTTTTTAAGCTAAAGCAGACATTCAATTAAATGTCTGCTTTATTTTAATTTAAGTTGTCGTCAAATAAATTTTTAGCTATTATCCTCGTTTTTAACTTTAAAAAGGAGATTTAAATGAGTGTTGCAGCAACAAAACCATATGTTCAAAAAGCGTATGATGAGATTAAAGTCATTGTAAATGATGCAAATCGCCAAATCAGAAATTTTAATCTTAAAACAATTGCTAAAGTAATTGCTCTAGTAGCTGTTTTTTGTTTAGGTGGGGCATTAAGTGTTATGGCCTGTTTAAAAATGGGAATGACAATTAATATTGCAGGATTAGCTGCAATGCCATTTAGTTTCTGTGCAGGACTTGCTATTGTTAATTTCCTTGGCAACAACGTGTTAACTAATAAAATACAATTTATCAGAGATATAAATAAAGAGCTTATAGCAAAATTAAATAAGTATCCAAGCTCCATTAGAAGCTCTGTTGCTCTAATGAAAAAAGACGGATTAGAAGAAAATTATGTGCTAGATAGATTTAATAGTTTAGTTATTATCCCAAAAATCCAATTAAATTCTTATGATAGAGTAAAGAATAAATATAAAAGTGATGTTAGAAGAATTCTACCTGGATTTTTGCCTAATTTTAGAACATATATCATGTCTGTATTGGGTATGCAAATAGCTATTTTAGCGGGAATTAAATTTTTGCCTAATATGAAAGCATAAATTCTTTAAGTATAAAAGCAGCTATTTAATTCAAGTAGCTGCTTTTTTAATTTAAGTTGTTGTTAAATTTATTTTTAGCTAACATCTTCATTTTTTAACTTTAAAAAGGAGATACCAATGAGCGTATCAGCCGCAAAACCATATGTTCAAAAAGCGTATGATGAGATTAAAGTCATTGTAAATGATGCTAATAGACAAATCGCAAATTATAATTTTAAAACAATTGCTAAAATTGCAGCTCTATTTGTGATATTTACCTTGGGTGGTGCTTTTGCTTATTTGGGATGTATAAAGTTAGGAGCTTCTTCAATATTGGCGGGATTAACTGGGATACCAACGTTTTTGGGGTTGAAACTAGGTTGTGTTGAAATTATTGCAAGAAATAAAAGCAAACAATTTGCATTGCTTAAAAGGACTAATAATAGCATTCAAAGCACTCTAAACATGTCTTCTTATAAGTTCAATAAAGCGGTTAATTTACAATTTCCTTATACGCTCGGAGGAGAGTTTACAATTAATAAGATTGAAATAGATTCATATGATCAAATTAAAAAAAGATATGAAAATGAGAAAGGTTTTTCAGAAATCTTGCCGAGTTTGATTAGGGTATTCACTTTAGTTGGCCTTGGGATTGGTATTGGAGTTAGTCAAATAAAGCGATTTACAAATTAGACTATTAGCTAAAAAACATATTATTTTCTACAAATTGCAGCTACGAATACTTTAGATAGATCAGATAGCTGATTATTCTCTAACTTTTTAGATGCGAGTTTTTTAAGTATTTCTAGTGTTACAACTTCAAAAGCACTGAATTTTAGAAAGTGTGATTTTATTTTTTTGAAAGGTGTGAAATTATAGACCAATTTAAATCTATAATCTTTTAAGAGAGTATCTTTATAGCTTTTGTAATAGATAACCCCGTCAGAGTCTATTAAATCATAGTTTTTATATTTTTTAGGACAGAGAATAAAAATAAAATCTCTGTGGTAAATAGATTTTAAAACGGGGAGTTGATGATAAAAATTTTCAAACTCTTTTTTCTCCTTTGGCAATATGATGCAAATACAATCATGTCTAAATCTTTTGTAGATAATATGAGGGGTTTGTTGTTTCCATCTATTGTGTTGCCAGAGCCATTCATGAGGTCTTTGTTTAATGCTTTTTTGAAGCAAGCTTAAAGATGAGTTCATCAAAGTTCTTACCTCTTTTTCTAAAGGAATTTTTTGATTTGGCCAGATAGGATCTGAGTAGTGGATTCTATAGCCGCCATTTACCCGTCTTGTTGTTGCAACGATTATCGGGCAATTGGTTTTGTACGAGAGTAGTGCTGGCGCGGTAGATGACCAGGCTCTTCTGCCAAAAAAAGGAAAAAAATAGTTGCTGTCCGGCATACCCTGATCACCGACAATACCTAGAAAAACACCTTTTTTTAGATTTCTTAAACCTTCTCTGAGAGCATTTCTAGGCGTTATTATTCTTCCCCCCATTTTTTCTCTTATTCTGACAATCCATTTATAGAGCTTTTGATTCTTTATGGGTCTACCGATTGCTATGCCTTGCATTCTAGATGTTCCATCTAAAAATAGAACTTCCCAGTTAGATTGATGCCCACAAAAAAATATAATGCCTTTTTTTTCTTTGTATATTTTTGCAGCAACTTCGGGATTTTCACATTTAATGATTTTACTCAAATCTTTTTTCATATGCAATCTTGGATATTCTAAGATATTTATAGCGAGATTTTGGAAAGACTCTATAGCTATTTTTTTTATTTGTTTGTTAGATAGTTTTAAGTCATTAGCGAGCGCTAAATTACTAAAAGTTCTTTTTCTATATTCTGAGAGAACAAAATAAGCAATATAGCCTATAACTTTCCCAATTTTATGAATTGCTCTAAAAGGTAAAAACATAAATGGCAAAGTGACGATCCTAAGAAGATAGTAGGCAAGTATATTCATTATCATAGTTTCGGTTCTACCGTTTTTATTAAGGTATTTAATTGGTTTGAAAAATCTAATTTTTTTACGCTTTGACGAATAATATTAGCTCTTTTATTATCTTTTTTATTTTCCATAGCTTTCGAAAGCACTTTTGCAAAACCGCTTATGTCTAATGGATCTATAATAGATCCATTATCTTTGGTGATAATCTCTTTAGCGCCATTATAAATAGAGGTTATTGTAAAAAGTCCCATCGCTAAAGCTTCAACGGTGACATTAGAAAAAGGATCATAAAGAGTTGGTAAGATAGCAATGTCCGAGAGTTGATAAAAGTTAATAATATCATCTCTTTTGTTGTAAAAACTAACTTTGCTCTCTAAATTTAATCTTTTAACTAATTTCATGTATTTTGTGATGTTTTTTTCTTTGCCCACTACTGATAGATGAAAAACCTTTTCACTTATTTTTGCAAGAGCCTTTAGAAGAAAATTTAACCCCTTTCTTTTATAATCATTGCCAATGAATAAAAGTTGGCAAATAGCGGGGTCTAAATTTAGTTTTTTGGCAAAAACTGTTTTTTCAACTTCCCAATTAGAAAAAGCATCAAAAAGCTCTGTGTGCTCAACACCGTTTAAGATAACTGAAATATTTTTAGGATCAAAATTGTAAAGCTCAATTAACTCGGTTTTTACCATATTAGAGTTTACAATAACTTTTTTTAGTCCTTTTTGTTTAAATCCTTTTTTTTCAATTGTTAAAATTACTCTATGTAGTGGGTTGATTTTATTTAAAAAGAGTTTGAATTTGTTCTCAAAAATCTTTCTTCTTTTTAAAAAAGCTAAATGAAGGCCATTACCAAGACGAGTGTGGGTATATACGCTTGTTCGATCAAAAGAAAAAATAAGTTTGGGCTTATTTTTTTTGATCCAAAAAATACATTTTAGATCAAAAATTTTTAGCTTTATAAATTTAAAAATTTTAAAAGGTTTTAAAATAATGAGATTAATATCTTTTTTCTCTAAAAATTCTTTTGAGGTTCTGCTGGTAAGAAGAGTAACTTTGTAACCTTTTGCTAAAAAAGCATTAACTATTCGATAGGAATACTTCTCCAAGCCGCCAGCTTTGTTTAAATGATATTTTATAAAAATGATTTCTTTCATTTTTTTTCAGAAACAATAACAACTTGATTGTTTTCTAGAGTTATTTTTAAATTAAGTTTTTCTTTAGAGGAAAGCCAGAGCCGAAATCGATTCAAATAAGCTCTGAATCTAGCATTTAAATACTCTTCTTTTAGATAGGAGTGATGTTCCTTGGATTCTTCTTCTGTCTCTTCGGATAATAGTTTTTTTACAAAAACTTTCTCTAACTCTAAAGGTAATACCGGTTGTATATTCCATTCTAAATTTTCTGAGTCTTCTTTTTGTTCAACTAAAATAACAATATGCATTTTTTCTTTTATGATATCCATGAAAAGCTCACTTATCCCTTGAGCATATAGAGGAGTTGTAATCTGATTAATGCCATTGATCTTTTTCACAAAATCATTGTTAGCAAGCGTTATTTCATTGGGATTTAACTTATCAGAAGATTTGAGAGGAAAAAACAGATCCACTTCAATAGGAGTATTTATAGGAATAAAATCTTTTTTTATAAAATCTATTCGAAGTGCTTTGACTTTTGGATCATCAATCTCTAAAGGATAAGAAGAAATATCAGATATATTTATTTTTTTCCAAAAAGTAGGTACAAAAAAACTGACAACATCTTTTTTGCCTCTTTTATGAGCAGTTTCAATTGTAGAGAGCTCTTTTTCAGAAATATCAGATAAATTAAAACATAGTTGCAAGCCTTTAGCTTTTATGTTTTTGACAACTTCTTCAGGACCGCTTACAGTTATGTAGAATTTATTCGGCCAAACATCTAAAAACTGATAACCCTTTGGAACCTCACCAATGGGTTTAGCTATCAAAAGGTCGATTTTTTCTTTTACGAGCTTACTAAAATTAATGTTGAGCTTATGAGGTTTAATCTTTTTTATTGCTCTATCTATATTTAAATGAGCATTTTTCGAGATGATATGTTCTTTAGTAATAATAGCTGTGAAATCCTTATCCTGATCTTTAAGGTCGAGTAAAACTTCAAGATCTGAGGCAGATATTTGATTTAAAATGTTGTTGTTTCCAGTAATATGAAGCGTAGCGCTCTCAGAGAGTATTCCGTTACGTTGAATGCCTTTGATAGTTCTTCCTTCACCAAGATTTATTACCCTAACACCGACATTTGAAATGGTTTTAGTGTTTGAAAGACTATGATTGATAAAAACCCAAACGATCAAAGATAAAATTAAAGCTAATAATTTTCTTTGCCAATTATCTATAAATATTTTTTTTAATAAGCTTTTCATCTTTTTAACCAATCTCTAAAATTAAATTTTCTTTGAAAATTCATCTTATTTGGGGGATTGAAAATACTCCTGATGATCCCTTTAAATCTATCAATTTTTATTCCTCTGGTCATGATTCCATCTCGAGCTATAGATACTTTTCCTGTCTCTTCAGAAATAACTATGACCAAGGCATCCGTAAAGTTAGAAAGCCCTAAAGCGGCACGATGTCTTGTTCCCATGGATTTGGTGAGTTGAGAGCTGTCTTCAGCCAATGGTAGGATCGAAGCTGCTGAAATGATATTTCTTTCGCGAATGATTACCGCTCCATCATGCAATGGCGTTGTTGTTGCAAAAATAGTTTCAATAAGCTCTGATGAGAAATACGCATTTAAAATAACAGCTTTTTGAGCATATTCCTGCAAAGAATCTTCATTTTCTAAAGCGACTAAACCTCCTATTCTTTTATCAGCTAAGCGATAAACAGAGGTCGAGAGGTGGTCTAAAAATTTGTCAAATTCAGTAATTTCTTTATAACGGCGACCTTTTAGGCTTAACCGAGAGAGAGCAATTCTTAGCTCAGGTTGAAATATTACGACAAAACCGATTACAGCAGCGCTTCCAAGCTGGATCATTATTTTATGTAAAACTGGAAGATTGAAAAAAGTTACAATCCCAAATAAAAAAGTAAAGGCCAATACTCCCCAAACTAAATCCATAGATTTAGTATTCCAAAAAAAAGAGAGTAAATAATTAATTGCAATAGCAATAATCAATACTTCGATAATTGGAGTTATTATGTGTAAATAAACCATATTGCTTTTTTTAGGTTCTTGTAAAAGGTTCCATTTTTAATGCCACTATACTAGATAATGAAGAAAATTTCAATAATAAAATGGAAATTTAAAATTTATTTTTTATGATTTGTTCTAATAGATCAATACGGGAAACCAACTACAGCCCTATAACATAAGATTAAATGTTTTACCCCATTCATTGCTCGATGAGGTTTCATCTCCTCTGAGAGGTTATAAATAGCGGCAATAAGATCTTTTGAAAACCCAGTTTCCCAAGGAAAATAATTGTGGTTTTGATTAGATTTTTTGATAGCTATAGCCCAGTACATAGATGCTAAATCTAACCAATGATATGGCCAAGTGAGCAAATCTTGAGTATCAGAATCGATTAATTGAGTAAAAAAAACTCTATCAAAAGAAGGATTTTGACAAATAAAAACGGCAGTTTCATTTTTGATATTATGTTTTTCAAATAAATTAATTATTTCATTAGAAATTATTTTTTCTTCTTTGCCCTTTTGGATCTCTTCAAAGGTAAAACCATTAATCTCTAAACTTTTTAAATTACTTTTTTCCCAAGTCGATTCACTTTGAGATACAATTGAATGATAACTATCTTTTTCTTCGCCTGAGTATAAATCAATTAATTTAAAGGCGATTTCAATGGTCCGGTGGATTTTAGGATTTAATCCATTAGTTTCAGTGTCTAAAAATATTCCTAGCATGAAAAGCTCTCTTTTAACCCATTTTGCATAGCAAAAAAAATATTATTCAAGTAAATTTTTCAAAATGTTCATAAAATAGCTAGAGTTAGCATGAAAAAAAAATATTTTTTATTGAGGCATTTTAGACGGATTTTTGTTATATTTTTTAAAAACCAAATAGAAAAACATGACAATTCCAAGACAAAAACTTAGAGAAATTATTTTACAGTTACTATTCTCAAATATTTTTATTGAATCTGAAAGTGATGTGTTAGTTCCTTTTATGATGAGACAGATAAAAACTACTAAAAAAAATATTTTAATAGCTCTTGTGAATGTCAAAAATATTCAAGATAAGATTGATATCCTTGATGAAGATATTAAAATCACTTCTACCTCGTATGATATTAATCGAATCTCTAAAGTTGAGCTTAGTATTCTTAGATTAGCTTTATATGAAATGAGATTTGATAAAAACATACCTTACAAAGTTGCTATAACAGAGGCTATAAGATTAACTAAGAAATTTGCAGGTAAACAAAGCGTAAGTTTTGTAAATGCAATATTAGATTCCATTTATCATAAATATGAAGATACTAAAAAATAAATCTCTAAAAGAATTTACCACGTTTAAAATCGGGGGAAAAGCTAGCAATTTTTTTGAAGCAAAAACATTTGATGATATGAAAAAAATCTATGTATTTGCCAAAGAAAATAATCTAAAGACGTTTATTTTAGGTAAAGGCTCTAATATTTTATTTGATGATAAAGGGTTTTCCGGAATGGTAATTTATAATAACATTAGTTTTTTAACTATTTCGAAAAGAGATATCCATGTGGGTAGTGGTTATAGTTTTCCAAGTTTAGGTGTAAAATTAGCTAGAATGAATCTCTCGGGTCTTGAGTTTGCCGCTGGAGTTCCAGGTACTCTTGGAGGGGCGATTTACATGAACGCTTCTGCCTTTGGACAAAGCATTTCAGATACAATTGAGAGTGTGGTTATTCTAAATGAAGAAGGTGAGATTGAAACACTGAAAAAAAATGATTTAGAATTTAATTACCGCACCTCTTGTTTTCAAAGATCAAAATCTATTATTTTATCCGGCAAATTCTCACTTGAAAACAATGATAATGCGAGAGATAAGCAAATCGAGTTTTTAACTAAAAAAAGAAAAAATCAGCCCCTAAATGAAAAAAATGCAGGCTGCATTTTTAAAAATCCTGAAAGCATGTCGGCTAAGAAGATTATTGCCGAGTGTGGTCTTAAAAATCATCAAATAGGGGGAGCTAAAATATCCGATCTACATGCCAATTTCATAATTAATGAAAATGATGCTAGCTCAAAAGATGTTATAGATTTAATATCCCATATAAAAAGAGTGGTTAAAGAAAAAACAAATATTGAACTTTTTGAAGAAGTAAAATTTATCCCCTATTAAAACGCATGGATTTTAGAGCAGATTTACATATTCATACTCATTTTTCTGATGGAACAAATACACCTGAAGAGATTTTACATTTGGCAAAAAAAAATAACCTATCAGGTTTATCGATTACAGATCATGATACTATGGCAGCCTACTCTGATAAATTATTTGATTTAGCTAAAGATTTAGATCTTCAATTAATGAGTGGTGTTGAAGTCTCCTCTGAGCTCTCAAATGTATCAGTTCACATCTTAGGTTATAATATCGATTTATCTTATAAACCATTTCAAGATTTTTTGATTAAAGTTCAAGAGAAAAGAAATCTTAGAAATATTGAGATTCTAAAAAAATTAAATGAGAAAAATATTGAAATTTCCCCTGAGGAACTAGCCGAATTTATTAAAAGAAAAAATATTGCGAAATCTGTTGTCGGAAGAGTTCATATAGCCCAGTTAATGCTTGAAAAAGGCTATGTAGATAATTTTATAGATGCTTTTTCAAAGTATATCAAAGATGATGGGCCCTGTTATGTGCATGGTTCTAAATTCTCATGTGAAAGTGTTATTGATCAGATTCATTTAGCTAAAGGAAAAGCTGTTATTGCGCATCCTTCCGTTTTTAAAAGCTCAAAAACTCTAAGAGCGCTTTTAGAGCATAATTTTGATGGAATTGAAACCTACTACGCAAAACTTCTACCTCAAGAAGAGAGACGGTGGGCAAGAATTGCAAATGAAAAAGATTTAATAGCAACCGGAGGTTCTGATTTTCATGGGACCATCAAACCCTATCTAAGTGTTGGCTGTTCATGGGCCTGTGAAGAAACATTTAATAGGCTTTTTCAATAATGCGCGACTATGATAAATTAAGAGAAAAACTATATTCTCTGCATTCAGATAAAAAAAAATGTAGATTAGACAATATCTTAATTGCAAGAGAGTATTTAAAGAGTCCCGATAAAGATTTTAAAAGCATTCATATAGCTGGAACTAACGCTAAAAGCTCTGTTGCTTTAAAAATAGCCACATCTCTTAGCTTATCAGGTTATAAAACCGCTCTTTATACATCTCCCCATATTTCTTCATACAGAGAAAGAATCCGAATCGATAATCAAATGATATCAAAAAAGGAGGTTACCAATCTTTTAAAATACCTATTTGAGATAAGCAAAAAACTTAATATTTATTTAAGCTTTTTTGAAATAACAACCCTTTTAGCTTTTTTATATTTTTCGAAAAAAAAAGTTGATTTTGCCGTGATAGAAACAGGTCTTGGCGGTAGGCTCGATGCGACAAATATAATTAATCCCATTATGTCAATTATCACTTCAATTAGCCTAGATCATACAAGCGTTTTAGGGGACACTATTGAGAAGATTGCAAATGAAAAAGCTCAAATTATAAAACCGAAATCTTTAGTTATTATTGGGCCTAAAGCTAATTTAAAACCTATCTTAGATCAAGCAAAACAAAATAGCTCATTATTATACAAAGTCAAAGCCCCTCAAAAAGGTTTTGATTTTTATGATGATGAAAATACGGCCATTGCTAAAAAAGCAATAAACATCTTAAAAAAGACTTACTCCCTTAAAGTGAGAGAAATTAAAAAAGCGTTAAAAATACGCCCTCAAGCTCGATTTGAAATTTTAAAAAATTTAGGGCCAAAAGCTATTGTTTTAGATGTAGCTCACAATATTGATGGTTTTAAAGAATTAAAAAAAGCTATTGATCTTTTTTTTCCTCAAGAAAATGTTAGAGTTATCTTAGGTTTTTCAAAATCTAAAGATATTAATAGTTGTTTAAAAGTTTTGAAATCTTTTGCTCATTTTATTCATATAGTAGAGGCTGACAATATCAAAGCGTTATCTAAAAAAGATCTAAAAAAAAGTCTTATCAATTTAAATTTTCCAAAATTTAGAGAAGAAGATAATGTGAAAAAAGCTTTTTTATTAGCAAAAGATATAGCTATGAAAAATCAAGAGATATTACTCATCTGTGGTAGTTTTTATATCTTAGATGAAATTAGAAAAAGCGCTAAAATTAATAGCCAGCGTTCTTAGTTGAAATTCTTTATTAAAAACATTTAAATATATTACTTTTTTTCTATCCATATTAAAGATGGAGCTTTTTCTTTATTAATCCATTTGTGATAACAGATATTAAATTTTTTATTATCTATATTTCTTAAGTAATCTAGTATAGCTATTTCCTCTTTTTGCCCTTCTGTGTGACCTGGATAACACATGATACTAATAGCGCCTTTATCAGCTAATATTTTGAATGCAGATTCTAAACTTAAAAGGGTTGATTTTACCTTAGTAGTAACGGTTTTATCTCCTCTGGGTAGATAACCGAGGTTGTAAACAATTAAATTTACCTTTATATCAATATTTTTTTTAAAATCTTCATGTGAATCTAAGATAAAAGTAATATTTTTAAAAAGCTCTTTTCTGAGCTCTTTATCAAGAAGATTTTTACTTGTAGTAATGGCTTTTTCTTGTATATCTATACAAAATAATTCACCCAGATCTTTACCAAGTAAAAGAGGGGCTAAAAAATTAGAATCATGACCCCTGCCTACCGTCGCATCGATAGCGACATCACCCTTTTTTAAAAATTTTTTCCAATAGCTTTGAGCTAATTTTAAATGAGGGAAGTATAGATGAGAGTTTGGCATAAATAACTTTTGTTTCAGTAAAACAGCGCAAAATATATCAAAGATTAAAAAAAAATAAAATTCTTTTAAAATTTTTAAAAATATTTTTTTTATTGATGGCAAATATTTTGTTCAATACACTATTACCCCTATCTGGGATATTAGCTCAGTTGGTTAGAGCGCCACGTTGACATCGTGGAGGTCAGCTGTTCGAGTCAGCTATATCCCATGTTTTTTTTAGCTCAATTGAATTATTTTTGGATTTTTTTGATGAATTTAGATAAAATCAACTCTTTGAAAGAATTATAGATTCTTTTATACTTCTATATTTTAGATTGATATATTAGATTTTATTTGAAAAGACATTGGATGATTTGAAAGTTGTTAAAAAAATAAAGGCTTAGATTTTGAGAATAAATAGACAGATACGAGCTGAAAAAGTAAGGCTTATCTCTGAAGAGGGTAAGCAGGTAGGGGTAAAATATTTAACCGAAGCTCTACGAATGGCTGAAGAGGCTGATTTAGACCTTGTTGAAATAGCCCCGAATGCTAAACCGCCTGTTTGTAAGATAGTTGATTACGGTAAGTTTAAATACCAACAACTAAAGAAAGAAAAAGAGAATAGGAAAGCTCAACACCAAGTAAAAGTAAAAGAAATTAAATTTAAACCAAATATCGATACCCATGATTTTTTAACTAAAGAAAAACATGCCAGAGAGTTTATCGAAAAAGGTTATAAAGTAAGAATTTCCTGTGTTTTTAGAGGTAGAGAAATGCTGCATACTGAATTAGGAAAAAAAGTAATACAAAGGTTAATTGATGATCTTAAAGATATTGCAGTTATAGAAGCGCCTCTAAAATTAATGGGTAGAAGTATGTCAACTGTTTTAGCTCCTATGAGCAAAAGACACTAAGGAGAAAATAAAGTGCCAAAAATGAAAACAAACAAAGCGGTGCAATCTCGCTTTAAAGTTACTGGAAAAAATAAATTAAAAAGAACAAAACCTGGACGAAGACATTTGCTTTGCAAAAAATCATCTAAAAGAAAAAGACATTTAAAAAAACAGACTTTAGTAAATAAAGCACAACTAAAGACCTATTCAAGACTTCTCGGGCTTGTTTAAAAAATAATAATGGAGAAAAAAAATGGCTAGAGTCACATGTGCAGTAGCTTCAAGAAAAAGAAGAAAGCGCATATTAAAATTAGCTAAAGGTTTTTACGGAGACAGAAAAAATCATATTCGTCTTACTAAAGATGCAGTGATGAAAGCTTTAGCATACAATTACATTCATAGAAAAAAGAAAAAATCAGATTTTAGAAAACTTTGGATTATCAGAATTAATGTTGCAGCCAAAATAAACGGTATAAGCTATAGTAAATTTATGTATGGCCTAAAAAAAGCAAAATGCTTGATAAATAGAAAGGTTTTGGCAGAGTTAGCAATGAATGAGCCAAAAACCTTTTCTGAAATAGCAAATAACGCTAAAAAAGCTTTAGCTTAAAAAAAAATGTTTGTATGACTTTGAATGATCAAATAACTGAAATTAGATCTAAATTTTCAAAAGATTTAAAACTGGCTAAAACTTCTAAAAATATTGAACATTTAAAAATTTCATATTTAGGTAAAAAAGGCTCTGTTCAGAGCCTTATGCAATTTCTAAAAGATGCAAAAAATGATGAAAGACCAATATTGGGTAAACAAATCAATGATCTGAAATATGAAATCACATCTCATCTTGAAAATAGTCTAAAAAGACTTCTCTTAGAAGAAGAAACCATAAAACTTAAAAGTGAACATTTAGATGTAACTTTACCTGGTCGAAAACATCATTGGGGTAGATATCACCCAGTTACTTTAACTCTAAATAAAATTTTAGATGCGCTGATATCAATGGGTTTTGCTGTTGAAACTGGTCCCGATGTAGATTCAGATTTTTATAACTTTGAAGGTCTCAATTTCGCTAAGGATCATCCAGCCAGAGACATGCAAGATACTTTCTATATATCAGATGATCTTTTGCTCAGAACTCATACCTCCAATGTCCAAGTTAGAGTTATGGAAAAATCGAAACCCCCAATCAGATGTATAGCACCTGGAAAATGCTTCAGAAATGAAACTATATCTTCTAGATCCCATGTATTTTTTCATCAAGTTGAATTTTTCTACATCGATGAAAACGTTTCCTTTGTTGATCTTTTCGCTACCATCGATGAATTTTTTGCCAAACTTTTTAAAAAACCAATCGAAACAAGATTTAGACCAAGTTTCTTTCCTTTCGTTGAACCCGGCATGGAATGTGATATAAAATGTGAGATCTGCAAAGGGCAAGGCTGCAGGCTTTGTAAAGACTCTGGTTGGTTAGAGGTATTTGGCGCTGGTATGATTCATCCAAACGTTTTAAAAGCTGGTGGCATCGATCCAGAAAAATACTCAGGCTTTGCAGCTGGACTCGGTGTAGAGAGACTTGCCATGTTAATGTATGAAATTAAAGATATAAGACTCTTTACCGAAAATGATATTAGGTTTTTAAAACAATTTGACTTGTAAAAATCTCTTAAGTTCTCATATTATTATACTTTATTTTATCACAAGGAAGAGTGGCAGAGTGGCCGAATGCGTCTGTCTTGAAAACAGAAGTGCCGCAAGGTACCGTGGGTTCGAATCCTACCTCTTCCGATTTTC
>SDBV01008253.1_pt1 | contig 14085 bp, 13 predicted proteins | sample 2277081 | NCBI WGS metagenome assembly SDBV01 (sample SAMN10402039, study PRJNA504765) | marine sediment metagenome | isolation source: marine sediment core GS10_PC15, 223 cmbsf | place: Arctic Ocean: Southern Knipovich Ridge | collected 2010
TTGTGCCTCGAAGTGCGGTTCCGGGACCTTTGCGGATATCACAGCCGTAAGCCCCTCGCGAAGGTCGTCGCCGGTGGTGTTCGTTCCACCCTTAAGCATGTTGGCATTTCTGGCATACGTGTTCATTGTTCTGGTGATCGCGGTCTTAAATCCTGAAAGGTGTGTCCCGCCGTCGATGTTGCGAATATTATTTGCAAACGCCAGTATGTTCTCTGTATAGCTGTCGTTGTATTGTATCGCAATATCGCATGAAAGCCCCGTCTCCGGGTCCTCCCTGGAAAACGACATCACTTTTGAATACGCCGTCTTGCCCTCGTTAAGATATTCGACAAACGCTTTTAGCCCGTCTTCGTAATGAAACTCTTCTTTTTTCTTAACGCGGTCGTCCATCAGGAGGATCCGCACGCCGGCGTTTAAGTATGCAACTTCGCGGATGCGTTTCAGCAGCGTATCATGTTTAAACTCGATGTCATCGAATATTTCTTCATCGGGCAGGAATGTTATCTTCGTCCCCTGCTTGTTCGTATCGCCGATCATCGCTACCGGAGCCTTAGGATTTCCTCGCTCGCACTCGAAGCGATAATGCTTGCCGTCTTTGTAAACTTCCGCTACCAGCCATTCGCTAAGTGCGTTAACGCAGCTAACGCCGACGCCGTGCAGGCCGCCGGATACTTTGTATGCCTTATCGTCGAACTTACCACCCGAATGCAGCGTCGTTAGAACCACTTCCAATGCGCTTTTGCCTGCTTCTTTGTGCATTCCTACCGGGATGCCGATGCCGTTGTCCTCGATCGAGCAGCTTCCGTCCATGTGAACATGAACCGTGATCTTGTCGCACCTGCCCGCAAGCGCTTCGTCGATAGAATTATCCAATACCTCGTACACCAAATGGTGCAGGCCGCCCTCCTGGCGGTTTCCGATATACATGTCGGGCCGTTTGCGAACCGCCTCTAAGCCTTCCAGTATCTTGATGCTGCTTGCATCATACGTATGATCTGATTTTTGCTCTGTCATTTGTCCTCTTTTACTTTACTGCTTCTTGCCTGCAGTGTTATTTTTTTAATTCCACACCTTGGACACACTTGCCCTAAGTGTTCGACGAGCTCTTGGGTCATCATTTTAAGCTCGTGCATATAAGGGCCGGGGTCGACCTCAAGTTTTAACACCCCGCCCGAGATATCGGAAATATTGCAATGCCCTGAAAGCCCTTCGGGAAGCAGGCCTTCCCAGGCATCGACGACCTGTGTGTTCTTTTCAAAGCGGGACTTGTTGTTCTTTAAATACGCCTCGGCCGATCCCCCCAGCCGCTCGCTTGTCCGCCTGGGTTTATACTGCCACCTAACGGCGCTCTGTAATAGTTTTTCTTCGTCCTTGTTACCTTGCAACTTTCGCTCCTTTTTGCTTCGGCTGTCTGGATAACCTCTTACAGGTTTACCGGCATTACGATATACAAAAAGTTGCTGCCGCTCTTTATCAGCCCCGGGCGATCCGCATCACCAAGCTCAAGGTCAAACTCCTTTGCTTTGATCACGCGAAGCACGTCTACCAAAAACTGCGGGTTAAACCCGATCTCGATCGGGCCTCCGGAATAATCGATGCTCATCTCGATCTGGGCATCTCCTGTCTCCGGCGCCCTGCTCGAAAATATCATCGTTCCCTTCTCTACGCTTACTTTGATACCCTTGCTGTCTTCGTTAGCAAGAAGTGCTGCTCGCTTTACAGCGCTTAGCACCGCTTCGGTCGAAAGTGTTATTTTTTTATCGTTGTCTCGCGGGATAATATCGTCGTACTTTGGAAAGTTTCCTTCGACAAGATTCGAACTTACAACGATCTGGTCGCAGGCGATAACGATCTGGTTGTCCACAAGTTTTACATACACCTTCGACCCGCCCTCTGCTCCGATCTTGTCTAAGAGAAGCATTGTTTTTGCAGGAACGATTATACGTTCTTGTGAAAGTTTTTCCGCCGCTGCCGATTCGAGATTTACAATGCTTTTTGCAAGCCGTCTTCCGTCGGTTGCCACGAGCGTAAGTTTTTTCCCTTTAACTTCCCACAGCACCCCATTCAATGCGTATCGCGTGCTTTCTTTGGCCGCTGCAAATACACTAAGTTCAATCCCCTCCTGAAGGGCTCCAAGGCTGACCTCAATATCTGCATCGCCATTGAACCCGGGAACCGCTGGATATTGGCCGGCGTCATGTCCGTAGATGGTAAAGTGACTGTCTGCACCTTTGATGTGGACCGTTGCCTCAACGGCTTCAATCTCGATAACCTCATCAACGCTTTCGCGGATGATCGATGCCAGTTTAGCCGCCGGCAGTACTGCTTCCCCTTCGGCTGCTACTTCTACCTGGCCGACACAAAAGCTTATTCCGACCTCCATGTCCGTCGCGCAAAAAGTAACCGAATCTTTGCCAGCAGTTAGCTTCAGGCACTGCAGGATCGGCTTGGGCGTCCTGCTCGGCACGATACTGGTTACAAGGTTAAGAGCTTCCTGTAGTGCCAATCTATTAAATTTAACTTTCATATCAATCCCTTACGATTTTTCTATTCTCTCCATTTAATTCTTAGTCAGCTATATTACACGAAAACGGACGAAATGGAAAGCTTTTTGATGCTCTAAAAGTGAAGTTTTTTAGGGAAGTTTTAACAACATCCGGGCAGGTGTTTTAAAATTATATATATAAAGAAGAAAAAATATTATTAGTATTAGTATATAGAGTGATTTTGTTAGAATATATATCTTCAGATCACATAAATCATGTTAAATAGGAAAGTTATGAGAGCAAAGAAGTTATAATAACCTGTGATAAACCTGTGAGATACTGTGTTGTAAATGTTAGGTTTTTTAAAAAAACCTGTCATCTATACCAATAAACCGGTTTAACCCCTAAACGACCAACATTACCAACAGCACATATAACAACTTATCCACACTATTTATCACAGGAAAAAGGGAAAAATTAAAAAAAAAGACTGCGGGGAACAAACCCCGCAACCTTTTAATTGTGATTTTGTAGGACTTAATTAGAAGGCAGGGCACTCAACATCAAGTTATGATTAAAACCAAAACCAGTGGTCATGATCTCAATCATCTTCGTGCTGCCCTGTTCAAAGGCTACGCCCTCAGCCCCAATTAATACATCCTCAGCGGGCACACTTGCCGGCCCTGTAAGCCCAACACAACAATCAACCTTTTCCAGAACACCATTATCAACCAGATCGAGGTCTTTCGATATACCAACACCGTCCGGCAAAATCAATTGATCTCCGGCGGCCTCACGGGCAGAAAGGTCCACGTTGAGCCCTTGTGTGATCGAAGCCGACGTAACGCCTGCCATAGCAGCAAAACACACTGCTATGACAAAAACTTTCTTTGTCATTTCCTACTCCTTTCCAATTTAGACAAAAAACTATCACTATACAGTTATTTGTAAAATTAGTAGGAGGAAAAACGGACTGCATGATACAGGCGCCGGCTGCGTACAAACTCTCCAGCGTGCATTCCTTCTCCTCGGAAAGCACCTAGCGTCCTCACAGCCAATATTGATCCTTATACTCTATTTGTACCAATTTGTCAAGCAAAATTTTAAATTAAATTATTACTTATCACTATTTAGTCTATCCAGCGATTTTGCTCGCATCCACGACACAAAGCACGTTATAGCCATCACGACGTGTGCCATCGTCTCAACGCTCTCTTCCAGGTAAATATGCATCTCCTCTTCACCAGGCAGATACACATACCTAAACACTCGCCTTGCGATGATCTGGCTTAGCACATAACAGCTAAACGTCGCCCAGAACCACACCTCCACGGAGTTACCCTTAAAAAACGGCTCAAGTCTATCTTTTCGCTTAAAGAACCACACCGCAAGGCATACCAGCGCGACATAGATCCCGTTGCTTGTCCCGGCGAAATGCCACTCCCTGCAAAAGAAAGCTACGCAAAGTGTGAGCATGAAGAATTGGAACTCCTGTTTGTATTTTATCGCTTGGATGCCGAAGCCGACGATAGAAATGCCTACTAATACCAAAGCCATGCTTTCGTTGGCTCCTCGCCAGGCTATTTGTTCCTTACTGACAGCTTGCGCGATATAAACCATCACCATCGCCGCAGGACCAAACATCATCGGCCACCACTTACACAAACATTTTTTATCGCCATCCGAGTGACACTTACAACCCGTCGTTCCATCGACCATCAAAGACTCCCTTTATTGTAAAAACATAACCCCCAAACTATATAAGAATGCTCGAGCAATGTCAAGCAACGCCGTAACTGAACGCAAACTGCCATGTCATCCTAAGTGAGGGCAAAGGGTCGCAAGACTGCGTGCGAAATCGACCTATGCCTCGCGGAGCTCATAGGCCTTGTACAATAGCTCTAGCTCTGCTTGTGCCTCGTCGAACTCTCCCTGAAGTTGCCCCAACAGCACCTGCTGTTTGTAGACCTCTTCGTCGCCGAATCGCTCCTTTAACCGGGCTACTTTGTCCTCCAGATCTATGATCGATTCTTCGATCTGTTCTGTGGATAACCTGTTAAATCTCTTTAACTCCTTTGGCACCGCACGCTTATACTGCACTGCCGCCGCCTTCTTTGCCTTCTTGACGGCCTTTATCTCAGCTTGTGCCTTTACATGGTCGTAAGTCCGCTTTTCCAGCAGCTCTGCATACCTTGAATACACCTTTTTACCGGCTGCAATGAACTCAAAACGACCCGTTTCCTTGGCTCCGATCTCGTCTGCACCAATTATCAACAACTTATCCACAACCTTGTCCAGAAAGTACCGATCATGGCTAACGGCGATGATCGCCCCCGGATATTCACCCAGCGCTGTTTCGAGCATTTCTCGGCTGGCGATATCCAGATGGTTCGTTGGCTCGTCGAGCACAAGAACGTCCGGCTCGCTTAACACCAGCTTACACAACATCAGCCGGTTTTGCTGTCCGCCGCTAAGCTGACGGACCGTCTTAAATACGTCGTCGCCGGTAAACAAAAACGCGCCAAGATACCCGCGTACCTTCTCGGGCGTTAGCTCCGGACGAACCCCGCAGCCCTCTTCCAGAACGGTGCTTTCCGGATCCAGCTCGTTGGCATGTTGATCGAGGTATCCGATTTTCAGGCTCGCCCCTATTCTGATAGTCCCAGCCGTCGGCTCCATCTGTCCCATCGCCATCTTCAGTAGCGTGCTTTTGCCGGTACCGTTAGGCCCGGTAACGCCCAGCCGTTCGCCGCCCAAAAGATCGAATGTAAGACCTTCGAACAGGGTTAGCTCATCGAATGATTTTGCAACCTCTTCGCTCCGCAATACAATATCGCTTTTGCTCTTGCCTTTGGTGAAAGAGAATCTAACTTTCTTCTTACTCTCAGCAGTTGTCAGGAAATCCTCGTTATTAGCCAACAGTTTATCCAGGCGTTTTTGTCTGCCCCGTGCCGTGCCGCGCATGCCGACATCGTTTCTGTTGCGTGCGATAAAGTCGCGTGTCTTATCGACCATCTCGACTCGCTTTTGATGCTCCCGCTGTTGTTGAAGCTGTGCCTTTTGTCTGTCTATAAGGAACTTGCTGTAGTTGCCCTTCCAGGACTTACATTTATATTGTTCTATCTCTACGATGCGGTCTGTGATGCTGTCGAGCAGGAACCTGTCATGGCTTATAACTATCACCCCAGCCGATGTTCGTTTAAGGAATTTTTCCAGCCATACCGTCGCTTCCAGATCGAGATGGTTTGTCGGTTCATCCAACAACAGCAGGTCTGCATCTATCATCAACGTTAGTGCCAGGCCCAGCCGAGATAGCTGCCCGCCGCTAAGCGCCGAGGTCCTTACTTCGTAGCTTTCTGTGCCAAAGCCCATGCCTGCCAGAACGGTATGAACGCGCGTTTCATATTCGTATCCGCCCGCAAGCTCGAACTGGGTGGATATTCGTTGGTATTCTTCCATAGCCTTTTTCAGCCCGTCTCCATGGAGTTTGCCTAAGCTGTGGGAAAGATCTTCGAGCTTTTTTTGAATACTTAATATTTCTTCCAGGCCCGCGTGCATTTGTTCGAGAACCGTAAGCTCGCCATCGAAGCGGGGTTCTTGCGGTAGGTACCCGATACGCAGACCCTTGCGTTTGATAACCGCACCGATCTCAGGTTCGTGCTGGCCGAGAATAAGCTTAAACAGCGTTGTCTTTCCGGAACCGTTATCGCCGATGAGGCCGACCTTTTCGCCTGCAAAAAAACGTTCGTTAAGCCCCTTAAAAATGACCTCCGAGCCGAACGACTTATGAATGTCTGTTAGAGTTACCAATGGCATGGCGATATAATAAAGCATTAACATTGCATTACAAGCGAAATAACATATAATCGGGCCATGGACGCACAGGAAATTCAAAATGAGATCATACGAAAGATGACGCCGGAGAAGAAACTTCAGATGTCAATGCGTCTTTATTACTCCGCCAGAAACCTCAAAGCCGCGTGGCTTAGACAACAACACAGCGATTGGTCCGAGGAGCAAGTTCAAAAAGCGGTAACGGATATATTTATAGTTGCAAGCGCCGAAAATTAAAACCAGTTGAAAGGAAGTTCGATGAAACGTCGTGATTTTTTGAAAATGGTATCTGCGACAACAGCATCGTTAGCATTGGGCGGTTGTCTTGAATCGCAAAACTTATCAGCCCCAAAAACTTCTCCCCCAAACATAGTTCTTATCATGGCTGACGATATGGGGTATTCGGATATCGGCTGTTACGGCAGCGAGATCAAGACGCCCAATCTTGACAAGCTCGCAGCCGGCGGGGTTCGCATGACTCAGTTCTATAACACCGCACGGTGCTGTCCGACGCGTGCGTCTTTGCTGACCGGCTTGTATCCGCATCAGGCAGGTATTGGTCACATGATGAATGACAAAGGGCAGGACGGTTATCGCGGAGATCTTAACAAAAATTGTGTTACTATCGCAGAGGCGTTAAAACCTGCGGGGTACTCGACGTACATGGCAGGTAAGTGGCATGTAACAAAACATGCAAAGGCGGTTGACGGGCCGAAGTTTAACTGGCCTTGCAATCGCGGGTTCGACAGGTTCTATGGAACGATCCACGGAGCGGGAAGTTTTTGGGAACCGTCTTCGCTTACAAGGGACAACACGATGATCACAGTCCCGACCGATAAAGAGTATCAGCCCAAAGAAACATACTACTACACCGACGCTATCAGCGATAATGCGAGCAGATATATAAATGAACACAACGCAGACAAACCCTTCTTTATATACGTTGCTTATACTACAGCCCACTGGCCGATGCACGCCAGGGAGCGTGACATCGCCAAGTATAAAGGTAAATATGACGGTGGCTATGATGCGATACGCAAAACTCGGCTGGCTAAAATGAAAAAACTCGGCGTGGTGAAACCGGGCGCTGAGATGTCAAAACAAGCCGGCGATTGGAGCAAGGTAAAAGACAAGAAGTGGGAAGCGGCGTGCATGGAGGTTTATGCTGCGATGGTTGACAGCATGGATCAAGGTATTGGCCGTATCGTAAAATCGTTAAAAGACAAGGGCATTTTCGATAACACGATCATCATGTACCTTCAGGACAACGGCGGCTGCGCAGAGAATCAGGGGCGAAACAAAGAAACCATTGAGCGAAAAGACAAACCGTCTTTCGATCCGGTTCCGCCGGAAAAACAGCTTTATTACGGTTCGGTTCCAAAGCAGACCCGGGATGGCTGGCCGGTTTTACAGGGACATGTGATGCCGGGGCCCGCTGATACATATCTCGGTTATGGAAAGAGCTGGGCAAACGTTTCCAACGTGCCGTTCCGCGAATATAAACACTGGGTTCACGAAGGCGGCATCTCGACGCCGCTGGTCGTTTCCTGGCCTGCGGGGATAAAAGCAAAAGGCAAGCTTCGTCATCAGCCGTCGCATTTGATAGATATTATGGCAACGTGCATAGACGCAGCTGGGGCGAGCTATCCGAAGGAATATAAAGGCGAACCGATCAAGCCGACTGAAGGCGTAAGCTTGCTGCCGGCACTGGTTAAGGATAAACCGATGCAGCGCGAAGCGATCTATTGGGAACACGAGGGCAACCGTGCTATCCGCGTAGGTAAATTCAAGCTTGTTGCCAAGGGACGAAAAGGTAAGTGGGAGCTTTATGATGTCCAAGCCGACCGCAGCGAAATGCACAACCTCGCTGGCGCCGAGCCCCAGCGAGTAAAACAATTAGCTGACATGTGGCAGGTGTACGCCGAAAGAGCCAACGTAATACCATGGCCCAACCAAAAGAAGAAAAAGACAAAGAAGAAAAAGTAAAGGTGTCTATTATGAAAAGACGTGACTTTTTAAAAGCGGTATCGGCGACAGCGGTATCACTGGCATTGGGCGGTTGTCTTGAATCGCAAACCAGTTCTGTTAAGAATAATAAATCTCGTCCCAACGTGCTGCTTATTATGGTTGACGATATGGGTTTTTCTGATATCGGTTGTTATGGCGGTGAGATCGATACGCCTAACATTGACTCGCTGGCAAAAGGCGGCGTTCGGTTTACGCAGTTTTATAATACGGGCAGGTGCTGTCCGACGCGAGCGTCACTGCTTACGGGACTCTACGCACATAAGACAGGGATGGGGTGGATGACGGTGTCTAACCTTGGGTCACCCGGCTACACCGGCGATCTTAACGAAAACTGCATCACTATCGCACAAGCACTAAAGCCCGCGGGCTATCGCTGTTACGCAAGCGGTAAGTGGCACGTTACATTCGATAAGTATATGACTGATGCCGGGCCAAAACACAACTGGCCATTGCAAAGAGGGTTTGACAGATATTTCGGAGCGCTGACCGGCGGGGGCAGTTATTATAACCCCAGGGCTCTTACGCGTGATAACACAAGGATAGATGCTCCGAAAGATTTTTACTATACCGATGCCACAGCGGACAATGCGGTTACGTTCCTTAAAGATCATTATACCGAGCACAGCGACAAGCCGTTCTTTATGTATGTTCCGTTCTATGCGCCGCATCGCCCGCTGCATGCCAAACCGAAAGACATTGCAAAATACAAGGGCAAGTACATGGTCGGCTGGGATAAGATCAGGGCCGATCGTTATAAGCGACAGCTCGAAATGGGGCTTATTAAGGACGAGTGGAAATTGTCCGGCAGGGATAAAAAAGTTCCTGCGTGGAAAGATGTTCCCGAAAGCGAAAAACCATTGTGGGATATGCGGATGGCGACCTATGCAGCCATGGTAGACTGCATGGATCAGGGCGTCGGCAGGATACTCGATGTACTAAAGAGAAAAGGCGAGCTTGATAACACGGTCGTATTCTTTTTATCAGACAACGGCGGATGCGCCGAAGGTGCTGGTAACGGCAATATCGATACTATAGGCACTGCCAAAACAAACGAAAGCTATCGCACCGCGTGGGCCAACGCAAGCGATACGCCTTTTAGACGGTATAAACAGGAGGTGCACGAAGGCGGCATCGCGACGCCGCTTATCGTTCATTGGCCAAAGGGCTTAAAGGTTCCGAAAGGTTCACTCGTCGATACCGTCGGGCATGTGATAGATATTATGCCTACGTGCACCGAACTTGGCGTTGCGAAATATCCAAAGGTCTTTAACGGCAAGAAAATTAATCCGTTACCGGGCAAAAGCCTTGCTCCTGTTCTTTCGGGAGGCGATGTTACCAGGGAAGCTCTGTATTTTGAGCATCAGGCAAACAGAGCTGTGCGCGTCGGCAAGTGGAAGCTCGTTTCGAGCAGCATACGAGAAAAACCGTACGCCGGGCGGTGGCAACTTTACGATCTTGAAAAAGACAGGACCGAGCTTAAAGACCTTTCCAAAAAGAAACCCCAGGTTGCTAAAAAGCTAAAAGAGATGTGGCATAAGTGGGCCGTAGAAAATAATGTGTACCCTCTTGATAATCGCCCCTGGGGTGTAAGGAAAAAAGCAAGCATAGAATAAAAAGGAAGAAAATGGAAAAATTTACATTACCTCATAGCGGACATAACAAGCATTTGTGTTACCTGGTAAACCTTGGCGCACAACAGCGTAAACCGAAAATGTATAAGGATCTTGTGTCGGAGCCTAAACACATGTGTAAGAGTTGCGGCAGGGTTGCCAACAAACCCAGAAACCTTTGCAAGCCTGTAAAGCTCTGATCACGAATTGATCTTTGCCATGTTCTTTGCTCTTTTGGCGATGGTTTCTCTTAGCCTTTTCGGCGCGACGACCTCTACCTGGTCGCCATAGCCCAGGACCCACCATCCGATCTCGCCGATGCCGTCGACCACGAACTCAAGCGTTACCGACCCGTCGCTGTGGCGGGTCGTTTTTTGCGAGCTGTGCCATGTTACCTCCGCGACGTTGCGGGCAACCTTTTTGGCGAACTTTAGCTTTACGTGGTAGAGCTTTCCTTCCGGGATCATTGACCAGGCTTTACCAAAGTAGTCTTGATGAACGAATTTTTTGTTTGCCACAAAACACTTTTCCAGAACATCAAGCTCCTTGATGCGGTTTAGCTTGAAGGTCCGCGGCTCCTTATGGATGCTGGAATGGCCGATGACGTACCACGCCCGGTTGTTGTATGTAAGGTGATATGGGCTTAGCGTCGTGCTGAGGTCTTTGCCGTCGAAGACCGAGGCGTAATAGAGCTTTACCTTACGTTTTTTTCGGACGGCCATTTGCAGCTTTGCGAATACCTTGTCCAGCATCTCCATCGGTGCGTGCGAGTCCGGCCGGATCGAAACATTCTCCAGCGTTGCATTGCAATATCTTTTCAGCTCCGCCGGCAGATTGTTCTCGACCTTTAGTCCTGCCATCAGCGCCGCGTTCTTGAACGGCAGCGGGAGGTGTCCGCCGGTCTTTTGAATCAGCATCAGTAAGGCAAGCGCCTCCTGCACATTGAAATCAACCGACGGCAGGAAATATTCCGGTTCGATGGCGTATCCGCCGGCGATGTTGTCGAACTGGTATGGGATCCCAGCAGCTTGAAGTTCGTTTAGGTCCCGATAGACGGTGCGCTTGCTGATGCCGAGGATATCAGCCAGTTGGCCGGCCGAGTAGTTCCGGGCAGACTGAATCATTGTCAATATCCGTATCAATCTGCTTGTCCTGCTAAGTTTCATAGGGCAAGAAACTCCATAAAAACATCTATTTTGCGATGTGGAGCATTATAGGGTCTGGGTGCAATATGTCAACAAGCTCCATATTTTTAGTCCAAATAACCCCTTTTGCCCGTTTTAACATTGACATTTCGAAAATTAATACTTACAATGGATTTTTGCCGAAAACAAAAAGGGCACCTTGTGCGTATTTATTACAAAGAACCTAACTTTCGAGGAAAGACATGACAAATAGACCAAAGACCGATATCAAGCGGGTTGTTCGCCTCTTGTGTGTACTTTTTATAGCCGCTTCGCTACAAAGCGGCTGTTCGTGGTTTAACGGGGCACCTGGCGAAACCAAGAGTCAGGTCCAGCAAAGACACAAAGTTATTGTCCAAACCCAGAAAAAACAGATTCAGGACGACTGGGATGCACTCTTTTTATTGAACAAATCAAGCAAGCTTTCCGATAAGTATGTAAGATAGCAGCCGATTTGCTAAAAATCGGCTGGGCAGATGCAGCAGCGGGCTGTGTTTGCGTGTAGAATTTTACGTTGACGGGAAGATATCCTTTGAACGCTATCTTCGATTATATTTATCGTATCGGTTTCCACGAGGGGCTGAAGTTTTTGTTTGAGCTTCTGCTTATCGGTATCGTGGTCTATGTAGTCCTTAGTTTTCTTGAAGGGACCAGGGGCGAAAGGCTCTTCCGCGGTGTTATCTCCATTATCGTTGTCGGCACGGCAATCCTCTTTCTGGTTGTAAAACAATTCGACCTTCCCCGCGTGGCATACCTGTACAAGGGCTTTATGATCGCGATCTCTATCGTTGCGATCGCGGCGTTCCAGCCGGAGATCAGGCGCGCACTGATACGTATCGGCCAGGCAAGGTTTCTGTCCGGCAGCTCACCGCAGCAACTTTCGCGAAGTGTCGAGGAGATCATAAACGCAGTTACACAGATGGCGACCGTCAGGATGGGCGCGATCATTGTTATCGAACAGCAGGTTGCCTTGGGGGAATTTATCGATACCGGCGTAAAGCTGGACTCGAAGGTAAACGCAGAGCTGTTAAAAACGATCTTCTATCCGGGTACCGCGCTGCACGATATGGCGGTTATCATCCGCGGAGATCGCATCGTGGCTGCTCGCGTTCAGCTTCCGCTGGCAGAAAGCGGTTCGCTCATGGGAAGACAGCTTGGCTCCAGGCACCGCGCCGCCATCGGAGTTACGTCAAGTTCCGATGCAACCGTTATCATCGTTAGCGAGGAGACGGGAATAGTTTCGCTGGCGATCAATGGAAGCCTCACCAGGAATGTATCGGAGGCCCAGCTTAGAAGACAGCTTACAACGGCTGTCGCTGAGACGTCACCCCTTGTAGACGTAGATGTAGATGTAGACAAAAGAAAAGAAAAGCCAAAGTCAAAATCTACCAGGACAGACGCATAAACTATGAAAGAAATGCTAAAAAAAATCGCGGCAGCAGTCTTTCTTACCCTGCTGATATGGACATGGGCATACATGGCCCTCGAGCAGACGATCAATGAGACTGGTACGCTTAATGTCGCACCGTCAAGTCCGGATATTTATGTTCAGTTTGACAGGGAAGCCCCTGTGCGGCTTAAGCTGGAGATGAAAGGACAGCCTTCGAAAGTAAGCAAGCTGTTTGGGCGAGGCGACGACGCTGAAAAAGTGAAGCTGGACTTTTACTTCAATGCCGAAAAAGAAGATATGTCTGCTCCGGGCGTTTATTCGCTTAATGTTTTGCAGTTTTTGGAAAAGGATGAGCATCTAAAGGGCCTGGGCCTGACCGTTAAATCATGTGATGTCGAGACTATAGAAGTGACCGTTGAAAAGCTTGTCGAAGAATGGCCGACCGTTCAGTGTGTCGACGACCGCGGCGAGATAGTGCTCCATTCAAGCATCAAGCCGCCACAGGTAAGGATGTTCGTTCGACCGGACTGGCCGAAGGAAACGCTCATTGCAACAGTTAAGCTTACCCAGTTGCAGATCGAACAGGCACGTAAATCGGCGATTAGAGAAAAACCATATGTCGAATTTTCCACGAGCAAAAGAAGATATGCCGATGTGGACGTTGAGATCAATCTTCCTCCAACCGAAGAGCCGCTTAGCGAAAGGCCGCTTCAGGCGAAGATCGGTTTTTTGCTGAGCCCGAATTTGCAGGGGAAATACAAGATCGAATTGCTTAACGAAAGTGTGCTTACCAGCAGAACAGCCATTAAGGCGAGCGATAGCGCCTGGGCCGAGTACAGCAAGAGAACGCCCCACCAGATACTTGTAGAAGCACGCAGCAGCGACGACGTAACCGGGGCCGTTATAACACGCCAGGTGATCTATAACTTCCCGGCCGATTCTGTCCGCAAGAAAGAAATAGAGCTGATCGACCCGCCGCGTGACGCGAAGTTTAAGCTTGTTCCCGTAGCTGCTTCTCAGGCGTCGCCTTAAAAGAACCTGCGAATATTATCAGCGTTTCGATAACCATCCATATTGCCAGCAAAAATACGACCCCGCCTATTACTACCAGCAGCCAGTTCTTCTCGTCGAAAAACATCGTTTCGTTCTTTATCATCGCACAGCATGTGATCGTCAGCATGATAACGCACGGTATGCCGGTTACGATAAATTTCAAGCCGCCCTGCTTCTTCAGGTACATCGTTATCACCAGAAACGCCAGTGCCGCCAGCAATTGATTGGCGCCGCCGAACAATGGCCAAAGCTTCATCGCACCTTTGCCATCGGCTCCTGTGATAAACGCCAGCGCCGCGGCGGTTATGACCGCAAACGTCGTTGCTGCCCATTTGTTTGTTAGGGGTTTTATGTTAAGGTCCGACGCAAGCTCGCTTATGACGTATCGCTGTATCCTTACCGACGTGTCGAGCGTTGTCCCTGCGAACGATGCGATGAAGACGCCCATTAGTGTTACGCCGACAATTTCCGGCAGGCCCAACGCGCCCATCATGTTAGCT
>SDBV01008254.1_pt1 | contig 14085 bp, 26 predicted proteins | sample 2277081 | NCBI WGS metagenome assembly SDBV01 (sample SAMN10402039, study PRJNA504765) | marine sediment metagenome | isolation source: marine sediment core GS10_PC15, 223 cmbsf | place: Arctic Ocean: Southern Knipovich Ridge | collected 2010
AATATTTGAATGTGTGTATTACGTATGTGATGTTATTGATACGTTATTGATATGAAAAATATGTGTTGACATTTTTCAAAAAATGTGAAATAATACATGCATAACGAAACGCATGACAACGCGAACGCATATCGATATGCGTCGAAATCGAATCAATTGAATATGTGACACGCATGTTACATGTGTAATGTGTATGACAACGACGTTGTATTAATACAACGTCAATAACATGAAAATGAACATGTCGAAAAAAACAACGGCGAAAAAATCAACGACGAAAACGACAACGCGACGTGTTATGACAATTGCGCAATTGTCGCGTGCATTGAACATCGATGCGAAACGCGCGCGTGCAAAATTTCGCAAACACAACGTTCATGCAATGAACGTCAACGAATCAAATCGTCATTTGAACGTCGTCGTGTCGAATCACGATGCGAACGACAATGAACATTCGTTGCAAACGTATTGCGATTTTTTGAACATCGCAATCGATGACGCGCGCGCGACGATTGACACATCGTGAACGCATTGCATGATGTACGACAATGCGCACGTCGTAACGAATACGTGCGCGATATTGACGCAATGCGAAACGACGATGACGCGAACGCGCGACGACATTTTGAAAATGTCATTGCGTTTGAATCATTCGATGAAATGTCAATCATTGAATTGATACGCGAATTATAAACAACACAACGCGCAACGTTCAAATACGTTGCGCGTTTTTTGTGTTTATAATAATTGTATGACATGTCTAATATAATATAAAACTATTTGAAATATAAATCTGCCATTGACGTTTATGTGATACGCGCTTTAAGCTCGAAAACAAATTTCTCCCACTTTTGTCGAACTATATAGTTTCTTTCAAAGTATTGACAATTAGTAATCAAAGGTATATAATCACAAACATGAAAAAAATAGGATGTGCAATTATCTTCTGGCTTTTTGCTTTTTTTATATGGGTAATAGTTTCTCTATGACTGAAAACGACTACACAATCGATCAAACTTACACAAATCTCCGCCATGCAGAGCATTTATTACGTGATACCATCTCCCTCGATGATGATATACATGAAGAGATTAAAGCTATTACTGGACTGGTAATTAAATTAAAGGAGAAAATTCATCAGCAGTTACATTTTTACAAACAAGATTACGAGATAGGCGATACTTTTACATTTCCCACCCGAAAATGGCAAGGTACAATAATCGCCATTCGAGATAATATAATAGATATTAAAAGTTCCACTGCACCTCCTCTCAGCATGGGTCTAGCTCATAAAATAAGCATCAATTCTACTCAACACTATGGATATATTTCTTCGGTAATTTATGGTGGGCCTCATTTCAAAGTCACTGTAGTTTTAGTTGATTCAGATATATACGACCATGGTTAGAGATGCCCATATCTAGAGAACTTATATCGAGGACTATTTCCGCGTTAGGCATTGTTTTAGAAGAACTTGAGAGAGAGCGGAATTACATTGACCAGGAAATCTCGAAAGTGAGAGCCCAGCGCGAAGAATGGGAGAAGAAACAACTGTAAAACGGCGATCCAAGGGCAAAAATGAACCAACTCCAAGGCCTTCCTAAACGCATACGAAAGAATAAAGTCCAGTACAGAGACTCTCTTGGATGGTTCTCCCTTTACTATACTCAACGCATTCCCTCAACACCGCTAATCCCCCTGGACACAGTCTTTCGATTATCATCTTTCGATACAGCTATTATACCCAACCACCACAAGATTTACAAAGTTGATGACCTGTGGTATTCTGTTTTTATTCGGGATAGTATTCATTATCTGTTTAAACTTGACCCACAGCCTAAAAAGGTATTTCATGGGTCACAGAATATAGGTATGTCGAAACGAAAGTATTTAAAGCCATGGTCAATTGAATATGCAGCTACACCCGGAGGACGATGGACGACAATTCGATTTCAAAGAAGACTATTGTTTCCTAAAGGAGAGCAATGAGATTACTTGTTTGTGGGGGTAGACGATATGGCAATAATAGGTTTTTACATAAGTTTTTGGACGCCATAAATATTGTTCACGGTCCAGTTGATGTACTTATTAACGGCGGAGCTAAGGGGGCAGACACACTTGCTCAGGAGTGGGCCGAGCATAATAAGATTCACGTAGAAACTTACATGGCGGAGTGGGATAAATATGGGAGATCAGCAGGTTACATTCGTAACGGTGAGATATTAAAAATTGGAAAGCCGGATATGGTTGTCTGTTTTCCAGGGGGTAAAGGTACTGCACATATGAGAGATTTGGCGAAGAAAGCTGATATATCCGTAATTGAAGGAGGAAAAAATGGACACAGGTAAAGGGTACTTAGCGCCGATTCATTCAGAGGTTGCCGAGAATCTCAGAAATTTACAAACCAAGGGCGCCCCGAGTGTATTCCAGGTCGGCGAAGAACTTGAAATAAAAAATAGTAGATTTAAGATTGTTAACATCGGTATATGAAGTTAAAGTTATTGGCTATTGTGACCGAGCAGGAAGATTTATAAGCTATATTAAGGGGTATAGCAGCCCTTTTTGCATCGATAAAGTAGTTGACACACGGCGACCAAGTTATATATTATAAATAAAAAGGAAAAAGAAAATGTATCAGATAGTTCATTATCCTATGACCCTACTTGAAAGCAATCAAGTTTTTCAATTACCTAATTATTATAATTTTGTGAATATCTTTTTGGATGAGCTTGATAATCCTGTATTCGTATATTTGAGAGGTAATGATAAGCCTACACATACAGTAAAGCTTCATATCCTTGAAGCATTTGAAGAAGTAGATCCTACTTGGGCATATGTTACAACCCTATTTCCAAAAGATGTAGCTTTTTACATATTTAGGGAGACTGAAAATGGTATATGAACGAGCTTTAAAGCCTGAGGTGGGTAAATATGGATTTAGTATTCCAGGTCTTATAAAGGTTTTGGGTGTTACAAGTGATAGCGATGGAAGAATAGTTATTGTATATTCAGGTAAATATGGTGTTGAGGATAAATTCATCAGTATACAGATTCTTATGGCTGGTGATGAAATAATTGATAACTTTGAATATCTTGGATCTGTATCCCCTAGTACTATACTGTTTCACATTTTTATGGATGAATCATAATGTCTACAATTGTACGAGTAGATCTAAGTAAACCTGGCGTTATTACAAGCAACGACATATTAAAAATAATTCAAGTAGCCCAGTCAATCAAATATCCCATAGTGTCTTCTACACTCCATAGTGATGGTAGTCAAATACCCTACATAAATCTAATTGCAGATAATAATGTGTCAGGAGATGATGAGGATGAACAACAGAACCCAACAATACTGGAAGTCAAAGATACCGACGATGACACATGAGGAAATGGCTTGCCTATGGCGATTTGCACCTCCCGGTCATCCGTGTTTCGTTAATCCTTCTAGTACATGGACTATGTTTGAAAAAAGATTTAATAAATTTGGGGGAATGACGCCCGAAATTAGTAAGAAAATAGGCTTATGACTCCTCAATATAAAATTTATCTATCACATTATCCAGCTGCTATGTGTTTTAATGTGCATATACAAAGGCTTATGATCCCCGACGACGGTCCTCAGTATACAGAATTACTTGCGCTAATGAGTAATGGTGAACATCGCTGGATAATAACTAGTCCTGGCGTTGAGACCCCTCCAGCTTTTCGGATTAGTATTGATGATTGTTCACAGATGCATGAGGCATTAAATTATTCAGGGCCTATTAAAGGTAAGGCAGCTGATATGGAGCAAATTGTTTGGTTGCGCCAAATAATAGAAAAGATGATATTTCCAGATTAAATGTGGGGGTAATAAAATTATGGCAGGTAGATCTCGAATCAAACAGCTCGCCGCACTCAAAGCTTTCAGACGATTTAAAAACCCCAATCGCAACGAGGCTTTTGAGTCAATTCGTAAATGGCGATTAAACAAAAAGCAGTTTATTGCAGTACGAACTGAACTTGATGGCGTTTATCAAAGGTCTAGGTCATCTAAGAACTCTTTGTCAAGGTTTATGACAAATGTAAGGAAGCTTAAATGGAAATTACGACCTACAAAGAAAACAGTTGGTTAGGATTACCAGTTGATCTTGGGTGGCCTAATGTGAATGAGTATGTATTATATTGTGATAAAGATGGTAAAGATTCTGTAGTGGGATTTCAGCATTGCTTTCAGGCTACACATTTTATTGAAGCTCTAATAGACAATGACGACTATGATTATATTGATAAAGACAAGGATATAATAGTCACAGACTCAGGAGTTACAATACGATGTGATAGGCTTAAAGACATCATTGAGCATGAGTTTACAATTCGAGAAATGTGTTGGATATTATCTCCTTTATTTTTAATGCAGATTCACTATTTATTATATGGAGAAAGGTCTGATGAGTCTCCTCCTATACTTGGTAGAAAGTCGCCTAAGATATCAAAAAGTCAAAGGGGCAATTATCTGGGAATTAAACCTCTAGCAGCTAAATTGGGCGTCACGCCTCAAATATGTAGAGGAATGCTTCGTAAATCATCTATTGAAAAACCTAGTATAGGTTGGTTGTGGAAACCCGATGAAATTGATAATGTAGTAAAGGAATTAAAGGAGGACTGAAAATGGGTAATCCAGATTATATGACATTAGAGCAAATATCTATTTTAGCAGAAAAGAAAAAAGGAGGAACACTAACGCCCGCAGAGAAGCTATTAATAAACAGAATGAGGGAAATGTTTGATGAGGAGAAAAATAATACAATTTCCGAAGGTGGACAATGACTGACGAAACCAAGCCCTGCTCAACATGTGGGGGTGAGAAGCGAATATGGTGGTTTTGGGTGTTCGACTGGTGGACGGCACGATTTTACTGCTGCCCGGCCTGCGGCGGAGAAGGGAGCGTGAAGGAATGACTGACAAGAATGAAGTCCACAGGCACGAAGTCTGCCCGACATGTGAGGGAAGCCGCTTCGTGAATAGCGACAACCCCGACATTCCGATAAAGCCATGCCCTACCTGTAAGGGAGAAGGAGTTATGGAAGAATGATTGACCAGCAACTCCCCTGCGATCAGATAAACAAAGACGTAGCGCTGCATCCGGGGTGGAAAAATGAGCTATATCCAAGAATTCCACAGTAAATTTAATGTGCCTCAATCTGAAGAACCTCGATTAATTTCTAAAAATAGATATTTACTTAGATTGAGACTTCTTCAAGAAGAATTAGATGAACTACAAACTGCTGCTCATGAAGGAGATATGATTGAAATTCTTGATGCTCTTTGCGATTTGCAAGTTGTTCTAGACGGAACATTTTTAGAATATGGTATGTATGGTATCAAGAAACTTGCAATGCATGAGGTTCATAGATCTAATATGTCGAAGTTAGACGAGAATGGTAAACCGATAATTCGCGAGGATGGTAAGGTGTTAAAAGGGCCGAAATTTTCAAGGCCTAATTTGGCACCTTTGTTTAATGACTACGAATAAAAAGGAGGAATGTCACTATGGAATTCGTTGAACCGAAAGTCTTTCTTATAGGAGAGACACAAATCCATCACCCAGAAATGCGAGCCTATTTAGAAGAAATAGGAGCAGGTGACTGGAAATCATTTGAAGAAACTGGAAAAAGAATATTGTCTGATTCTGAGATTATGACTGAAGTAATGTCTCGAGGATGTTACATGAGCTTTGGAACTGACCTTAATCCAAATATAACACGAGTTAGGGAAGGGAATAAAGCTCATTTGGCTAATATCATCAAAGTAGGTCATGGGAGTGTAATCGAGCACGCGGTTTTAAATTTTGTATTTGTCAATGTATCGCGTGTTTTTACGCATGAATTGGTGCGACATCGTGCCGGTACGGCGTTTTCACAACAATCGTTGAGATTTGTACGATTGCAAAAACTTAAAGCGTTTTTACCTAGTTGTTTCAAAGGCACTCCCACAAAAGATATGATGGAAGATGTGTATGAATCTTTAGAACAAATTCAATATGATCTTGCAGAAATTCATGAAATTGATAATCCCAATGCTGATTTTAGTTTAAAAAAGAAACTTACATCGGCCTTTCGACGCATGGCGCCGATTGGTTTAGCTACTAATATTGGATTTTCTTGTAATTTTAGGTCTTTACGATTTATCCTTGAACAACGAACCGATCCAGCTGCTGAGGAAGAAATCAGGTTTGTATTTGATAAGGTGTGGCATATTGTTAAAGAACGTTATCCAAACCTTGTTCAAGGATATGACACCGAGATTGTGGATAGTTATATTCATGTTAAGCCAATTGAAATGAGGAAAGTATGAGACAGGTTACTCAAATTGGCACTCGACCATCTATTAAATGTGGGTTTGGCATTCATAATTGGATGCCGTGGAGTAGGTATTGGAGTTGGGTAGAGGGCGAGACAAGATTAACTAGTATTTGTAGACGATGCCATCGAATTGAAAATTGTAAAGTTAGAAAAATTCTTTCGGAAGAATATCCGAAATGAAAAAATGCCATAAAATTAGATATAAAAATAAGACTGAAGCTGAAATTGACGTCATAAGAGTTACAAATAAATTTGGTCATAACGCTGGAAGACAAGTTTCATATAAATGTCCTCAATGTCACGGCTATCATTTAACTCAAAGAGAAAGTAGAATGAGGTGATTAAATGCCCTTTCCTAAAGTAAATAATAGCAAGCGAAAAAACGATAACCCAAAAAAGAATAAGAAAAGACGTAAAGCTCAAGAAAAGGCTCGTAGAATAAATCAACTAAAAGAGAGATATCGTAATAAGCGATGAATGATTGGCAAGAAATATACGCTGATGATTTATCTATAGAATGGATTCCTCATAAGCTCAGTGCAGAATTAGAGAATGGTGAAATTGAAGAAATGAAGACTTTAATTTTTCCAGGAACTGAGTATATGATATGGTGGGATGATAGTGTTAAGTATTGGGTTATAATTCATTCTCCCACTCTTATGACTTGGGGTCTTTTGCCTACAGTGGATGCTTGTAGATGTTTTATTATTCAATCTATGCAAATGACAATTAAACATGAGTTGGGGACCAAGATGTTTCCGATTGAAGACGAAAGGCTTTATATGGATTCATTAGCTAGACACCTGGGTATGTCAACATATACTAGTAAGAAAGATCGAATAAACATTATAATGCCCCATTAGTTGACTTTATCATAAACTTCTTATTATAATTAAGAAAAAGGGGTTTATGGTATGGGCAGTACTCTTCGTAGCTATTTTATTGATAGACGACAAATTCCCGAATCGCTTATAGTTCATGAAGCGGAAATTACGGGTTTAACCGATAGTCATGTGGAGGGGTTTCAACCATCAGTAGATACAACAGAACGAACTTTGTGGGAACAAGTTCTTAGCTATAACTACTTGACTGCAGCTGCTACTCTTCAATTATCTAGTTCCAGTACTGACGATGATGTAGCAGGTACTGGTGCTTTAACAGTAGAAGTAAAAGGTCTTGATACTAATTATCTTGAAGTAATTGAGACTGTTATATTAACAGGTCGAGTAGCAGTTAATATGATTACTGATTTGATTCGAGTAAATAGTGTAAAAGTAATAACTGCTGGGTCAGGTGGTAAAAATGCAGGAGATATTTATGTATCCACAGGCGCATTAACTTTGGGTGTTCCCGATGTTTTAACCACAGTATATGCTAAAATTTTAATAGGTATAAATAGTACATTGATGGGAATTTATTCTGCTCCGGCTAATAAGACTGCCTATATTATTGGGGGGGCGTTTAGTGCTAATGCTGATTGCGATGTTAGGATTGTATGCCGCCCATTTGGTGAAGTATTTTTTACCATTGATAAGAGGACTATAGGTAAAAATGGCGGAGTCTATTCCTTAGACTATAGTAGTTCGGGACGACGTTTAGCAGCAAAAGGGGATGTTGAACTGAGAGCTATTTCAGCTACAGGAACTGCCAGTGTTACTGGGAACCTCATCTTATTGATTGTTGATGGTTGACAAACGCCATAAAATCCTCGTATACTATTGCTAAAATGTAGGAGAATTTTATGAGCTACAGTAAAGTAGTTGATCTTTCTGAGCTTCGTAAATTTGCCCAATTAAGATGTACTCAGAAAGAAACAGCTGCTGGTTTAAATATTTCACAACTTTCCTTTCGTAATTTACTAAGAAAAAGTAATCGATTTAAAGAGGTGTGGGAGCAAGGATTGCAAGAGAGTAACATATCTCTTCGACGTAAGCAATTTAATCTTGCAACTAGTAGTGCTCCGATGGCTATTCATTTAGGAAAGCAGCATCTTGGTCAATCTGATAAAACAGTTCATCAACATACAGGCGCAGATGGGGGTCCCATTGAGACAGTAGATGTTTCAAATCTAAATAAGAATGAAAGAGACACTCTTAGAAAATTACTCACCGCGGCAAGTACTCCGAGATCTGGACAAGATTGATTGCGAAGAATCGCTTTCTGATTTTATCACTTACGCTTGGCCAGTTTTAGAGCCCGAGGCCGAGTATACAAAAGGATGGCACATTGATGCAATGTGTGACCATCTTGAAGCAGTTAGTAGGGGGGACATAGATCGACTGCTTATAAATATACCACCTGGGACTATGAAATCATTGACAACAAATGTATTTTTTCCTGCGTGGGAATGGGGCCCTCGAAAAATGCCGAGTACCCGATATGTATGCACCAGTTATTCACAAGATTTAACTATACGTGATAATCGACGCACGCGAACCCTTGTTAAATCTCCATGGTATCAAGGTCTATGGGGAGATATAGTTCAAATAGATCCTGAACAGGATAGTAAAATTCGATTTGATACAACCCGAAAGGGTTTCAAAATTGCTACATCTGTGGGGGGACTTGGTACTGGTGAACGAGGCGACCGAGTAATTATTGATGACCCTCATAATATTAAGGATGGTGATAGTGAGATTATTCTTAAAAGTACTTTGTTGTGGTTCAGTGAAGTTATGCCTACTCGTTTAAATGATCCCCGTACTTCTCCCATAATAATTATTATGCAAAGAGTAAATGCTCAAGATGTGTCAGGATATATTATGTCTAAAGAGCTGGGCTATACTCATTTAATGTTACCTATGGAATTTGAGCCTGAAAGAAAGTGTCAAATTGAGGTAACTGGATTTGAAGATCCTCGAACGGAAGAAAATGAACTATTATGGCCAGAACGTATGCCTCGAAGAGTTGTCGAAAGGGATAAAAAGGTTCTTGGAACATATGCTTCAGCAGGCCAATTTCAACAGCGCCCATCTCCTCGTGGCGGGGGTATGTTTAAAACATCATGGTTTAATATTATCGAAGCCGCTCCGCTGGGGGGCAAGACTGTACGAGCATGGGACCTCGCAGCGACGGATGATAGCGATGATGCCGCTTGGACCGTCGGCACATTAATGCGACTTACCCCTGCCCTTCGAATAGTCTTTATGGATGTAATTAGATTTAGAGGATCTCCAGGTAGGGTAGAAAGTACTATTCTTAATACTGCTGAAGCTGATGGTCATAGTACTTTTATTTCTATTCCACAGGATCCAGGACAGGCAGGTAAAGCTCAAAAAAGTGCTTATATAAAATTATTGATGGGATACAGTGTTTATTTTAGTCCTGAGACGGGTGATAAATCTGTACGTGCTCAACCTTTAGCAGCACAAGCAGAAGCTGGTAATGTAGATATTGTTAGGGGTATATGGAATGGCGTCTGGTTTGATGAGATGGAAGAATTTCCTGCAAGCAAATTTAAAGATCAGGCAGATTCAGGTAGTAGAGGATTTGCTTTTCTTATTCCCAAGAAACGAAAACTTCATATAGTTGGTCCGGAGATAATAGAAGATAATGGCTGATAATATCTTTAAACGAACTCTTAATCGAATTAGAGCTAAAAGTACTCAGGGAGTAACAGGTACTCAACATTTTGGCGGATATATCGTTGACCAAGAAAAAAATGCTAAATTATCGGGAGTTCAACGTTATACAACGTATAGTGAAATTCTTGCAAATGTTTCCATCGTGTCGGCCGGATGTCGATACTTCTTAAATCTTGTAACCAAGCCTGAATGGCAAGTACAGCCTGCTAATGATACTCCTGCAGCTAAAGAAAAAGCTAAACAAGTAAAAAATATTATGAATGATATGGCTACACCCTGGCGCCGTATTATTCGTCGTGCTGCTATGTATCGATTTTATGGGTATAGTGTTCAAGAGTGGACAGCTAAAATGACCGACGATAATATTATAGGTTTTACTGATATTGCTCCTCGTCCCCAAGTAACAATTGAGCGATGGGAAATTAATAAGAATGGTACAATTGGGGGAGTATATCAACGAGATCCCAATTCTGGTAAAGAGGTATTTATTCCACGGGAGAAACTTGTTTATGTTGTTGATGATTCATTAAATGATTCTCCTGAGGGACTTGGATTGTTTAGGCATCTTGTAGAACCTGCTAAACGATTACAACGATATGAAGAATTAGAAGGAGTAGGATTTGAAACCGACTTAAGGGGGGTGCCTATAGGTAGAGGACCTTTCGCTGAACTTCTTAAAATGGAAACTGACGCTACAATTACTAAAGCTCAGCGTATAGCAATAGAAAAGCCTTTACGTGATTTTATTGAAAATCATATTCGAGGTAAAAAAACTGGTATTGTAATGGATTCATCAGTATATGAAACTGCTGATGAAACTGGAAAACCGAGTAATCAAAAGATGTGGGATGTTGAATTGATGAAAGCTGGAATAACTAGTCAGGAAGCCATTGCATTGGCAATTCAACGGATAACTACTGAATGTGCTCGAGTAATAGGTGTGGAAGGACTACTTCTTGGGGGTCAGGGAAGGGGTTCTCTTGCATTAAGTCGTGATAAATCTCATAATTTTTATCTTATCGTGGATAGTACATTGTCTGAACTCGTAGATACTTTTCAGAAAGATATAATTGATACTTTATGGATATTAAATGGTTGGGATGATAAGCTTAAACCAAAATTAAAAACCGATGCTGTTCAATTTCGTGATATTGAAACTATTTCTCGTGCTCTTCGTGATATGGCTCTTGCAGGAGCACCTATTGATCCAAATGATGAGGTAATACCTAAGTTTCGTGATTTGCTTGGTGTTCCACGTCCCCCAGAGGTACTAACTCCTCCTAAGGACGACTCGACTCAACGTGAAGGAAACAACGGTAATGTCCCTAGTAGCGTGGCCGACCCCTTCGGCGAATAGTTATAGTTCACGAGCAGCCGCTGATATATGGATGGCTGATAGGTTAAATACAGAAGCATATACCAGTGCTACAACAACGAAACAGGACCAGGCATTAATTACTGCAACCGATTTTCTTGATTCTCAATCATGGGACGGTGATAAAACTGTATCTAGTCAGCCTCTTGAATTTCCTCGAACAGGCCTTTCCGATAAAAATGGTGATGCCGTTGATAGTGCAACATTACCTCCTGAATTAGTTGAAGCTCATTATTTATTAACTTTAGCTATACTAAAAAGTTCACAAGTTCAATTTTCTTCGGGCACTCGAGTTAGCGGTATTACAACTGCTAATACGGCAATTAGATTTTCTATATTCGGCGAGGCTATTAATGCCGGTGGTCTTCCAAATAATATACAGCAGCTTATTGCTATATTCTTAAGTAAAGCTTCAGCTTCAAGTCTTGTAGAATCTTTTGGAACTGATGTAGTTAGTGGTATCGAAAAATATGAACGTAATCGGGGATTTGGTTGATGACTGAACTTTTTGGTATTGATGCAGCTCAGATATTTTTAGATACTTTAGGTGATATAGTATTAGATGCTACTCTTACAGTTGTTACTATTGGGACTCGAACTCCTGGAGCTTTAACTTCGGGCACACAGCCTTCATCTGCTACTAAAACCGCTAAAGGGTATATTGAAGACTATGACAATGACCAGATCGATGAAACAATAGTTGCTAAAGGAGATCGAAAGGTTGTATTATTAGCAGGTAGTATACAAGATAATGCCGTACCTAAGAATGGCGATACTATTACAATTGAAGGTGTTACGTTTACTATTATGGATGTAGGTAGAGACTCATTGCAAGCCATATATATTTGTCAAGGACGAACAGCTTAAAAGGAGAACTTTTTATGGATCCTGCCTATACCCCTTCAAAAAAATTAGTTAAGTTATGTAAGGACCTTGATGATAATTCTCCGGTTGTTAAAATGTTAGCTAACGGCAAACGGTTAACGTATGACGCTGTGAAAGTATTAGCAAGTTTAAGTAATGAGCCTTATAGTTCTTTAGTAAAAGACTGGTTTGAAAAAATTCATAAACCACAGCTTAAATTTAGAAGTTCATTCAAAATTTTAAAATTTGACGAAGAACTAGGATTAGTCTTAGGATATGGCATAATTTGTAAAGAAAACGGTGAAGATTATTTTGATTTACAGAATGATCATATTCCTGAAGAATCAATGCTCAAAGCTGCTTTTGATTTTATGGAAAACTCAGCCTCAGCAGATGAAATGCATGATTTTGAAAAAATGGGTACTATTATATTTGCCTGGCCTCTTACAACAGAAATCGCCAAAGTGTTTGACATTGATACTCCACGAACAGGGCTCTTAATTGCAATGAAACCGTCGGCTGATGTACTTGAAAAATTCAAATCAGGTGAATACACCGGTTTTTCAATCGGTGGTGAACGTATTGTTGATGAACCGGTAGAAGAATAGGAGAGAACTATGGCTCACAGATCTAATGTATTATCAAGTTTTGGGGCAATGGATGCCATTACTCCTGCCGGAACAGTTCTCGCAGGAAATCCATCAGTTGCTGCAGCTGACGCATCAGCTAAGGGAGAATGTCTTACAATTCGCAGGGAGATATTAACACTAACAGCTCTTCGTGTAGATGTTACTGCTGCTAATGATTTTGGTGGCACTCTTGTCGCAACATTTCCAGATAGCAATCTTCTTATATTAGGATTTAAGGCAGATTTAGCTGTTACTGTTGATGGTACCGGCATTGCAACTGCCGCTACAATCGATGTTGCTCTAGGTAACATTGCCTCCACAGGAATAACCGCAGCAGCTCTTGATGATGGTGATGAGTACATTGATGAATATAGTGCTATAGGGGCGGGTGTTACTGGTACTGCTGATGCCCACAGTAATGACAATGCCACTCCCGCCATTGTTTTTTATGATGCCGGAGCTGCTGCCGATGAGGTTTGGATTAATGTTGAAGCAACCCTATCTGCCGATGGTTGGGCCGATTTCACTGGTACTATCGAGGTGTTTTATATTGATTTGGGTGAACCAGCCTAATAAAGGTTAATACAATGGAAAAAACATCCCGAAAAAAGAATACGATGAAAGAATTCCGAATGGATTTCATCAGTGCTGTGGATAATCCTGCTCAAGAAGGAGCTCAATCGCTCTTAATGAAACGGAAAGATTCACTTGATATAGAGAAAAGCATGGCTCTTACTACTTCTAATGAGGGTCATTCTCATCTGTTGAATTTGCATGACAGTCCTGGGGGTGATACTAGTTGGGAGACTAGTGAGAGTGGGTATGGTCATACCCATCCATGGGTTGAACTCTCTAACGGAGAAATTCTCATTGGTGAAGCCGATGGTCATTCCCACGATGTGGCTCAGGTGTCAAAAACTGAAGATGACTCATCTTTGACAAAGGATGAAACGAAAGATAAGTATAAATCAACAGAAAAGGAAGAGCTAAAAATGGACAAGACGAACGATGAGGCCATGGAGGAGCTAAAGAAAAAGCTTGTCAAGGCTGAAGCGCTCGGAGAGTTCTCTGATGCTCAAAAAGTTTACTACAAAGGTCTTGACGAGGTCGGTCAGAAGGAATTTATCCTGAAATCCGATGAAGGAAGAACGACCTTGGTGGAAAAAGCTGCTGAAGTTAATGCCGTGGTTTATACGGATAGCGTGGGAACTGAGTATCGCAAATCCGATGATCCACGTTTAATTCAGTTAGCTAAGCGAAGTGATGAGAATGAGAAGATGGCT
>SDBV01008255.1_pt1 | contig 14084 bp, 12 predicted proteins | sample 2277081 | NCBI WGS metagenome assembly SDBV01 (sample SAMN10402039, study PRJNA504765) | marine sediment metagenome | isolation source: marine sediment core GS10_PC15, 223 cmbsf | place: Arctic Ocean: Southern Knipovich Ridge | collected 2010
GGCACATGGGGAGAGGTGATGATGTCCGGTCCATAGTAGGGAACCGGCTGAATGATGATGGCCTTCATAGAGGTCTTACCGACCGAGCCAGAAAGCTCCACCTGCATTACACGTCCGAAGCGCATACCTGATATGTCAAAGACGACATTAGAACCCTGGTCGATGACACTCTTGTAGATGAAGAAACCAACCACTTGACCAATCTTGGCCTGCATGGCGTCTTCGACGCCCGCCTTGATTCCAGGATCTCCTAGGACGTCATAGCTGACCGCATTGTAAGTTACGGACTCTCCCGAGGTCTGCTCGTAGAATCTTATCATGGGCTCACCGGTCATATCGGCGAGATCTTCGCCGGTAATACCGTCGGCTATCTGGCGCACGATGGTACTAGTACCGGACGCTCCCTGACTCGAACCTATATGGAGAAGTCCAAAGTTTCCGGCACCGGCACCTTCGTCGTCCTCTTGGCCACCGTGTGGTGAGGGGCCTAGCTGCTCGGGGAAGAGTCTGATTTCCGGGTTCATGTCCGGTGAGAACAGGACGTCTTTGGTGTCACTGTTATAGCCATATTCATCCGGTCCGTTTCGGTTTACGATCTGGTCGTTCCATACATCCTCATCCACGGCGAAAGGTATGACCGGGGTTCCACCCAGTTTTGTGGGAGCATAGGCATAAAAGCGGTCGTCGAGCACGGCGGTAGCCGAAGCACCGACGCTGGCGGAGTTGATGCCCCAAATGGGAGCAAAAAAGAGGGGGATTTCTCCGCCGGTACTGGAATTTCTGCGGGCAATGACCTGCACGGCGTTGGCTTGGTCCACAGGAACTATCTGCAGGGCAACCTTGCGGTCGTGGGTGTCAGCCAGATATCCGATGATTATGTCGGTTTTGCGGTTTAGGACAACTCCCTGGCGGATGACCTGATTGGAGAGGGCGTACGCTTCGGCCTGGCTGTAGATATCATCAGCAAGTAGATACTCTCCGAAGGGCTGATCCGCATCACGGCCCAGGGCCTGGGCGCCGGCCAGAGCGGCGGCGTCCGCGGTGCGCTGGAGTTCGGCTCTGGCCACATAGAGGTAGCCGATGTCGACAGCCAGGGCTACACAGCCCAGTAAGACTACGAGCATGACCGCGACCATGACAATAATGGCCCCTTTTCGCTGGCGGCAGAAGAGCAAGCTCGGGGTTGTATTGGCAATGTACATATTTCACCGACCTTTCTTGTAGGAACCGATTAAATATCGGTCCCAGCCGAGTTAGCTTTTCTCGGCTTATATGAAGAGTTTAATATCTGAAATGGGTGGGGGAATATTTTTTGGCAGTCGGTCTTGTCAATAACCGAGAGCATTGACGGCAAGGTCGGTCAAAATCATCAATATTTCGCCGTTATAGGCGAATGGGTCGGGAACAGTATTGGCGAATTCTTTCAAAGAGTTAATCTGCGCGGATTCAACTCAAGCTGAAAAGTTTATCGGACGCGTCTGGCGAGAAGCTCAACGTACGAGTTGAAGAGATCCGATGAGTCGATCGGTAGACGGAGCGTCTGGAGAAGTGACGATATCCGGACCATAGTAAGGTACGGGCTGAACAACGAGGATTTTATCGCTGCCGGTAAGGTCGACCTCCATGACCCGTCCGAATCTCATGCCTGATATTCTGAAAACAGAATTTGAGCCGTCGTTGGTAACATTGTCGTAGATGAAGAATCCCACGACTTGGCCGACCTTTTCCTGGAGAGAAGCTTTGAGTCCTGCCTTGAGGCCAGGATCTCCGAGAACGTCGTAGCTCACAGCCTCATAGGTTACGGGGCCTTCGGAGTTTTCGCTGTAGAACTCGATCATAGGCTCACCGGTCAAATCAACGAAGTCTTCGGGGCTGACACCATTTTCTATCTGATTGGCTAGCTCACTGGTTCCCAGTGATCCGGAACCGATGTGCAGAAGTGTAAAGTTGCCAGCTCCTGCTTCTTCTTCGGATGTAGGACCTAGTCTTGTGGGGAACAGTTGTATTTCCGACAGATTGTCCGGGGCTGTTTCGATGCTATCAGAACTGGAATTGTAGCTGTAATCGTCTGGTCCATTACCCAATACAACCTGGTCGTCCCAGAATTCGGCATTGATGGCGATGGGAATGGCCGGTACGCCACCTACGGTCTTGGGGGCATAAGCAACAAAGCGGTCGTCTAGCACGGCGGTTGCGGAAGCTCCGACGGCTGAGGAGTGGATACCAAAGAGGGGGCCAAAAAGCAGCTTAATCTTTCCCCCGGCATGGTCGGCGTCTCTGCGAGCAATTACCCGCACAGCATTGCAGCTTTCCAATGGCACAGTCTGCATAGTGTCAGTGAGGTCGCGGGGGGTGGCTATGTATCCGATGGCTACGTCGGACTCGGGGTTGATGGCGACGCCTTGGGCCAACACGGTGTTCAAGTTGGCGTATAGCTGAACCTGGTCATAAATAGTTTGACTAGAAGGTGAGTAAGTTCCAAAGGGGTTTTGGGAACCTCTGGCGAGGGCTTGGACCCCGGCCATGGCGGCGGCATCGGCGGTTCGCTGGAGCTCGGTTCGAGCTACGTAGAGATGGCCGATATCCACTGTTAGAGCTACGCAACCGAGCATGACTACGAGCAAAACAGCGACCAGAACAACGACCGCTCCCTTACGCTGATGAGGATTGATAGAAACGCTAGGATGGGAAAAATCGGATCGAGGCATAATGCGTTCCTTTACACAAAATACTTGCGTCAGGAACGACACTGTGCCGTTCAAGGTAGCGTGACAATCTGTGGCATTGGTCACAGACTCGACGTTTTGCGTCCCAGCCTCGCGACTGGTTTGCTCTGCAAGCCTACCCGAAACATCTGTAAAGAAAAGTAGCTCAGCTTTAGCACAAAAACAAATTTAATAGCAGTTTTTTTTGGACGGTCCAAAACCTTATAATTTGCTTTGAATGGGCCTTTAGAGGTTGGTCTGGTAATAGGGGTGATTAGTGATTGGCAAGCCACATAGCAGAGCCGCTGGGGTTGTGAATCTTATATAATTATGGTGTTTATGGGCGGGCATTATTGACGATAATCTACTGGGATGATCGTTTTTCAGTACGGGATTTATCGAAACTGTGAGCATGATCCGCATAACCGCTAGCATCGAGATAGACGGATCTGAGATCCGCGAGAAGTTCGTCCGAGCCTCGGGGCCTGGTGGGCAGAATGTCAATAAGGTAGCTACGGCTGTGCAGTTGCGTTTTGATGTGAAGAATTCGCTGTCTCTAGGCGAGGAGGTTCGGGCTCGCTTGCTGAAACTTGGCGGTAGACGCATTACTCAGCGAGGGGTGCTGATTATCGATGCTCGGCGATATCGTACGCGAGAGCGAAATCGGAAAGACGCTCTGGATCGGCTCATCGGGTTGATCCGCAGAGCAGCGAGTAAGCCCAAGGCTCGTCGTAAGACTAAGCCCACCTTAGCCTCTAAAAAACGCCGACTTGAGGATAAGAAACGCCGAGGACGAGTCAAATCTCTGCGAGGACGTGTGGAGGCTTCGGAAGATTAGAAACCACCGCTACGAGAAATAGCATACATTTTAAGGCTTCACTATTATAGTATGATTTGGAGAATTCCTATAAATAAAAGTGCAGCTGTAAAGGCAAATATTGCTATCGTAAGCCAGATCATTTTTTTGGTTTGCTTTTCAGACTCTTCCGCGAGCAGGGCAAGAAGACGGGCCATCTGAGCTGACATATAATTTTGAATATCAGAAGCAGCAAGAGGATCTTTGGGACTACGTTGCTGCATGTCTTTAACAATGGCGTTGATTTCTGGATTCATAATATTGTCCTTTATCTGGGATTTTCCGTATAACGCTACATATCCCTGCTTAGCTCACCCACTACAACGATTTGGCCAAGTGTAGACGTTCATTCTTTTTCCGCGGGCGAAGCCGATGACGGTGAGGCCCATTCGTTGAGCGTAAGCGAGGGCTCGGCTGGTAGGAGCGGCTCGGGAAGCGACGATGGTGATGCCCACGCGGAGAGCTTTTAGAGCGATGTCGGAACTGATTCGGCCTGTGGCCAGCAGGAGCTTGTCTTTTAGATCCATGCCATTTAGCTTGGCCCAGCCGATGACCTTGTCGGCTGCGTTGTGTCTGCCAATGTCGTCGGTGCGAAAGATGATGCGGTCGGGTCGGCAGAGGCTGGCGCTGTGTACGCCGCCGGTCTGACGAAAAATTTCAGCTCGGCTGTCCATCTGCTTATTCAAGGCTAGAAGCTCTTGGCGAGAGACTCTAACAAACATGCCCACCCTGATTTCTTCATCGGGCTCGTCGGATAGCTTTTTTTGAGCTAAGCTGCGCCCGCCGGCACAACCGCTGGTAAGAATGCGATTTTCCAGAGCGTCCTCGTCAGCTAGCAGTTGGCCTTGGACTTTGACTTTGAAACCGTCGTCAGCTTTTTCCGGCTGGGCCACCGAATCAATTTGGCCGACGATGCCTTCGCTAAAAAGAAAGCCCGCAGCCAATTCTCGCAGATCCGTTGGGCTACAAGCGATGGTAGCGATGAGCTTATCGTTCAAGATGATTTGACAGAGCTCTTCTCTGGCGACCTGTTCGTCGATCTCTTGGGCTTCTTGGTCCTGTTGAAATTTGAGGACCTGAGCTTGGGTAATGATTTTTTCGATATCACTCATAAATGGAAGGGTCCCGGAGAGTTCTTCGCAGAATAAAACCCCCGGTAAAACCAGGGACAACGTGAAGAAACCCCCAGTCCCGGCGCGCCGGGATGGGGGCTAAATAATTGACTATTGGGGCTTGGGTGATGATTTTTTCGTTGTCAGTCATAGGCGGAAGGCCATTGCGGGGGTCGTTGATTGGACCCCCCGGCACGCAGGCCGGGGGCGTTTGGAAAAAACCAGTTATTTGCCTTTGCGTTTGGCGGAGTGTTTTTTGCCGCCGGCTCGTTGGGCGTGTATTTTTTGCTGTAGGCCAAAGAGGCGGATAAAGCCGATGGCGTCTTTTGGCTCGTACTCTGCGCCCATGGTGAAGCTGGCTAACTCGTCGATGTAGAGCGAATAGGGGCTACTGATGGCGGCGGGGGTGGCTCGACCCTTGAAGAGCTTCATTTTGACTTGGCCGGTTACGTTTTCCTGGGTAACGTTGACGAAGGCATCGAGAGCGTTGCGCAGGGGGCTAAACCATTTGCCATTGTAGATAAGATCAGCGTAGCGCAGGGCGATTTGCTGTTTGTAGTGAGCGGTGTCGCGGTCGAGGGTGATGCTTTCGAGACTTTTGTGAGCTTCGTAGAGAACGGTTCCGCCGGGCGTTTCGTAAGCTCCGCGGTTTTTGATACCGACCAGGCGATTCTCCACCAGATCTGTTTGGCCCACAGCGTGTCGGCCAGCAAGAGTGTTTAGCTTTTCGAGCAGTTTAGCGGCGGGCAACTTTTTGCCGTTCAGTTTGACCGGAGTGCCCTTGACGAAATCGATGGTTACGTACTGGGCCTTGTCCGGAGCCTTAGAAACAGCTCGAGAGATGATCCAGAGATTGTCTTTGGGCTCATTGGCGATGTTTTCGAGGTCAGCGCCCTCGTGGCTGATGTGCCAAAGATTGCGGTCTCGGCTATAGATTTTTTTCTTGGTGGCATCAATGGGTATGCCGCGCTTGCGGGCGTACTCGATGGCGGCTTCTCGACTGCGCAGCTCGAAGCGGTCGTCCTTCCAAGGGGCGATGATCTCTAGGTCAGGCCCCAGAGACATGTAGGTCAGCTCAAAGCGCACCTGGTCGTTGCCTTTGCCGGTAGCACCGTGAGCAACAGCGTTGGCGCCCTCGGCCTTGGCTACGGCCACTTGGTACTTGGCAATTAAAGGACGAGCGATTGAAGTGCCCAGCATGTAGCGGTCTTCATACACGGCCCCAGAGCGGAGCATGGGCCAAATATAATCTTGGGCGAATTCTTGGCGTAGATCGGCGATGATGCACTTGCTGGCTCCGCTGGCCAAGGCTTTTTTGCGAACACCTTTTAGCTCCTGCCCTTGGCCAAGCTCGGCGGCAAAGGCGATTACGGGGCATTTGTAGGTCTCTCGCAGCCAGGGGAGAATGACGGAAGTGTCTAGTCCTCCGCTGTAAGCCAAGACGATTTTTTTGATTTTTTTTGATTTGCCGGCCACGGGGTTATCTCCTGTAAGTATTGCAGGCAAGGGTTTATTTTTGCATTCCGCGATTAAGCCCAAGGTAGATAAACGATATGGCTCTACGCTGGGGGTTAATCGCCCTTCAATTGGAGCATAGTAATCGGCCCGGGGCTCTTTGGCAATGGAAGGGGAGCTAGCTTGGAAGGTTTTTTGCTTGACTATCAGCCAGTGTAGCGCTATAGTTTGCAGTTCACCAGGTTTGATTTCGGACGGGATTATTTCGCAACTTCTTTTGTTATGGTACTTTATAAGAACTGTTGGATTTTGATGGAGTTAGCTAGTCGTGGCCAAAAAGGCGAGTAAAAAGGCTAGTTCGGGCAAGTCTAGAGCCAAGCGATCTGGGTCTAAAGTGAAGGCCAAGAGCAAGGCGAAAACTAAGACCACAAAAGTCAAATCGGCTAAGAAGGTGTCCAAGAAGAAGAGTACAAAGAAGAAGTTGGTCAGGACGAAGGTAGCCAAGAAGAAGGTAGTCAAGAAGAAATCGGTTCAGGCTAAGCAGGCCAAGGCTCGCAAGTCCTCGACTAAGAAGAAGGGGCTGCGTGTAATCTCTACCGGAGCTGGGGCCAAGCTGGCGGGCAAGGTGGGGTCATCTCTACAGGCGAGTAAAACGATTTCGACAAAGAAGTCGCGTAGTGAATCCTCTCCGCTTCGGGTAGAGGAGTTAGATGATTTTAGAACTTTGCTGCTGAAGCACAGACGGACGTTGCTGGGGAATGTTGCTCGGATGCGCGCGGAAGCCCTGGAAAAGAATCGTCAGGATGCGGCGGGTAATCTTTCGAAGTTTCCGACCAGCCCAGCAGACCTGGGCAGCGATAACTACGAAATGGAGTTCACCTTGAGTATGATGGAAGGCGAGCGTGAGCTTCTAAAAGAAATTGACGATGCCCTCAAGCGGATGGACGGGAGCATCTATGGGATATGCGAAGCGACCGGAGAGTCCATTTCTCGAGACCGGTTGCAGTTTGAGCCCTGGGCTCGCTATACGGTGGAATATACCAGTCTGCTGGAGAAGGGGCTGGTTTCGTCAAGTTCAACTGGGCCGGATGAATCTCGAGAATAGTTCTAGAGCGAGCATCCAGTTGCAAGGTTAATCTCTCCCGCCAAAGAGCGGGCAATAACCATTATCTATGAAACAAGCAAGATTGGGCAGCGCCGCGGGAAATCCGCCAAGTCATATTCGGTTTTGGCTGGTGGTTGGACTGGGGTTACTGGCAGATTTACTGAGCAAATGGTACGCGTGTAAGAATCTGGTGGAAGGACAACCGCGTAAGGTTATCGGGGGGATTTTGGACTGGAAGCTGGTGTACAATCCGGGAGTTGCCTTTGGGATCGAGTTGGGCTGGTGGGTGATTTTATCTGCGGTGGTGGTGGGGATTGTTTTGATGCTATGGCTGTTTTTGGTAAGTGACAAGAAAGCGGTTTGTTATCATATCGGGCTGGGGCTGATGCTGGCTGGGGCGTTGGGGAATTTGGTTGATCGGCTTCGAGAGCCTGGGATGGTGCGTGATTTTATCGACTTTAGTTTTTGGCCGACGTTTAATATAGCCGACGCTTTGCTATGCGTGGGTGTAGCACTGGTGGGGATATGGATTATGCGGGGCGGGGCCTCGGCAGAGAAAGGCTAGAGCAGGGTCGGGGTTGAGTTAATACACGTAACGCCATTTATGAGATAAAAAGGATAGGTATTTCCTAGAAGGCAGGGCTTCTATGCATCGGCTGTCTGTTTGTCGTCATAGAATTTCTTGATGTCCAGAAATCCAGATTCGCACTGGACAAAGGCTTGGGTAACGTCGGTATCGAATTGGGTGCCGGCACCGTCAAGAATTATGTCCTTAGCAATGTCGTGGGCAAAAGCTTTCTTATAGACGCGCTTTGAAACAAGGGCATCGTATACGTCGGCACAAGCAAAGATTCGTGCGCAGAGGGGAATGTTTTCACCAACAAGGCCATCAGGATAACCTGTCCCATCAACTCGCTCATGGTGATGAGCCGCAATGTCGGTAGCCATACGAAGGAACCCGGCCTCGGGGTGCTGTTTAAGAGCGGCCCCCAAGGTTTCAGCCCCAATAGCTGAATGTTCCTTTATGATTTCAAACTCACGATCATTAAGCCGCCCGGGCTTTAGAAGAATGTGATCTGGTATGCTGACCTTTCCAATATCATGCAGTGGACAAGTGGCGTAGATTCGCTCAACAAATCCCTTGTCAAGCTGCTTGGAATACTTCTCGTTTTTGGCCAACTCTTCACTAAGCAAGCGGGCGTATCTCTGAACGCGGTCCAAATGCTGTCCGGTTTCTGGGTCCTTTGATTCAGCCAGTTTGGCCAGAGAATAGATTACCAAATCCCGGACTTCGCGTGCCGTTGCACAACGATGAACCAATACGTCCCGAATTGACAGCATTCCCACGGCTACGCCATCTGCGGTAATGGGAATGTATCGGACTGGGCTTTGGGCCATAATTTCCTGAACGTTGAGGAGCGGATCATTTGCTCTGCAACAAGCTACGTCGCGAGTCATTATGTCTTTGACGAGAGTGTCTCTGGGATTATGGTTCCCGTTCGTTACCTTGTAAATGATGTCCCGTTCGGTGATCATCCCCAGCAACTTGCCCCGCGGATCGTCTACGACTAACGAACCGATCTGATGTTCGGCCATTTTAGCGACCGCGGTCGCAATAGTGTCGTCCGGAGTAACCGTGACAACTTCTCTAGAGCCGCAAGGTATTCGATCCATTTCCGTTACAACTGCTTCACCAGATATGCAAGAATTGTCGTACATGTGCACCCACCGCTTTCCCCTCCTCCGATTTGCCCATCTATCCCCCAGTTGTAACTTCATTATCGGCAAGGTGCTTAGATAGCCTGAAGGGTAATTCCCTTATTATTATCAGATTTATTACCTAATAAGAAGGTAAAATGTATCAAACGCAAGATCGGCTTGGTACTGTAAGTCTTTATATAACAAGCAGAACTAACTTTTTAGCAGGGGTAGAGCTTATACTTTGACGGCTACTTTTGAGCCACGGGCGTTTTGACAGTTGAACTTGAACTCGTCCTGTCCGCAGGCCTGGTCGGGGACAATGGTAATAGTTCTGCGGGAAGATTCTTCCAACTGAGCGAGCCATTGGCGGTTGGTGTTCTGTAGGTGATGAGCGGCTGACGGAGATAAACTAAGCGTTACGGTGGCGACATCGTCGTGATTGAGGACTATTTTGAGGGCCCGCATGGCGTCTAGAGTAACAGACTGGGCGCTTTTGACCAAACCGGCACCGTTGCAATGCGGACATTCCTCGTAGACACTGCTGGACAGGCTGGGGCGCAGTCGCTGGCGAGTCATTTCGATGATACCGAATTGACTCATGCGAAGGCACTTTGAGTGAGCCCGGTCGTTTTTCATGGCTTCTCGCAGAACCCTTTCAACGTCACGGCGGTGATTGGCATTGAGCATGTCTATGAAGTCGCAAATGATCAGTCCGCCCAGGTCTCGCAGGCGCAGTTGTCTGGCAATCTCTAGGGCAGCCTCTTTGTCGGTGTTGTAAGCCATGGCTTCGGCGTTGCCGTGTGAACGTGATTTTCCGGAATTGACGTCGATGGCGACGAAAGCCTCGGTCTGGTCGATGACCAACGATCCTCCGCTGGGTAGAGTGACGTGACGGTTGTGAATTTTGTCGATCTCGGACTCGATTTTGTAATGGTGAAAAAGAGGTTTGCTACCCTCGTACAGTTTGACCTTGCGGAGTGACCGGGGCATAGCAGCCTTGAGGAAGTCGCGAATGCGGGCGGCAACGTCGGCGCTATCCGTGATGATTTGGGCAATGTCAGAGCTGAAGACGTCACGGATGGTACGGATAACCAGATCGGATTCACGATAGAGCTCACAAGGAGCCTGCTCGTTTTTGACGCGTTTGTCGACGGCTTGCCAGAGTCGCATAAGATAGTTGAGGTCAGCCCTGATGTCGCGTTTACTACGACCAAGGCCAGCGGTGCGGACAATAAAGCCATAGTCCTTTGGAGGTTTTAGAGACTCCAGTAAGTCCTTGAGTTGCCGGCGGTCTTCTTCGTCTTCGATTTTGCGTGAGACTCCCGCTCTCCGCATGCCGGGCATTATAATCAGGAATCGTCCAGCCAAGGAGATATAGCTGCTGAGGGTTGGTCCCTTTGTGCCGACGCCCTCTTTAATGACTTGTACGACGATTTCTTGGCCACGTTTGAGACAGTTCTGTATGGGAGGTCGTTCTCTGCGTGATTTCTTACGACCGACCGGCTCAATGGACTCGGAAGACACGGATTTTTGAGATGGGAAATACTGGGAATGCACATCAGAGACGTGCAGGAATCCCTGTTTGGGCAGACCAAAGTCAACAAAGGCGGCCTGGATGGACTTTTCCACATTTGTGACGCGTCCTTTGTAGATGTTTCCGATGTGGCTGGCCAAGGAGGTCCTCTCTAGATAGAGTTCCTCCAGTTGGCCGTTCTCAATCACAGCAATGCGACACTCTTCGTCTTCAGCATTGATGAGCATTTCTCTGGGCATAGATTACTCCTTCGCTAGCCGATGGTGTTCTCGGCCAAAGCTTTCTTGATCATAAATTTTGAGTTGTAGCTGGCCCGCTTGGGCGGAGCTGTAGGTTACTTTGCTACGGACGAGCTTTGCCCGATTGGACAGATTGTCCAGATCCAACAGGGCCAAGACCTCAGCGGGCTTAGCGGACCCGGCTGGGGTGTAGTTTAGAGTGAAAGCCAACTCGTGCTGGTCCAAACGTAAGCGTCCCAGGTAGGGCCGGATATTCACTTCTTTAAATTGAGCCTTTCGTTTGGAAAATCTGCTGACGCTCAGGGTGGTGGAGTCCAAGAGAGCTGGTATTTTGCTAGTTGTCTTAGCCGCGTCTTGCTGGGAGAGCTCAAGGGTATATACAGCAGAAACGGGCAGGGGTGATCGGCTCTGTTCGAGCTTGAAGCAGTTGCGTAGTGTGATCCCCGGAGGAAGGGTTTTAGCCAATCGATCCGCCAACTCTTGGAGGCTGTAGTCTTGGGGTAGTCCCAGAATCAGCAGCTCATCGAGGCAACTCACGCCCAGAGGCCTGGGCAGCAAGAGCCAGATTTTAGGTCTAGGGTTGTATCCCTGGCTGTGAGCTATAGGTAGGCCGGCGCGGCGGACAGCCCTGGCGAACAGCCGCAACATGTCATGATGGGACAAGAAGCGTAAATCCCCGGACTGTGAAAAACTGACCCCAAATTTATCTGACAATTGAAACTCTTTTCCCGGGTGACATCCGGCTCGACAACAACTGCTGGTGCAGAGCTGCTTCCAGATGGGTTCCCGCTATGTTGGCGGGCTAAGTGCTCTGGTATATGGGTCCTGAACAACCGAGCCAACCAGAACAGCCCCGCCCACGATGGAATATTATCTCGCCAGCTTCTCGGTGGCGCTAGATTCGTAACTAGGCTCTACGGCCATATTATATCTCCTTAGACCAGATCAGGAAACACCTTTCTGGTCTCTCGGCGGAGATAGTGGATTATCTGCCTATCGGTATTCAAGCCCATCACCCTACGTGCGACCCGCTGAGCGTGCTGTATGGTGCTGGCTCTGATGAGCCTTTTTAGAGAGGGAATGGCCTGTGGAGCGACGGAGAACTCCCTGAGCCCCAAGCCCAAGAGGAGCAGAGAGAACTCCAACTGTGAGCCCATTTCTCCACAGAGGGATACTGGTATATGGTGTCTTCTGCCAGCCTTGATGACCTCCCGGATCAGTTTTATCAGGGCGGGGTTTGCTGGGGTAAAGAGACTAGCGACATTTTCGTTGGCTCTATCTACAGCCAAGGTGTACTGGATAAGATCGTTGGTTCCGATACTGAAGAAGCTGCACTCGGAAGCAAAGATAGCGGCACTGATGGCTGCGGAGGGGGTTTCGATCATAATTCCCAAGGGAATATTCCGGCGATGGGCAATGCCCTGTTCATCCAATTCCTCAGAGACCTCTCCGAGAATCAGTCGAGCTTGGCGAAGCTCGGTGAGGGTGGTAATGAGGGGCAAAAGAATGCGTACATCACCGTGAGCGGAGGCTCGCAGTAAAGCTCTCAACTGTCTGCGGAAGAGAGGCAGGCGGTCGGGCTGAAGGCAAAAGCGAATGGACCGGCATCCGAGGAAGGGATTTCTTTCCGGTGCGGCGGCTTGGGCCTGGGTGTATTTATCAGCTCCCAAGTCTAGAGTGCGGATAACCAGGGGCCGATCGCCCATGACTTCCAAGGTTGTGCAGTAGGCCTGGTAGTGCTCTTGCTCGGTTGGTTCAGTCTCTCTGCCTAAGTGCAGGAACTCAGTGCGGTAGAGCCCGATACCCTCAGCTCCGTAGTCCAGACAGGTCTGGGCCTCGGAAGGGAACTCGATATTGCCAAGAAGCTCTATTTTTGTACCGCATTCGGTGACGGCGGGCAGATCTCGCAGACCCCGCAGCCCTTCACTAATGGTGAAGAGCTCACGATCATACTGGCGAAACTGCTCAGTAGTGGCTTGGTCCGGCTTGATTATCACGGTTCCGCGAGTACCGTCGACAATTAGTTCATCTCCCCCGGTAACCAGAGCAGTTATGTTGTTGAGCCCGACCACGGCGGGAATACCCATAGCCCTGGCAACAATAGCGGAGTGACTGGTTCGTCCGCCGGCGTCTGTGGCGATACCCTTGACGTGGTTACTGTCCAGACGAGCTGTTTGGGAAGGAGTCAGGTCGTGAGCCACGACTACGACGTCGGCGGTAAGGTGGCTGAGATCCTCTCGCTTTTCACCGATGAGATTGTGGAGGATGCGGCGTTCAATGTCGTAGATATCGGTAACGCGATCAGCCATGTATTGGTCTTCAGACTCCAGGAGCATCAGAGCCTTTTGGCGTAGCACGATACTGGTGGCATACTCAGCGGTGACCAACTGGTCGCGGACAGTTTCGGCGATTTCCCGGTAAAGATTTCGATCGCGGAGGTATAGCCAATGCATGTCGAATATGGCTGCGGTTTGGGGCCCAAACTTTTCGGTGGCTGTTTCCCTCAAGGTGGCTACATCGGCGACGGACTCGGTCAGGGCCTTGCGGATGCGGACCAACTCAGCTTTGATTTCCGAGCGGGAGAGGTGCCGTCGCGGGATGCGATAATCCTCAGCGTCAATCACCACGGCAGGGGCGAAGGCTATTCCCGGAGAGACGGGAATGCCCTTTTTAGTTCTCATTTCTGTCTGTTTGATGGGGTCATTCATTCTTCACCAAATCCTTCAGCGATGAGCCCAGCCATAGCGTCCAGGGCCTCGGTGGCGTCAGGGCCGATGGCACTGAGGGTAAGTTTGGTTCCCTGGGTAGCTGCCAAGGTCATAACCTGCATAATACTTTTAGCATCGACCTGTTGGCTACCTTTGGCGATTTGCAAGTCCGCCTCGAAGCGGTTAGCCACATCGACCAGTTGCATAGCAGGTCTGGCATGGAGTCCCAAGGAGTTGGGGATTTTTACCTGTTTGGTAATCTCCTGGTGGTTTGCTGAAGTTTCTTGGGTCATGCCCGAGCACCTTTTCAAATCGAGCGTTTTTAGTATTCTTTTTCGTCTTCAGTTCCGACAATAAGCTCAAGAACAGCATTTGGGGTATTGGCTTGTCGGAGGGTCTTTCTGAATCCGGAACGTTGTAGATTCCCGAAGATCAGCTCCATGGCCTGGAGGTGTCGATCATGGTCATTTGCTGGGCTGATCAACAGAAGCACTGAAAACACGGGAGCGTTGTATAAGGCATCGAAACCCAAACCTTCAGAAGCACAACCAATAGCCAGGGCGGTTTTTTTGACGGCTGAGTGCTGGCAACGTGGTACGGCGAAGCCTTTGCCGAATCCTGTCGCGCCATCGGCTTCGCGTTTGATCAGGTCCTGGAGTATTTGCGGGT
>SDBV01008256.1_pt1 | contig 14084 bp, 12 predicted proteins | sample 2277081 | NCBI WGS metagenome assembly SDBV01 (sample SAMN10402039, study PRJNA504765) | marine sediment metagenome | isolation source: marine sediment core GS10_PC15, 223 cmbsf | place: Arctic Ocean: Southern Knipovich Ridge | collected 2010
AGACATATAACGAAATCATTAAACCCATAATGGCTGTAGATCTTCATAATGTGCCACAATATGGGTTTTTCGCCTATCTCTATCATAGGTTTTGGTTTTAAATGCGTTTCTTCAGAAATCCGAGTTCCCATACCCCCGGCGAGAATTACGACTTTCATATTAAACAAACCTCATTCTGGTAAATTTTGTACAAATCTACTCTTATCAGCCATTTTCCCGTTCAATTCTACCACAACAAAACGATTTCTTACTATTTTTTTTGAATTAGTCATTAGATAAGGTAGATTTATATATTATGAGCGATCCTAGCTTTTTGAATCTACAATTTGTTTATATAGTTCAATGAATTGATCGGCAGTGTTCTTCCAAGTAAACCTTTTAGCTCGCTTGACTCCCCTGGCACTAAATTCTGCATTCATATCGTCGTCTTTTACCAGTTTCAAAATTGCTTCCGCGATCTCGTCGTCATTTTGATGATCAACCAGCTTGCCCGCATCTCCGACGACTTCCGGCAATGACGAAGAATTAGATGTGACTACAGGTGTTCCGCAGGCCATTGCCTCAAGAGGCGGTAAACCAAACCCTTCAAATATAGATGGAAAAACGAATACTTTCGCACCACTATAAATCGCCGCTTTATCTTCTTCATCCACTCGCCCAGCAAATATCACATCGTCCTCTAGCCCAAGATCGTTATAGGTCGTATAAACCTTGTGGGCGTTCCAGCCATAGCCCCCGCATATTACTAATTTAGAGCCATTTAGGTCACGAGCGATCTTTGAATATGCCGTGATTATCTTGGGTATATTTTTCCTCGGCTCTATAGTTCCTAAAAATAAAATATAGTCTTTCGGCAAACCGTACTTCGTTCGCACTTTCGCCAGCTGTTCATGGTCACTTATCGGTGCATAGCTCTCTGAAACTCCCGCATGTATGACCTTTATTTTCTCTTTCTCAACATTAAAGAAAAAGCTTAGTGCTTTTTTTGTCGCTTGAGAGTCAGTAACTATTTTTTTTGCGACGGCTAGATTATGCTTAGTAACGTCCATAAATCGATAGTACAGATCATCCGGAAAATAATCGGGGTACAAGGCCGGGATAACATCATGGACGGTGACAACCCCGTTGCCTTTAGTCGGGATCTTGTATATATCGGTTTCGTGAAATGCGTCTGTTTTTACTTGGAAAAAATTATTTTCTCGCCTTGCTAGCCTATTTATAAGCACCTTAGTTAGAGCCTTATAATAAACCGATGACCCTGATATCCCTTCGACTAATGCCTGTTGTTCTTTTGAAACTTTTATCTTTGGATCCTGGAAAAAGACGATATCGATTGAGTCGTCAGCTTCTTGTATAGCTTTTACTAGCTCTAAAAGGTAATACTGAATACCGGTCCAGGGATTTAATAATGACCTACCGTCAAATGTAATTCGCAAATCTACCTCCGATTCTCAATCAATTTTTCATACTTTTTCGCTAACACTCGCCAATCAAATTTTTCCTCAACAAATTTTCTGGCATTTTTTGACAGTACATTAGCCATATTATTGTCGTCGTTGAGCTCTTTAACTCTATGTTCAAAATCTTGAATCCTACAAATAACCGCTTGTTTTCCGTCTACTATATCATAGCCCCTTGCTCCGATAGGAGTACAAACACAGGGAATTCCAGCCGCAAAATATTCGGCAAGCTTTAAATTGGATCCCGAACCGTCTTCCATCGGATTTAGAGCAATATCAGCTGCCTTGTAAAGATCAGTCTTTTGTTCATCTTCGACAAAGCCCATTAATTTTACGTTTGAGGTCAGTTTTTCCTCACCTAATTCGTCACATACTCCCCCAACAAGCAGGAAATCAATACCGGAGACCGCTTTTGCCATCTCGATGATGCTCTTGGCCGCCTTTGTATTAGGAATATGAGCTGATCCTACAAAAATAGCAATAGGCCGGCTCAACCTTAGCTTCTCTTTTGCTTCTTTTTGTTGCTTTTCAGTTCTCATTTTGACATCGTCACAATCGACCCCGTTAGGAATTATTGCAATTTTTTCTTTCGATATATTATATAGATCAGCCAAAGTGTCTTTTTCTTCATCAGAAACACTTATGATAAGATCTGCTTTGTGACATGCGATTTTTTCAATTCGAAAAACCTGCCGTAGCAACCAGCGACCCCAAAAATTGTCCGGATACATCTGTTTTTTCAATAAATACTCTACGTTGTGTGCGTCATAGATCAACATCTGTTCCTTTTTTTTGATACGTAATAATTCGTGCACAAAAAATGGATGAGAAGCTATAAATACATCGGCGTCATTGTTGCGAGCGGTCTCTTTTCTATATGCGGGCGAAAACCTAGATAGCAAGGGCAGTACGGCATCTGTGATAGGTACATTGACCCGTTCAAAGAAAAATCTATCAAGCCGCCCATGTAGCCTGCTAAATAAAATAGTCTTCTCTTTGACATTATCGCTAATATATTTTTCTTTTACTTCCTTGGGAGTCCAGGTCAAGCTGGTTATATTGATAAACCAATCTTTTGAAAATTTTCTGTAGAGATAGAAAATTCTTATTTTGCCTCCAGCGCTTGGAGGATATATAGAAAAAGTCGAAGATAATTGTATTTTTTTCATCAGTTTTCAAGAGCTTTTAAAAATTGACCCACAGTGTTGTCCCAGGTAATTGAGCGCACTTTATCGTTTGCTGCTTCCCCAAGCTTAGCTGCATACTCTTTATTATCTATTAGATTTTGCATAGCATTAGCAAGCTGATTAACGTCAGGCTCTACGATAAGACCCGTCTTTTCATGCTCAACAAGCTCAACAGGCCCACCCGAATCATTGCAAGTGATGACCGGTTTTTTGCTTTTCATTGCCTCAACCGTAATTAAGCCAAAATCTTCTTGTTGGGGTACAAAAACAACTGCGATTGAAGATGCATATTGCTCAACTAAATCCTCGTCAGATAGAAGCCCTAAAAATTTTATCCGACTATCAGAAGCAGCTAATTCTTGTAAAGGTCCTTTCTCTGATCCATCACCGCCAATTCTCAATTCAATTTCGCCCTTTACTCGCTTAAAGGCTTCGATTATCAAGTCAATCCTCTTTGGCTGATCCAACCGACTTACGGTAAATAAATATTTACCGGGTTCAGATCTTAAGCCCTCTAAAGCAGTCGGCGGATAAATGACTTTTGGTTCGATTCCTGCTGGGAAATACTCTTGTCTTTGCTTGACCGTTTTTGAAATACAGAAAAAGTCAGTTATGTTTTCTATTGTAAGCGCTTTGTTATCCATATTATGAATATACTTGCGCATATAAACACCGCCTAATCTCATCGCTTTTGGCAGCTCCTTGATATAGCGAATCTTGTCTGCCTTGCCCGGAAAACAATCATACACTCCCCTTAAGCGATGCGTCATATAGCAAACATGTTTTCTATGGCTGACCATCCAGGCCGGATATTTTAGGGAGATGATCATGTCAAAGTGATCTAGATCAAGAGCTTTAAAGGAATTATAGGCTTTGGCCGTTCTAAGAAAAGTTCGTTCGTCAACAGGTAGTCTGACTATTTCAGCTGAATGATCTGAAAGCTCGTTAAATGCTTTATTTAGGCCCACTGTCAGCTTCTCTATTCCGCCTAGTTGATACGGAATAGGATGCGGGGACACTATTGCAATTCTCACCTATCATTTCACCCCGATTACAGCATACTCTTGATAATTGTGATCCAGGAAGTTTCTCACTCTAAATTCCTCCGGACAGGGCGAGAGTAGCATTAGCCGCACGTTATTATATCCATAAGCCTCGATTAAAAACTTGATAGTTTCCGGTGAGTAAGGTTTCTCATGGGTAATGTCCAGATAAAAGTGGCTAAGTGCCAGGCTGCAATTCGGATTAACAGTTTCAATAATAATAATCCCTCCCGGCGCTGTTTTCTTATGCGCGAGCTCGATGAATCTTCTTAAATAATCCGTGTTTTGATGCTCGATAAAATGTAATGCACTTATTCCCAATAATGAATCATCGGAACTGTTTTCAAGAACAGCATTGACGTCTGTAAATTCAAAATCAAGCCCCTTTTTGTTCAATGTTTCCTCAAGCGATTTATTCTGCTCCAATCCCTTAGCCGGGACTTTAGCTTTTTTTAAGAGCTCAAGAAACTCTCCTCTGCCGCAACCCGCATCAAGAAATATTCCTTTCTTGGAAACGTCGCCAAAAGCTTCTTTAGCATGTTTAACATAGATCGCTTGCTTATCTCTTATGGCTGATTCCGGACCACGAAAAATATCTTCAAAACAAATATATTGAGCATCCTTCTTAAGCAACTCACGGCTCTTAGTGTTTTTTATCAACGGATCGTCATCAATCATAATATTTTTCAATTTTCTTGGTCCGTTTAGTTTCAAAGCAGATTGCATCTCTTGCTTTGTTTGCCGAAAATCTACGCCTATGTCATTCAATTCTTTTCGCATCGTTTGGATTACTTGATCAGTGTCTTGTAAAGCAGAATCAATTCTTGCTATGCCCAGTCTGTTTTTTAGCCACTGCTTAAACCTCTTCTTCATAGCGCTTATTGATGCTCCTTTGCTCATTTTTGACCAGATATGGCCGACTTATCGCCTGTCTTTTTTGCAACATCTGACCGCTTTTTGCCACAAATTAAACATAACTGAGAATTGATTTTTGAATAGTCAAATCTTTGCTCGCCAGTAATCCAAAAGGTCTTCCATCATCTTCTCAAATGGTATACTTGGCTTCCACCCGGTCGCCTTGTTAAATTTTGAATAATCTCCCCACAATACCTCGACATCTGAAGGCCGCATTCTTTTTGGGTCCTGTTTGACCTCTACTTTTACATCGCTAAAACCAAGCAATGTATCGAGCATTTCCTGGACCGTTCGAGTTTCACCGCTGGCTAAAACATAAACATCCCCGGGCTTACACTTATTAACAGCGAGCCAATATGCCCTAGCAATATCACGAACGTCTGTCCAATCACGTTTTGCTTCCAGATTACCTACCTCGATAACAGGTTTTTTCTTACCTGCCTCTATCTCGGCGACCTGTTTTGCAAAGTTGCTTGTAACAAAAACATCTCCTCTTCTTGGACCCTCATGATTAAAGGTCCTTGTTCTTATCACTTTCAATCCGTAGCTCTGATGATATTGATAACCCATCATGTCCTGAGTAACCTTGCTTACAGCATAAGGACTCAGAGGCCTTAAGGGATTATCCTCGTTCATCGGTACTTCATCCGGTAACACCAGCCCGTATTCTTCGGATGAAAGAGCTATTTGGATCACCGGGTCAATGCCTAATTCCCGAACCGCTTCAAAAACATTGACCTGCATCTCGGCATTGTCTTTGATCGTCGCTGCCGGAGATTCCCAAGAGGTCGGTACAAAGCTTTGCGCAGCTAGATGAAAAATGTAATCCGGCTTTACTTTATTTATGGTTTCCAGCACATTCTTATAATCTCTTAAGTCGCAATCATAAAAAGTCACTGAATCTTTTATGTGATAAATGTTGTCTTCGCGGCTTCTCCATCTTTTTGTGCCAAAGACTTTTACATCTCCCACCGTAAGAAGATAATCGGCTAGATGACTTCCCGCCATCCCCGTTATTCCAGTTATTAAAGCTTTTTTCATACCACTTTCTCCTTAGTACTCCTATCGGTATTTCGTAAATAATTCAATGTATCTTCGATTGTTTGATTTATATCGATTTTTGGCTCCCACCCAGTTGCTTTCTTAAGCTTTGAGTTATCACCCACGACAAGCGGCGTGTCTGAAGGTCTCATTCGCTCAGAATCCTCCCTCACCGCTATATCGACTTTGGAAACATCTAATAACTTGTCCAAAATATCTTTGATCTTGACGGCCTTTCCCGAGCAAACGTTGTATACTTCTCCGGGCCGGCCTTCATCAATCAAACGCTTGTAAGCTATGACGACATCGCGAACATCTAAGAAATCTCGTTTGGCTTCCAGGTTCCCTACATGCATCGATGGTTCTTGTTTACCTTGCTCCGCATCCACGATTTGAGAAGCAAAAGCGGGTATTACAAAATTTCCTTTTTGCCCTGGTCCACTATGATTAAAAGACCTTGCTATAATAACAGGAATGCCGTGGCTTGCAAAGTACTGAAGCCCCAGAAACTCTTGCGTGACCTTGCTTGTAGCATAAGGATTGTTCGGTTTTAGCCTAGTGTTTTCATTAATCGGCACATCATCTTTGTCTACCGCCCCGTATACTTCGCCGGTGCTTATTACAAGAATACGTGGCTTTACTCCGAGTTCGATAACAGCTTGTAGAAGGTTAAGTTGAGCCAAAATATTGTTGATCAGCACTTTTTCAGTGTCATTCCAGGCATCAGCCACGGAAGCTAGAGCCGCCAGATGAAAAATTTGGTCCGGCTTTATGTCGTCAATTACATCTTTAGCCGCAGCCCTATCCAATAAGTCGCATTTGAGCACCTTGACCGATGAATCAGCGATGACGTCATTATCAAACAAAGTCGTGCCGAAAACCTCATTTTCCTCAGATTGCTCCAGCAGTTTACAAAGATGCCTACCGGCAAAGCCGGTAGCTCCTGTTATCAGTACTTTCAATATCTCTCCAATAACTAAAGCTCGTTATAGCTAATTTAACAAAATATTGTATATTTAATAAAGTATAGCCTACATGAGCATTTATTGAGGATATTTTGAAAATCGGAATCGACGGCTCTGGAGCCATGGGCGCTCAAACCGGAGTGGGAAAATATATAAATAAACTTATCGAAAATTTATCTTTGATAGACCCAAGTAACGAATACCTTGTCTATCTTAATTATTTTCGAACCGGCAAAATAAATCCTTTCGGTAACGATTACCATGTTGCCAAAAACAGGATCCCCGCCAAGATCCAGCGACTCTTGCACAATCAACTCAAAATACCTATCGAGACCTTTACCGGTAATATTGATATATTTCACGGACCAAATTACTTCGTACCGCCCTCAAAAAATTCCAAAAAAGTTGTTACAGTGCATGACCTGACGTTCGAATTTTTCCCGGAAACAATGATCGGAAGAGACGCGGCCTATTATAAAAAGTATGTCCCGATGTCTATGCAAAAAGCCGACCACGTCTTGACTATCTCTAACTCATCGAAAAAAGATCTTATCGAAAGATTTAAATTACCTGCTGATAAGATATCTGTCACCTATATGGCAGCCGGCACAAACTTTGTTCCTATCTCAAATAAAGACGTTATAAAGTCAGTTTTGAAAAAATATAAGTTACCATCAAAATTCCTGCTCACCGTATGCACATTAGAGCCACGAAAAAATCTTGTGACTTTGGTAAAAGCAATGTCTGCCTTAAGAAAAAACAAAAAAAACGAACAAAAACTAGTTGTCGTAGGCGGAAGTGGTTGGAAGAACGATGAATTGTTCAAGCAAATAAGTGAACTCGGATTAGAAAAAGACATAATCTTCCCTGGCTATATTGGCCAGGAAGACCTTCCGGCTTTATATAATGCTTGTTCGATATTTTTATTTCCAAGTCTTTATGAAGGTTTTGGCATTCCCCCGCTTGAAGCCTTGAGTTGCGGTACTGCCTGTTTATGCTCTAATAGCTCATCGTTACCCGAAGTAGTAGGAGACGGCGCAATACTGATTGATCCCTTGAACGCAGATGAATGGGCTCAGCAAATAGAATTTCTTCTCGATAATCCATCCAAAATCGACGAGCTAGGCAAAAAGGGCGTGCAGCAAGCAAAGAAATTCAGTTGGAAAAAAACGGCTCAGGAAACGCTTGCCGTTTATAAAAAAATAACAGATTAGCCCTAAATAACTACTCAATCGCTGCTAACTAGTGTATAATTCAAAAATATGAAAGCAGTAATCCTGGTCGGAGGCGAAGGCGCAAGGCTTAGACCTCTAACAACAAAAATTCCAAAACCGATGCTCCCGATGGCAAACATTCCATTTTTCGAGCATACTTTGCGTTTGCTGAAAAAATTCGGTGTTGAAGATATTATCTTAAGCAGCGGTTACCTGGGTGAGCATTTCAAAAATTATTTTAAGGACGGCAAGCATCTGGGTGTTAACCTTACGCACGTTATAGAAGAAAAACCGCTTGGTACGTGTGGAGCCGTAAGAAACGTCGAAGAGTTGCTTGGAGACGAGACTACGGTTGTCCTTAATGGCGATATTCTTAGCAATATCAACTTAAACCAACTTCTGGACTTTCACAAAGAAAAAAAGGCAAAAGTAACGCTCACTTTATATACGGTAGAAGACCCGACAGCTTACGGACTAGTATCGCTAAATGGCAATAGCCGGGTTCAAAAGTTTTTGGAAAAACCGAGCTTTGACGAGATCACGACCCACTGGATAAATGCCGGTATATACCTTTTAGAACCTGAAGTCCTGAAATACGCACCCGCCGGGGAAAACTACTCGTTTGAAAGAGGTCTTTTCCCAACACTACTGAAAAATAATGAGCCGATCTCGGGATTCCCATTCAATGGTTACTGGAAAGACATTGGAAGTCCTGTTCACTACTTAAAAGCCCATCACGACATACTAGAAGGAAGAGTTAATTTTGATTTTGTCGGAAAAGAGATCAAGCCCGGCGTCTTTGCAGGTGAGAATTGCAAAATAAGCAATAAAGCCACTGTTTTTGGCCCGACGATCATCGGCGATAATTGCACGATAGATGATCACGCGATGGTATTTAGCAACACGACAATAGGAAGCAACTGCCACATTGCCTCAAGCGCTAAGATCTATGACAGCATCTTCTTTGACGACGTAAAAATCGGTAGAAATTGTATTATAAAAGGCAGCATCTTGGGGCGCAACGTCAAGCTAAGTGATGAAGTCCATACGGATAACTTAGCTGTCTTGGGAGACCAAGTACAGGTAGGTCAGAAAAATTTTCTGGCACGAGGCATCAAAGTGTCTAGTAAAGCTGTCATCAAAAACGAACAGATAAGGTTTTAGGGCACCATTTTGTTTACATTTGGCACTGACGGTTACCGGGCAATAATAGGAGATGGCTTCGATTTTAGAACTGTAGGCGAACTTACGGGCGCGCTCTGCAAAAGCCTTAAAGAAAAAAACAAAGAACCCCACATCTTAATAGGTTACGACACCCGTTTTTTGTCCGACAAGTTTGCCGAATACGCGGCTGTTGTTGCAGAAAATGCAGGGCTTAAAACAGAGCTTTCCGATAGCTTTATCCCTACTCCTTTATTATCTCACGCCGTAACAAAAAAAAGTGCAGATGCCGGTATTGTCATCACTGCCAGCCATAATCCGTATTATTATAATGGTTTCAAAATAAAAAACGAGCAAGGCGGTTCGGCCTCACCCGAACAAATCGCCGCTCTAGAGCCTTTTCTTGAAAAAGAGCAAACACTTCCGCCCCACGAATTTCATAAAAAACCGACCTGCTCTGTTTTCAATCCTTTCGATGATTACCTGGCCCATGTTGAGAAAATAATAAACAAAGACGTTTTCAATGGCTCAAACTTGACCACGATAGTCGACCCTGTCTACGGATCAGGTAAAGGTTATTTCAAGAAGCTACTAGAGCGTTACGGATTAAATGTAAAGGAGATCCACAATGACGTTAATCCTGCTTTTGGTGGCTTACATCCCGAGCCAATTGGCGACAATCTTAATGATTTAAGAAATAGCGTGCTCGAAGAAAACGCAGATATCGGCTTAGCGCTAGACGGCGACGCTGACCGAAGCGGCGTGATCGACGAGAAAGGCAATTTTGTAAACTCTCACCAAATATTTGCATTACTGCTATTTCATCTTGTCGAAAACAAAGGCCTTAAAGGTGACGTAGTAAAGACTTTTTCCACGACAAGTTTGGTGGACATCATGGCCGAAAAATACGGCTTAGAAATCATCCAAACGCCTATTGGCTTTAAACACATCAGTAATCTTATGCTTACAAATAATGTGCTCATAGGAGGCGAAGAAAGCGGTGGCATTGGCATACAAGGGCACCTCCCGGAAAGAGACGGTTTGTTCATAGGGCTGATGCTGACCGAATTAATGGTGCACAGCGGCAAGACAATAAATGAACTTATCAATAACCTCTACAGCAGATTTGGCCGGTTTTCTTACGACCGCATAGATAAAATCGTCAGTCCTTCTGCGAAAAACAGGCTCTACAAAGATCTTGACCGGCAAGATATTTCTAAAATGCTCAACAAGAATCTAAAACAGCTCCATAACTCTGACGGTTACAAATATGAATTTGAAGACCGCAGCTGGCTGATGTTCAGGCTCTCCGGTACGGAATCAATCGTAAGGATCTATGCTGAGGCTGACAACCCCGAGGAAGTCGAGAGACTTTTATCAACAGGTGCTGAGCTAGTATCCGATATCAAATAATAAACGACCAAGCGCACAGACTGTTGCAATACAAGCTTTAACCTGCTTAAATATACGTGATGTATTCGAAAACGTTGGATGACCCCGCGCAAATTAAACAAATTGATTCCGAGGATATGCTTGGCAAAGTCAGCTTGCTTGGACCACACCTCAAATTATCGTTTGACGAGGCTTTAAAAAACGATGTCCCATACAATGACATTGATTCGATATTGTTTTTTGGCTTAGGCGGGTCAGGTATTACCGGTGATGTTATAAATAATTACCTCCTGCCAATCAGTAAGGTTCCGGTCGCAGTCGCTAAGGCAAATTATTTGCCAAAGTACGTCGGCAAAAAAACGCTTTGTATTAGTTTAAGTTATTCGGGAAACACCGTTGAAACGATCGCGTGTTTTGAGGAAGCTATAAAGAAACAAGCTAGAACCATCGCCATAACTTCGGGAGGAGAAATTGAGGAGCTCGCGAAGCAAAATGGTAGCGTCCTAGTAAAGTTACCGGGTAATTATCCGCCGCGTTCGGCTTTAGGCCTTTTGACAGGAGCAGCGTTAGGTTGCCTATATAAAACGGGGCTTTTTAATTCTATTGCGGAAGATATTGCAAAAACTGTTTCTTTTCTAGAAAATCAAAAAACAAAGTACGAGCAAACTCGCCCTGTACAAGAAAATTCGGCTAAGAAAATCGCCGCCGAACTAACGGACACAATTCCGTTGATATATGGTTCAGAAAGTGTCGGCTTTACCACAGCAAACCGATGGAAAGCACAAATAAACGAAAACGCAAAAGCAATGGCTTTTTGTAATTTCTTTCCCGAGCTTGCTCATAACGAAATAATGGCTGTTTGCAAAAACAAATCTTGCATAGTGTATTTGAAAAATCCAGATGAAAAAGCGGAGCAGCTGATAACAAATAGCGTTGCTTTAAAACTAATGAAAGCAAAAAACAACAAAATTATCGAAATAGCCGCTGAGGGAGACACTGAATTGGAAAAAATGTTCAGCCTTATTATGTTAGGCGACTTTATCAGCGTATATATGGCGATTGTTAAAGGAGTCAATCCGACACCTGTTGATAAAATCACACGCTTAAAAGAAGAGCTAAAGAAAAAAGAAAAGCCGGGCCCTGAGAAAATAGACGTAGCGAGCTCATCTTCTTAAATAATGAACATAGGCATCGATGTATCCCCAGCGATTAATCAAAAAGCAGGTATAGCCAGGTACACCTATCAATTAGTCTCTTCTTTGCTTGAGCTTGATAAGAGCAACAATTACCTTCTGTATGCTTTTTCGTCAAAGTCAAAGCAAGATGTATTTAAAAGCCAGCGAGCCCAATTCAGGCCGCACAAATGGCAACCGCAGCTACTAAAAACTTACTTTTTATTGCTACGATTACTCAACTTATCTGCTGACTCGCTTACAAAAGAGGCTGATATTGTCCATTCCACCGACTTTGTATTGCCCGTTTCTAAAAACAAGCCCAGCATAATCACAGTTCACGACATGGCCTTTCGCCGCTTCCCATCTTTTTACACTTTCAGAAACAAGACTTATATGAATTCTATGGCAAAGTTCTCGGCAAAAAGAGCTGACAAGATCATCACTTACTCCGACTCAACCAAAAAAGATGTCATCGAATTTTTAAATATTAATGAAAAGAAAATCAGCGTTATCCCTTTAGGGGTAGAGGAGAAATTCAAGCCGGCTTCTGAAAAAGAGATCAAGAAAATAAAAGCTGATCTGGGACTGCCTGATAATTACATCATCACGTTAGGGACATTGCAGCCTCGTAAAAACCTTGAAGCCCTTATAGACGCCTTTGCCCGGCTAAAAAAAGACAAGGCCATACCTCATAAACTGGTCGTTGTTGGTGAAGAGGGTTGGAATAATGAAAGGTTGCTCACGAAGCTAGATAGACTTGATATTGCAGAAGACATTGTAATCACAGGTTTTATCGAAGACAACCAATTACCATCACTTTACAGTGGAGCCACGGCCCTGGTCTATCCTTCGCTATATGAAGGATTCGGGCTGCCCGTGCTTGAAGCAATGGCCTGTGGTGTCCCCGTAGCTTGCTCAAACACATCATCGTTACCTGAAGTTGCAGGCGAAGCAGCACTTTTATTCGATCCAACAGACGTTGATCAAATTTATTCATCTATGCAGGAATTGCTTTCCGACGATAGGCTCCGAAATAATTTGAGCGAGGTAGGAATAAAAAGGGCTCGCCATTTTACCTGGGAGAAAACCGCAAAACAAACTCTTTCTCTTTATAATACGCTTAAGAATTGATACTGTAGTATTAATTATCGTACTTAAATACCACAATTATCGAGGCTTATGAGCAATAAAAGAATCACCAATATTATCATAGTCCTGTTAATCCTCACCGTTTTAAAAGGTATTCTATTTGCCACCATTGTGCCCAAATGGGAGATTCCCGACGAAAACCGTTATTACAAAAATATGGAGCTCCTCACCCAAAACAAAGTGCCATATTTCCAGGACAAAAGCGAGACCGGCCACCCTGTGCTATACGAAGTCATTATGCTTCCGATTTTTGTTATCGCGGGGTTTTTGAGCCTTGATACGACATTTGTGTTAATCCGCTTTGCCGGCATTGCCATGCTTGCACTAATCGTATATTTCACTTTTCTAGTAAGCAAAGAGCTCTTTCCTAAAAACCATTTCATCCAAATATTGGCGCCGATGCTTGTAGGACTAAATCCCCAATTTGGCTTCATCGCCGGCTCAATAAACTCAGAAGGGCTGTTGGCGTTGCTTTTTAGCGCCCTTATTTACTTTTTGGTAAAAGCAAGAAGACAATTAGATACAAAAACCGGTTTATACATATTAGCCCTGCTGATAGCCGGTCTGCTAACAAAGGAACGGTTTATCGTAGCCGTGCCTTTAGTGCTATCGGTATTTGCTTACAAAGCTTTTGTGTATATAAGAACAAATAAGAAAGAATTGTTGTCCATAGCCAAACAAAATATAAGCCCTCCCGGCAAATTGATAGTTACAATACCGGTACTTTCAATCACAGGCATCTTAATCGTTTTGATCTTTTCCAGATTGATGAATTTGTTCGGCAACTATCTCGGTCATGCTTACATTTTGATGCCACATAACGGCACGAACACATATCTGTTTGCCAGTAAACTTTTCAAGCAGTTTTGGGGGAGTTTCGGATGGTTGCAGATCCCGCTTCCGAGACAAATATACGCCGTTTTAGCAGTTTTTGTGTTTCTTGCTTTAGTTGGAATCGGATTATATAGATACCGGAGCTTCGGGAGCAAAAAAGTAGATTCCGCACAAAAAATCGGTCTTTTTATTCTTGCCCTGGCAATAGTTACTACCTTAGCACTAGTCTATATCTACGAATTAAGGACCGGCGCAAGTCAAGGCAGATACTTGTTTGTTGCCATGTTGCCAATTGCCATATTCTTAGCTGCCGGCATGCGTCAACTTATATCTAGATTCGGTAAACTGATCCTTTCAAGCATTTTTTTAGGATTAGTAGGCCTTAACATATACAGTTTGGTCTGGTTAGTTTTTCCTTTTTATCACTGATGAAGAGAGCTTTTTTATTTTTTGTAATTATGAATATTATTGTTGTCGGCCTCCTTAATGTGTGGCCTCTAAAAGCAATCGATGTTGCGCAACGAAAAGGCAGACCACCTTTTAAGGAT
>SDBV01008257.1_pt1 | contig 14084 bp, 10 predicted proteins | sample 2277081 | NCBI WGS metagenome assembly SDBV01 (sample SAMN10402039, study PRJNA504765) | marine sediment metagenome | isolation source: marine sediment core GS10_PC15, 223 cmbsf | place: Arctic Ocean: Southern Knipovich Ridge | collected 2010
AAGTTCGGCAAGATGAAAATCTCGTACGGATACTGCTGCAAACCTCGTAGCGGGATCGGACCGATTGGCAAGAATTCGCCCGATGAACTCGACTGGAACCTCTGGAAGGGTCCCGCCGTGCTGGGCGAGTACGACCGCAAATTCGTCCACTATAACTGGCACTGGTTCTGGAAAACGGGCAATGGAGACATGAACAACCAGGGCACCCACCAACTCGATATGGCCTACTGGGCCCTGGATAAGGGACTAACGCATCCCATCCGCGCCATGGCGCTGGGCGGACGTTTTCTATGGAATGACATAGGCGAGACGCCCAACACCATGTTCGGTATTGCCGAATATCCCAACGGCCAATACGTCTTCTTCAACGTTCGCAACGTCAACTATGACGGTTATCAACGACAGGTCGAGAACCAATACTACTTCGAGGACGGCGGAAAGATTATCGATAAAAAATACTACGCCAAGGGCAGCAGCGAAGGCCATAAATTCGATATTCCCAAGGGCCACGTCACTCCCGGCGGAAACTGGGGCAGTTTTATCGCCGCCTGCCGGGCCGGTGATCCGAGCATGGCCAACGGCAACGTCCAGGACGCCCACCGAGGATGCGTTATGGGCCACCTTATGAACAACTCATACCGTCTGGGCAAAAAAGTACCTTTCAATGCAAAGGCGTGTCGATTTGGTGACAACGCGGATGCGTACGAGCATTTCATGAAACTGCACGAGGTCATGGGCAAGGGCGTCGGCCTTCCTGAGGACGGGACGAACTACACTGTAGGACCGTGGCTGACTTTTGACCCCAAGACCGAACGGCACACCGGAGATCACGCCGCCGAGGCCAATGAATTGTTGAAAGATCCGAACCGTCGCGGATTCCAGGTGCCTGATCCAAAAAAGGTGTAAAATCGGTGTAAGGGCGCGGAATCGGCCTAAAAGAAGAGGCCTCATGACAGAATGAGGAAAGAGGTCAAAAAAGTAAGTCAACGTCACAAAAAACCAAAACCAAAGATGGTGTCCCCAAAACACGGGGACACCATCTACGTGAATTCAAGATGCTGCCGCAGAATCAGGCGAAAATGTAGTAATGTTAGACCTGACCCCACGGTTCTGTTGTTGTGCGCGTTCGCGGTGTTGGCCGTTGCATTGTCTGACGCAAACGCTGCGTCCGCAAAACCTAACATCCTTATTATCCTGGTAGATGACATGGGCTTTTCCGACCCCGGGTATATAGGCGGGGAGGCTGAAACGCCGAATCTGGATAAACTGTCAGAAGAAGGCGTGACCTTCCTCAATTGCTTCAATAACGCGAAATGCGCGCCGACCCGGGCCGCGCTGATGTCGGGCATGTCCTGCCAGCGCGTCAAAGCCTTCAAGTCAAGAGGCGACATCAGCGCTAACAACGCTGCTTGCATAGCGGAGGTTCTTGGCGCGAACGGTTATGAAACCATCATCTCGGGAAAATGGCATGTCGCCCCGGATCCGATGGATGCAGGCTTCCAACATCAGCTTGGCGTCAAGCTTATGCCGTACTACTTCAAACCGGACTTGAAACGTGACGGGAAACTGGCACCCATCAATAGGGACGGGAATCCAATCGATTTGGACGCGTTGCCCGAAGACTGGTTCTCGACGACCGTGTACACGGATTATGGTATCGAGATGATTCAGGAACATGCGCTCAAGAAGGACAAACCATTTTTTCTTTACCTCGCCTACAACGCGCCTCATTTTCCCTTGTCAGCAACCGAAGAAGACTTGAAGAAGTATGTCGGACGGTATGAGGATGGTGCGGAAATTGCCAGACAGCGGCGTTACGAAAGAATGGTGCAGAAGGGCATCGTTGATCCAGACGTCTGGAAGCTGCCGCCCTACGTTGTGGACAAGGCCAAGGAATTTGTCTGGAAGGAATTGACGGAAAAAGAACAGAAGATGTACAAGCGGAAACTGGAGTTGACAGCAGCGATGGTAGACCGGGTTGATGAGGAACTCGGCAAACTGTTCAAGTTTCTCAAGGATTCCGGCGAATTCGACAATACCCTGATATTCTTCTTGTCAGACAACGGTTCATGCGCGGAACAGGGGATATATGGCGGCGTGCAGTTTGACGATATTTCGATGGAAGACATCGACACGATGGGTACGCAGCATGGCGTGCCTGGCGGAACCCCCGGCGCAATGAGCGTTGTCCATAATACCCCCTTACGCGGCAACAAAACGACCTTGTGGGACGGCGGCATGCGCACCTCGATGATCGTGAACTGGCCCGGCCACATGAGCCCAGCAGCGGTTGAGAGCTTTGTTCACGAGCCTGTGGCGATATTCGATATCACACCCACGTGCTATGCGGCTGCGGGCATAGAATATCCCGACCACATTAACGACCGAAGCTTGAACCCCATGGACGGGACGGATTTTCTGCCCGTCTTGCAAGGGAAGAGCCTGCCGGACCGCAACCTTTGTTTCATGTACAATAGTGGCCGGGTGCTGAGAAACACAAAATGGAAGCTATTTGGAGAATATAACGTCAGCAAGGAGCAGGCGGGTCATTGGGCCTTGTATGATCTGAATAAGGACCGCAGTGAAATGAACGACGTGAGTGCTCAACATCCCGAAGTGGTGAAACGCCTCTCAGCTGAATGGGACAAATGGGACGAGAGCGTCGGGTGCATCGCTGGTTATAGGGAATACTCCAGCAAAAAGCAGAAGAGTAAGCAGTAGCGATTCAGTCTAATCCTCACGTTTCCTTTTGGAGAATTCATAATGCACAAGATTCAGATACTGGTCTTCATACTAGCCTTACTGCCAAGTTTTATCGTTGCCGAACCCATGGCAACGCCGCAGACGGTTGAAAAAAGCGGCATCCAGGGCGGCCTGCTCGTTCATCTCGGTTGTGCAGATGGCAGCGCCACAGCGGCGCTACGAGTCAATGAGCGTTACCTCGTCCACGGACTGGACAGCGACGCCTCTAAGATCGAGAAAGCTAGAAAACAGATTGCGCAAGACAACCATAACGGAACAGTATCGGTATACGAACAAAAGAACGCCTTGTTGCCATACGCCGAGAACGTAATCAACCTTCTGATTGTCGAAAAAAATACCTCCGTCAGCGCCGAAGAGATTCAGCGCACCCTTGCCCCCCTTGGGTGTGCGATGTTGCCCAACACGCCGACTTTTCAAAACATCGCCGACAATCTCAAGAAACTCGGGTTCAAAACCGCCAAGAATGATAAGTGGTTTGTATGTCGAAAATCCTGGCCTGACAACATCGACGAATGGAGCCACTGGTTGCATGGCCCCGACGGCAATCCCGTTGCAAAAGACACCGAGGTGGGTCCGCCGCGCCGCCAACGCTGGAAGGCCGGGCCACGCTGGGAGCGAGCTCACGAGTTCAACCCCAGCCACACAACCATGGTTACCGCAGGCGGGCGGCTGTTCTATACCCAAGACGACGGCCTGATCGGCATCACCGACGAGCGCTTCGAACCGCGATGGACACTGCGGGGCCGCGACGCCTTTAGCGGAGTGCCACTCTGGACGCGTGAGTTGCCCAAATGGAGCTACCGCGAATGGAACGCCCGTTCGTTACGCCCCTTGCCAATGACGCTCACTAGGCGAATGGTGGCCCACAAAGACCGCCTCTACATGACCATGGGATACCGCGCCCCTGTATCGGAACTGAACGCCGCAACCGGCGAAACGCTCAGAACCTTCGATGATACGGAATTCGCGGATGAACTGATTCTGGCCGAAGGCGGGCTTTACATGATCATCCCCGCTATCGACACCATCCCGCCTGAGAAACTGCAAAAGTTCAAGTATCTGGCAATCGCTGAATCCAACACACTGGCAAAACTCGACCTGAAAAGCGGCAAATTCGGATGGCGCGCAAAACTCGGCCCTGTCACTCCCCTTAGCCTGGCCGTATCGGATGGCAAGGTCGTCGTAAACGAGAAGAACGACCTCGTCTGTTTTGCCGCAGACAGTGGCGAAGAATTATGGCGGGCGGAAAGTATTGGCCAGTCACCCTATGGCCAAACCGCCGAGGTAAAGTTATCGAGCCAGCTAGGCGATTTTGGCGCTGTTATCATTGGCAAAGGCGTTGTGCTGGTAAGCGGAACAGAAACGATTGCCTTATCGCTTGAATCAGGCGTCGAACTATGGCGCACGAAACAACCAGTCGGCCATTTTGGCGGCAAAGCGTCTGACCTTTTTCTTATCGAAGGAGCCGTTTGGGGCAACGGCCGGGGCGGGATTCTATCCGTCGACCCGCAGACGGGAAAGCCTCTGAAAAGTGTCGATCCAAGCATTGTGAAAAGCCTCGGCCACCACAGCCGCTGCTATCGCGCAAAAGCCACCAGCAATTATATTCTCACGCCAAATCGAGGCGCAGAATTCGTTAGCGTCACCGGCGACGAGTCATTCCGCAACGACTGGGTGCGCGGATCATGCCGCTACGGCGTAATGCCGGCAAACGGCCTGCTCTATACGCCCCCCCATCCCTGCATGTGCTATGCCCAGGTAAAACTCAACGGCTTCAACGCCCTGGCCACCGCCGGGCAAGACGACCTTTCGTATGAGAATCCGGACTTAAACGGACGCCTGGTTAAAGGCCCCGCCTATGGCGACAAAATGTTGTCCAAGAAGAAGCTCGATCCGAACGATTGGCCGATGCATCGCCACGATCCACAGCGTCTTGGCGCCAGCGTCTCCGACCTTCCGGCCGACCTTGCTCCAGCGTGGTCAGTCTCCTTTGAAGCGACGAAACTCAGCCAGCCGGTCATTGTCCGCGATCACGTCTTTGTCGCGGAAATCGACCGCCACAAAGTCGTTTGCCTCAATGCCGCCGATGGCTTTTCACGATGGACTTTCGCGGCAGGTGCTCGCATCGACTCCGCGCCGACCGTTATGCAAGGGCGCGTCTATTTTGGTTCGTCCGACGGTTGGCTATACTGCCTGCGTGCCGCCGACGGCGCCCTGGCCTGGCGTTTCCGCGCCGCGCCGCAGGAGCGCTTCATCGTTTCCTACGACCAAGTTGAATCAGTCTGGCCCGTCCACGGCAGCGTCATCGTTATCGACGGCCTTGTCTATTGCACCGCAGGGCGCTCGAGCTATCTCGATGGCGGAATATTCGTTTACGCCCTGAATGCACAGACAGGCGAACTCAAACATCAACGCCGGATTAACACCCTGCAGCCACCCGTCGACAAAGACGAACCCACCTTACTCAACGAAGGCTTCCACATCGAAGGCGCCAAATCCGACATCCTGGTCTACGATGGCCAAGACCTATACATGGGCCAGATCCGCCTGGACCGAACTCTGAAGCCAGAAGAAGTCCCGTACGTGAACCACGAAAACGACACCACCGAGGACATGGACCTGGATGGCGCGCCGTTTCTGGGAAATGACCCCTTCAATGGAATGACTCACGACGAATTCCGCTCCAAGGGCGTCCTAAGGACTTTCCATCAGGGCGACCGCTCATTCGGATTACATCTGCACACAACGACCACATTCCTCGACGACACCTTCTACAATCGAACCTTCTGGTCGTACTCAAAAACCTGGCCCGGTTTCTACCTGAACCACATCGCCGCAAAGTCCGGACAGTTAATCGTGGTCGACAAAGACACAACCTATGCCTTCCAGGCCTATCCCGAACGACAAGGCCACAACGGGTACTTTATCCCGGGTGAGAAAGGCTTCGTGGTCATTGCCGACGCCAACGACAACGAGCCCGTCCTCAATCATCGCACTCTCGCCCGCGACAAGGGCATGGGATTCACCCGTTCAGCCCCCCCACTCTGGCATCGCTGGACCAAAGTACGAACCCGCGCCATGGCGCGCGCAGGAAAATACCTTGTGTTAGCCGGAACCCTTGACATTATGAACGAGGAGGATCCTTATGCAGTTTACGATGGCCGGGCGGGCGCTCAATTACTACTAATCGACGCAAAAGACGGCACTACGGTGTCCGAACTCGCCTTGCCCTCACCCCCAGTCTTCGACGGCCTCAGCGCCGCACGCGGAAGGATATATGTATCCCTGGAAAATGGAAGTCTCATCTGCTTTTCACCTGAATCCGATCAGAGATAATCGGAACGCACCCACGCAACGGCCTCAAGAGGTACTAGTAATAAAGAACATGTCATCTTTAGTCAATCCACATTCCTTAATCATTTGCGATCATTTCATGAAACTGCACGAGATCATGGGCGAGGGCGTCGGCCTTCCGGAGGACGGGACGAACTACACCGTGGGACCGTGGCTGACTTTTGATCCCAAGACCGAACGGCACACCGGAGAGTACGCCGCCGAGGCCAATGCATTGTTGAAAGACCCCAACCGGCGCGGATTCAAGGTGCCTGATCCAAAGAAGGTCTAGAATCGGTGTAAGGGCGCTTGAATGCAAGGTATTTGCTTGCAACATTGCCTTGACGTACGATGCAATGAGCAACAGGCATTTGAGGAAAGATTCTCCTCAAATGTCTGTTGCGCCAGCTGGGTCAGGGGTCGTCAGGGGTCAGGTCTTGTATCTTGTATTATAATCCTCCTAGCCTCACAATACGACTCACCGCCAAGTAGAACAAGATTCAAGATACAAGACCTGACCCCAAGAATGAGCCGAGGTATGGCTAAGAATGATCATCAAAACCACCAGAAAAAGGAGATAGTATTATTACCTTGGATATTGGAAATTCCTTGTTGGATATTGGATATTAATTTATGCAAGAACGAGAGCGCGTAGCGCCATGATGGCCTACCACGAGACTCAGAAAGGAATAGGAAGCATGAAGCGACTAGAAGGAAAGAAAGCTATTGTAACCGGAGCCGCCCGCGGACTTCGCTTGTGTTACCAGAATATCCAATATCCAACAAGGAATATCCAATGAGCAAGGAAAAAGAATTTGACTTGCAGGATCGACTGGTTGACTACGCCGTTCGAATCATTGAACTTTCCGAGGTTCTGCCGGAGACCAAAGCGGGACATGGGATCCGGGAGGGGTCAGGTCTTGTATTGTAATCATCCGAGCCTCACAATACGACTCACCCAAGATCTGGTCCCCAAGATAACAAGATAACGATCACACCTGGGAATTGGCGGCGTGGATTAGGGCCTTGATGTAGCCGAACCCGAACGCGAAGGCTTGTAACTTGTCGGGATCGCCGGGATGACCCGGCATATGGTCGGGAGTAAGCGCGCCGGGATACTGATAGTCCCTCAAAATCCGAATAATCTCGAGAAAATCCATCTCGCCTTCATCGGGAAACACCTCCGAAAAATCGTGGAGCCCTCCGCGGATATTTCGCATATGGATATCGTGGATTTTCCCCCGCTCCGCCAGGTATTCGACAATCGGGAGGACTTCCTTGCCTGGATCCTTCAACCCCTCCGCGACCGTTCCAAGACACAGCTGGAATCCGTTGTAGGGGCTCTCAACGATTGACTCGTAGCGTTTGATCGCATCGAAAACCGAGGGAGAGTCCCAGTTATCCGCGCCTTGATAACCGAAGGGAAGGCCCGGCGGATCGTAGGGATGGCAAGCCATTTTGACATCGTATTGCCGGGCTACGGGTATGATGTTTTCCAGGAAATAGGCAATGCGCTCCCAGTAGTCCTCGGAATCGACCCGGCCCGCTTTCCCCACGGGCAGGTCCTTCCAGTTCTCTTCGAGCTTGAAACCTTTATATTCAACCCCGCCCCGACCGGGCGCCCGCCGGTTTCGCCTAATGGGAATCACTCTCCAATGATAGGTGATAACTTGTACGCCTACGCTGGAGGCTTTTCGGATATTCTCCTGGATCGTTTCGATCATCTGATCGCGCTCCGGGCTCTTTCTCAGCCGGATATAATCGTCTTCCATTCGTATGGCTTCGAGGATAACGCCATGTTTGTCGCAGTTGTCCTTCATCCTCTTCATTTCATCCAGGTCCCAGGCGCCGTCCTTGGATCGTTCTCTTACCTTCGCGGTGAGATGCCTTACGCCGTGGCGCAAATTGTATTGCAGGTTCGCCTTCGTCACCATGTCGGACCCCTTGCCCCCCACGACGGCATGATAGTCTCCCCCCACGTGCATCAGCGTATTCTTCTTCGGGACGCGCGCGGGCCAAGCCGAAGCGCTCAGGTCTGTAAATCCGGCGATTCCTGCCCCGACAATGCCGCCGCCAATATTCTTGCCGAAGTCTCTTCGCTTCATAATGCAAACACTCCAATATTGGTTTAAGCCGGAATTTCCCATTTCACCGGGCCTTTCTGATGATACTGGCGTTGGAGGGCTTTTGGCAAGCAGAATCTTCCCAAGGAGCCCGAGCGACAGCAGCACACACTTCGTTTTTCTTGAGGGGATCCGGGGGAACTGCTTTCTGAAGCAGGCCTTCTTCTTTTCGCAGATCCCACCGACAAAAGTCGAGAATCTCCAGAAAAGCACCATATCGTCATTCTGAACGAAGTGAAGAATCTCTTTTTCCCCAACGACTTACGCACGAGAGAGATCCTTCGCATTCGCTCAGGATGACGGTACTGCCGTCTTTTGTCGGGGGAATCCTCGCAAAAAGGAATTCCCCCGGAAGAATCCAGTTAAGCCGGCGTGACCTCACCGCTTAGGTCCCAGAGGTCTTCCCAGGTTTGGTCATCCTTCCACAGGAAAACCTGGCCTTTAATGAGGCGGCAATTCTTGTTGATTCCTTCGATGGCCTTCATTTCCTCATCGGTCAACGGGTCTGAGACGGTGGCCTGAAGGTTGCTGAGATATTCGTTCTCGTATACTGAGAATGGAATCCGTTGAAATATCGTCTCAAATTTGCAATGATCGTTCCCGATGGTGGGCTTGTGCTAAGATGATTGCGGTGCTTACGTTTTTGCATGGGAGCACTTTGGCCGCGCTCCTTTAATTGCTAATCGGCTCTAAGGTCTTTGATTCGTTCTTGAAGTATCACACTACATTTTGAAGGAGAAGCAATATGAAACGAAAGTGTATCCATCTTCTGGCCATGGCCTTGATAGTGCCTCTGCTCACTGCGGAGGTCTCGGCGGCGGGCAAGCGTGTCTCTTTGTTCAATGGTAAAAACCTGGACGGTTGGACTGTGCTCAAATGCGAGGCAACGGTCGACAATGGTGAAATTCTCCTCCAAAGCGGGAATGGCTTGGTGCAAACAAAGAAGAAGTATGCAGATTTTGTGTTGGACTTCGACTGGAAAGCGCTGGCCGACGACAAGTGGGACAGCGGAGTCTATTTCCGTTACAACGAAGTGCCTGAGAAGCGTCCTTGGCCCGCTCGTTACCAGGTCAATCTTCGCATGGGACAGGAGGGCAATGTAGGCGGTATTGAAGGAGCCATAAACAAAGAGAAAATCAAAGTGGGTGAGTGGAACAAATTAAAGCTCACCGTCAAGGGCAGCAAACTCGAACTCAGGATCAACGGCAAGCAGGCATGGAAAGCCGAAGGCCTTGCCGAACCCAAAAGCGGATACATCGCCCTGCAGGCCGAAGTCCCGAAAGGCGGCCAACACCGATTCCGAAACATCTACATCACGGAGTTGAAGACCAAGGAACCGAAGGCCAAGGAGGCGAAAGCAGCTGAGTGAGGTCCTTTTGTGAGCGATGTGGTCTCGCCCGCTCCATAGCTGTCGGAGCGGCGCCGGACGATGCCTCCACTTTATCTCATGTCGCCGGGAACAATGTTGTCCATGTCGCCGAAATCCTGGTTCTCGCCGCCCATGCCCCATATGAACTTGCAGTTGCTCGTACCTGCACCGCCGTGATACACAGAGGTATTGATTCCAGAGCGCCTGAATCGACAAGATCCTGGAGTTCACCTGCATTGTTGGTGTCCGGATCGCCAAATTTGTCCGCGTCTAACGGAAAGTCCGCGTCATAGTCGTGATGATCGTAGCCTTCAACCTTTGTCAAAGTAGACATCCGCCGGGTATATCCGGCACGCCGATATGCCAGAGCGCTGTTGTCGTCAATCATTATGTGGGACAAGTAAGGATAACTGAAGCCTGCACCTAGATAGAGGGTTATTGCACGGTCTTGGATTGTTTTGCTCGCGTACGGGCCGGGGTCGATGTCACTGGGAGAGTGGTCGATATGGACTTCACCGTTGGGGTCGCCGGCGAGGATTATTTCGAAGGTCTCCTGCATGGCCGCCGGGGAAGTTCTGGTGCTTGAAGGGCAGGCCAGCACTTTTACGTCAGTGAGATATTCGGGGTAGATGGCGCTGCCTTCAAAGGACCAGCGCGAGGATCACTGGTTCATAGGTGGGAACGCTCCGCCACGGCTTTCATTTGAATACATTTTAAACACAATCCCCATTTGCTTGAGATTGTTGGCACAACTGGCACGTCTTGCGGCTTCCCGAGCCCGGGCCAATGCCGGCAGCAGAATCGCTGCCAGAATTCCGATGATGGCTATTACCACCAACAATTCAATTAAGGTAAAACCTCTTCTCATGTTCATGGTTTTGCTGTCTTGGAACATCCAGTTGCACTATCCCCGCGTGGCGCATAAGGAAACTCTATCTCCTTTCCCAATACCGGCATTAGCTCATCTGCACCTCTACGAAATGAAACGCTTGCGAAGCATCGCTCCGGCGGCTCCCAGACCGAGCAATGCCAAGGTGCAGGGCTCAGGAACTGCCTTGAATGGCGTGATCGCACTGGTGATAACCATCTCGACCACCAAGTCGTTGTAGTCGATGTCACCGAGATGCTGGAGGTCTTCCCACGCCAGAAGGTATGTGAACTGCGTGAGTGAACCGGAGACACGTTGGTCAACCAGGAACGCTATCATATGGTCTTCAAAGTCAGCATTACGTGCTTCCTCGGAATACTCTACGAAGCCGACGGCGACAGGAGCATCATCATAGAAACCGAAGTTGAAGGGGGAAGCCTGAGTTGCCGAGGACAGAAGTGCTGTGAACGCTGCATCAGCGGTGCTGTCCCATGTCATACCGGCGTTTTCGGTATTATCGAAAACGTCATTGGGATTGCCGCCAAGGACGTCAAACATTTTGTGAAGAGTAGGGTTTGCGCCTTCACTGGGGTCATACCATCCAAACTCTTGTGTGTACCCAGCATATCGTGCACGCGCAGACGTAATAAATGACTCCCCATTTATCAATCTCCAGATGTCATCCTGGGAGAATTCAAGACCCGATAGACCTGCCGTCGAAGTTGCTCCTCCAGCGTAGTTGTTCCATGTGAAACCTGCACCGGCGTCAATGGCACGAACCTGATTGACGATGTCGTAGAGGTTAATCTCTGTACCGAGTCCCGTGCCATTCGCGTAACCGACATCCCCCGGATCCAGCCATTTATCAACGACATCGGTAGCGTCATTGGCAAACGCCTGGGGGATGGCTACCAATGCTACCAGCGCCAATAAGAACGTCATACGTTTCATTCTTTAATTCTCCCCTATTAATCTAGCTTGACTTGTTTATCTGACTTCTTATCCCCTTCACCGCATAAAAAACATTGCATTTTAGGCCTTAATGATATGTGTCACTGCAATATCCATGCCAGTCGGAATAGCCTCTATGCTTTATGGGCTTTATTAGTTTTACGTCTTATCTTTATTACTTTGCGTATATCAATCAAGCTTTTCAGACGCCGTGTACTGCTACAAAAACGCATAAAACAGTCAGGAATGATAAAGATTAGACAGACAATCATAGGGATATTTAAGATATTATCAATTACAATGCAATAAGAGCGACGCAAATTCAACCATATCAGGATGCCTCGAGATACACATGTTGCAAACACCAGTAATCGCCGGAAGAGGTGATGGCACGATTCACCCTTCAGTTGGTCCGTACAGAGAGAAATGCTTGTCAATCCCCAGTTATCAAGCCACCACCTCCAGTAGCCCTGTGAATACGTCGTGTTTTGCCGTTAAACGATCACGACAAGACTGCGAAGAGGAAATTCGTAGCATAGAATTCTCTAAACAAAAACCCGTATTCTCAGAGCAACGAAGGAGCTTCCGCCTGTCTCCTATCTCGAAACCAAAGCAAGTTCAAGCTGTAGCTTCTAGACGATGAAACGCTTGCGAAGCATCGCTCCGACGGCTCCCAGACCGAGCAATGACAAGGTGCAGGGCTCAGGGATTGGCCTGAATGGCTCGCTTGCAGTGGTGATGATCATCTCGACCACCAAATCGTTGTAATCGATGTCACCGAGATGCTGGAGGTCTTCCCACGCCAGTATGTATGTAAACTGCGACAATGAACCGGAGACCCGATGGTCGACCAGGAACGCTATCATATGGTCTTCCGAGTCCGCATTGCGTGATTCCTGGGAATATTCGACGAAACCCTGATTAATAGGTGCGTCGTCATAGAAACCGAAGTCAAATGGGTTGGGCGTCGTTGCCGAGCTCAGAAGTGCTGAGAACGCTGCATCAGTGGTGCTTGCCCATTGCATACCGGCGTTTTCGGTATTATCGAACACATCCCTGGGGTTGCCCCCTGGAATGTCAAACATTTTGTGGAGAGTAGGGTTTGCGCCTTCACTGGGGTCATACCATCCAAACTCTTGTGTGTACCCAGCATATCGTGCACGCGCAGTCGCAATAATAGAATCCCCATTTATCATTCTCCAGATTTCATCCTGGGTAGGTTCAAGACCCGATAGACCTGACGTCGATGTTGCACCCCCGTTATAGTTGTTCCATACGAAACCTGCGCCGGCATCAATAGCGCGGACCTGATTGACGATGTCGTAGAGGTTAATCTCTGCACCGAGTCCCGTGCCATTTGCGTAACCAACGTCCCCCGGATCCAGCCATTTATCAACGACATCGGTAGCGTCATTGGCGAACGCCTGTGGACTGGCTGCCAATACCACAAACGCCAATAAAAACATCATGCGTTTCATTCTTCAAATTCTCCCCTCTTAAATCTAGCTCGACTTGCTTATCTGAACTTCTTATCCCGTTCGCTGCCTAAAATGCATTGCACTTCAGGCATTAATAACTTGAACTTGCACAAAACACCGCAATATCCATGCCAGTCAGACCAAGCCCAATGCTTTATGGGATTTCTGAGTTTTACGTCATATCTTTATTGCTTTGCGCACATCAGTCGAACTCTTCATGTGCCGTGTACTGCTACAAAGACGCATAAAACAGTCAGACTTGATGAACATTTAGACAGGCAATCATAGAGGTATTTAAGCTATTGTTAGCAAGAAATATGGCTCATCCGGAAAAAGCGCACACTTGAACAAAGCAAGCCATGTGACATTCGTAGGATTTTGCCAGAAATCGCCCAGTGGGAGAAGAGCACATAACCCCAGCTAAACTGTTCCACGGATTTGCTTTACTTCCAGATAGCCCTACATCGTTAATACTTTGTCACAGATGACACAGAAATCCTCATATTCTTGCATATTTCGCTGAAACAGTCTGATTCACAATTCTCGGAACTGCTTCAGTATTCGTTGTTTAGAGAGTTTTCGGCAAAGTGGCACATTTCTTGCGCCCTTTTATGCATCAGTAAAGGGAGTTTCCTTCGGATTTTAGGATAGCGGCCTCTTAGAACCCGCTACCAGGCCTCTCAGGGAATAATAGTCTCGGGCTCCTGTTAATTGGGTATTTCAAGAATGTCGCAGTATCGTGGAAGAGATTGCCATGACTGTGAGGGATTCGTGCGAAAACCGATCTTTCAGACAAAGTACCCACTGCCAAGAATGGCTTCCTTACGTTTGTGTTACTCCCCCCAGTCCCAAAGCAGACAAATTACGGAGAGAATATCAATCACCTCAACCAAAAACTTCTCTATTGATGGCGGGCGATAAATGTTCTCTAACATAGTATGTGTGAAGGTCGTTTTTGTTTGAAACGGCGATTCCTAAGGCTAATTTAGGGACGGATCGGGAGAATCGTTGCAGGCAGAGTACAGGTGATGTGCCCTTCGGCTGACCTTGCAGTTAACAGGCCGGGAGGAAGAAACACTGGACAATAGGAAACAAGAACTGAGAAGGGAGAAAGTTATGACGAAGGGTGATAAAGTATTCGTGGTAGCGGCGGCAATGTTGTTAGCAGGTATTGCCTGTCTTGTCGGCCCGGTTATGGC
>SDBV01008258.1_pt1 | contig 14084 bp, 15 predicted proteins | sample 2277081 | NCBI WGS metagenome assembly SDBV01 (sample SAMN10402039, study PRJNA504765) | marine sediment metagenome | isolation source: marine sediment core GS10_PC15, 223 cmbsf | place: Arctic Ocean: Southern Knipovich Ridge | collected 2010
ATTATATAAATTAATAAGAAAATGAAGATTTGTTATTTTGGAGATTATGATTCTGAATATGCACGCAATCGTGTAATGATGAAGGGATTGCGGGAAAACAATGTGGAGGTGTTGGAGTGCAGGAGTAAATCGGGCGGTTGGAGGAAATATATTGATTTATTGAGGGCTCATAGAAAAATTGGCAATTATGAATTCATGATAGTAGGCTATTCTGATTCACGATTAATTGTGCCTTTTGCTAAAATTTTAAATAGAGGCAAATTTCTGATCTGGGATGCCTTTTATTCGCTGTATGATTCATGGGTGTTTGATAGAAAATTAACTAATCCAGGGACCATCAGGGCAAGATGTTACTGGGTTATTGAATGGGTTGCTCTAAAGTCTGCTAATAAGGTATTATTAGACACCTTTTCGCATATTGATTATTTTGTTAAAACTTATAAAATCCATAAGAATAAGTTTATTAGAATCCCTGTTGGAACCGATGATTCGGTTTTTTATCCCAGATCAATGAAAAGAGAATCTGATTCAGATAAGACGAATATTTTATTTTGCGGTAAATTTATCCCACTTCAGGGAGTTAAATACATTATTAAGGCTGCCAAAAGCCTAGAGGATCATTCAGATATATCCTTTACGATTATTGGCGAAGGACAGACTTATGTGGAGGTACGTAAATTAGCTAAGAGGCTAGAAGTAAAGAACGTTGAATTCATCAACATAGTTCCCTATCAGAAACTTCCCAATTATATTGAGAAGGCAGATATAGTTTTGGGCATATTTGGAGATACTGGCAAGACCTTAAGAGTGATACCAAATAAAGTTTATGAGACAATTGCAATGGCCAAACCGGTAATAACTGGAAGTACCCCTGCTATTAAAGAAATTTTTGAGGATCATAAGAATATTTTATTATGCAAGGTTGCAGACGAACAAGATTTAGCTAGAAAAATTGTACAGTTAAAGGAAGACAAATTTTTACGGGAATCAATAGCGTCAGGAGGGTATGAAATATTTGATAAAGAAATTAAGCCAAGGGTAATTACAAAAAATCTACTAAAAACAATAGACCACACGGGCCTATAAATTAAATAACATGAACTCAAACGAATTATCTTAGCAGAATATGGCCTAGCTCATTCGCCTTATCTTTTGTTATAAAAGCCCAAAAAATAATATGAAAATCCCTAGTTTAAAAAATTTATCATCAAATCGGTATTTAATCCACAGACATATTAACAGATTTTTGTTTACTAATTTGAAAGATAAAAATTTTAGTACAGTTGTAGATATCGGCGCAGGTAAGGCTCCATACAAAAAATTTATTAATTGTGAAAAATATATACTTGTAGATCTGGAGAAGAGAGGTCAGGATGAAATTGTTGTATCTGATTTGAATAAGAAAATAACGTTGAATGACGGAATGGCGGATCTAGTTATCTGTACTGAGGTATTGGAGCATCTAAAAAACCCCCAAATTGCGCTCAATGAGATTTATAGAATTTTGAAGCCAAAAGGTATTCTAATTTTGACCACCCCAATGACATGGGAACTACACGAACCCCCTAACGATTTTTTTAGGTATACTAAGTTTGGTTTAGAATATTTATTAAAACAGGCTGGATTCACTGAGGTTGTCATCAAACCTAGTAATAATTATCTGTGTACCTTATGTCAGTTATCAGTAATGAAAATGGAGAATGTATTACTTATTCCTGTCATTGTGGGAATAAATGTTTTGGGAGTATTAAGCTCGAAATTTGGTCGCAACTATAATCTACCACTAGGTTTTTATGTAAGAGCAATAAAATGAAATTAGTAGCTATATTAAGAATAAAAAATGCAATCTCTACTCTTGCTCAATGTATGGATAGATTATCAGATTTGGTGGATGAGATTATAGTGCTTGATAATGGATCTACGGATGGCTCTCTTGAGGTGTATTCTAAATATTCTAAAATTGTAAAAATTTTACATACCGTCGGATATCATGAGGGAAGAGATAAGGTTATGCTCCTTGACGAGGCCAAGAAAAAAAATCCTGACTGGATTTTATGGATTGATGCTGATGAGGTTTTTGAAAAACATCTTGATCGTATCGAAATGGAAAAATATATGAGACGTGATTTGAACATGGTGAATTTTCGGATGTGTAATTTCTGGCTTGATAAGAAACATTGCAGGTTCGACAGGGAGTGGTTTCTATATTCTTTGAGGCCACAAAGGCAAATGTGGCGAAATGTCCCCTCAGCTTACTTTCAGAATATAAAAGTCCATAATGGAGGAATAAGAGGTGTTAATGGGAGAAATTGGACCTCACCATATAGACTAAAGCATTACGGATACACTGATAAAGATGAAGTTATCAAAAAATGGAATCTATATATTAAAGAGGATACTCAGAGTGGCAAAAATTATGATAGGCTTAATCCGCACATTAAGAGCTTAAGATATCCATTCTGGGAATTCAAAAACAAGAGAACTAATCTTTTGTTCGCATATCTATTTAAAACTATCTGTAGTACGTTATTGGTCGTGACTGAATTCAAAAGAAGAAACATAAGGGGGGTAAGGATCTTTCCCGAATATCCTATCCGCTAATTTACTATGAAGGATAGAAAAATAAATGAAAGCAAAAATTGCTCTGTTGTGATTTCGTCCTGTGATTCTTTTTGTGATGTATGGGAGCCTTTTTTTAAATTATTTTTTAAATACTGGTCAGATTGTCCCTATGAAATTTATTTAATAAGTAACTTTAAAAAATACGAGTCGGATCGAGTTATTAATCTCAGGATTGGAGCAGATTATGGTTGGGCCTCAAATCTTAGATCGGCCCTAAAGCTTATTAATAGTTCTCAGATCATTCTCATACTTGAAGACATGTTTTTAGAAGAGCCCGCTCCAAATGATTACATTAAAAAAATTGTCGATTATACGATCGAGAATGATATAGGATATCTTAGACTTATGCCAGAGCCGATGCCCGACGAACCCTATAATAGTGTTCTAAAATTAGGGAAAATCAGAAAAGATGCTGAATATAGAGTATCTCTGCAGGCATCCTTGTGGAAAAAGAGTTTGTTAGACAATTTACTAGTTGATGGAGAAAATGCTTGGGAAATGGAGATTAAGGGCACGAAGCGTTCCAATAATTTAGACGAGCTATTTCTGTCTACAACCGAAGCAGCACTGCACTATCATCCTAGAACGGGTATCATTAGAGGCGAATGGATGCCTTATGTTAGAAAGCTATTTAAGCAAGAGGGTATCAGTGTTGATTTGGGGAAGAGGGGGATAAACTACCGAGCTGAGCTAAGTGCTTCTCTGGACTCTTTAAGAAAGAGCAGCCTTATCGTAAATTTTAAAAAAATGCCAGTCGTAAGATGGCTAGGCTCATTTATTCTCTATAGATTAATAAGGCCGTTACTTAGGAAGTAGAATACTCATAAGACTTAAGGGTAGATTATCTGGGTAAATGGTTTAAGAACCACTTGTAAGTTATTTTAAGCCCACCCTCTAATTTTATTAACTTAGTTTTCCATCCTAATTTCTTCAGTTTACTTGTGTTTAATAGCTTTCTAGACATGCCATCAGGTTTTGAGGTGTCAAAAATCAGATTACCCTTGTAACCAATCACCTTTTTAATTAGATAGGCCAGATCTTTAATGGATACATCTTTTCCTGTACCAACATTTACAAACTCTTTGTTATCATAATGGTTCATTAGCCATAATACTGTATCTGCCAGATCATCTACGTACATAAATTCTCGTTTTATCTTCCCTGATCCCCATATCTCAACTTCTTTATCTCCACTACCCGCTGCTTTATAAAAACGACGTATTAAGGCGGGTATTACGTGAGATGATTCTTCATCAAAGTTATCTCCTTCACCATAAATATTAGTGGGCATGCAAGAAATAAATTTTTTATCAAATTGCTCATTAATTTTTTCGCACAGCTTCATACCAGATATTTTTGCTATAGCGTATCCTTCGTTTGTCGGTTCTGACTTCCCTTCCATAAAATACTCTTCTTTCATGGGCTGGGGACAATTTTTAGGGTATATACAAGAAGATCCTAGGAAAAGCAATTTCTTAACTTTATATTCATGGGCTGTCCAAATAACATTATTCTGGATTTGTAGATTTTCGTATAAAAAGTCTGCAGGACATGTCAGGTTTGCTTTTATCCCCCCTACACGAGCAGCGCTTATAATGACATACTCCGGCCTCTCTTTGTCGAAGAATTTTTTAACCTTTCGCTGGTCCATTAAATCTAATTGCTTTCTGGTCTTAAGTATGAGGTTTTTATAACCTTTCTTTTTAAACGTTCTGACGATCGCTGAGCCGACCATTCCTGTATGTCCTGCTATATATATTTTGGAATTCTTTTTCATATTATTTTCTTTAATAATGAACAGAGAGTTTCCACTACTTTTTTAGACATCTCTGGGTTATTACCGAAATAAAATCCGTTATTATGAATAAAAGAAGCATTTTTACAATCAAATTTATTTCTAATATATTTTTTAAAAAATGGTTGCTTGCTTATATCTCCAGCAATAATAGGTCTTACCTCAACCCTATTTTTTGCAAATCTTTTTTTATATCTATCACACAGGCTTTTTGTTTTGAATATCACAGGCATCGCGAAGTTAGAAACAAGATCCATGTGGTCTGTATCTAGAGCTATGACATCATCATTGTCTTTTGCTGCTTCTTGAAATTTTTCAAAATTGGCTGCCCTTTTCCTAACTATTTCATCTAGATATTTGATCTGCTCAGTGCCGATGAATCCTTGTAATTCGTTAGGCCTTACATTATAGGCTAGATCATACATAGTATACAATCCATAAAATTTATCTATTCCGAACTTTCTTCGCATTTTTGTTTTTGCTCTGTTGGATAAATTACGATCCCAACCATGAGCTCTAACTAATTTCAGCATTTCGGCAAGCTCTTTATTATCAGTACAAACCATCCCTCCTTCTATGGTAGAAAGATGATGACCAACAAAATAAGAGAAAGTTGATGCAAACCCGAAGTTCCCGAGAAGCTTTTTACCTACTTTAGATCCAAGAGATTCGCAATTATCTTCAAGTAATAATATTTTGTTTTTTTGACAGAAACTTTGGATTTTATCTATATCCGAAGATAAGCCCAAAACATTTGTCAAAAAGACGGCCTTCAGCATAAATCTTTCGTTTATTTTAGTTAGAATATTTTTGGAAGTATTTAGGTTTTCTATTTCACAGTCCATCAGGATAGGTTTTAACCCAAGCTGTATTAAAGGCATAATATTCGTCGCCCAAGTCAAAGAGGATACTCCTATAGAATCTCCTTTCTTAATAAGTCCCAGATTTAAGAGTGACTGGATAAGAATTAGATTAGCCGCGCTACCACTACTAGTGAATACTGCGTTTTTTCTCTTCTGGATTTTAGAGAATTCTTTCTCGAATTGGCGACACATAGCGCCCATACTAAGACTATTATTTGTGGTGACAAATTTAGATAATTTTCTTCTAGTTTCCCGCTCTCTATAGAAAGTAGATTCAATTAATTTAATCATAGTTCAGAGATAGTCATATCTATCTTTTTGCGTACAAATTTATGAAAGGGATCGTTTATGTCAAACCATTCGTATTCGCTATGTTGGGGGTCTAGTTTTATCTTAACGTTTTCAGGGAGGATTAGCCCCCAAAAAATATTGATATTATGTTGATCCATATCTTTGAACATAGATTTCTCAACCTTCTCATCTGTAATACCACCAAATATCAGCTGATCTGAAGATATCTTGACGCCAATCTCTTCCTCTACTTTACGTATTACTGAATTCTTCAGATCTTCTCCCTTTATAATTCTTCCTCCCAAAGTAAAAAATTCCCCTTTCGGAGGTTCATTAATTCTTTTGAAAAGCAAAACTTTCGTCTGGTCGGGATTAAAAATTACCACGTCTGTTGTAGGTACAGGCAAGTATTTTACACAAACCCTATAATCTTTTTTGGGGATGAACTTTGTATTATCTGTTTTTTCTTTCATTCTCAAAATCAAATTTATACATTGTTTTTACCAGCTCTTTAAACATAACTTTTGGTCTCCATTTTAATTCCTTCCTGGCCCTACTTGCGTCACCTAATAAAATATCTACCTCAGCTGGACGGTAATATCTCGGGTCAATTTCTACAATCACCTTACCGTTTTCTGTATTAATAAATTTTTCCGCTAACCCTTTTTTATTATTTGATCTTGCTTTTATTCCAGCAGTAGCAATGGTCTCTACTAGAAAATCTCTAACGGAGTAGGCTTTCCCGGTTGCGATCACATAATCATTTGGTTTATCCTGCTGGAGCATGAGCCACATAGCTCTAATATAATCGCCAGCGAACCCCCAGTCTCTTTTGGCATCCAAATTTCCTAAAAATAATTTATTATCCAGACCTAATTTTATCCTTGCTATCCCTCTTGTAATTTTTCTCGTAACAAAAGTCTCTCCTCTTCTAGGGGACTCATGGTTAAAAAGAATGCCACTACATGCAAAGATACCATAGCTTTCTCTGTAATTTTTGGTTATCCAATGGGCGAATACTTTGGCACAACCATAGGGAGATCGAGGATGGAAGGATGATGTCTCCCTAAGAGGAAGTTCAATTGCTTTGCCAAACATCTCACTGGAGGATGCTTGGTAATATTTAATCTTTGGGTCAGTGGTCCTTATTGCTTCGAGAATTCTTAATGCTCCTAACCCTGTAATATCAGCCGTATATTCTGGTATGTCGAAGCTCACCCTTACGTGGCTTTGAGCTCCTAAATTGTATATTTCATTAGGGCGAATTCTTTCTATTAATTGTGCAAGGTTGCTAGTATTAGAGATATCCCCATAGTGCATAAAAAAACGAATACCTTTTGTGTGTGGGTCTTTAAAAATGTGATCGACTCGAGCTGTGCTAAAGGTGCTTGAACGTCTGATGATGCCATGAACCTCATATCCTTTTTTCAATAAAAACTCAGCTAGATATGAGCCGTCTTGGCCAGTGATCCCTGTTATAATAGCCTTTTTTTTCATCTCGTTGAATTGTAGAGTATCACCGGTAATTTAGCAAGATTTATGGGAGTAGGATTATTAATTGATTTTGTCAGCTTAGCATTAGACGTGAGGAAGGCAGAAACTTAATATTTCCGACCTTACAACCTTTCTCTAATAATTTTTTCTCGAGATGCAAAACAGAGGGGAATTGTCTAGCTGCCTCATCATAGGCGACCAGAAAATGTTTGGTGTCAAAGAAATTGTTATTTATCACGAAGCTTTGTGCGTTTTCAGAGCTTTCGCTTAAGGCCCATGTGGAAATAAACAAATCTGCTTTTATATGTCGGTTTTTGAGAAGGGCGATGGGCAGAATGTTAATCAACCCAGGCTTTATCTCGTCTCCCGGGTCTTTTATGAGATTGGTCTTATCTTCTCCAAATATAGTAGATAGATATAGCCACTGTAGACAAGTAAATAGTGCCGTGTCGATTATTATGTAAGTTTGTTTTGGCGTACTGTGTCTTCTTACTATTTTTGCGAGATCTCCGTATCCTCCTCCCCATTCTACTATGGTATTAAACCTACTTAGATTCATCTTCGTTTGGTCAACGTATCTTGCTAGTCCGTAGAGGTGATGGATTGTTGAATAAGAAGTGAGGTATCTTGATTTTGCCAACACTGGTTTACCCACATAATCTTCTCTGAGTAATATATTGAGCTCTGAATCATCATATTTATTTTTTAAAAAATTCATTTCTTCTTCAAACCACTTGTCATGCGCTACAAACATCGTACCTCTGATTGTCTTAATTCTCAAGAAGTTAAAAGGAGGATGGGGGGTAAATTCCCTTTCAATTTTTTTATTCCAATTTTGCCAAGCTGGCGATACAAAATCTTCTTCATCATAACGAAGTACTTCTTGATATTGTTCCAAAAACCTTGCCTTTAGAGAATTAAATTTTTGTTTTTGCTCAAATTTTGTATTAGCCAAAAAATTGTAGTATTTTCTTATTACTATATCATTCAGCTTCTCTTTAACTAATCGTTGAACCTCTCTTTTTATGAAGACTGACTTGTTGTATAATCTTGCTAAATATTTTTTCATGATTTTATTTCTATAATCACAGTAGCCATTGTTTTCATCAGCTTCTTATTTAATCAAGGAGATTAATTCTCTTGGCCTCTTATATTGTACATCTTGTAAAAACTGGAGTCCTTGTTTTTCAATAGATCTTCCGGAGTACCTTCTTCTATAATTTTTCCTTTATCCAGAACTATTAGTCGGTCTGTACTTAAGATAGTGGAGAGTCGATGAGCTATAACCACGATGGGCAACTTCCCCTTTAATTTTTCTATAGCATCCTGTATTTTCCTTTCCGATTTATTATCGAGGGCGCTAGTGGCTTCGTCTAGAATTAGCATTGATGGTTTTCTAACCAACGCTCTGGCTAAAACAATCCTTTGTCTCTGCCCGCCGGATATCTTAACTCCACGTTCTCCTATTATTGTTTTCATACCCTCAGGAAATTTTTCTATAGTCTCGTGTATATTTGCTAATTTAGCAGCCTGAACAATATCTGCCCCACTCACGCTCTTGTCATAGAATCTGATATTGTTTTCTATTGTGTCGTTTATTAAAACTAAATCCTGGGCAACATACCCAATGTTTTTTCTCCAGGAATTTAAGGATACCATATCAGCATTTTTGCCGTCGATTAAGATATCTCCCGTTGTTGGCTTAAATAGGCGTAATAGTAAATCAGCAATAGTTGTCTTCCCCGCACCTGATGCGCCGACAATACCAATCATCTCACCCTTATTAATATTGAGAGATATATCATGCAGGACTCTTCCTCTCTCATCGTATGTGAACGAAATATCCCGCAGTGACAAACTCTTTTCAAATTTAAATTTTTGCTTACCTTCTTCTACTTCAACATTTTGAATCAAAGACCGTCTATAATTTGTTACTACACTGATATGAGGGGCTAACTGATTGAGCGAATGTAATTGTCCCTGTGTTGACTGGATAAATCCAAACATCTTCTGGATTAAATAAACCACTACAGCAAAAGAGGCTATACTAAATCCAGGAGAATTTTTGGTGGCCATAAACAAGACAGCAATAAACAAAAAACCAATAGGCTCTACAAATGAACCAGTTAAGTTTCTATAAATAGCGAGCTTAATCTTGAGCTCTTTTAGTTTTGTGAATAAAAGGGCACCCTTCTTTGCAATCTCATCTTCAATAGCCCCAGATTTAACTGTCTTAATCCCGCTGAGATTCTCACTTATATGATGACCCACTTCTTTTTCTGTGAGTGCGCTTTTTTCTGTGGCTTTTCTAGCTTTGTAGAATATTGGCTTAAATATAAAAAATATAACTCCGCCGAAAATTATTGTAGCTATAGTTATTGATGATGATATATTAAAAGCAACGGACGCGTAAGTTATAAAACTTGTCGCTAGGAGTATTAATGTACTCGCGGAGATAAAGACAGCCGAAGTTTTGTGGATGTCGTCTATCATTACTCTTTCTAGATACCCTCCTCTTTGTTCCATTAGATAAGACCAATTAGCATTAAGAGTCTTTCCAAATAAATCATTTCTCAAGTCTTCTTCAACCTGAGCGGTTGTTTTTTCGTTTATAAATTTTGCAAAAAATTGAACTAGAGACTTTGCCGCAAGCAACAATACAATGAGAGACAATAGAATAGGTGCGGTGACAGGAAGGTGTAGTGTTTCCAGGAACCCTGTTATAATCTTGGTGATAAAATTAAATTCCTCGGGTCCGCCGCCAACTATTAATTGGAATAAAGGAATAATTGCACTAATTCCTATACTACCGAATATACCAGCAAGAAAACCAAGAATTGTTATAATTAAAAGCCTAGATTTGTATTTCTTGTATCCTTTTCTCAGTAATCTTAACCCCTTCTTTATTTTTCTTATTCTTAGTCTAGTTTTTTCTAAATACATGATATCTTTTAATTTTACTTGAATTGGGCGATTTTACTAATTTTCATACTATAAAGTATAATACTTTTTGGTTTTAGTCAATGGGAGAATGATGGCCCTTACATTGTATTCTCGGCTTTATTTTAGTCGCTAGAATTTAATTGATAAGGGGGTAGCTTTCTGCTAGGATTATCTCAATGAATGCTAGGAAAATAGCTTTTGTGTTGGGGACTTTCCCCGTGGCCTCAGAAACTTTCATAATCGATCAGCTTTCTTATCTAAAGAATAACGGTTTTGAGATAGACATCTTCTCTTTCAAAAAAGGTGGTTTGGAGGGCGTAAGTAGTAAATATCTTGATGAACACTTGGATCATTTCTCTAATCTCGAAATTCCTGATAGTAGAGTTGTTAGGCTAATTAGAGCTGTACCAAAAATTATCAAAATCGCGATTTTTACCCCCGGATCTTTCTTAAGGATATTGAGGGGCAAGGAATATAGAAGGGATCTTCTATGTCTGAAGATATTCTTTTGGGTGTCGCCGTTTGTTGGTAAAAGTTATGACTTGGTTCATTGCCATTTCGGAACAACTGCCAATAAGTTTTTGATCATCAAAGATATTCTCGATAAAGATTTCAGAATTATTACTACATTTTATGGTCGTGATACTAGTATGATCGTAAGAAAATATGGCCCAGAAGTATACAGCCGTTTAAAAAAAGAATCAAAAGCCTTTATAGTCATGTCTAATAATATGAAGCAAAGATTAATTAATATAGGTTTTGAAGATAATAAAATATACATCAATCCTCCCGGCATAGACGTTGATTCTTATGGATTTTCGAGGAAATACTGTAAACCGAACGAAAGAGTAGAAATTATCTCAGTTGGGCGTTTTGTTGAGAAAAAGGGATTTGATGATTTGTTAAGAGCCTTGGCTCTGGTGAAAGATAGAAAAACCCGGCCCTTTAGGTGTACTGTGGTCGGGGACGGGCGCTTAAGGGGGGATATTCTTAAATTGACTGAAGAGTTAAGTCTAGAGAAAGAAGTCAGGTATACTGGTTACATGACAATCGAGAATATAAAAAACCTTTTTAACCAAATGCACTTCTTTGTGCAGCCTTCAAAGACTGCGAAGAACGGCGATATGGAATAGTGAATGTTGTTATATCACAAGCTTTAGCATCTGGCCTACCGGTCATATCTACCAGACATAGCGGGATTCCCGATCAAGTTAAGGATGGCTACAATGGTTTTCTGGTAGGTGAGAATAATTATAAAGAGCTGGCAGAGAAAATAATATATATGATAGAGCATCCCGAAATTTGGCCAAAATTTGGGGAGAATGGGAAGAAACATATATTAAAAAATTATAGTTCTTCTGATCTGATGGGGAAGCAGGTTGGTATTTATAACAAGATAATGAATTTAAGGTGATGAAAAAAATATTAAGTTGGCTTTATATAAAGTCGGGGTTATAGCAAATATAATTAGAGAGAAAAGACCGCGTGAGGCGATGATGGTTTTTATGCAAATGTTGAAGAGATCTCTCTTAGAGCTAAGGGCTATACTAGGGCTATGGTCTTCTCCGGACTTTTTAATAATAGGGGCTCAGAGAGCAGGAACTACCTGGCTATATTCTGTAATGCAAAACCATCCCAGTGTTCTTTCAGGCCACAAAAAAGAAATAAGATATTTTGACCGACTCTATAAAACAAAATCTGTTAAATGGTACGAGGCCTTCTTTCCTATCTTCAAAAGAAAGGGGAAAGTAACTGGAGAGGCAACTCCAGATTATTTATTTCATCCACTTGTCCCAGAGAGGGTGTATAGGCTGTTCCCTGACATCAAAATTATTGCCTTACTCAGAAACCCTGTAGACAGAGCCTATTCCCATTATCAGATGCACCAACGAAGAAAAAAGGGAAAAAGGCTGGCAGGGAATCTATGATATTTGGGGAGGCGATAGAGCAAGAGGGACAGAGAACTGTGGGAGAATATGATAAAGTGAAAAGCGGGCTAAACAGTCTCTCTTGGCTACTTTATTCTTATAAGGCAAGGGGCCGATATGCGGAACAATTAGCCAGGTGGTACAAGTGTTTTGGTAAGAAGCAGATCCTAGTTCTTAGGACTAAGAGTCTAAGAAATAATCCACGAGATGAGTTGACTAAAGTATTTGATTTTATCGGACTAAGCTTGCCCAAAAACATGAGTTTAAAGACAAAGAGAGAAGGAACGCAGGAGAGGATTTATTCAAAGATAGACCAGAGAGTTAGGGTAAAACTAGAAGAATATTTTAAGCCGTATAATCAACAGCTATACGAAATGATGGGGAGGGATTTTAATTGGGAAGCCGATAATAAATAGGCGGGCCTACAGTTGCGTGAAAATAGCCATCTTAATAGACTCCACCTAGGTTTTAGGGAGGTCTTTCTAGGTGCTAAAGGTTGAGGTTAGAAATTCTGGATTAGTAAACTTAATGACAAAACAAAAACCCCGATAACCTGGGGTTCTTTTTATCTTCCTCCCCCAGCAAGTGCTATTCGTATGGTTTGGAGGATAATTCCTAGATCAAAAGCTATAGATCTGTGTTTGATATAATATAAATCGTATTGAAGTTTTTCGCGTGTATCTGCAACAGAAGCACCATATCTATATCTAACCTGGGCCCAACCCGATAGGCCTGGCTTTATAAGATATCTTTCTTCATAGAATGGGACTTCTTTTCTCAGCTTACTTCTGAATTCTGGTCTTTCCGCCCGTGGTCCAACAAATGCCATGTCTCCTCTCAGGATATTCCATAGTTGTGGGATTTCATCAATCCTTGTTTTTCTAAGAAATTTTCCAACCCTAGTAACTCGAGGGTCGTTTTCTTGTGCCCAGAGTGCGCCTTGCCTTTCTGCATCGGCAACCATAGTTCTAAACTTGATAATATTGAATGTCTTTCCATCTTTCCCCTCACGCTCCTGTTTATAGAAAACAGGGCCGGCTGATTCCCATTTGATAGCGAACATTATGAATGGGTAGAAAATTAATGAAATTGCACCGAGAACAATAGCACCGATAATATCGCCTCCTCTTTTTGCTACTTCATATGCTCTTTTGGAATTTTCATTTAGATTTTCTAGAAACCATGTTTGATCCAGCGCATCCAAAGCGACTCGTGCCGTAATCTTTTCGTAGAAATTAGAGAGGTTGTAAAAAACAGTTTTATTCCCAATATTTTTGTAAAACACATTTACCATCTCTGGGATATTATATGCCTCAGGGCTTAGAATAACTGTCCGTATATTCTCTTTCTGCAAAACAGCTCGCAGGTCTTTAGAATTCTCTATGATTTTAAATTCAACATCTTCTAAAGAAAATGCAGAGTTATTTTGAACATCTAGGACATATTTGAGCCTGTAGCCAGCCTGTGGGTTGTTGTATAGATATTGAGCCAAATCAACTGCGAGTTGATTGAACCCTACAATTATCGTATTGTTCTTAAGCCCACTTCCAACAATAATTTTATTAAAAGTAAATCTCCAGAAAAATTCCAGGATAACGAACACAAGAGAAAAAATGATGAGATTCGTTTTGGGAGCGATGCCAAAGACAGGAATTATATAGAAAAGAACTGCAGCAGAACCAGCCATGACTAATACAGCATTTACTATGCCAGAAAAGAAAGAAGGGTCATTCTTATTCGTCTCGATATTGTAAAGATTGAAAATATAAAGGATAATAAGTCCTAGGGCAAATACTATGGAAAAAGGTAGTAAGTGTGTATCTATTTGAGCATTAAAATTACTGCCATATCTAATGACTAGAGTTAAAAATAAAGAGAGATAGAGTATTGCGATATCACCTGATATTAGTAAAAATTTTCTCATAGTACTTGTTAATTTTTTATATATAGTACAATATAATACGATTTATGTCAAAAAATAAACATATAACTAACGAAGATCACCTATTAGCCAAAATATTAAAATTTGGCATTTATATTGTTGCATTTATCCCGTTGGTTATATTTTCTGAATATCTTTCTCCTTTCCACTTCGGGAAGGTTATTGTTTTTCGATCCATAATTGAAGTAATGGCAATATTATATGTA
>SDBV01008259.1_pt1 | contig 14084 bp, 17 predicted proteins | sample 2277081 | NCBI WGS metagenome assembly SDBV01 (sample SAMN10402039, study PRJNA504765) | marine sediment metagenome | isolation source: marine sediment core GS10_PC15, 223 cmbsf | place: Arctic Ocean: Southern Knipovich Ridge | collected 2010
CTATTAAGGGTTTTTTCCTACGCAGGTTTTTTTAAAAAAGTGTCATTTGGTGCGCGTTTTTGCGCGTTTTTGTTCGTTTTTGTGTTTTTTTGTCATAAATTGCAAAAAAAGTCACGTTTTTTCATAAGTTCTTTCTGCCATTTTTCCCGCATTAAAACGACTCCTCTTTACTTCTTCCGCCCTTTTATCGGCCCGCTCAGCCGAAAAACGACCCTTTTCAGGACCCACCCCCTCCGATCACGCGCCTCGGATCGCACTTACGTTTTTTTCACCCTTTTTTTCTATTCACGACTTTTAATATCTAATATCCCTGGCTCGCCATAGCCTTGGCGAAGGCGGCTATTGTCTAATATCTCCGATGCGAAGCATCGGCCAGCCGGCTCCACAATTTTATAATATAATACTTAAGCCCACCCCTGTATTTGTCGAAACACCTGTAGATAGCACTTTACGCACGGTTTTTGTGCGTAAATGGGATATTATTGTTTTAATTAGGGACTGATCATGGCAGGTAACTACATAAAGGTGCTCATAGTCGACGACGACATAGAGTTCAATCAACTGGTCACGTGCAACCTCAAAAACGAAGGATTCCGCGTGTATCAGGCATTCAACGGAATCGAAGCCGTCGAACTCGCAAAAAAGAAACAGCCATCAGTCGTCCTCCTGGACATAATGATGCCGGTCATGGACGGATATGACGTCCTGAGAGAGCTAAGAGCGGATAAAAAGACGAAGGACCTGCCGGTCTTCATGTTCTCAGCCAAATCGCTCATGAAAGATGTCGAAGAAGCGATCTCGATCGGAGCCGACGATTATATTTCAAAAGCAACCGAGCCGGACGACCTGGGCCGAGTAATAAGAGCAAAACTAGAATATGTAACCCAGGAAGCGAACGCACACGACTAAAATACCGCTTCGGAGCTACTTGCGCCCTAACATCAATAATAGTAAGGTGTTAGGCTAACCAGGCATACCACAAAACTACGATTTTCAGATAAGCCGCCGTTGGACCCCTTCTTTTTAGGAATGGGTGCTTTTCTGCTTTTTTTTAGTTAATCACTGTCTATTTGTTGTCGAAGAAGATATGTCAAAACTTCTTATTTTGGGATTTTTGACGTGAAACGTAAACCGCAAGCAATTACTAAGACGAGGATCCATTCATGGATAAACAGTTGGTTTCAGACTTAAAGAATAAGGACCCTTTGCCGGATCCTTCCGGTGTCTCGGTTAAGGATGTTCTCGAAGATATGTGGGGGACGTACCGCGATGCGGTCGGCTCCCTGCTAAGCGAGCTTGAGGCGGCTGCGATGGCGGTCGAGGCTGGGACCGAGGTTGACGACAACGCCGCACTGATACGGCGCTTGCTGCACTCGATCAAGGGCGACTCGGGCATGAGCGGGCTGCCGGACATACACGATATGTGCCACGCCGCCGAGACCGTCTTCGAGGAACTTACCGATAACGTAGAAGCAGCGGACATGGTGCTGCGGGTTAAGGACTGGATCGCATCGGTTATCAAGTTCATCGAAACCGGCGATATCGCCGAGGAAAAGCAACAGCAGATCCAGGAGGAAAAGAGCAAACTGCGTGTACTGATCATCGACGATGACACCGTTTGCAGAACCCGTCTAGCATCGATACTGAGCGATTTTTTCGATGTCAGCTTCGCAAACGACGGGCAAGCGGGGCTTGAAGAATGTATCAAGGCCGCAGAAGATGGTGAGCCTTATGACCTGATAACGCTGGATATTAACATGCCTCGGATGAACGGCCATGAGACGCTGGAGGCGATACGTCAGTACGAAGAGGACAACGGCGTAAGCGGGCTTGACGGGGTTAAGATCGTGATGACGACGAGCGAGGATGACTCAAAGCAGATCTTCAAAGCGTTCAGAGAAGGCTGTGAGGCATACGTGACCAAGTCCGGGATGGGCGATAAACTGCTGGACGAAATCGCAAAGCTCGGCTTGCTTAAAGTTGTTAAAGTACAAAAGGACTATGTTGTGGGCTAACAGCCTTTAGGGCGTGCAGCTCAAACCCTAAGCACTAAATCCGATCCGCCGTCGCATAAAGCTATGGCGTGACAGGAATTCTAAACAAGCACGAATGACCAAAATTCAAATGATCTAAACTATTCCAGCCGTTGGCTGGATAAAAGGTATTTTGCCACAGAGGAAAAAGAGATCACTGAGGGCACAGAGAAAAGAAAGAAAAAAGAAACCGCCCGTCTTCGTTAAACTACGCCGCATCTTAGCATAGACATAGGATTCGCTCTTTTTCAGTTCGAACGCAATCTCAGTGACCCCCATGCCGTCTTCGTAGCGGGCATATATCCACTCCAACCCAAAATCATTGTTTTGCTTTTCAATCTCGCTCATACGGTCATTCTGACCGCCATTTTTATCCTGTCAATCCCCAAATAAACAATTTTCTGATATAAAAGCCTTAAGAACAAAGACTTATAGCCTAGGAATGAAATTTTTTCATATTTTTTTAAAAAACCCTTGAACTTCTTATAACTTATATGATATAAGTAGTTGCAAGAAGATAAATGGCAAATAATTCAAAGGAGATAAAAAATGGCGATCCACATTGAAATTAGCAAGTTTGCAAATGACAGAGGCGTTACGGAAGAATTTATTAAAAAATTTACCAAATCCCTTGTTGTCGACGGAGTAACTTTCATAGACCAAGAAGCCTTCGATGAAGCTTTGGGCACATACTCTGAAAGTTCCCCCAAACAAAAAACTCCAACTGACGAAGATCAATCAAATTACCCCTCTCAAACAGAAGCCAACACCCGCAGAGAATTAATTAAAAAGATAGTCAACTTGGTTGAAGAAAAAGGACATCGAATAAAAGAACTCTCCCTTTACACAAATCTTTATGGCAGTTCTTACACTAGTAACGTCTACGCTCAATTGCATGAAGTACGTGATGCAAGGAAATCTGAATTTAATGGCATTTGCGTGGCTATCCCTGATGCAGAAGGTTTGAAAGACATTCCCCCCCACCCCTCACTACGCAAAGCCCCGATCTCAATTCTTAAAGGCGAGCGCGGACCCAATAAGGCCTGGTTGCGAGGCGGCCTCAGAGGCATTGAAAGTCCTGCACTTGTATTGTTAATTCCAGTAGAAATGTATGAGTCACCAAAACATGAGGGATGGCAGGAGATTGAAAAGGTGCTTGAGTATGCACACAACAGGAGAGCAAAGTCTAGTTGGTCGGTGAAACTATAATCAGATGTAAATTTAAAATATTTTTTAACAATTTTTTGAAAGGAGCAGAACATGCATTTTATTGAAAAGATTATCGAAGAAGTTAAAAAAGATCATAATTTTGACACTCACCACGTTATAAACTGTGCCATCAAGGATCATTCTGATGACTACATACAGTTTGTATCACAGTACGCCAGTAGTAAGCGGCCGACATTTACGGCACATCAGCAGTTCGGACACCAGATAGCAAAACTTGAGGGCACGCTTGTAAAAAGGCAGCCCGACCAGTCACACTCACTGAATATTCACGGCAACAGCGGTGAATGCGCACTATGGAAAAGGATTTAATTAACATTAAACGGCATAGTTGTTAATGGCAGAGTAACCGGAGTACATATGGAGCCTACACACAAAGAATACAGTGACATGTTTGATCACATGCTGATCAACACGCCTCAGGGTTCGCCCAGACAGGCCAACATGTACAGATCCTATGGTTACTTTGCCGACATGCCGCTTATCCCCCTTGACCAGCCTGCCTGTAAGAGAACACTGTTTGATAAAAAACTCAGCGTCTTTATCACACTCTCCCAGAAAGGGCACTTATCTAAATGGCAGGTTCTAAACCCGAAAGCACATGATATAGAGAAGGCATTAAGATCGATTCAGCACGGTATGTATCATTCCTATATGATCCTTAAAAAAGCTAATGGTCATTACATTCAGACAAATGTTCATACTTTAGAGTACAGAAACGGATCATCTGATGATCATTACTACTGCCCGCCGGAATTCCTGACATCCATGACAATCCTTAAGGCATTCTGGTCATATGCCAGTGAAACGTACTGGTGGAAAAATTCAGTACAATGGAGAAACCGGCAGTAGCGCTAGAGTCCAGGACATTACTCGCTGGCAACTAACGGCAAGGGTTTCGCTCGTTAAAGTACTTCGGCCCCATCTCACGACCCGAGCTGACGACAGCCATAGAACAAGACGATCTTAAAAGCAACGGCTGGGGGCGATTAAAGCTGTCTGGGCAATGCTCCCTTTTAGAGTGAAAACCTCTTTCTCCGTTGATTTGCTCAGTAAACCCGTGAAAAAACCCTATTTTATTCTGGAATTGTTTAGAATACGTGGTATTATGATGGTGGATAGTGTTTTAGATGGAGCTGGTTATGAGTAGCGAAAAGGACAATTCGGGTGACTATGAACGTGACGAACGTACTATAAAGCTGTTGCGTGAGCTTCGCGAGAAGCTTCATAACCGTAATATATCTACCGCTCGTCTTGCGGCGTATCAGTTGTCGTGGCGTCAGGAGGACGGGCTTATGATCCTTAAAGAGGCTCTGTTCGGTGAGTATGAGCGTACGACGAAAAAGGCTGCGGCGTACGGGATGCGGAGCATGAAGGGGCGGATGTTTAAGCTGGCGACCGAGACGATCGAACAAGGACTCAAGCACAGGGATAAAACGACCAAGGCTGCGTGTATAAAATGCCTTGCGATCATGAAGGGTGAAGCACCGAAAAAAGGCGGAGGCAAAGGTGGAAGCAAAAGCGGGGGCAAACGCAAAGTAAACAACGCCAAGAGCAGCTACAAACCAAAAAGCAAACCTAAAACTGACGAGATAAACTACAATAGATAGCGTGGAGCGTGCAGCGGGTAGCGGATAGGCTGCCACCTAAGGCGTAAACTTGCGGCAGTTCTGACCACCTAAGGCGTAAACTGCGGTCATATCTGGGTTAGCGTGGAACCCCGATGTAGAACCGGACCGGCTCTGATCTCGGCTTCTCAAGCCAATTCGTTCGGCAAAAAATAGGTTGCATAATTTCTATTAAAACGGACAATGCCGTTATTCTATTTTAGCGGGAGTTCGTATGATCGTAGTAGTAACGGGTATGGTTGGGATCGATAAGAAGCGTTATCTTCAAGACGTTGTCGCACTGGCTAAGAGCAGGGGCAAAAGCGTCTGCTTGTGCAATGTTGGCGACAAGATGTACGCGGAGGCTCCGGATATTGCCGAGGGGCACATACTTGACATTCCTTTGAAACGATTAGAGACGCTTCGTCGAAGTGTTATCAAGGACATCATCGCAAAAGCCAAATCGTCGGAAAATCTTATCGTAAATACACACGCGACGTTCCGCTGGCGGCATGGTCTGTTCAGGGCGTTCGACTTCGACCAGATGCGTGAGCTGGGCGCTGACAAATATATCTGCATGATCGATGGGGTTGACGCGCTGCATGTTCGGCTGACGAGCGAGCATCCGATGCGACATTCGCTGAAGGATCTGCTTGTGTGGCGGGAAGAGGAGATGCTGGCGACGGAGATGATGAGGAGCGGGACGAATGAAAACGCCGAGGTGTACAGCCTTTCGCGTGGAGATGAAAAAGGGACGGTGGAAACGTTTTATCGTTTGATGTTCGAGGCGGAGAGGAAAAAGGCTTATCTTAGCTTTCCGATGACGCATGTGATGGACCTGCCGGTAGTGAGGGCGGAGATCGAGGGGTTTCGCAATTCGATGAAGGAGAAGTTTACGTGCTTCGATCCGGCGAACCTTGAGGAGGCGTATCTGCCGGGCCGTGCGAAACGAGCGAAAGAGAAGGGGGAAAAAGAAATAACGATCACGTCGCTGGGTGAAAAAGTCACGTTTGGGGTCGGGGAGATCGAACAGATCGAGGCTGATATTAACAGCCAGATATATGCGCGTGACTTTGCGCTGATCGATCAGTCGGATATGATCGTGAGCTTTATTCCGGCGATGGATGACGGGCGAGCGGCGATATCGAGTGGGGTTGAGAGGGAGCTGCAACATGCATACGAGGCTGCGAAAGAGGTTTTTGTGGTGTGGGTCGCGGAAGCGGATCCGTCGGTGTTTGTGACGCAGACGGCGACAAAAGTGTTCAAAAGTACAGAAGAAGCTTTAAAATTCTTTGCTGACAAGGTATAATCCGGCTCGCTGGTAAAAGCAGAATTTCAAGGTAACTCGCCTTAGGATGGGGTCTTTTTAATGAATGCTAAAAAGGGATGTTTTAGGATCGCGGCAGTACTGTCGCTGCTGACGGCGTCGGCGGGGTTTGTGCGATTGATAACGGCAAGCGAAGATGCACAGGCACAGGCGGGATTTTTGACGATGGTCGGCGGGCCCGTTGTTATTATCGCGGTGTACCTTATTGTCGAGTGGATCGTTAAAGGGTTCAACGAAAACTAGCGTGGAGCGTACAGCGGGTAGCGGATAGCTGCCTTCCCTCGACTACGCTCGGGACAGGACGGCAGGCCTGACCTACGGTCAGATTTGGGTTTTGACAGTTTTTGTAGTTTGTGGAATCGGCTTTGTGGTCGATCTTTTTTATTATGGAATTATCATCTTATATAGATCATACCTTGCTTAGTGCGACGGCGACGCGAGAGGATATCGAAAGGCATTGCGCCGAAGCGATCGAGCATAAATTTTGCAGTGTTTGCGTGCTGCCGCGTTGGGTATCGCTTGCGGCGGATATTGTGCATGGGTCGGGGGTAAAGGTTGACGCGGTTGTTGGGTTTCCGTTCGGGGCGGAGGTTACGAAGATAAAAGCGGCGCAGGCGAAAGAGATGGTTATGGCAGGCGCCGACGAGATAGATATGGTCGCTGACCTTGCGGCGGTGATCGACGGAGATAAACAATATCTTTACAACGATATGAAGGCAGTGCTTGATGTTTGCAGGAGTGTTCGGCCCGCGGTTACGATGAAGGTTATTATCGAATCGGCGGCGCTTACTGACGAGCAGATCGTATTTGTATGTGAGACTGCGAGCGAGGTTGGGGCGGATTTTGTAAAGACCAGCACGGGGCTAAACCCTGCGGGCGGAGCAAGCATAGAAGCGGTGAAACTTATGGCGCAAAGTGCGGCTGGGTGCAAGGTGAAGGCGGCTGGGGGGATACGGACGGCGGCTGAAGCTATTGCAATGATCGAAGCTGGAGCAAGCAGGATAGGAGCATCGGCGGGGATTGCGATCGTCGAAGAACATAAGCGGGACCTCGGTGAGGCTAGCGAACAATGAGTTCGTCTGTAAAGTGCCATCTGTGTTATAAACAAATCAAATCTTCGGCTAAGCTTGCGTCGCTGACGCAGACGATCAGCGAACGAAAACAGCCTACAATTCTTGGCGGTAACCATTCCGAAACGAAAGCAAACCGGTTTAGCGTGTGGGCGTGCCGGCCGAGGGAGACATTTAAGTTTTGCGCGGGCGAAAAGCATCCGTTCGGAAAACTGGAAGCGGTGCTTAATAAGTATGAGCTCCAAGAAAATACGAACGAGCTGCCAAATGAGATGTTTAAGTGCGGATGGATGGGATACTTTAGTTATGATCTTGGGCAGTATATTGAAAAAGTACCTGAGACGGCAGACGATGATCTTAATTTACCGCTCATTGAGCTTGCATTTTACGATAGAGCTATCTGCTATGACCATAAAGAACAGGTGTGGCGGCTGGTGGCGTTGGAAATAGAAAATGAAAATGCAGATGAGAAGTTTGTAGAGCTTGAAGAGATATTGAAAGAAGCGGAGGGTAGACAATTCGAGGTTGCGGGGATGGCTGACCTTGGGAAGATCGAGCTATCTGACTTTCAATGCAACATGAGTGAAGGTGATTATTACGAGGCGCTGGAAAAGACGAAGCGGTATATCTATGACGGGGATGTTTATCAGATCAATTTTTCGCAGCGGTTCAGTTGTGAGTTTAGCGGCGATGCGATATCACTTTATCAGTGGCAAAACGAGCATAACGCAAGTCCGTACGCGGCGTTTATCGGCGGAGAGGGTTATGCTATCGTGAGCGCTTCGCCGGAACTGTTTATACGGATACAGGACGGGCGGATATCGACTAAGCCGATCAAAGGGACGCGACCTCGTGTTAGCGGGGTAGGCAATGCGAGGCAGATAAACGAAGCGAACTTTGCAGACCTTGTGCAAAGCGAAAAGGATCAGGCGGAGCTTAACATGATCGTTGACCTTGAGCGGAACGACATGGCGCGGATATGTAAGCCGGGGACGCGGTATGTATCGCAACGGCGGACGATAGAAGAGTTTCCAACGGTGTTCCATGCGGTGGCGACGGTTGAGGGGGAACTGAAAAATGCAAACTCGCGGTCGCTGGTGTGCGATGTGCTAAAGGCGATGTTCCCGGGTGGATCGATAACCGGGGCGCCAAAGATACGGGCGATGGAGATCATCGATGAGCTTGAGCCGACGCAGCGGAGCGTGTATACGGGCAGCATCGGGTTTATCGGGGTCGATAAAAACGTGTGCTTGAATATTGCGATACGAACGATTATCATCACTGGCGGAAAAGCTTATGCCCAGACCGGCGGCGGGATAGTAGCGGACTCTGTGGCGCAGGCGGAATGGGATGAGACGATAACGAAAGCACGGGCGCTGCTTGCGGGAATTAATGCGGTTAATAAGAAGGCGTTGAATAAATAAAAGAAACCGCGGATTTCGCAGATTACGCAGATTTATGGAAATACGAAATTCGAATATCGAAATACGAAACAAATTCAAAAATCTAAAAGATAATGTTTAAAACGGTTTCGGCTGACGCCGAATTAAGGATTTTTGGCCACAGAGGGCACTGAGAAAAGATTTTAAAATAGGTTTTAAAATGGACAAGCTTGAAAGTATGGATAAGGTTTTTCTAAACGACTGCCTTTAGGCAGATAACTACTTGATTGATGGTTTGACTAAGCAAAGCAAAGCTGGAAATATGAGGCACGAAAGAATATGGATAAAGTATTTTTGAATGATAAAGTTGTAGATGCGGCGGATGCTAAGGTTAGTGCCAACGATAGCGGGTTTCTTTATGGGATGGGGCTGTTCGAGACTATGCGGTGTAAGGATGGTAAAGTGTTTGCGATCGATGCACATATGGAACGGCTGTTTGATAGTGCTAAAGAGCTTGATCTGGATAACACTTATACGAAAGAGTATGTTAAAGACGCTATTGGGAAAACCTTAGAAGCGAACGAGCTTAAAGACGCGCGGCTTCGGCTGACGTTAACGGGCGGGCCCATGTCGCAAGAGGTGCCAGAGTCTACGCTGCTTATAACGGTGACTGAGTTTGTGCCGTATCCGGATGAGTATTATCAAAAGGGAGTGACGATAGTTTTAACCGATCGCAGGCAAAACGCACAAAACCCGCTGAACAGGCATAAGACGACGAATTATTTTGCACGGCTGTTGGCACTGAACGAAGCTCGTAAGAAAAAGGCGGGTGAGGCGCTGTGGTTTTCGACGGAGAACTTTTTGGCAGAGGGGTGTATAAGCAATGTGTTCGTTGTTAAGGACGGGGTTGTACAAACGCCGGGATTGGATACGCCGGTATTGCCGGGGATAATGAGAAAGACGGTGATAGAGGCGGCGGTAAAAGAAAAGATGACGGTCGAGGAAGGGCCTCTTGTGATAAGTGATCTGTTAGAGGCCGATGAGGTGTTCTTGACCAATATCATAATGGGTGTGCTGCCGGTGACGGGAGCGGAGGCGAAAACTATCGGTGACGGCAAGCCGGGCGAGGTAACGAAAAAACTTTTAGAAAAAGTTAACGAACTTATTGGTTAGGAGAGAGGGTAATGGACATGTACAGCGAAACCGGCGAGATGATACAGGAACTGGCATAAGTGGGAATGAAGTCCGAAAAAATGGCAATATGCGGATACAGGTGCGATCTTTGTGCGCTGTACAAAGACAATCTGGATGTTGCCGGCAAAGATGAGGTTAAGGCGGCTTTTGTTAAATATTTCGACTATGAATTTGATGATAACGATCTAAAAGCATGCCAGGGCTGCCCGGAAGGAGGAGATGGAGATTGCAAGGTCAAGAGATGTGCTGTTGAAAAAGGCATTGCTAACTGCGGCCTGTGCGATCAATACCCCTGTGATAAACTTCATGAGAAAACAAATGTGATCGAAAAATACTTTGCCGATATTTCGGCAGTCCCTAAACAGGACCTTGAATTATATGCCAAACCATATGACAGCAAAGATCGATTAGATGTGATAAATCAAAACTTTAAAAAATGAAAAACGACAATCAACTGCCTGTAGGCAGATAAGCCGTGGTCCGGTAGTTGGCTTAGCGTGTAACTATTAAATATTAATCCTAAGGTTCAAAATGAAGATCGATAGAATAGCAGAGCAGGTTGAATTGATAGCACCGCTGGCATTGGCGCAGGACTGGGATAATGTCGGCTTACTCGTTGGTGATAAAAACAAAAACATCAAAAAAATATTGATGACAATCGATGTTACGATGGATGTTGTTAAAGAGGCTAAGGCCAAAAAGATCGACTTGATACTAAGCTATCATCCGATCATCTGGGACGGGCTTAAAAAAGTAACGGCTGACGGGGAGTCGGCGCCGGTGTATGAATTGATACGGGCGGGGATAAATGTGTTCTCGATACATACTGCTTACGATGTGGCGCTCGGGGGAGTTAACGATCAGCTTGCAGAGATAATCGGGCTTAAAGATGCAGAGCCTATCGGTGACTATGTAGAGTCGCCGGAGGGGGTGGGCTTTAAGGTTATTGTGTTTGTGCCGACGGAAAATGTGGGCAAGGTTAGCAACGCAATGTTCGCAGCGGGGGCAGGGAGGATCGGGAACTATTCGCATTGCGGTTTTCAAACGGAAGGGGAGGGGACGTTTAGGCCGTTAGAGGGATCGAACCCGACAATAGGGAAAAAGGGTGAGGTTAAAAGTGTTATCGAGGTGAAGCTGGAATCGGTGGTTAAAAAAGAAAACGTAAAGGCGGTGATCGATGCGATGAGAGAAGTGCATCCGTATGAGACGCCGGCGTTCGATGTGGTGCGGCATTATGATGTTGAGAAGAAATTCGGCTTAGGCAGGATCGGAAAGCTTGGGAAAGCGACGCCGCTTAAAAATATTATTGCCAATATCAAAAAAGTGACGGGAGCGAAAGCGGTCGGCATCGTCGGTAAGCAAAACAGGACGGTTAGAACCGGGGCTGTGTGTGCGGGATCCTGCGGGAAAATATTGAACGAGGTTATTTCGCAAGAGTGTGATCTGTACCTTACCGGTGAGCTGAAACACCATCAGGCGATAGCTGCACAGGAGGCGGGGGTGACGTGTATTTGCCTGTCGCATACGGTTTCTGAGCGGTTTGCGCTGAAAAAACTTGCAAAGCAGTTGAAAAAAGGGCTAAAAGATGTAACAATAGCGGTCAGTACGAAAGATGCGGATCCGTTTGTTTGGCAATGCTAAGAAATAGATTGTTAATTGGGCCGCAGCAAACGCGACTCCGACGAGTTTTTGGAGACCCATTCTCGTCGAGTTAGCTGCTAGGTTAATTTTTCCGGAATTTATTTATGAGTGATGACAAGGAAGTAAAAGACGATCAGCTTGAAGAAGAGCTTAACGAAGATGCGCTTGGCGAAGAGCTTGACGAGATAAATACGGAGCTTGCCGATGAGCTTGCAGATGCGCTGCCTGATGAAGAGGCGGTTGCGGAAGCTGAGGCAGAGAGCGACGGCGAAGATTTTGAAAAGCCCGATCCTGAGGATGACGATAATCCGGATGCGATCGATGCGACGCTGGAATCTGCGATCGAGGCGATACTTTTTGCCAGCGATGAGCCCCTGGGGGCGCCGCGGCTGGTGAATATTGCAGAGGTCGGGAGCGTTAAACAGATACGCGAGAGCGTCGAGAGCCTTAACGAGCAGTATGAAGCGAACGGCAGAGCGTTTCGTATCGAGCAGATCGCCGGCGGGTATCAGATGATGACGCTTGATGTTTACAACCACTGGCTGAAAAAGCTGGTGAAGATTCGTACGGAAAATAAGCTTAGCCCTGCGGCGCTTGAGACGCTTGCTATAATCGCTTACAAACAGCCGATCATCCGTGCTGACATCGAATCGATACGCGGCGTGGCGGCTGGGGAGATGATACGAAACCTGATGTATAAGGGGCTTGCGAAGATCACCGGCAGGGCCGAGGTGATCGGGAGGCCTATGCTGTATGGAACGACGAAAAAGTTTTTGGATGTGTTCGGGCTAAATACGCTGAAAGATCTGCCTAAGACGGACGACCTGAAAAAGACCGATTAGTCGGCTGTGATCAAAGAAAAGAAACCGCGGATTGCACGGATTTCGCAGATTTTTAAAAAGATATAAGCACGAAATCCGAATATCGAAATCCGAAACAAATACTAAATTCAAAAACTAATAATCAAAAGTTAGACAAGTTATTTTGTTATGTGTGGATTCCGGGTCAACCCGGAATGACAATATGTGGAGCAGATCGCAAATTGTAACACGTAAATTCCAGCACCTAAGGCATCTACGACTTTCACCGGAATGACAACATAACAGAAATTGACCGTTTTTGGTATTATTATTGCGATTTTGGGTCCAAATCGGCGTTTAGTATTGACATTGGGGCGGTAAGTTTATAGAATGCTCATCTTGTTCGGGGGCCTGTTGGGGGCCTTGATCGTTATTATGGTGGATGTAGCTCAGCTGGCTAGAGTACCAGGTTGTGATCCTGGGTGTCGCGGGTTCGACTCCCGTCATCCACCCTTTTATTTAAAAGGACTTGCGTTTTGTGAGTCCTTTTTTATTGCGCCGCTGACACAAATTTGTTTAACCTTGATTTTTGAGGCAAAGTATATAGAATTAATGCTTCGCCATGGACGGCTCACTCCCTGGCAGATATTTTCAGGTTGGAAACGACTAGCGTAAAGGTGCGATAGATGAAAAAATTTGCTTTAACCGGTGTCGGTGGATATATCGCCCCAAGACATTTGCAGGCAATAAAGGATACGGGTAATGTTCTGGTAGCGGCGCTGGATAAGCATGATTCTGTGGGGATCATCGATTCTTATTTTCCCGATGCGGATTTTTTTACCGAGTTCGAACGATTCGACCGGCACCTTGAAAAACTTCGCCGCAAAAACGGTCACGCGGTCGATTATGTTACAATATGTTCGCCGAACTATCTTCACGATGCCCATGTTCGATTTGCGCTGAGGATCAGAGCCAATGCGATCTGCGAAAAACCGCTTGTCCTGAATCCCTGGAACATCGCAGCTCTTGAGGAAATCGCGAAAGAGGTTGGCAAAAAAGTTTATACTATTTTACAGTTGCGTCTCCATCGGTCAATAGCGGCACTAAAAGAAAAGGTCGACCAATCACCCTCCGATAAGGTCCATGAGATAGACTTGACCTATATCGCTTCCCGGGGAAATTGGTATATGACTTCGTGGAAGGGTGATATCAGCAAGTCTGGCGGGGTGGCTACCAATATCGGTGTTCATTTCTTCGATATGCTTTCGTGGATCTTCGGGGCGGTAAAACAAAACATCGTGCATGTTCGCGAGCCTCGAAAGGCCGGCGGTTTTCTTGAACTGGAAAAGGCACGGGTAAGATGGTTTCTTTCTCTTGATCGAAACGATCTGCCGTTCGAACCAGAGGCGGACAAACCGATGACATATCGTTCGATCACGGTTGACGGCGAAGAGATCGAATTTTCGGGCGGGTTTACCGGCTTGCACACCGAAAGCTATAAAAGAATATTGGCAGGACAAGGGTTTGGGGTCGATGAGGTACTGAGCTCTGTTGAAATCGTATCGCACATTCGCAATGCGGAGGTTGTTGGGGTTAAAGGTGAGTGTCACAGTTTTTTAAAGAAGGACAAGAAAGATGGGTAAAGAATATTTCGTACACGAAAGCAGTGTTGTCGATGACGGCGCGATCATTGGCGAAGGGACGAAGGTATGGCATTTTTCGCATATCATGAAAGATGTTCGGATCGGCAAGAACTGTAACTTCGGCCAAAATGTCTGTGTTTCATCGGGGGTGACGATCGGG
>SDBV01008260.1_pt1 | contig 14083 bp, 10 predicted proteins | sample 2277081 | NCBI WGS metagenome assembly SDBV01 (sample SAMN10402039, study PRJNA504765) | marine sediment metagenome | isolation source: marine sediment core GS10_PC15, 223 cmbsf | place: Arctic Ocean: Southern Knipovich Ridge | collected 2010
ATTATAAACAGGTGGCCGATTACGCTGATGCCGCCATTGTCTCCGTGCCTCATAGCTTGCACGCGCCGGTAGCGTTATCTCTGCTGAGCAGCGGCGTGAATGTCCTGATTGAAAAACCTCTGGCGATGACTACCGCCGAGTGCGACTCTATAATACAAGCTGCGGAAGCTGCTAATACTACCATAGCCGTAGGCCTGATGCGCCGTTTTTACCCATCGGCTCTTTTTGTGAAGCAGCTTCTTGCCGAAAATGCCCTCGGCACCGTTCACGGATTTGACATGAGAGAAGGTGGCGTTTACGGCTGGCCGGTGGCCTCCGACTTTTTCTTCCGTAAGGAAGCGGGTGGTGGGGTTCTTCTCGATACCGGAGCCCATGTTTTAGACCTCTTATTATGGTGGCTGGGTGATTGGAAGAATGCGGAGTACTTTGATAATGCTCACGGTGGGGTGGAGTCCGATTGCGAGATTCATCTGGAGCTAGCCAGCGGAGCTAAAGGTATTGTCGAGCTAAGTCGTACCAGAAACCTCAGCAACAAGTTTCTCATCTACGGAGAGAAGGGGGTAATCATTTACACCACTAAAGAGGTAACCTACCTTCTCTGTCAGCGCAGCAGTTCCCGTAGATTTTCCTGGCCTTCCCACGAAACATTCGAATTACAGATAAAAGATTTTATCTCGGCGACAAAAGAAAAACGCCCTCCTTTTATTTCCGGTGCGGAAGGCAGACGGTCTATCCCCCTGATTGAAACCTGCCTGACCAAACGCCAACCCCTGGCTGAACCATGGGCAGAATACCGAAACTTGGAAGGTCTGGACTTATGAAGAGAGCTTTGATTATCGGCGCCACCGGCTTTATGGGCGCCAGGCTGGCTGAAGTCCTATCTCTTAACACCAAAGTGAAAGTCAGGGCTATGGTACGCAACTTTACCACTGCTTCACGACTGGCACGCCTTGATATCGAGTTAGTGCGGGGAGATGTTACCAGTCAGGAAGATGTTATGCGAGGCGCGGAGTCATGCGATGTTATCTTCAACTGCGCCAAGGGGGGTGGTGATAAGGGCAGTCAGAAGAAAGTTAATATCGGGGGAGTAAGAAATATCATCACCGCGGCTGCCCGGTTGGGTGCCAGCCGTGTTGTTCATGTGAGCACGGTGGCTGTCTATGGCCTTGTTCCGGATGGTGATATTGACGAAACTGCCCCTTGCCACCCCAAGCATTCCGATATCTACGGTAGCACCAAGCTAAAAGGTGAGCAGGAAGCATTGAAGCTGGGCCTGGAAATGGGAGTTGAGGTAGCGGTTATACGCCCTACTATGGTATACGGCCCGTGGTCAGCGCCCTATACATTAACACCGCTAAACCTGATGAGCAAAGGCATGGTACTGCTGCCCCGGGGAGGTATCTGTAACGCTGTTTACATTGATGATGTAATCAAGGCGCTCCTCCTCGCTGCTCAACATAAGGATGCCGCCGGAGAAAGCTTTATCATTTCGGGTGAACCGGTTACCTGGCAGGAATTCTTTCATGCCTACGAAAAGATGCTGGGTGGGAATAAAATTATTGAAAAAGATTTTGAAGAATGCCTGAAAATGAGGCATACCCTGATAAAAGACATTCGCTTATCCATCTACCAGTCGCTGAATGCGGTACGGGAAACCCCGAGCCTGATAATCAGCATCCTTGAAATTCCAGAAGTCCGCTCACTGCTGCGCAGGTTCGTGATGCCGCTGTATAATGCCATCCCGCCCCGTTTGAAACGGCTGATGCTTTCCCGCGGTAAAGAGCGGGCCTTCAGTATTGGAGAAAGCGCCTTTCAGGGCAAGATCTATCTGGCTTCTCTTGATGAGATAAAGTTTTATGCCTCCAAATCGGTTTTCAGGATTGACAAAGCCCGGCAGTTACTGGGTTACCGGCCTGACTACGACCTCTCCCAAGGCATGGCCATAACCGAGAAGTGGGCAAGGTGGGCAAATCTGATATAGGTATTGCACTTCAGCTGTGTTTCCAGATAATCCCTCAAATATGATAAGTTAAGGCCTTTTCCGGCATGCGAAAGCTGATTCCTCTAACCTTAAGGTAGGAATTGCCATCCTTTTTATAGCAGCACTCACTTCTACTCTTGCTAATAAAGACAGAGCATTGCGTAACGCAGACATGAATCGATTTGAAGGGGGCCTGTAGAAATACTGGTAATAAATGGTAAGGCCAGCAGATTCTAAGAGTCGGCGGACATCATTTTTCGAGAAGTGGTGTGGATGCGGCCTGTCCACCACAGGTAGTAGTGATCGAATGATGCCGGGTAAAGGGTAGAGGTTTACCCTGAGTAACAGTGTACCGCCATCTCTGAGGACTCTCGAGGCTTCCTGAATCACAAGCTCCGGCCATATAACATGGTCTAAGACATTAAATGAGACAACAACGTCAAACGTCTTATCTCGAAAGGGCAGAGCTTCTCCTATTCCTGTAATATGTTCGACGGTCCCTTTCTCATAGTATTTACGCCAGTGGTATGCAAGAGGTTCTATGCCAATTATCATTTTGGCATTATTGATGTAATGAACCGTTGAAGCAGGGTTACAGCCTATTGCTAAGATATTCTTATCTCGGAAAAACTCACTGTCAACCGGAAAATGTGCTATGGGATGGCTGGGCTCTGGTCTGTGGGCGGCAAGCCCTCGCCATCCTGAATGCTTGAAGTACTCGGCCTCGGACTTCTGAGCTTTTTCCCACCTTTCTCTTTTCTTAAGCTCGTCTTTACTCATCTGTACCTTACTAAAGCCTAGTAAATTTTGATGATGCTAATTCTTAATATCTCAAGCCTTAATATGCTGCCAGGCCAGCTAACACCACCCGTTTTTATTCATAATCACTTCAGCTATCGAGCTACGTCTGGCGAAAGCCTCTAAAGCTTGCGTCTCTCTCGATATAGAGCTTCCTGGCAGTCTCAATACCTCTCTGCAACTGGCACCTGTAATAATTCTCTAACAAGATCTTATTTGCCTCGAAGAGCGCCTGATGAAATTCATCATCTGATAAATCTGTAAAATTAATCGAAATCAGGTCTGAGTTTAGATGTTTATTCTCGTAGAAGTCAGCACAATCTTTCAGCAGCCCCTTCTCTATAGCGTAATAATAGAGAGGGCTGCCGGGATATGGGGTCACTGGACGTATCGTCCTCAGCTGGGCATGGTCATCGTACTTGAGTAAGAAATCTACCCCTTTTTGCAGTATTTCCTTAGTTTCCCCGATATTACCGAAAATAATATTCAGCCCCGGAGACATACCCTCAGCTATGGTGGCTTCTATCCCTCTGACAATCTGGTCGGTAGTAAGATTCTTATGCATGACTTTTAACGTATCATTGTCAAAAGATTCAATACCATAGTTAATAAAGACACACCCTGCCCTTTTCATGAGACGTAAAACTTCAGGTCTGGCATAATTCAGTCTTCCATTACATAACCACGTTACGTTTAAATCGGCTTTAATGAACGCCTCACACAATACTGTGGTTCTATCTAATGAAGACATTAGAAGTTCATCCATAAAAAGGATATGAGAAATTTGGTAGTCCTTTTTAAGCATCTGTATTTCTTCAATAATACCTTCTGGGGACCTGGCCCTAAAGCCCTTATCAAGTCTATAGCAAAAATTACATTTGAATGGACAGCCCCTGCCTGATAAAACCGGAAAGGATCTATCACTGTTCTTCACAACATTCGTCATTCTAAACAGAGCGTAGTAATCCATAGGGAAGAGATCCCAGGCCGGGAAAGTGACGGAATCTAGATCCTTAATCAGTTCCCGGGGTTCGGTGACGACTAAACGCCCGCCGTCAAGGTAAGCAACACCGCTCACCGAGGATAAGGCTTTCCTATGTTCTAAGGCATCTAATAACTCAATTATCGTTTTTTCTCCCTCTCCTATGACAGCTACATCAGCGCCAGTCTTTTTAAGGAAGTATTCAGGTTCCGGAGAAGGGCCATGACCTCCGATTATGTAATATGGACGAGACGGGACACGATTAATAGCTTCTGAAATTTTTAATAATTTCCGGTATTGATAATAGCCAGCAATAACACTAACGCCGACGACATCAAAGTGGTTGTTAGTCAAATAATCAGTAAGGTGAGTTTCCGGATAATGGTATTGGTCCTGATTATATATCACCACATCGTGTCCATTGTTCCTTAGCACCGCAGTAATATACCCCAGTCCTAATGGAAATAAGTGTATGTAGGAATTATTATCGTAGACAACCAGCAAAACTCTCATTTGCGAAACTTCCTTATAAATTATTTTAGCATTATCAGTTAAATCTTACTTTATCAACCCTCTTTGTTAAGCATCGAGATTATAAGTTCCGTCGTTCTCCTGGATGCCTGCCTATCCTGAAGATAAGCCTGCTTATAAATGTAATCTTTCGCGGCTTCTTGCATCTGTTTCTGAACCTGGGCATCAAAAAGTACCCTTTGAATTGCTGCTCCCAGTTCCTCCTCCGTAGAGACCCGTAATGCGGCACCACTTACCGCCTGTGGGGTATTATCCAGCCTGCCGGTAAAATCTGCCTCGATCACCGGTTTGCCCAGCAGCATCGCCTCCAGCCCGACTGTTGAACCCTTGGTAATCACCAGGTCAGCCTCTGCCAGAAGTCGGTGCAGGTTGGCATCTACCAGGATTTTCACTTTGCCGCCGGCTTTACGCTCGATGCTGTCATAAATTCGTCTGTGGACTCCCCTCCACTCGTTGGGATGCAGCTTGATAATGAGGCGCGCCGAGTTAATCTGTTCTACTGCCCTTACTACTGCTTCGGCGAAGGTGCGATTAACCGCCGGGGACTCACCCAGCGAGGGGTCGAAAGGCTGGGTAGCCAGTACAACTGTGTAACCCGGTTTCTTTTTGACAGGGCGTTTCTTAACGGTCTCGAGCATCATGTCAAACTGGGGGGAGCCGGTAATAATCACTTTGTCATCGGGAACCCCTTGAGAGAGAAAAAAATCTCTGGCCACGTCGCCCCACACGGCTATTTTATTGCTGAGTCCGGCGTAGGCGTCGGTGAGGTTACGTGCCTGCAGCACCCCGATCTGGAGCATAAGGCTGGGGATTCCTTGCTTCCTGGCGGCGATAATGATAGCTCCCATGTCGCCGGCTAAGTCGTCACAGGTTACTATTACGCCTACCCGTTCCCGCTTGAGCAGGCCATTGGTGAGCTCGATGTACTCTATCAAATCGGGCAGGATAGTCTCGAAGAGACGATTGAACAAAGGGGCGATCAGCGTCCATACCGGCATGCCCCTGTAGTTAAAGCTGTCCTTGAAATCATCCCTCTGGCACAGGCGCTGCCACTTTCGCTTCAGCTTCCGCCGCCGCCGCCGCATACCGGCCAGACCGGCCAGGCGGTTGTAACTCAGGTAGTTCGAGGGGTTAGCAGCGGTTTTCAATATTCGAGACAGGCGCTTCAAGGTCAGTGGAATAAGCTGAAGGTCGCAGAAAAGCACCCTAGCCTGCCCCTGCAACTCCTTAATAACCGGCTTCAGTATTGATGAATGGACGCCATAGGTACTTATCAGCAGGACAGAAGACCTGTTATCAGCAGGCAGTGAGCGAATATACTGCGGCCGGGAAAAGCGAAGTCTCCTCAGAAAATAATAGCTTGTCCACATGACTGAGCTCTTTAGCTCTGCCCAGGCTGCCCTTGTTTTCATCTTTAAACCAGGAGGAAATAGCAGCAACTTGGTTTTGGTGTACTTAGATACCAACCGGGAGGCTGCCGCCAGCGTGCCGCCGTCTGAGACAGTCACAATTTCCTGCGGCTTTTCGTGGTTTACCAGGTTCAGCACAATTTGCAGGTCACGGAAAGACTCGCTCATCGTCCTGCCCAGCCAGTACTCCAGGATAATCCCGATAGGGACGCCACTGTAATTCACCAGTTCCTTGAATTCCTGGTCAGAGAACTTGCGGTGCCACTCCTTGGCAATAGAGTTTGCTTCGGTAAAAACCCGGTCAAGCTCCAGGGGATAATCACCGAGCCTTTTGTAACCTTGTCCGAGCTGCTTTAATTTCTCTTCAGCGGGAATATCATAGGCAACGATTACCAGTTCCCTGGTAACTTCCAGCTTCCTTTTAATATGCGGTAAAAGGGCAGCTTGTGCTTTCTCCCGTATCAGGACTAAGGTTTTTTTCTGGTGCATGTTTTTGCTTTTAAGTCATTAGTAAAATCGTTCATGGGGAAAGTCTAACTCTTTATACTAGTTTAACCTAACCCCATAGATGTTAACTTTGTAAGCCCTGTTGCACTTACTCACTTCTCAATATCAACGGCCATGATAAAGCTTAGTTAAAAATTTAAACAACAAATTGGAAATTATGTTATCCTGCTCACAAATCTTAACCAATGGATAAAGCAGGCGCGGTATCCTTGTATATAATGTAAAAGTTTTTCTTAACCCCTTTAATTCCCTATGAGATATGAGCCTTTCGTTAATGTGTGGATTTAAAAAACCATAAGTTGGTATATATCCTGGCTCGATAAATCCGTTCTCTACGCAAATAGAATATATTGCTGTTTTGGGGTACGGCTCTAAGAATGTAACTGATGATGTAGCAGGCTTACATCTTCTGTTCAGTTCAATGGTCTCAAAAATATTCTCTCTTTTTTCAAATGGTAAGCCAATTATATTGTATGCCGAAACTCTGATGCCATATGCTTTTACTAACTTGAATACTTTCATAATCTTTTCGTTTGACATTCTCTTATTTAAGATATCTCTTCTGATATTTTCGTTACCACTTTCTATACCAATACCTATACTTACACATCCCATATCTTTCAGGGTTTTCACCCTTTCCTCATTGAGACTATTGACGCCAGCATATACTAGAAATGGAAGATTAACTACCTTTTTATAATTTTCAGCGAATTCCTTTAAATGATCTGATTTAATGGCAGCAAAGTCCTCATCCCAAAAACGCATCATCTCTATATTATATCTGTCTCTAACATGAACTAGATTTTTGATTGCTTTTTCGATAGATTGGTTCCTGTGATATTTACCTAATCCCTTATACATTTTTTGAAGTGTGTGGTTGATGCAATAGGCACACTGAAACACGCAGCCTCTGCTAATATCTACGTTAGCCATCCGATAAATTTTTCCCGCTAACGGCCTATAGAAGTTATAATCGTCAAAACCGTCGAAATCCAAAAGGGGTAAATCATTGAGATCAATTAAAGGTCTTAGCTCATTCTTAATGACTTTACCTTTAGATTTTATCCATAGATTTCTGATTGAGGTAATATCCGAATTAGATTCTAATTTGTTACAAAGTTCAACAATTAATTCCTCTCCTTCACCAACACAAATCATATCCACAGAAGGTTCATTAATTACTTGCTCTGGAAGCAATTTCGTATGTATCCCCCCATAAATGGTATAAATGTCTTTGTAATGCATCTTAATTTTTTCCAGAAGTTGTATCCCAACTCCGAAATTAGTTGTAAATGAAGTTACTGCTACTAAGTCTGGATTATAGTCCTTAACGACTTGAACTAAATCTTCCTTTGGGTCCAAATCTTTGATAACTGGAACAGGTAAGTTATTCCTTGTCGCAACTGGTTTAAATTGTCCAATCTTAGTTAACATTTCGTCTGTTTTAGAAGAAAACATCTTATACATTGATAAATCAAAAATTTTTACGTCGTGTCCTTCCCGTTTTAGCATGCCTTGTAGATAACCTATAGAAATAGGAATTTCCCCCGTCCCACTTGTGTTTGGATAAATAAATAAAACCTTCATTTTAATCCATCCTTTAGTGACAAGGTTTTTTTCGGTGCATGTGTTTCTTCCTAAGTTTTCTTTATTATTTTACTGCTTCAATATACAAAGACCATGAAGGACGTCTGTCCAGGCCCCTGCCCCTCAGTTCTTTGAATCGGCTACCCCGATGTCTTGTTTTGTATGCCGTTTGAAACCCCGCATCCTTCAGCATTTTTTCTAATTTTGAAGAAGTAAACCAGTTAATATGGTGCCCTGCATAGTCTGGGTTTTGTCGGAGGTTCTCCGTATAGTAATTGAAGAAGTCGGTTTTTTTCATGGTTAAGAATTTTTCTCTTATAGACTCGTCACCTTCATCCTTTCGGGGAAAAGCAAATATAGTCATAAGTGCCTGCGTCAATGTGGCTTTATGAGCTTCTATCCACAGCTCAAAGAATTGCTCATCACCTTCTTTATATTTCTCGTATATTAAGTCCATATTGGGAACTACTATCCTGACAGCTGAGCCAGTTCTCAAGCACCTATACATCTCAGTGATTGCATGTTCGCAATCTTCGTCTGAAATATGTTCAAAGGTATGCTCTGAATAAAAGAAGTCTACAGAATCATTTTCAAAAGGCATTTTGTCTCTTTTTGTCAAATCGTAATCAAAATCAATAAATATTTTATTCCAAGAATACCAACTGCATTGAAAGTCCAAGACTTTCCAGTTACGTTTGTACCATCTCCCTCCCCCAACATTTACCATCAGCCTCTCAGAATCACTAAATAGCTTTTTATAAATAGCCACCTTGGACAAAAAGAATATGCTATCAAACCATGCGTATATCCGGTATATTCTTGAGAGCATAAAACGAACCAAGGGGTGCCTTTTCCCAAGCTTCTTACCTAAATAGACCAAGCGGTTTTCGTGGCATACCATCGGTGAACCTCCTTTCTATCTATATATTTCGGCATTTCCGTTACTGTAAATTTTATTTCGCGAGCTTAACAGGGAGGTATGCTGAGCCAGTGGCTCCCGCCCAGCCACTTCCGGTATATAGCGCTCTCGAGGTTGATATACCCATCCGTTGACTATATTAGCATAACGCAGGAAAAGATAACTACCCTTGTTATGCTGTTGTGGTGTGAAAGCGCCTGACTCCACGGTAATGTGCTTACCGGCCGGTCGGCTGACAAACTCGAACAGCCAGCCCGTCCTCGGTTTGGGATTGAAGTCGATTTCAACATTAAGCTCACTTCCGGTATGGTCAGAAAGCCATTGTGCCGCCGCTACCTCACTCTTATATATGTAACTCGTATCATGGTTAGTGCCCTCTCTATTGAGCATCACTGAGCTTGGTATTCCCATTATCTGGTCGGCAGTAAAGGTAGAAACGAAAAATTGTGAGACCAGCAACACTGATATCAGGATGAGGGTGAGTCTGGATTTGCTCAGGGAGATGCCGAGGCACCCTATAATGAAAGCCGGAGATAGAACCACCAGAATCTGGATAAATAGTCTATCTCCGCCATAATGCATTGAAACCAAAGGAGAGACTAGATACAGAGTCAATACAAGCAAGGAGGCAGCAATTACTACCAGATAGCTAACATCTAATCCTAGCTTCTTACGTTTAAATATTGCATATATAACACCTATGCCTACGAGGGCATTGACCAGGTGCTGAAGGATGACTCTGGTTATCCTTAGATAACCTCCGGAGATCTGGTATAATCCAGCTACCCAGGTACCCTCCATCTCAGAGACTGTTAATCGGCCAACCGACTTTGCCATGTCCATCACAACATTAACGTAGCTGGTAAATGCTGCGGAGGTTATCTGGCCCCACCACACAAAGATGGCTGTGGCAAACAGGGCAACTGTAGTCCCTTGTACGAATGGTTCCCGGCCAGCTGAACGCCTTATCAATGGTGAAGCGACCCAAAGAGCAAGCACTAAGATAAATAGCAGAAGAGGAGTCATATAATATGTTGGCGCTAGAGCCAATCCAAAGACGATGAAAAGGGTACGTTGCTGTAAATCACTCACCTTGAGTTTCAGGAGAGTAACCAGGGCTAGTGCAAAAAAGATTAAGGCGATATCAACTCGTCCCACGCGAGGCAACACGTTTATAAAGGGCAACTGTACCATAAAAAAGCAACTGGCAAGGAAGGAGTAAAGTGGGTCTAGAAATCTGCGACTTAGCACGTAGACACTCAGTGGCACCACTGTAGTTAGCAGCAGGATTACCACCTTTAACGTGTATACTGCGCTAATGCGCAACAGTTGGCTGTAAATCGCTGACAGCAAGGATATTCCCAGAGACATGCTCACTGGGTCGGGTGAATCAGATATGCTCCAGTAATTATGCTCCAATGTTGCTCGTATTGCAAGGTATTCTACATATATATCGCCACCTATAAGGTAATCGGATGTCAGGCCCCACGTAAGTAAGAGTGCAATGCTGATCATACCGATTGCTACAGGGTAGGTGCCGGCCCACACCCTCTTCCTGAGCAGAATCAAAAGCACTATGTAGATTGGAACGAGGAAAAATAGTAAGAGCAGAACCCGGTTATCGCCATATGCTCCCATAAGCTGCGTGCCCAGAATACTCAGCAAAGGGAAGACGGCGGAAAGTACTAGCGGCCAGAGGAGTTTATCCTTCGGCCATGAAGGCATAGAGACGACCTGCCCTACCTTTTCCTTGTTTCTGAAGTAGCCCCCAAGGCAAAGCAGAGCGGCGGCCACGCTATTTGAAATAGCGAGAGAAGGTATAGAAAGGGGGGTTGAATAGCCAAAAAGGGGATACAGTAAGTTTACCACCAGACCAACCACTATCAAAAAAACGAGGCTCATTCCCACTGAGAGTAAGAGTCTCTCCAAATAATCGACTTGGTCAACTTTAAGGATATATAGAATGGCAAGCCCGGGAAGAATAGTGAAGACAAGGAAGCCGAGGACGGGTGCCAGAACAGGCACGCCAAAGAAAATGCTCAATCCAGTTACCAGCAGCACTGCCAGACTGGCTATCAGCCAAACAATAGCCGGCTTCTGCCCTAGACGCTGATAGATGGCAGCCGCCCCCGTGAACATACTAGCGACCTCGCTCGCGCACCCTTATTAGGGGTGAAACCGATTCTGCTATATATCCCGTTAAATATCCCAGTGCCTGGGTTATTATTACTGGAGGAACGTGCATAGCGACAGCCGGCGATTTGGTTTCCCAAAGGCACTTTGCTGAAAAGAATAGCAACGAGGCTATTCCCAGGCCAATAAATGCCAGGAAGGCTGGCCAACTGATGAAGTACAGTATGGCGGCAAGTGCCAGAGCTATTGGCAGGCTGAATATCTCCAGGATGTGCAATGCATTTCTCAGCTCTTTATGCAGTCTCGCCGCCTGCACCAGGCCTTTGCCATAGAGGAACATCTGCCGGAAAAAGCTCCTGTAGCTGGAGTAGTGCCGGTGATGCCATACAACTGCATCAGGGGCTGAAAGTAACTTAAAGCCTGCTTTTCTTATTCTGTGGTTCAGTAACGTATCTTCAATGTACCCGATTTGCGGGAGTGGGTGAAACTTCTTGAGCACCTCCGCCCGGTAAACAGCGTTACAGCCGGCGATGCTCCTGACCTCTCCCGGAGTCTTGAGCGTAAGTGCGGTGGGTGTCTGGAAAGAGACAAATTCGATTGCCTTGATAAACGGCTTGGTGCCGTCCGGGACAATGTTTGGCCCTCCCACCCCGGCCACTTTGTCATCTACGAAGTATTTTAGGGAGTTTTTTAGCCAGTTCGTATCCGCCACGCAATCCGCATCAGTAAAGGCGATATAATCGCCGGAAGCATTTTCAATTCCCACATTGACGCCCATAGCCCGGCTTCGGCCTTCATTATTGAGCACTCTGGCACCATATCTTTGAGCTATCTCCCGTGTCTTATCCGTAGAGCAGCCGTCAGCGACAAGTATTTCATACCTGTCTTTGGGATAGTTCAGGTGGAGTAGTGCTTGCAGGCAGCGCTCTATGATTTTCTCCTCGTTTCTCACCGGCACTACCACTGAGATAAAAGGATATAGCTCTTTCTCCGTCTTACCCATGAGGATTTCCTTTTTTATTACTGCGGGCAACTATGAGCGCAATCGCGGTCATACCTACTTTATCTGGCCTGGCACGTCTGGCTTCCTTTTCTGCAGCGGATATAGAGGCTGGAAACCATATATTTTTTCTTTTTACTATATACGACATCTCGAGGATTTTGAATCCTGAGAGCAGCTTTACCAGCGACTGGCCAGAATATACTCTTCCTAAAGGCATCCCCTCTTTTGAGCGATGCATGGTGTCGTACCCACAGGGTATGGTCATAATCATCATGCCGCCGGGCTTGAGGACACGCTCTACTTCAGCCATTGCTTGTTTATCGCCATCGGCGACTACCGGGTCGCCATAACGCCCCAGACCAACGTGCTCTATGGTAGAGACGACGGTGACTAGCTCAAAGAAGTTATCGTTGAAGGTCATCTGCATGATGTCGCCCTGAACGAAGGTGAAAGGGTGTCCTTCAGGATAGGGTTCTCCGTCGATGCCATAGACTTCATGCCCTTTGTTGGCAAGCTCGATCGGCAGCCTGCTGCCGCCGCAGCCGACATCCAGTATCCTCTGCCTGGCGCCTTTTCTCCCATCCGCGATATTTGAGAGAACAAAGTCGTATTCAATCAGCCTGGCTTCAAAAGAAAGCCGGGGCAGCCGGTAAGCCAACCTGGCTACCTGATGGAGTATCCTTAATCCTGCACTATACCAAGTCATTTATCTAAAATCCTTTTCACCTTCAAGATGCGGTAGCCTCATCGAATATCCTTTTCAAGTTCTCATTTCTCTTTTTTAAGGAGAACTTACCATTCTCGACTTCCCATCTGCCGGCTCTGCCCATTCTTCTTCGCAGCTCTTTATTCTCTATCAGGAGGCTTACTTTTTCCACTACCTCCGCCGTCACCCTGGGGTCGGCGGCCTCAATTGACTTCATGAACCTTGACGCGGGCAGGTAGTTCCAGTCAGGGATGAAGTTTTCTGCATAGTATGACACCCTCTCCGATTTGCTGACGAGAAAGCCTGTTTTGCCATTCTCCACCATCTCAGGATTGGCCCAGACATCGGTGGTTACCACCGGTAATTCGTAGCTCATCGCTTCCAGGATAGCCAGACCGGGTGTGGAGTGAGAAGGAAAAAGGAAGATATCCGCCGACTTAAATTCCTCCTCCAGTTGCTCCCAGGGGATTATTCCCTCTATTAATCTCAGGTTGTCCAGCCCCGAATATTTGTCCTTTATGTGTCGAGGAATGTCTGACCTGATGACCAGCTCCAGGTCGGGGTACTTCTGAATAAGAACAAGGAGGGATTCCAGGACTATGCCCCCACCCTTATAGACAAACTCCCCGGCGATATTAGCCGAGCCAACAAAAAGCAGCTTGACCTTGCCCCTTTGGCTATAGTCTTTAGAGAAGCTCTTCCCGGGCACCGCTAGTGGCACCGTCTCCACTTTATGCTCGAAGCCATCACATTGCATGTTGTCGAGAACCGTCTTCTTCCCCGCCTCGGTCCAGCAGATAATTTTCTTGCAGTATTCCGACGCCAGGACTCTCTCAATGAGCCTTTTGTATCTCTTAAAATGCCCCAGGTTATACCCCGCCAGCTGGGTGGCGAACTCTAAATCTACCACCCAGGGCTCCTTACGAAAGACGAGATGACCAGTGGCATAGGTCAGAGCCGTGCCCTGCGGGGGATTCTTCAATCTCTCAAAATACGCCTTGGTCAGGTTCACCGGGATTAGTTTCCCCAGAAGTCTTTGCTGAAAGGAATATACCGGGCTTATCCTGCTGACGGCGCTAGAAACCCTGTCCCAGATTGCGTCCCGAGTAACAAATCTGTATCCCGGTGGGGGATATAGCACCAACTCCCTATAAAGCGAGTGCATCCTGCCAGCTACATCCAGATATACCTGCTTCACTTCAGTATATTATCCAACTAGTTTTCCTTAAGAGATAGTATGTCTATTGGCTTTATACCACTCTATTGTCTTTCTTAAGCCATCCTCAAGGCTTGTCTTAGCCTCAAAGCCAAATTCCTTTTTAGCCTTGCTAGTATCTAGGCTTCGCCTGGGCTGCCCATCGGGTTTAGAAGTATCCCATTCCACTTTACCATCAAACTCAGTGAGTTCACATATCAGCTCTACCAGCTTCTTTATCGATATTTCAAACCCCGCTCCAAGGTTAACCGGCTCGGGCTTATCGTATTTCGCCGTTGCCAGTACAATACCCTCCGCAGCATCTTCTACAT
>SDBV01008261.1_pt1 | contig 14082 bp, 16 predicted proteins | sample 2277081 | NCBI WGS metagenome assembly SDBV01 (sample SAMN10402039, study PRJNA504765) | marine sediment metagenome | isolation source: marine sediment core GS10_PC15, 223 cmbsf | place: Arctic Ocean: Southern Knipovich Ridge | collected 2010
TTAAGAGTGGTAAGATAACTAATCCACTTTCAATAAACGGATCAACTCCCCCTAAATAAAAATTAGAAAACTCTTGAACCTATTTTAATTAAATAGTTTTCAATTTATTTATTAGATCAATATGTACATTAGAACATATTATTTTTTTAGATGCATATGGTGCGGGCAATGGTATTATTCATATAAAATCATAAAGAGAAAGAAGTGCGTGAAGTGCAATCGTTCATTTCAATTTCAAAAATCAACAAAATTTTCTAGACAATGCTCAATGAACGGGGCAATTGCTATCATTAAAAGATTAAAAGAGAATGTTAAAGACGAAGCTCTCTCTAAATATTTAATTAGAGATAGAGTTCAGCGTATTTAGCTGATTTGATGTTTTTTAAGGACTGGAAAAATTATATAATTATAGTTATTTTTTAATTTAAATTATTTATTAATTCTATGCTTCCTTTTTTGAGAATTTGCCAAACAGCTTAACGATCACGAGGCTATGAAAGAATGAGCCAGCGGTAATTTCTAAACCATGTGCTACTCGAAGAACTATTGGCCAACTTTGGTCTGCAATATATCCGGGCAGAACTAAACCCCCTAGAATTGCAGTTAAAAAGAGTACTAATTTCCACTTCTCATAACCCTCTCTCACAGCCATTACTATGAGCGATATTAACACAATAACATAGACTATACCTCTAGCGAGTTGTATAGGAATTATTACTGCAAAACTGGGAACTTTAAGTTCAAGTCCTTGAGATGGATCAGTGTAATAGGGTTCTACTATCGGCCAGATCATAAGACCAAAAATAAAATAAATTGGGTAATATAATGCACCAGCTATTAGCACTCTGAAAATCCACCAATTTGTTGAATGTCCAGAGAAAAGATTTCTTAATTGAGTTATTAAAGAATCTGTATCGTCTGGTGGTGAGAAGAGAAAAGCAATAACTGCAGTTATCACTATATATAGTGCTGTGTTAATCGCAAATCCGTAATATAATACATATAATGGTGTTGTTGAATATATTATATAATCTATAATATGAATTGCATAAGCTAGAATGAATAAAATAGAAAAGATAAGTATGTAGCGTGTAACAAACGAAAAGGTAAATTTAATTGAAACAAAGCCAAGAACTAAAGAAATTATCACTCCAGCTATAAATGAGAGAACAAAGCCTAACAAAGGATCACCAGGTATAGGTCTGACCTGTAGGAACTGAAATAAGAATAGGAAAACATAAAGAGAAATTGCGTATATAAGTCCGATGATTATAACTTTAATCATTGTATTTTTATTGAAAAAATATGACACATTTTCTGAATCTTCTAAGTTTTTTAATCCCATAATCTCACATTCAAATATATTATCAAAAATTTACTAATTTATTAAAGGTTTTTAATCCTAAGGATTTTATAAAGCCGTAACACTCGCTAGTAATTGCAGTATATAATAAAAATAAGTTTTATAGAGCAGCAATAAAGGTGAGGATCGATACCACGCCCATTATCGCCGCACACAGTGAATGGTAATTAGGTGGTTTTAGTGATTACAGAAGAAAATTCCATAATACAAAAAATAGAAATTTAGGATAGACTATATTTTTATTAATCAGTTAATTCTATTTAATTGCAGATATGACGAAAAACATTGATTTACATACACAATTTGTATTGAAAATCTTAAATGGGTTAAATTCTGAACCGGTAGGCGGAAAGATTAAATTCCAAAAGATAGCTTTCTTAGTTTTAAAGAATTTTAAAGAACTTTTTGATTTTTTTGATTTTAAACCTCATAGATTTGGTCCATATTGTGAATCTTTAGATTACGCTTTAGAAGAAACCAATAATAAGAAAGAATCTCAAATTGAAAAAGATATCATAGAGATTACTGATCAAGGAAAAAATAAATTAAATGAATTAGATTCAATTATAGAATTTAGCGAGAAAGAGACGCAAAATAAGAATTTAATTGAAAAAACAATTGATAACATAAAGGAAGATTTTAGCAACTTCAATACAAATGAATTGCTTGCTTTTATTTATAAGAGTGATCCTGACTACATTAGTGATTCTATCGTAGCTGATAAAATCGATTATGAGAAAATCTTTCTTGAGTTATATGAGAAGGGGGAGTTAGGAATATCAAAAATCGCTGAATTAATGGGTTGGGAGCTCCAAGAAGCATACGATTTTATAAAAAAGAACACTAAATTACAGATCCTATGACCATTACAAAACTCTTTGATGCAGTCGTTTTAATAAATATTATTCAAGATATTGATTTTGAAGAAATTTTAATCGATTGGTCTAAAAATCCGAGCTATGACCAATGGACTTCTTATGAAGTAAACTTAGAAGTTCAGAAGAAAGCAAGACCAAAACTTGATAAATTAATCAGTGATAATATAATTAATATCTTTAATCAAGCCCCTCAGAATGAATTAAAACAAATCCAAGGTTTTAACCCAAAATTTTCGCTAGCGGACTGTTCTATGATTCATCACTATAATAAGATCAACAAAGCTATTTGCTTGACTAATGACTTACATTTAAGAAAATATTTTATTAAAAACAATTTTAAATTATCAGGAACTAACGGTATTTATTTAAAATTGTTGAAAGACGCAAATCATTCCAAAAATACTATAGAAGAAAAGTTTAAAGATTTAAAAAAAGATTCTAGAGTGTTTCCTCAACCTAAAACTAATTACTGAAAATCATATAGAGACTTTATTTTGATATAATTATCTAGCCATTTTACCTTGTTTCCTATCTGGTCTTTTATCCCTATCTTATTTGTTAATATTTTAAGGATAGGTTCGTTATTTTTTATTTTCTGGTGTAAATCATTCATTTCCATATTTAGATTTGCATAATTAAATTTCTTTTGGAAAGTATTCCTTTTTGTATATGTAGCCGTAGTAAAATTTTGGAAACTCGGTTGGATTATAGGATTAGTAAAGACTTTATCGAATTCCGTTTTCGAGGAAATTCTATGGTAGGTGTATTCGTTAGTATTAAGCAAATTTGTATTTACTTTTGGAGTTGCTTTCGTTGGGCTTTTTGTTTTTTTCTTTTTTGGGGTTTTCGTAATAGCTCTTCCTCCAGATAAGTGATTAATACCTAATATATCTGTTCCAATGGAGGGAGTTAGTAGATCTTCAGCAGGAAATGGATTGTATCGGTTTCTGTTTGAAGGAAGCCTTAAATTAATTGTATACTTAATTATTTCTTCTAATTTAGTCTTATCAATATTATAAAGGGTTCTAAATATTTGTGAATAATGAGGATAATAGGCACTTAGACTAGATCCATTAAAATCAAAGCAAAACATCATTAAGTCTAATGAAAGAAACTTCTCTACGATTTTAGGAATATAACCAGGAGGGATTGGAGGTATTATACCCATTATTGGTTTATTATTTAAAGTTTCGGCAACTTCACAACACAAATCTATAAAATCTAAATAATCTTGTAGGATTGAATTATTATTAACTATTTTCCTAACTCCGTGAATGATCGGGAAGGTTACAACATCTGTATATAAATAGTTAGCATCTATCATAAATTCAATTAACTTTTTATCAAAAACTTTAAACGGGTTACCCTCAATATTTTTGTATGAAGTTAAAAAGATCTTAGGCTTGTTTTTAAGGTTTCCAATGTTTTTATTCCTAAATCGATTAATAATTTTATCTCCAACTGTATTATCAAAGGGGGCATTTAATACATCTTTCATATTAAAAGTGCTCCAAAATTCATATATCTCATTCGCAAGAGAGGTAGGCATTGTTTCTTGAGCGATAGTAGGATTTTTAACGGGAAAAGGCGTCTGGAAACGATGATTATTAATCTCTATTTCTTTTGCAAATGAATGTATCTCACTATCTTTAGAAACACTTTTTATGGTTAGAGTCATTAGATCCTACATTGTTAATATTATTTATTAAATTAATAAATATCACAATAATAATATATGTTCGAGCTTATTTTTATCATTGAGGCTTATTATTTTATAATTTGCTAAAGATATAAACTCGTTATTTTTAAAAGAAAATTTTTTCAAAAAATTTTTAACAATTTTAAGAGTTCTATTTAGTTAGAAATAGAGTTCAGCGTATTTAGTTGATTTGATGTTTTTTAAGGAATGGAAAAATTATACACTTATAAAAAAAAAAATTATAAAGCAGTAACGCTCGCTAGTAATTGCATTATATAATCTGCAACTGTCTCAATTGAGTCAGAAATCGCCTCCATTATGTCAAATATGTTCCCAACTGTAAAAATTGTAAAACTATTAACTTTATAATCAGTTTCTTGGAGACTTTTTCTTAATCTTATGTTAATGAGGTCAACATCGTGCTCAAGTTTGTTTATTTGATTACTAAATTCATTTATTTCTTTTCTCTCCTCTAATAAATCAGTCACCAACTTATCTAAAAAACTAACGCATTCTACCGTAGTTTTCATCATATTTAGAATAAGATTAATGGTTTTTTCACTACTTTGTTCCCAAAAAATTGCTGGAATGGTTGCCATTCTTCGAGCTACACCATTTGCACAATTTGCCACATCATCTAGTCGCTTAATTAAATGAGAAAGGTCAATACGAACACTGGGATTTAACTCACCTTTTGAAATATCTCTTTGAATCTCCCTCCTCATAGCATCCGCCTCTCCTTCTAAAAGATCGACTTTTTGAAAAATATCATGAGCTTTTTCTGGATCTCGTTCTTTTAACAGTATTTCAACTCCGTTATTTAATTCTATAACGCATTCTTTAACTTTTTGAGCGTGCTTAATCGCCCTTTCTAAAACGTTCACAGCCGTTTTCTTTTTAAAATATTCTATTAACGAGCCCATAAATCTCACATCACTTTTTTTTTCTATTATTATGTATATTATTATGTATATAATTTATTTTCTTTTTTTAATATAATCCAACTGAAATGAAGCCTAAATACAATAATCCCGCAAAAAGAGCGGCTACTGGAAATGTTAAAACCCAAAATAAACTCATCTTTCTTAAACCTTTATAATCCACTTCTTTCTTCTGAGCCATATTCAATCCAATAATACAAAACACAATTACATGGCTATGACTTATTGGTAATCCCATAATTGTAGCCGTAGCTAATATAAGTGTTGCTGCAACTTGTATTATAAAACCTTCACTCGGGCGTGCATCGGTCATTTGACTTGCTAGGTTCCTTATCACATATCGTCCAGCAAAAAATATACCAAGAAATGCAAAAATTGCGCATAAAACAACGAACAAGTAATATTCTTCTATAGTCAAAGAACCATTACTATATAATGCGTATAAAATACCTAGAGCTTCCGCGGAATTTGCGCCTGTCCAAATAGAAGCAACAAATACAGCGATTAATAGAGCCCAAGCGAATTTGTTTTCTGACTTTTCAATCTGATTTAATCCTTTTAATTTTGTTAGATATAGTTTAGATATTATTTTATAAAGAACATAAGTCACTATGAGACCTGCTAATGGACTTATTATCCAAGATGCTACAACACTCATTAATTTTTCATTATTGAAAGCAGTATTGATATCAACGTTTCCAATAAATAAAGCATAAACGATCACGACGCCGAAGATCGACCCAATTAAAGAATGAGTAGAGGATAGTGGGATTCCAGCGAAACTACCCACAATTAACCATACAATGGCGCTAATTAACACACTTAAAAGCATAAAAACGGTATATTTTATCCCAGGACCTAACAATTTTTCACCAACTAAACTTGCTACAGCCTCAGAGAGAAAAATAGTTCCTATAGCAAGACCTACACCACCTACAATTAATACAGCTTTAAACTTGAGAGTCCCTGCAGCTGCTAGTGGGGCGGGAGTTTCATCATTCGCGCCTATTGCAAAAGAGAGACCTAATGACATAGCAATTAAAAAAACAATTAGAATAAAACCTACTTCAGCGACCATAATAACACCTATTAACTCCCTTCATTTAAAAATTAGATACTTTGTAGATAGAAATTGTATATATTCTGCGAACCTTTTAATATGGTCGGCTAACAACATAATTCCTTCAATTAAATTTTTAAGTTGAATGAAAGTCCGACTAATATAATCCATATCGTAATTCCATAATCTATTTAAAATTTCCCACTCTTCTTTACGCATGCTTCTTCTCTCTTCTTTAACTCTCTCAGAGAGATCGTGTGCTCTATTTAAATCTTCACCAACGGATTTTACAGCATCTGAGATATTAAGTGAAATCTCCCTTAAAGATTTAATAATGCTCCTTATTTGAAGTTTAAACTTCTCATCAGGAAAGACAACCCTGTACAGTAACATTTTGTTGGCTAAATGTTCACCAATATTTTTTATACCATTAATCTTCGCGAATAATTTCAGCCTATCAGCTTTAGTAAATGACGCCTTTTTTGATTTGAAAAGTTTTTCTTCAAACATCTTTTTTACCTTAACTTCGGAAGAAGATTCTATTACATAATTCATATTTTCCTTAAAGCCATCAAAATTTTCATCAATAAGGTATATAATTCCTTCAATTAGTTTTAAGTTTTGTTCTCTGATCTCATCCATAAATATATGTGTAAGCTCATCGATATTTTTCTTTTTAAGGATTTTTTCATCCAGTTCTTGCATATTATTCAACAATTTTTCAATTTTAGATATTTTTAAATTCTATTCTATTTATAATTCGTATAATTTAGTTTTTCTATATTAAACTTCTCTATATAGTTTATATATTCATTTATATATTCTATAGATGAAAAAAAGATATTATTCTAAAACAAAAAAATTAAAGACAATAACTCTCTAAAATCATAGAACTTTTAAGTTTAATAGCATAAAACTTTATAAAATATTAAAAAACGATAAATATGGAAATTTTTGAAGAATTAGAATCAATTGACAATAAATTAATAAAAGAATTAAACCAAATTGCCAAAAACAAAATTGAATATTGGGATATAAAATCTGGAGTTGGTGTCGGAACTAATTTAGATTTCACAGATCAAAAAAGTAAAGAAATATCATCATACGAAATAAGGAATTTTTAATATTAATATATGATATTAAACACAAAAAATTTAAAGAAGATATATATAATTTGTATTAAAGATAAAAAATTTAAATAACTAATTCTTAAAATGACGGTAGCAATTTCAATAAAAGTAAATGATGGAATTGTTTTGGCTTCCGATAGTGCAACAACAATTATAGGAAAAGATCCTAAGGGAAAAATTGGAATAGTTAACATATATCAAAATGCTGATAAAATTTTCAATTTAAGAAAAGGGAGTCCTATAGGTGCCATCACATGGGGTTCTGGAAGCATAGGAAATTCGTCAATCTCGACGTTGATTAAAGATTTTAGAAATTTAATATCTGATGGAGATGAAGAATGGAAAATTGATCCTCTAGATTATACAATTGAAGACATTGCTAAAAAATTAAAAAAATTTATATATGACATTAATTACTTAAGAGAATTTAAAGATTGGACAAAAGAAGTGAGACCATTTATAGGATTTTTAATTGTGGGATACTCCTCTAAAGCTGATTTTGCTGAAGAATGGGAATTTAATATAGAAAAAGGTGAATGTAAAGGCCCAGATAAGATTAGAGAAAATGATCAATCCGGAATTTCTTGGAGAGGTCAAGGTGATGCTATTCATAGATTATATTTTGGATTTGATCATAGATTAAATTTAACTCTTAAAAATTTAGCATTAGATGATAAAATTATTAATCAAATTATTAACCAATGTAGAAGTAATTTAGTAATGTCAATGGTACTACCTGCTATGCCAATTCAAGATGTAATTGATTTATCCAAATATCTTGTAGAATTATCAATTCAATATTTCAGATTTATTCCAGGAGCAGGAACCGTAGGCGGTCCAATTGAAATAGCAGCAATTACTAAGCACGAGCATTTTAAGTGGGTTAAAAGAAAGCATTATTATAAAAAAAAACTAAATCCAATAAATAAATAATAGAGGTATATTAAAAATGAATCAAAATTATAATTTCAAAGAATCTGATATAAATATTATATCAAGTTATGGAAATTTTAATTATTATTCTTTTGACGCAAATTACAGTGATATAAACATCAAATCAATTAGTAAACCTGACATCTCCGAATATTTTTACGAAATAACTGTAAAATCAGGTATTGGGGACTCTCAATTTACTCCTATTTTACCAGATGAAGAAATAAAGATAAAAGAAGAAGATGTCATAAACATTCCAAGAACCTTTGATTCAATAAATAAAGATTTTTACATTCAAGAAAAATGGATCGAAGAACAGAGGTTGATTTATCCGAATGAAATATTAGCTTTTATAAAAATTAATGAAAAGTTAGAATTAATTGCTCACGACAGAACGGAAAGTGAGGTTTTAAAACAAATTGATAAACTTTTTGAAAAAAAGATTTTAAATAAAGATCAAACTATTTCTTTCGATCGATAAGGTAATATCTTTATGGAAATTGATTTAAATGAATTAAAAAGTCAATCTTTTTTATTTTATGATAAATTAAGGTTTCCTATTGAAAGCTTATGTATCAAAATTAATAATAAATGGAAAAAATTTAAGAACTTTATCTCTGAAACTATTGAAACCGATAGCGGATATAAGTTTAAGACTGAATTAAAAAAATTGATCTTAGATACAGGTAATGAAGCAAAATTTATTGTATTGAGCGCATATTATTTAGAGACTTTTAAAAAAAAAATACAAAATATTGATGTTAAAGAGGCTATAATAGAAGATTTCCGAGGAAATCAAAGAATAACTAAGGTTTCATTAGAATCATTTAAATTCAAGTTATATCATGTATATTTTTATTCAAAAATTGGCTTTACTCATCCAATCAGTTTAAATACTCTTGAAATAATAAATATTGGAATTAATTCGATAAAACAATTTTTAAATATCATTTTCCGAATTAATTCAGATAATTTTTATTACTGTAGACAATAAAAAGTTTTAAAGAAGCAGGGGTTAACTGAACATGGTGGTGATATGTTTATATTTTGATTCAAATTGTTTAATATATCCAATAAAAAAACTTCTGTTTATAAGTCCAATCATTTCCTATTTTGAATTGAATTAAATGTTCAATTTAGGGACAGGAACTCTCTAAAATCATAGAATTTTACAATATTAAAAAACATAAATGGGAAAAACGACTTACGCATCTGTTTTTAATAATAGAGTATCGAATTTCTGGCTAAACATTACTTCACTTTCAATAATGCAGACTGGTATTATCCTTTCTTGAAGCTTATAATTTATGTTATAATCTCTAAAAGCATCATTTGTTATAATATAGCAATTTTTTTTATTTTCTGCATATTTTATCATGTAATAATCAGCTTCTTCTCCTGGTCCAACTTGAATTACTACACCTTCTCCAACCAATTTTCGATATTGATTTCTTTTATTAATTGAATAAGGAGTACTAGGATCTGCAATTCCATATACTTTTGCTTTAGGAAACAGTGAAAGTACTTTTTTCCTTACAAGATTGAAATTATCTAGGTCTGCTTTTCCATTTTGTTTCTTATGATAAGCGATGTTAAGAAAGTCTATTAAAATTATGCAAAATTTTTCATTATTTTCCATTTCCATTATCCTCTACTTTTTTTCTTTTAAAAAAACAATGACAGATGATTCGGTCATTATCCAATTCTTCATAATTAGAATCGTCAGTATAATCCACTATTTTAATAAGTTCCCAACCACGATTTCCAAAAAAATTCAAGATATCAGCAACTTTCCATGAATCTATTTTACCATCATCATCAGTAAGGTGAAAATATCCTTGACCATCTAATTCATCAAATTCAAAATACTCTATAATAACATCTTCATAATCATCGTAATTTTCCTCATAATATTCATCATCATAATACTCATCATCGTCATGATCATATATATTATCTATATGATCCTCTACTTGTTTTATGTATATCTCATGATATTCCCATATTGTTATATCTTGATGGGCTGATACTTTATTCTTTTTGGCTTTTGACTTTTTTAAGATCTCTTTGTCTTTACAGTTTTTACATGTTGTTATAACGTTTTTCCAGTCGTATTTATCCTTTCTATTAGGATCTTTACATCTAATTGTTAAACTTTTTGGAGTAAATGTCTTTCTGCATATTTGACACTGATTCTTATCTCTGCGAAAGTAAACTTCTTCAATACCTTTTTTAATTGTTATTTTATGAGGTTTAGGACCCTGAATATGAAAATATTCTTGATTTCTCTTGATTCTTTGAATGACAGTATTAGATTCTTTATTCAGAATATTGGATATTGCTTTATAGGTTAAAGCTCTAAATTCAAACTTAATATACACATCTAAAATTTCTTTTACTGCTTTTGGTATAGTTATTTCTGTCATGTTTAATTCACATTAACTATACATTTCCCTCCTTATAGTGACAATGTGAATTTATCTATTTAAATGTTTTGATCAAGATTTAATTTGGATATTCTATGAAAGTAGTAGTAAATTTTGGAGAAGAAATGAACAAACAGGAAAAAAATAAGGGCATTATTATTAGGAAAACAAAAAGGAAAGACCTTTCATGATATTAGCGTGTTATTAACCAAAGACAGCATACATTTAAATTTCCATACGAACTCTAAGTTTAATTAGTAATTTATGCAACACGTTTGAGATCTTTAGAAGTCCTTCGAGATCGAGAAATTGAATTTCATCAACATTTGTTTTTTTTTTAATATTAATAATTCATACCCCTATGAATTCTTTAATCCAAAAGGTTTATATAAATAAATAAATAACTATATTGTTATAAATGACCAGAAAAAGGAGTATTGAAAACATCAAGATAGGTCTTAATTATTGTCCCGATGGAAATTGTATAAATAATGACATTCCTATTAAAGACGAGATTCAATATGATATAGATTGTAAAAATGATATTTCAGAGAAAAATTATTCCACATTCGAATTTATAAATGAGGGGACGACGAAATCTAAAGACATTTTTATTGTCACTAAACTTAAAGATGAAGTTTTTGATAGAATTCATAGTTTTAAGGTCAATAACAATGTAAATATATTAGATATAATCGAGAATGAAGAATTTTTTCTTTTATTGATAAAAGATATTTTCGTGTTTCTAAGAAACCAAACTAATTTATTAGAATATTTAAGCATCGATCAACTTAAAAAAGTTCCTCCCTTAATTTATAGTGTTGCAAAAGACATATTTTCAAGTGAGATATCTGTTAGAGGAGAGGGGAAATTTCTAAAAAAAATTAGTAACCTTAAAGGTTTTATTTATTTAACAACAAATCTCAAAACCATAAAAAAATATATTGGACAAACAACAAGGACGATTGAAAAAGAATGGGGATCGATATTAACTAAAGCAGGACAATTGAAGAAAAAAAGGGAAAAGTCCTCTCAGCCAATACAAGGAAGATATATATTTAATGCTGTTATTAAGTACGGAAGAGAAGAGTGGGAACTTGATTTAATCGATATTGCCTACTGTCAATCTGATTTAGATGAAAAAGAAATTTATTATATAGCCAAATATAAAACAAACGCGCTAAGATATAATAATCCTTCGTTTGGATACAACATGACTGATGGTGGAAGTGGCGGTAATCAAGCACCAGAAACTATTGAAAAAATTAGAGAAAGTGTAATAGAATATTGGCAAAAAAGGGCTAATAGAGAAAAAATGAGTAAAATAACAAAAGAAGTGTGGAAAAGAGATGGACATAGAGAGAGGATGAGCAAGATACAAAGTGGTGTCCAAAAAAAAAGATGGGAAAAGGCACGTGCGAATCCAAAAATCCTAGAGAAAATGTTAGACCCCTTGAGGAAGATCCAAGAAAATAAAATAATACCAATAAATAATAAAAAACAATTCTTAGTTGATATAAAGTATTCACGAAAAAGAGAGGATTTGTTGAAGTATAACATGTCTGGTATTACGATCAGCAGAAAAATAAAACAAATTCTTGGAGCATTCGGAGTAAACAATTATAAATCTGCTAAAATATTTTTAGATGATAGAAATGTCGATGAAGTTTTTAAATATTTAGATAATCCTAAGGATTACAGCATGTTTAAAGATCCCGCTATAAAGGAATTCTTTAAGGATGTAATAGACTCAACAACTTCTTCTGATTTATTTAGTAAATATGGTTATCGTAACATTACAAGAACAAAAATTCCAAGAATCGTAGGAAATTTTGGAATAACAAACTATACAGAATTAAAGAAATTTTTTGAAGAAAAGGGGCTTACTGAAAGTCTAAAATATTTTGAGAGTATAGACAGAATTTCCATTCCTAAGTCTAATCTAACGAATGAAGAACGATTAGATGAAATAGCAGAAGATAAAAATCTAACTCTTTTATCGCCCTATGATGATTACAAAGATACACGTACTGAATTAAGATGGTTATGTAACGTATGTGGTAATGAATTTAATAGCTCTCCAAGAAATGTAAAGAGGGCTAAAATGCCTTGTAATAATTGTAGATCTTTAATCTCAAAAAGGCACTATTAACTTAATTTTAATTAATTACTTTCATTCATATCTATTTGGTAATAGTTTCTAGATTTAATTATTTTCAAGACTTATATTCTAAATTCTTTCTCTCAAGAATTTTGGTTTTTAGATTTTTAGCTTCTTTGAAATTAATATTAATTTCTAAACATTTTTCTACAGCTCGAATAGACTCGTCATAATTATTTAATTTAAAATATACTTTTGCCAAATTATAGGGAGCACCTTCGTAATCAGGTTCAAGTTTCATTGATTTTTTTATCAATTCAATTGCTTTTTCATAATCACCCTTTTTAAAATGAGCATATCCGAGATGGTTATATGGATTTGCAAATCGAGGATCAAGTTTTATGGCTTGATTACTTAATTCTATTGCAAAGTTAAAATCTCCTTTTTTATTAAAAATATACGCTAATTTACTATATGCAAATTTATATTTAGGATTGATTTCTATGGCTTGCCTTAATGATTTTATTGCCTTCCCAAAATCTTTCAGCTCTAGATAAATTTGACTTAGACCATAAAAAGCTATATAAAAATTAGGATCTAATTCTAAAGCACGTTTAAAACAATTAATTGCTTTGTTATATTCTCCCTTCATACCATAAGGAAATGCCAAGTTGCTCTGTAATACTGTGTTATCTGGGTTAATTTGTAGTGCTTGGTTGAATGCCTCAACTGATTTATCATATAATTTAATTTTAATATATAACTTTCCTAAAATATCCCAAATTTTTTCAAGATTAGGATTTATTTCAGAAATCTTGTTGCAATAATCTATTGCCTTTTCAAAATTATCTCTATCATATAAATTATAAATATTCTTAAAAAGTTCATCTTGAATATCAGAGTCTTTTGAGTCTATTTTTAATGCTCTTAAATAAGCTTCAATTGCTTTTTCCAATTCATCTTTGTTCTGATAATTCTCGCCAAGTAATTGCCAAATATCAATATTATTAGATTTGATTTCTAAAGCTTTCAAACAAGAATTAATAGACTTATCGAATCTGCTTTGCTCATAATATCCTACAGCACGTAGACGCCAAAACTCAAAGTAATTTGGTTTTACTACTAACGCCACTTTGCTTAAATTAACTACTTTCTGATAATTTTGCACAGTAATAAAAGTTGAGATGAGATCAGTCCAATAAGAGACATTTACTGGATCTTCAACTAATTTTCGCTTGATTTTAAGAATTTTTTTCTTAGTATATTCATAAAAGTCTTTAGCTTCTAAATCTTCCCCCTTTACATAGATTATAACAGATATCAAAATGAAAACAATTATAAATGGAATAAGAAAAGAAGATAACAGCAGGGGAAAAAAAAAAAAAAAAATTAACATTATAATAAGTGATACAATTATCATTTTAAGATACCCCTGTTTAAATAATTTTTTTTATATTAAAAGAAACTCTTTTTTAAAACATCTTTTCAGTTCTATAAAAAAAACTTTATTATAAAATTTATAAAATTTATTTATTTTATCATTAAATTATT